>Ga0209809_1002261_pt1 | contig 13945 bp, 7 predicted proteins | sample YNPMSTMetaG_FD_186172 | JGI IMG/M metagenome (GOLD analysis project Ga0209809, IMG submission 186172) | Anoxygenic and chlorotrophic microbial mat microbial communities from Yellowstone National Park, USA - YNP MS-T MetaG (SPAdes) (version 2) ... | reverse complement strand
GTTGCTGCTATTCTCCCATTTAACCAACTCTTCCAGAATGGCAAACAGGCGCTCGCGTTCGCGGTTAGCAGACTCTTCGTCGGGCATGTATTCCGAAGGGTCATCCACCAGCGAAGACCACAGCACCGCCCGGCAGGAAGCCAGCGGACGCCGCGCCCACCAAAGGTGCAGCGTGCTGGGATGCCCGTGGCGGATGGATTTCTCGCGCGCCGATTCGCGGTTGATAGCCTCGAGGGGCAGGGCAACTTCAATGAGTTTTTTCATAGGACTGATAAGTGTTGAATTAGAGGGGTCATGTTTCTCCACGATCAGTTGATTTCGGCGATGGAGATGCGCTGCGTCACCCGTTCGCGCTGGTCGGCGTCAAAGGTCACCAGAGGCAGGTTCAAGCGCTGGGCAAGGGCGGCATAGGTGGCATCTGCCCCACGCAAGCCCAATTCGGCCGCCAGTCTGGAGGCTTGCACCAGCAGTTCGCGGTCCATTTCCACCAGGCGCAGGGCGGGCAGGTTCATCAAGACTTCAACGGCGCGGGAAGCCAGGGCTTGGTCATCCAGACGGCGGCGAATGGCACCGCTGACTTCCGCCAGCAATAGGTCTGGGGCGTAGAACAGATCGCCGGCGGCGCGGCGTGTCTCCATCCAGCGTTTAACTGGGTCATGAAAGGCATCCTGACGCACCAGCCGCGCTACCCAAACGCTGGCATCCAGCACAGCATTCATCGGCGCGCCTCGTTGACTGCCTGGGCAGCCGAAACGCCGGCTGGCCAGCGGGCGCTGATCGCCTCAGCTACCTGGTCGAGTTCCTCCCAGGCGCGGCCTTCCTCCAGTGCACCGGCCGCGCGATTGGCCGGCACAATCACAGCAATCACCTTCCCGTGATAGGTAATTTGCACTTCGCAGCCGCTCTCCCGCACCCGGCGCAGCACCTCGCTGACCTGTTGTTTCAATTGGCGGATTCCGATGGTGAGCATGAGCGCCTCCAAAAGTATCTACAAATGTGACTATATCCATTATAGCACAGTTCATCTCTGCTGCCTCAGCCAGTCGCTTCGATCATTGTTCTGGCTCAACTTCGCCATGTCTGGACTGGGCAAAGAATGCTCCCTAGGCAGCCAGCAAGCTCCGCGCCCACCACAGGTGAAACGTGGAGGGCTGTTCGTGGCGAATGGATTTCTCGCGGGCTGATTCTGTGTTGATGGCTTTGAAGAGACATAGACTTCGATGAGTTTTTGCGGTAGGACACGTTTAGTCCTGTGTTTCTTTCAAATAATCAATAAAATTAGCCAGCGCTTGCAGCATGTGGCGAATATTCTCGGGTTTGGCTTGATAGGGTCCGTCGCTTTTATATAAGGTGGCAGATGGAAAACGTTCAGCAATGCGCACCTGAGGTTTCATTTCGATCTGAACTGCTTGCACCTTTTGATTGGTACCAGGGACAGTCTGGGAGACTGCATAGGAAATCACTGTTCCATCACGCGCGCCAGGAAACTGATTTAGACCCACAACAAAGCACAAAGGATCACAATCCGGGCCAGTATTGTCGATAAATTCCTTCAGTTTTTTCACATGCCTCATGTTCATTGAGGGAGGCTGGTCTTCTGATCGTTGGCGTAACCCCAGGTCAATGGTTTGATTCGGTTCTAGGGCGGGACTGTTGAGTGCGGCGCCATGCAGATCAATCACATATCGCACATGGTGTTTATGAATTAGCTTCCCCAATGTCTGTTTATAAGGCACATTCGGATCAGGGGTGTAATTAGGGTCATAGGAATCAATCCGATGAGTTGTGGCGATAACCGTCACCTTACATAATTCGCCGAGTAACAAAGCCATGCCAGCGGTGTATTCATCTTCTTCGTGCCAGTCCCCTGAGTTGCTGTTTCTGAAGGTTCGCGCACCATGCGGAGCGGATATGATTACCGGTGATTGAAATTCGATCACTTTGAATGGTTCGCCGCCATCTCGAGGTGGCTGGTCGTAATTTACTTCTGCTTCCAGGGCTTTAAGTCGTTCAATGTGTGCAAGGGTGACGACGGTCATCTATCTGACTGCTCCATTTGCAAGAGTTCTCTCCAGTCGTAATTCACACTGGTGGCGGCAAAATCCGGCTCACGGCGGAAGGGGCGGCGGATATAGTGCACCTGGGTTGGCACAGCGCTGCCATCCACAAAACTCACCTCAACCACCGCCAGGATGTAATCCTGCGGCTTATTCAGCCCAGCCAGGATTTCGTTTTTACTGACCGTGATCGTCTCGGCGCCTTCAATGCGCCCCTTCACTTCGATAAAACGCAATTTGCCGCTCCCCGGGATCGCCGATTCAATATCCCAACCCAGATTCTCCCGGTGAACATCCAGCGGCAGGAAACCCAACGCCTGCTCTTTTTCCATTACAGCCTGCATGGCAGCTTCTTCTATAACTTTTTTCTGTCTGGCAAACAGAGTGGCTTCGCCCAGTTCCCGCCCCTGTAATCTGGCAAGCAGGCCGGCTGGTAGGATCAGCGCTGCCCCCAGCACCAGCGGCGGCTGAGCCGAGAGAAGCCGTTCCTTTTCCAGTTCTTCCAGCCTGCGCTGAAGGCGGGCTTGCAATTCATCGGCGCGACGCTGTGCCATTTCGGAATTCAGTCGCGCATTGACCTTACCTGCTCTTTCCTGTGCCTTCAAGTCCTGGGCACGGTGATCCCAGTAACTGATCTCCTTAGTGAGACGGTCTTTGACGGCCGCCAGGGTGCGCGCAACGATTTCTTCTCGCTGCCGTCGGGTTTCTTCCAGCAGGCGCGGCACCAGATGTTCAATGGCATACGCTCTGGCAAGGCTTTCCAGGTCGTCTTTCAACCAACTTTCTTCTAAGATTGGTTCCACCAAAGAGCGCAGTTCGGCTGGCAGGGGCGCATAATCGAGAAACGGCGCCGCTCCCGCCGACCAGGCGCTCCCATCACGCGTCATTTCTACAAATTGCATCTGTCGGGCTACCACGCGGCGCTGGTCACTGCCATCTTGAAGACTTGCTTCCAGATAGAACAAAAGCCTGGGCTCTTCACCCAAATCTGCCTCATCAACCAGAAGGGCTCCCTGACGGAGCAAAGAGCGATAACGCTCCAGGATCAGATCGATCACCGCATCCATCAAAGGATGTCCTGGACATAAGAACTCTGCCACAGGCTTGTCGGGCAGGGTAATTTCCTCTTTGTAAAAGGTCACCCGCTCATAGCGACTGAGCAGCGTGCCCCGCCCAAGCTGAAAGCTGCGATTGCGGATACTGGCCGGGACATGAGTGATTTCATATCGTTTGCTTTCGCGTTTGTGCATCGTCCCGCCAAGATGTTCAAAGGCGGCTTTGAAGAAGGCCTCGATAAAATGGGGCTGCAGGCGGCGGGCTTGAGCGCGCTCAAAATCCTGACGGATGCGCTGTACCTGAGTGGTATCCATCGCATCCCGCGCCAGCGCCCGCTCTTCCAGCAGTTCCTGACAGCGCTGGCGATCTACCAGGTTATCCACAGCCTGAGTCAAGCGGGCGCGCACCTCCGGGCGGTCACCATAGCGAATCGCTTCAATCAGCAATTCGCGCAAGCTGACTTCCCGAAACAGCTTTCCCAAGATGTCAAACACCCCATCCCCCAGGGTGCGCCGTTGTTCTTCGATCTTGCGCAGCAGCCGCGCATAGACATCCCCCTCGCGCGTCTCATCTGCCACCAGGTTCCAGAGATGACATACTTCGGTCTGACCAATGCGATGGATTCGCCCAAAGCGCTGTTCAATGCGGGCTGGGTTCCAGGGCAGGTCGTAGTTGACCATCAGATGAGCGCGTTGCAGATTGATGCCCTCGCCGGCGGCATCCGTAGCAACCAGCACCAGCACATCCTTATCTTGCACAAAAGCGGCTTGCGCCGCCCGGCGCTCATCGCGCAGCATCCCGCCGTGAATGGTGACCACCGCTTCAGGGCGTCCCAGCAAGGTTCTGATCCGCTCCGCCAGATAATTCAGAGTATCGCGGTGCTCGGTGAAGATCACCAGTTTTCTGCGCTGACCATTGGCATCGAACATTTCTTCCTGATCCTGAAGAAGGCGCGAGAGTTCCTGCCATTTGCGGTCGGTGCCCGAGCGCCGCACAAGGTCAGCCATTTGTTCCAAACGGCGCAATTCAGCAATTTCAAGTTCCAGTTCCCGAATCGTGCGCGCCGCGGTAGCCAGATCAATCAGTTGTTCAGCTTCTTTCTCCTGCTCTGCTTCGGGAGCATCTTCAAAATCTTCAAGGGCTTCGGCGTCGAGCTGGCGCAGGTTCTGCCAGAGATCAATCCTGGCTTCCTCACCTCGTTTCAGGATGCGCTCTTCCCTAAGACGGCTTTCCAGGCGTTCGCGGCGCCGGCGCAGAGATTGATAGATGGCTTCCGGGCTGGAGGCAAGCCTGCGTTGCAGCATGGTCAGAGCAAAGCCGACCGTACCTTGGCGTTCCGCATCCAGATTATCGGCGCGGTTAAACTCCTCCGAAACATACCGCGTGACCGCCTCGTAGAGGGCAGCCTCCTTATCCGATAGATCGTAATCCACGGTATATGCCCGCCGTTCCGGGAACAATGGCGTGCCATCAAATTTGAGCAATTGCTCTTTGACCAGGCGACGCATCAAATCTGATGCGTCAACGCTGTGAACGCCCTCGCGATATTTTCCTTCAAAGCGATCTGCGTCTAGTAACCCCATAAAAAGCTGGAAATCTTCTTCTTTGCCATTGTGCGGTGTTGCGGTGAGGAGAAGCAAATGACGCGTTCGGCTGGCAAGAAGCTGGCCAAGCTTATAGCGTTTGGTGTATTTGATTTCTCCGCCAAACACCGAGGCTGACATTTTATGCGCTTCGTCCACCACAATCAAATCCCAATCGGTTTGCGCCAGACGTGCTTGAAGGTCTTCATCGCGACTCAGTTTATCCAAACGGGCGATCACGAAAGGCATTTCTGCCAGCGCATTTCCCGATCGGGCAGCTTCAATTTTGTCGTTGGTCAATAACTCAAAGGGAAGCTGAAATTTTTGCCAGAGTTCATCCTGCCATTGTTCAGTTAAATTGCCAGGGGCAACAATCAAACAGCGCTGCAGATCGCCGCGCAAAATCAACTCTTTGATCAATAAGCCAGCCATAATGGTCTTCCCGGCGCCGGGGTCATCGGCGAGCAAGAAGCGCAAAGGCTGGCGCGGTAACATTTCGCCATATACGGCGATGATCTGGTGAGGTAAAGGTTCAACCTGAGAGAGGTGCACCGCCAACCAGGGATCGAACAAATGAGCCATGCGAATGCGATAGGCTTCCGAAACCAGGCGAAATAAAGCCGGGTCAGCATCGAAAGCCCAGGCAGCTCCTGGGGCAATCACCTCTAACGTTGCTTCGCGATCGCGAAACAACAACTCATTCCCCAACAGTCCGCTCGTTCCCCGATAAGAGACTTCAATCACATTGGAGCCATGCCATTGTACACTCAGGATGGTCACCGTGTCATTCGGCAAGATTCCTTTGACCTGGCAATTGGGTTTGATCTCTTCAAGGGTTGTCATTGGGATGTTACTGTCTTTTTAGGTAACTACCTAAACCTGCCAAACGAATACTTTACTTCCCTGCAGTTAGGCAATTTTACCGCAGAGCAGCAGAATCTGTGAGACCATAAATGTGGAACGGGAAATTAGCCCGCAAATAGGATAAGGCGAGGAAGGCGCTCCTGGAGATGCGCAACCGTCTCCCAGGTCACGAAACGTGGTAGGAGGGGGCGCAGGTCGATTTCCCAGTTGGTCTTCGCCTGACGGAATATCGTCCCGTTCCTGGGCTTGTAGACCACTCCCATTCCGCTGCGCCAGACGTTGGATTTGGGCGCGGGTTAACATCTCAGCTAACCCCTTCTGGGAAGAGTGCCTGGTGTGGGACGTTGAGGTAGAGCCGCCAGCGAGAAAGGTATTCTCCTTGACGCGGGCGGCGCGGGTCGAGGCGCACAGGGCCTGTGGGTGGGGTGAGACTGGCGGTGGGTTGGTTTAGCGTTTCGAGCAGGAAGCCCAGGCGTGCTTGCAGGCTTTTACTTTTCATGCGGCGGGCATAGTCAATCAGGTCGGCGGCGTTCAACTGTCCGTCCTGTAAGGCGTTGCGCAAGGCTTTGGCGACTTCGCTCACGCCGCCGGCGTACTGCGGCAGAGAGAGGCTATCCACGATGGCTTTGGCTTCATCGGCGACGACGACCGGCAGTCCGCCCAGGCTCTCGCGGCGGTAACCGAAAAAGGCCTGCGGTTGTAAACGAACGAAGCGGAAGGTGATACCACGCCAGGTAAGCAGGCGTTTTGGGCGGGTCACAGCCAGAAAAACCTGCTGCGGAACTTGTTCGGTGAAACCGTAGAAATGTAGCGCTGACCAGAACGAGACGTAGGAAGGGGTGACAAACTGATTGCCCAGGAAGAGCGGATTAGAGAGGGCTTGCTCCGCGTTCAAGCCAAGCAGGACATACTTGCCGCGCTCCAGACGGGCAACCAGACCGTCGCGTTCCATGCGCGCCAGCAGATGAGAGACGCGGCTGATTTCGAGGCCAAGTAAGGCAGCCAGGGTGCGGCTCTCGAAAGCAAACAGGTCGTGCTCGATGAGCCAACGCGCCGTTGATAATGGCGTGATGGGTTGAGCCATTTTTGCAACAGATTCAATCATTTTCAACAAATATGGTACCCCAGCCGCAGAGAGCTGTCAAGGTACGGCAAAACGACTTGGGCAAATGAGCCACAGCCTGGATTCAGGCGCCCATACAGGCAGGCTCAAGGCTTTTCACGGTGTGATAGCAGAGCAGCCATGAGCAGGCTTTGTAAATCCTAACCAAAGAGCTAAACGCCTGGCAACTTGCTTTCAGGGCCGTCGCAATCTGGAGGGCGTGGTCGGCGGACCTACTCTGTTTCAAACCCATGACTCTTGAACTTTAAGGAGTTACAATTTTCGGTGATGATCCGCACTTTTTCCTCTGGGATTCCGTTGGGAATTTCAACCTCGATTTCGAGAACGATTTTTGCTTTTGCTCCAATCAGGCTGATCAAGTGAATCAGAACTTCATCAGAAATTCTGCCTGCGTCTCTCCCAAGACGAGTCGCGTCCAGTTCGACGCTGCCATGAAAGCGGCGCAAGACAACTTCTCGTGGTGTATCGATACCCTCAAAATCAGGCAATGTGGCAGTCTCTCTTTGCGCATCATTGATTTCACCGCTCGGCGTTTGACCTTCCGGTTTATATAGCGAAGAAATCTCTGCCCTTTTCGCTTCCGCTTCGCGTTGTTTTTTGGCAACTTCTGGCTTGACCAAAACGCTCTCCTGATCCAATATTACCGAAGGAATGCTTCCAGCCACAAGACCCATATAGGTTCCATCACTGCGCACCGCAGAAGCATAGGCAAAATAATCTTCCCAGGTCAACGAACCTACTCCGTTGCGGATGGTCAAAATCAATACCTGTTCATCGCGCAAACGGGAAAGATAAAGGTACTGCGCCATATATCGCCATAATTGTTGCACGCTAATATGGTCGGCATCTTTCCAAAGCCAGCGGTCCAATTCCATGCGGAGTAATGCAGGCGACCATTCGGTGATCAGTTGCTGCTCATTCTTTAATTTCCTGGCTGCGCGGGTTACCAAGTGCTCGCCACCCTGCAGCCGGCTGACCGACCACTCCAGCGGGTTGGTGCCTTCCTGAGTCGGGACGATCAGATGACAGTAGGTTTCCAGCAGGCGAGCCGCGATTGTGTCTTCGTAGTTTTGAATCTGTTTTTCCACCTGCCGCTTCTGGAAAACATCCAGGTTCAATTGCTCTTCATCCTGCTTGATAGAAGTCCACGCCAACCAATTACGCACCGCTTGCTCCAGTTCAAGTAACCTTTCTGCATCGGCCGCCAGAAAAACCAGCATGTTGCGGTACAGGCGCGGACTGTTGCCACGCTGTTCTAAAATCTCACGGGCTGCCTCAAGCGCCTTGCTTGGCTCACTGCGGGGGCGGTGCGCCTGGGAAGGCCCCAAAATCACCAAGCGACAGGCGGCCTCATCCGGCACTTCGCCACTATTTGTCGGGATCGCATGAACGCCAGCAAAATCGCCTCGCTCGCGGCGCACCAGCTCTCTGATGCGGCGGATAATTTCATCTTCAACGATTGCCGCTTTGCGCTCGTATTGGGCAGCCCGATCGGCTGCAAGCCGCGTAATGGTTGGCCGGGTATCAAACCAATACCGACTGGCATCTGAATAGAGATAGGTCAGCTCTTCCGATAAGCGCCGCAGGGCATCTCCAAATACCGCTGCCGACTCGCCCGGTTGAACACAGCCCAGTTTAATGCGCACCTCTTCGATTCCCTGCACTTTCTGGGCGCCTGCCGACGGTGCACTGCCGATAAAAACGGTGCGAGCTACCCGCCTGCAGGCTGAATACCGCCCAAGGCTCGGATTCTCGCAGTCGAGAGCCAGCGGGCGGCTGTTATGGCCATCGATGTCCCGATCAACCACTGCTCCCCAGCCTTCTGGCAGATAGCGAGTCACTTCAAAGCGTACGTCGGTTTTATCCAGCGGCACCGAACTCGGCAGGATCAGCAGCGACCCATCCTGGCGTTCCCAGAGCTCATGAACGATGGCGGCCATCATCCGCAACACGCCGCGGGTGCGCTGGAATCGCTCCAGGGTTGACCAGTCTTCATAGAGCCGGTCAAATAACTCGGGGTGGATTGGATAGGCGGAGATTAGTCGCTTTTCATAATCGGCTTCGCGGCATTCGGAGGGGAATTCGGCGCGGTTTGCCTGATACATCTCGGCAAAGGCGCGGCAGACAGCATCTCGGGCAGCATAATCGCTGACCGGTTGGAATAAGCGCCGGCGCACGATTTCAAAACTTTCGGTCGCCGAGGCAGGCTTCCAAACCGCTTCGACCCGCCCGAAGACGTTGCGAATTCGCTCCAGCGCCGCTCGACCGCCTTCGCCACCAATCTCAATATCGGATTGCGGAATGGCTGCCACTACCATAGCATTCGGAACGGCTTTGGCGGCTTCGGTCAACGCCTGAGCAAAGGTCATGTTGGCATCAAACGAACCGCCCGGCAAATCCTCTTTGCCGTACAACTGGCGGGCATACGCCACCCATTCGTCAATTAATACCAGCACAGGCGCGAACATATCGAACAGGGTGGCTAATTTTTCTGAACCGGGACTGATGCCCCGCTGGTCCTCTTCTGCCACCAGCGCATAGGCTTCCGCGGCTTTGCCAGCCGCGTTGCCAATCTGCCAGGCCATTTCTCCCCATAGGGTGCGAATCTCAATGCCATGCGGCTTTGGCCGCACTTCGGCCGGGCTGAGCTGCGTTCCCACGAGCACGGCGCGGCGGGCAACCGGTAACGCCACCTCGCTACCTTTCAGCCCTTCTGGAACCAGGTTTTCTAATCCGGGCACATCTTGCGGGCGGATTTCCCCGCCAAACAGGTGGTACAAAGCCAGCATGGAATGGGTTTTGCCGCCGCCAAAGTTGGTCTGCAACTCGACGACCGGATCGCCGCCAGCCGAAGCCAGCCGCGCCCAGGCTCGCGAGAGCAGACGGATTAATCCTTCCGTCAAATAAGTTCTGCGGAAAAACTCCGCCGGCTCGCGGTATTCCACTTCGGCTTTTCCGGTGATGACCTGGAACAGGTCGGCGGCAAACTCTGCCATTTTATACCGACCAGATGCCACATCCGGGTGCGGAGTGGCAACTTCTCGCCAGGGTTTTAGTCCCTGAGCAACGCCGACCGAGAGAATCTCAGCCGATTTCTTGAGTTCACGCCTTGTTTCGGCTTCAAAGCGCTGGCGCAGCATTTCGCGGCTTAATTCCTGAAGCTCTTCTGCCCCTTGCCCATGCACCATCTCCAGCAAACGCGCCATGGTATCCAGCGCCCGGTAGGCATCCTCAGCGCTGAAGGGCTGTTGATGCGCCCAGGCATTGCGCACTTCGCGTAACTCGCTGACGTAACTGCGCCCGCTATGCCCTAATTCGGCTTTGAAAATGGCGTTCCAGTTTTCCCATAGGATCACCAGCAAAGCCTGGATATCCATCCTTCTAAAGCGTTCTTCAGGTGCAGCGGCACCGCTCAGGGCTTCACGGCCGACGGCGTTTTCCAGCACCCTCTCCACCCCGTTGATCCACCATTGATCTTTGTATGCGCTTTTTAACTGCCTGAGGATATACGGCGCCAGTCCGGCACGCAAGATTTGCAGTCCTTTACCCACTCGTTCGAGATTACTGATTGACATTTTGACCCTCCTGTAATTCTTGATTCCTACAACAAACTCTCCTGCCGCGCACCCCTGCCCGCCTGCTCCTTGAGCCGCGGCCAGGCGACCACTAGCATGTTATAGGCAAGGGCGTCTTGTGCCCAACCTTTGCGCTCGCAAATGGTGTACAGGCGATAAGCCAGGTCACGAGCGGTTTCGCCCTGCGCGCCCAGTTTCGCCAGCAGGGCGCCGGCGCCTTTTTCGCCCTCCCTGTCCAGGGTGTGGATGAGATGCTGCATGGCTTCCCAGGCGGTTAAGCGCTTATCTTTGAGGGGGTCCCAGTCTGCTTCGAGTTCGTCGCGGCGCAACAGGCGCACCTTACCGGCGCGGGCTTCGAGGAAGCCAGCCTGCGCCAGGCCTTCCACGCTGGTGTTCTTGGCTTTAGAAAGCGTCTCCGCCACCCCATACGGGCCCTGCTCGTGCCCATACTGTTCAAACCATGCCAGCGCCCAGCGCGTATCGGCGTCGTATTCGCCTTCCTGCTCAGCAAGGAATTCATCTAGCGCCTGGTTGATCAGCGCCAGGGCAGCCCGCACCGGCATGGGGGAGCCGTCCGCTTCCAGCACTGCCCGATAGCGCGAGAAGATTGCCATGCCGGGACCAATGGCGGCTTGTGCCAGATCGACCGGGGCGATATTGCCCTTTTGCAGTTCGCGCAGGGCGTGGGGCAGTTCGCGCTTGAGGGCGGCGAGGAACTCGCGGCGGGTTGTGGTAGGGGCTTTCTCCGGGCGCGGGCGGCAGACGAGAACGATGGAGGAGGCAAGGGCGTTGGTACCCAAGCCGGTGCTACGGTTAGCCAATTCAGTACGCATCGGCCAGGTGCCGGTGATCTGGAAGCCGGTTTCGATTAAAGCGGAAAGCATCGTCTCCCAACCGGTCGAGGCGCGCATTTCAATGATCCCTGCTTGCAGGTCGTCTTCTTCGTCACTCTCGGTCTGTTTGAACGCATAATAGATCGTGAGCGGGTATGCGTTATGGGCCGAACCATGCAAATTGGCAAACACCTGGCGCAAACCTTCTTCAAAAAAGATTTCTGCTTTGTGCTTATTTCCATCAAAACGGTACGGAGTGGCAACCAACTCCTGCGCCTTGGGTACCAGCATGGTGGAAAACAAATCGGGATAAATTTTGCCCAGCGTGTATCTCAGCCAGACATAGAAAAAATCCGAAAGATCGGCATAGCCGATGTTGTCATAATACGGTGGATCAGTGGATATAATCTCTAAAAGTGAAGTCTTTTGCATTTTGGCATCAGCTTGTTCAGCTTTTGCAGGTATTGAAGCGGGTGAATTTTCTAATCCCTTGCCTATCCAATCGATCATTGCTTTCCAGTTCCCAGTTGAGACAGAAAAAGGATTAGCTTCAACATAATCCCACGCCATTGCAATTGCTTGTTTTGTAAATGTGTGTCCTAAGGTTTCGCGATTTATGTGCCAAGATGAAACTGTTGACCAGTAATCGGCAGCCTTATCCACTGCAAACGCCAGGTAGGTGGCGACGGCGTTGGCGTAGGCTTCGGGGGATTCCCTCACCGGGTGTTCCCTCACCCCCGGCCCCTCTCCCATGAAGGGAGAGGGGAGTTCCCTCACCCCTGGGGTCTCACCCATAGAGGGAGAGGGGAGTTCCCTCGCCCCTGGCGTCTCACCCATAGAGGGAGAGGGGAGTTCCCTCACCCCTGGGGTCTCACCCATAGAGGGAGAGGGGAGTTCCCTCGCCCCTGGCGTCTCACCCATAGAGGGAGAGGGTAGAGATGCGGTGGTGGAGTCACTCCCTTCCCCCCTTGTGGGGGAAGGGCTGGGGATGGGGGGAAAGATACCTGAGGCGCGGGCGTCTTCCAGAACTTTTTGGCGCGCCTCACCCACCAGGTCGCTGAAGGTAGTCAGGGCGGTGAGCTGGCGCGGGGTGAAAAGTTCATGCCAGTGGGTAATGCCATAGCCGCGTCCGCTCACCAGATTCGGTGTTTCGGTGTTCATTTCTTCTTCAGGCATCCAGGCTGGTCGGGCGCTTTGGGCAATGCGCGCATGCTCTTCATTCGGGGGTAAATAAACACGCCCGTTCCTACCCTCAGCAACGATTGCCATCAACTGAACGCCATTGCGTTTGGCTTTGAACTCGGCGCGAATAATTTCCTCCGGGGCGATTTGTCCGCAGACCAGACAGCGGAACTGCGCTCCACGCCCAATCTTGGGCGGTGGTGGCGGGCTGCCTGCGCCGGTGCGAACAGTAAAGCCAATTTGTTTTTTGGCATGATCAATGAGCGGCTCCACCCAGGCTTGCTTACCCTTTTTTGTTGAAAGCGCAAATGAGCGCGCCAGCGGCATCTGCGCCCCGCAAGCCGGGTTGGGACACTTCACCGTGCGCGCCCACAGCCAGGCAATAATGGTCAATTCATCGCCTTCTTTCAGCCCCTGAAGGCGCAGGTCTGGGCGCTCTGCCAGCAGGTCAGCAGTGAGGCGATATTTGGGGTAGAGATGCCCAATGCGCTTTTCGGCCTCGGCGCGCATCCAAAGCCCGTAGTAGCGCACGTCTTCAGCCAGTCCCTGTGCGCCCTTCCACTCCCGCTGCCAGAGTTCGCCCTGTTTTCCCTCACCCCCAACACTTTTCCAATAAAGGGAGACGGGCGTTGCCTCACTCCTTTCCCCCTCTCCCATGAAGGGAGAGGGGTGTCCCCTCACCCCCGGCCCCTCTCCCATGAAGGGAGAGGGGAGATTCTTAATGAAATTGCGGAGGTTTGTTAGGGCTTGCGGCAGATTGTGTTCGACTTCCTCAGCGGTCAGGCGAAATACACGGAGGCCGGCCATTTCGAGTAACTCCTGACGCTGGCGGTCGGCTTCCTGTTGGGCTGCATGAATTGGCCCATCCACCTCAACGACCAAACGCAGCGCCGGAGCAAAAAAGTCCACCACAAAAGGACCGATGGGCTGCTGACGGCGGAACTTGATCCCGTCGAGCTGCCTATCCCGCAGCGCCTGCCAGAGCACTGCTTCGCTTGGGGTAGGCGCCTTGCGGAACTGCCTTGCCGCCTCCACCATCTTCCGCCGCACCTCCTCCGGCACTTCAAGCCTGCCTTCCTCCCCTTCTCCCCTTGTGGGAGAAGCGGTCAGGGAATGAGGGTTCACCTCCCCTTCTCCCCTTGTGGGAGAAGCGGTCAGGGAATGAGGGTTCACCTCCCCTTCTCCCCTTGTGGGAGAAGCGGTCAGGGAATGGGGGTTCACCTCCCCTTCTCCCCTTGTGGGAGAAGGGGCCGGGGGATGAGGGGGATGCACCGGCGGCAAGCCGGCAAACTGCGGCGGAATTTCGATCAGGGCTTTGTTAATCAGCACCGCCACCGGGTTCAGGTCGCTGGCATAGGCGCGCAGTCCCAGCCGCTGCGCTTCCAGCGGGATCGAGCCGCCCCCGGCAAAGGGGTCTAACACCGGCGGGGCTTTGGTTGCCAGAAACTCGCGGATGGCTTGCTTGCCTACCGGTACATCCACCCCCAGCTCGCGCGCCACACTGCGGGCAATCTCCAGCCGGGCTTTGTCTAAAATTTCCTCGTTGCTGCTATTCTCCCATTTAACCAACTCTTCCAGAATGGCAAACAGGCGCTCGCGTTCGCGGTTAGCAGACTCTTCGTCGGGCATGTATTCCGAAGGGTCATCCACCAGCGAAGACCACAGCACTGCC
>Ga0209809_1002249_pt1 | contig 14004 bp, 22 predicted proteins | sample YNPMSTMetaG_FD_186172 | JGI IMG/M metagenome (GOLD analysis project Ga0209809, IMG submission 186172) | Anoxygenic and chlorotrophic microbial mat microbial communities from Yellowstone National Park, USA - YNP MS-T MetaG (SPAdes) (version 2) ... | reverse complement strand
TTGCCGCCCCTCGAAGCCCGATCCTGCCTCGCGCAAGATCACAACTCTCGCACTCATTTGCTCTCGGGAACACCAGCAAGTTGGCCGCAGGGGCGGAGAATGAGCAGCGGGGCGCGCCACTATTTTTGTTTTCGGCCCGTGACCGTCGATCTGCGGGGGTCTGTCACAGCAGTCACGCTCAGGCATCCGGGAACCGGTCTCGTCTTCACGATCCGGGGCGACCGCCCAGGCTGGTGGACGGAGCTGGGCCAGCACCTCGACCTGACACAATTCGAGATCGTGGAGGTCACTTTACCCGCGCACAGCCTGGAGCTCGGGCCTGCTGAGCCTACGCCCTCCCCCACGCCCCTTGCCCTCCGGCCAGGCCTCATCGCCAGCTACCGCGAGCGCCACCTGTGCACCATCCAGGAGATCGCAGCGCGGGCGAACGTGACTCCCAGGGCCCTGCGCGGCTGGCGCTCAGGAGACTTGCCCGACCGGTCCGCCAAGTCCATCCGCATCGAGGCTCTCCTACAGCGCGGCCTGCGCAGCGACTGACCGCGCCTTCGCCTTATCTTCGGGCCGCTTTTGGGCCGCTTTCTTTCGCAAAATTGCCCCACCATATAGTCGTGGACCGCGAAAAGGTCATCGCGGACTTGGATCAGGGACGCATCCTGCTCCGCGCGCCGTTCTCCTATCTGCTCGTGTGCCAGCGGATTCCGGGCGCCTGTTGGGAAGCCGCGCGTAAGGCCTGGACCTACCCGGCCACGCGCCTGCATGCCGCAACCATCGCTTCCTCGATCCCCCACCTGCAGAGCACAGAGCGATTTGCCGCCCTGCTGGTGCCGCGCGGCAAGGCGGCGAGCGAGCGAAAGCTCGAGCCCAGAGGGGCGCCGAAGCCACCTCTCGCGCTCCCTGCGGGGCTGAAAACGAAGCCCTGGCGGCACCAGATCGCGGCCTACCACTTTGCGATGGAGCGATTCAGTCAGGGTTCGCCGGGCGTGCTGCTGGCATGCGAAATGGGCACGGGCAAAAGCCTGATGGCCTGCATGATCTTGCTCGCCCTCCGCGCCATGCGGGTGCTCATTGCCTGTCCCTTGCGCGTCATCCGGGTGTGGGTTGAGCAGCTTGAGCATCACCTCGATGTGCCCTTGGTCACCGTAGCGCTGGATGAGGACGTTGGCAGCGTGACCGACAAGCAGCGCTTGGCCGAGGAAAAGTTGCGGCTGGCCGAAACCAAAGCCCTCCCTTTTGTGGCCGTCATCAACTACGACTCGGCCTGGCGGGAGCCGTTCGCGAGCTGGGCCGAACGGCAAGCCTGGGACTTGGTCGTGGCCGACGAGTCTCACAAGCTGAAGCGCCCCGGCGGCAAGGCCTCGCTATACTTCAAGCGGCTGCGCCACCAGGCGCGCCACCGCCTCGCTCTCACGGGCACGCCCCTGCCGCACTCGCCGCTGGATGTCTACGCCCAGTTCCGCTTCCTCGACCCCTCCCTCTTCGGCCCCTCCTTCCACGCCTTCAAGCAAACCTACGCCGTCCCGGGCGGCTTCCACAACAAGCAGGTCACCGCCTACCAAAACCTCGACCAGCTGGAGGGGCTCATGCGGCGCGTGACCTTCCGCGTCGCCAAAGACGTGCTCGAGCTGCCGCCCGAGGTGTAAGTAACCTACCATTGCGAGCTTTCCCCAGAGGCACGCCGAATCTACCGCGACCTGGAAGAAGTCCTCATGGCCGAGGTGCGTGAGGGTCGGGTCACGGCCGCCAACGCCATGGTGAAACTGCTCCGCCTCCAGCAACTCACGGGCGGCTGGGTCAAAACCGACGACGAGCGCTATCGGCGCCTGGATTGGGCCAAACAGCGGCTGCTCGAAGACACGCTGGAGGACATCGGAACCAAGGAGCCGGTGGTGGTCTTCTGCCGTTTCCACGCTGACCTGGATGGCGTCCAAGAGGCTTGCGCCTCGCTGGGCTCCACCTGTCGGGAACTCTCCGGCCGCCGGGATGAGCTCGAGTGCTGGCAGGCCGGCGAGGCTCAGGTGCTGGCGGTGCAGATCTCTAGCGGCGGCGTAGGGGTGGATTTGAGCCGCGCCCGCTACGCTCTCTACTACTCGCTCAGCTTCTCGCTAGGCGAGTACGATCAGGCGCGCTCGCGCGTGCACCGACCAGGCCAGACGCGCCCGGTCGAGCACATCCACTTGGTCGCTAAAGGCACTGTGGACGAGCGCATCATGCGCGCGCTCGAGCGCCGCGCCGAAGTCATTCAGGCGATCCTCGCCGAAATCAAGGGGTAACTGCCATGAACATGGAACAACTCAAAGAATTCGTCGCGCTGGAAAAGCGCAAGCGCGATCTGGATGCGGAACTCAAAGCCGTGGCCGCACGGCTCGACGATCTCGAGCAGGCCTTGGTGCCGCAGTTTGTCACCGACGGGGTCGCCTCCATGAAACTGGATGGCTACACCGTTTACCTGGCCCAAGACGTCTACGCCAGCCCGCTGAACGGCCGCAGCCAAGTCATCGCGGCTTTGAAGGCCAGCGAGCTCGCCCAGTACGTCTCGGAAAACTACAACACGCAGTCGCTCAAGGCCTTCGTGCGCGAGCTGGCCGAAGAGGTCCGCCTGCGTTGCCAACAGCAGGAGCGGCTGTTCACCGAGGAGGAAGTGCGCGCCGCACTGCCTGCGCCTCTGGGCAACAGCTTGAAGATTTCCTTTGTCCATTCCCTTCGCACCAGAAAGGCATAACCATGACGCAACCACTGGCACAACCCGATTCCCAGGCCGTGATCCTGGCCCTGCACACGGACCTGGACACCATCAACACCGCCCTCAGCACCAACATCGGCGCCGGCGGGCTGTCGGAGTTCGATCTGCCCCGCATCAAAATGCCGGCCGGGGGCGGACTGCAGTGGGCCGTGCCCGCGCTGGAAGGCGAGAGCATGGAGCCCGTGATCGAAGGCGTGATCGTGCTGGCGCGCGACACCCGCGCCTACTACGCCCAGCCCCTCTCGGAAAGCGGCGGTGGCCAGCCGCCCGATTGCTGGTCGGGCGATGGCAGCAGCGGGCGCGGCCATCCGGGCGGCGCCTGCCTGGCCTGCCCACTGGCCCGCTGGGAGAGCGTGCCCGGCGGACGCGCTCAGGCCTGCAAGCAGATCAAGCAGCTTTTTGTTCTGCGCGGCAACCTGCTTTTGCCTGAGGTCATCAGCTTGCCGCCCACCAGCCTGAAGGCCGCCAAACAATACTTGCTCAAGCTCACCGCACAAGCCGTGCCCTAGTACGCGGTCGTCACGCGCTTGGGCCTGGAACGCACCAAGAACGCCCAAGGCATCGCTTACAGCCGCGCCACCTTCGCCTTCGTGCGTCGGCTCAGCGAAGCGGAACGAGAGCGAGCCCGCCAGTACCACGAGATGCTCAAACCCCTGGTCGAGCGCATGCCGGTCGAGCTAGAAGCCGACGTCCAGCGACCCGAGGAAGCGGTTCCCTTTTAGGAGCTCGCCGTGAAGGTTCCATCGCGCGAATCTGCCATCCTGCGGGCCATCCTGCAGGCCCTGCGCCGCGTTCCCGGCTTGGTGGTGCGCAAGCGGCACGGTAGCGCGGCAAGCTACGCCGGCGACGCTGACTTGTACGGCTGCTACCGAGGCCGCCACTTTGAAATCGAGATCAAGCGCCCGGGCTGCACCGCCACGCCCCTGCAACAGCACAGGCTCAAGCAGTGGGCGCGCGCTGGCGCCCTGACCGGCGTAGTCCACAGCGCGCAAGAAGCGCTCCAGCTCCTTGATGAGGACGGGAAGAGCCAGCATGAGCTACCGGTACACGACCGAGCATGAGATTGCCTGGATTCGCGAGCTCGCCAGGCGCGACCCCCAGGGCGCGGCAAGCTATTGCCGCATGATCCTTCGCATGCCCCGGCGATGGGACCAGGGCGTGGAGGTGGAAAGGCTGCACGAGTTCTGCCGCCAGTACCTGATGCGTGCCGGAAAGGAGGAGCCGTGAAACGGGGCACCCCGGAGCACCCTAAGACCAAGGCGCTGGCCAGGCGATTGGGGGTCCCCTGGCCGATGGCCGTCGGAACCCTGGAGCTGCTCTGGCATTTCACCGCCCGCTATGCGCCAGCGGGCGATATCGGGCGATTCCCGGATGAGGCAATCGCAGCCGCCGTCGGCTGGCCCGAGAACCGCGATCCGGCAGAGCTGGTGCGCGCCCTGTGCGACTGCGGATGGCTCGATCCCCACCCAGAGCACAGGCTCATGATCCACGACTGGCCAGATCACTGCGAAGACGCCTTGCACGTGTTCCTGGCTCGCAGAGGCCTCACGTTCGCCTGCGGCAAGCCGCCTAAAACCAGCAAGTTGAGTAAGTCCGAACGGCGCGCGCACAACGTGCCCACTGAATGCGCACCCCGTACGCACCCCGGCTGCACCAGCCATAGCCATAGCCGTAGCCGTAGCCATAGCCGTAGCCGTAAGCCGGAGCCGATGCCGGCGCCATTGCCAGAGCCAGAGCCACAGCCAAAGCCGGAGCCGGCGCCAGAGCCAGGGCCGGTGCCGCAGCCGCTGCCCGCGCCCTTGCCAGAGCCGGCGCCGGTGCCGTTGCGACCGCCGCAGCAAACCACACCGGCTACGCGATCCCATGGCTCGGCCGGCTCGGCTTTGTGTGTGCAGAATCAGCAAAACGGCCCGCCTGCCCGCTGGCTGCAAGCCCTCGAGCAGGCAATCAGCCGGGCTGTGGGACGCCAACCACGGCCAGGCGCTGCACTCAAACTGGCCAGGCAGGCCGCCAGCATGGGCGTTCATCCCCGCTACCTTCTGGGCTGGATCCAACACCGGGCTAGAGCCTCGCCCCCGCGCAGCGACGGGCTGTTCCTCAAGGCCATTGCCGATCTCCCGGATTGGGTGCGCCGCAATCACGCCTACGACTCAAGCTGGGGCCTGCGCGAATCGGTCGTTTGCCCAAAATGCGGCGAGGCGATCTACGCGTTCCGGGATGTGATCGTGCCCTGCCCATGCGCCACCGAGAAGGGAGATCCGGATGATTCCAGCTGAGAGGCCACTCACGCGCGGGGATTCCCTGGAAGCCCGACGCCCGAATGGGGGACCTGAAATGCTGACCCCGCACCAAGCCGCGCAAGCCGCAATCCGCGCCGTGATGGCGGTGAACGGACCCGGGAGTCCGCGACCCCCAGAGCGCCGCCGCAGCAAGGAGGTGGTCTCCCTCCGCCATGCTGCGATCTGGGTGGCGGCACAGTTGGCGCCCCACGCCAGCCTGCCCGAGTTGGCCAAGGCCTTCGGCGGCCTGCATCATACCAGCGTGCTCTACGCGCTGCGGCGGATCGGGAGCCGAGCGAACCTGGCTGCCTCCGCGCTGGCCGCCAGTGCCCTCCAGCTGGCGCGCCATGCAGCCGAGCTGGCGCGGGCGGAACAGGATGTCCCCGAGCGGGGGTCGTCCAGCCGCGCCCTCGAGGCCGCTCTGCGGGCGCTCCTACACGCCTGTAGGCAAGTCGAGATCTGCGCGGCAGAACTCTTGCCGGACTATGATCCGCAACCAGAAAACACACCGACGGTGCCCCGGCAGCCAGAAGCGCCAGGGCATGGCAACCCGTCCGGCTCGCAGCCAGAACCGACTGCGCATGCGCCATGGAAGGCGCCTGCCACCGTTGTCGCGGCAGACGAGCCAATCCGCTGCCGGGAACGCGGCTGCGTGATGCCCGCCGCGCGCCATGGGTACTGCCGGCAGCACTGGGCCATGCGCAAAGACCCGACACCCTTCCTGCGCCGCGAACCGCTACCGCCAGCTCGGCGATGAGGCACAGGACCAAGCCATGCGTGCCATGGAGTATCAGCAACGAAATCGTCGCCCCAAGCAAAATTCCTGTTCAACCAAGGAAGAGAAGCTACGAAGCCAAGGGAAATGCCGATTAAATCACGCAATTTCATAGGCCTGCTCGAAATAATCGGCACAGGCACGCTCGTTATTCACAGATTTTCCGCTAAAACTGGCGTGGAAATGAAGCGAATCACGGAGACCGAGAAGAATCGCGAGCCCCAAAACCGGCGACGAGCCGTTCCACCAGGCGCGCTCCCTGGCTCGTCAAGCCTGGAACGCCACCCACCTGGAGACCTTCCGCGTCGCGCTCCTGCGCGCGCCCGATTTGACCATGGCCGCTGGCCTCATCAGCACCGTTTGCCCTCCGCCACCCGTTGTGGTTTCCTGTCAGTAGGCAACGAGCTCGGAAAGAGAAGACGACGATGACTGCGCTAGGCGCCCAGCAGCTGTTCCCCCTCACCTCACCCGCTCCGGGTCGCGCCAAGCTAGAGGCCGCCTTCGCCCAGTTCCTCCGCCTGGACGTGGCCTCCGGCGACGCCTCGCCCCAAACCAACCGCAGCTACCAAGCCGAGGTGGCGGCTTGGGTGCGCTGGTGTGAAACCAACAGCATCGATCCGGCTACCGCGACCGTCGCCCACATCAAGCTGTTTCGCGGCGAGCTGGTCGAGCGCGGCTACCAGCCCGTCACCATCGGCTGGAAGCTCACCATCGTGCGACGCTTCTACGAAGCCGCCCGCAGCGCCGGCCTGCGCCCCGATAACCCCGTGGCCGGCATCCGCCCACCCCGTAGCCACAAGGCAGCCGAGGACTTCAAGTACTTGACCAGCCAACAGCTCACACGCCTGCTGGCCACCGTGCCCAACCCCGATGAAGCCACCGGCGTCGAGCAAATCAAGCGCTTGCGCGATCGGCTCATGCTCTCCCTGATGGCCTTGCACGGACTGCGCACCATCGAGCTGCACCGCGCCAGCCTCGAAGATTTGACCGAGCGCGACGGCTACACCGCTCTGCTGGTGCGCGGCAAAACCCGCGAGCGCCTGGTCTACCTGCGCCCCGACACTGCCCAAACGCTCGCCCGCTACCTCGAGCTGCGCGGCGACATACCTCGCGACGGGGTCGGCACACCCCTGTTGGTGGCTTTGGATCGTGGCTTTCAAGGACACCGCCTTAGCCGCCGCCACATCCGCACCACCGCCGACCGCTACCTGCACGCCGCCGGCCTGAAGCGCCAGGGCCTGTCCTGCCATGCCTTGCGTCATACCGCCGCTACCCTGGGTTACCTGCACACCGGCGACTTGCGCGCCGTGCAGGAACTGCTCGGCCACGCCGACCCGCGCACCACCGCCCGCTACGCACACGTGGTGGATGCCGCCCGCCGCAACCCAGCCCTGTTCATCCCGGTCAGTGAGCCATGAGTCCAAACACACCTCCGCCCCCCTGGGTCACAGTAAGGAAGGGAAGGCTCGGGGCGAGCCGCGCCGCTTACTTACCACGCGGCCGCATGTGGGAAACTAAGAGGGGAGCTTGATGCGGAAACCACACGCAGCGGCATTCCGGCCGCCTTCAGCCGACGATCCCGTGCTGGCCGAGGTCGTGCGGCGCCTGGTCGAGGTGTATCATCCCCTGCGCATCTACCTGTTCGGCTCTGTGGCGCGCGGCGACGCCGGCCCAGACAGCGACTACGACATCCTGGTGGTGGTGCCCGACGGGGCGCCTCCGGAGCTGCAGGATAGCAAGTTGGGCTACCGAGCCCTTCAGGGTCTGCGGATCGCGAAAGACCTTCTGGTGTGGAAACAGAGCGACTTCGAAGGCCGGCTCCACTTGAAGGCCTCACTGCCCTCCACCGTGGTGCGGGAAGGCAAGCTATTGTATGCCGGCTGAGGCCTTCCGGAACGAAGACACCAAGGCTTGGCTGCTCAAGGCCAGCCAAGATCTCCGGCGCGTCTCACTCTTGCTGGCTCTGACCCCACCCGACATTGAGGACGCACTCTTCCACGCCCAACAAGCTGTGGAGAAAGCCTTCAAGGCTTTGCTGACTTGGCACGATGTCCCTTTCCAGCGGGTTCACGATCTGGACGCCCTCGGCAGCCAGTGTGTTGACTTGGATGCGAGCCTGCGTGAAATAGCCGCACGGGCAGAAGGTCTGAGTGCCTACGCCGTTCGCTTCCGCTATCCCGGCGCCCCTTACCAGCCCAGCCTCGAGGAAGCGCGCGCCGCCGAGGCAATCGCCCGCGAGGTCTTCGAATCCATCCTGGCCCGCCTGCCCGAGGAAGTGCGGCCTTAAGTCTCACGCCTTGGGCGCGCACACCTCCGGCCCTGTGAGTTCCACCCTCAGGAAAGCCGTTGGCGCTCAGAGAAGGCTCAGGCAGGCGCGCAGCGGTACACCCAACAGAGCACCGCAGCCAACACCTACCCCGTTAGCGACAATGTCCCGCAGCTCCACCGCGCGCCCCGCCACGAAGTGCTGCAGCCCTTCCAGCACCAGCCCCAGCCCGAACATCGCCAGCCCTACGGTCAGCCCGCAGCGCCTCTCCCGAAACCCCATCACCGGCAGCGCCGCCAGCGCCAGGTAAGCAGCAAAGTGCAGCGCCTTGTCGCTCACGGGAAGCTGACTCACCGCCCGCATCACCACAGAATCCGCCGGTAGCAAAGAACCGACTACCACAGAGACCAGCAACGCCAGCCAGATCGCAACGATCACGATTCGTTTGGGTGCTTCAGCCACGCCGCCAATCCCCAGCCCGCGCCCTTTGCCTGGCTGCCACGAGCACAAGACTCACCGCCGCTGGCCTTCTGGCGCCCTCACCGCACCACGATAAGGAGCCCAGCCTCGCCCAACGAGGCGCGCCAAGCGCCGTAGAAGATCACGGCCGCCAGAATCAGCCCCAGCCCACCAATCATCAGCGCCACCAGCGCCAGCCGCCGCAACAGCCCCTCGACGTCCGCCATGAGCAGGACGGAGCCGCCCAAGCGAGTGTAGCGCAAACCGCAGGCGTGGCAACGACGAATCTTCATACCCGCCAAACTCAAGATCCGCTCGGTGAAGCTCCGACGGTGCGAACGGTAAACGCGCTTGGCGCCACATTGCGGGCAGGGCCGCCACGAGGGCCGGTGTGTTGGCTCAGCGGTCTGTGTGCTCGGTGTTGCTGACTCCGAGGCATCCATGGACTCACCTAATCAGAAAGGAAACGGCTCGAATTCCAGCCCGCGGACTCCCCTGCGACCTGATCGTCTGCGTGGTGCGAACCAAGCGCCGCGGGTTCACGCTGAACGTCCGGCGCTTCGCACCCTGACCACGGGCGCCGCAGCCAGGTTCCGGTGCAACGCCTCCGCAAACGGCACCAGCACCGTGGGCGCCGAGCCAGCTCCAAAACAGCGCTCTAGACGCAGGCAACCATCCGGCTTCGGTTGAACTCCGGCGCCACCACGGTCCTGCGTACCGCCCAATTAGATCTTCAAGCCTCCAGAAACTCCTCCGAACTGATACCTGCCTGCTTTAAGATTGCCCGCAGGGTCCCTTCAGGCATATCCCCCGGGTGATTTGGGACCGTTGTGTAGCGGTTTGTATCGGGGTTAGACCAGATCTCGCGGCTGCCTGCTGCCTGGCGGTCAAAACGAAAACCCAAACGCTTCAGCTTGCGCACGATCTCCGGGTACCGAAACCCAGCCAGGCGGGCCCACTCATCCTCCCACCGGGATCGTGCACTCAGTCCGCTCCGCAACCGCGGGCACAGTCACCCTTCCCTCTGTCTCCCGCCGAGCCTCGATCAAGCGGCTGGCCACGTCCCGGGCTATCTCAAGCGCTTCGGCGGCCGTCCAGCCTTGAGCCACCAGGCCCGGCAGATCTTCAGAGGTGGCTAAGTAAACGCCTTCCGGCTGCCCCTGGATCTGCATGCGAATCACGAACTCCATAAGCACTCTGATCTCACCAGTGTCCCCGAGGGTTGAGCGCCCAGTCGCCCGAGCTCGACGGCGAGAGAGCGATTTCACTGGGTCCCAGCTTGCGCAGCCGGAAGCCTGCCCCTGCGAATCAGCTCACCCCGAATCCATTCGTAGGTGATCTGCAGGCCCTCCTCGAGCGGCGTCTGCTGCTCCCACCCCAACCCCTGCCTGAGGCGCGTGTTGTCGCTGTTGCGCCGGCGCACACCTCGGAGCCGACGCACCCGCCTCCAGCGCCGGCATACATTGCGCCGGAGGAAGGTCAAAAAGAGGGCCAGCACAAAAGAGGTGACCGCCAAAACAGCCCGTAAATACATGGGTACCTACGCGGCGCGAGGCCCGCTCCCGGAATTCGATATGCTGGAGGCATGCTGTTTTACCACGTGGCCTTTTATCTGCCCCGAGGCAGTGACCGTATGGTCGTCGCTGAAGCGCTCGATTTCCCTGGCGCCCTCAGTCAGGGCTTCGACCTGGCCGACGCCCGCCTGATGATCGCCAGTGCGATCCAAGAACTGGCTGAGGCGCTGTTGGAGGAGGGCAAGCCCCTGCCGCGGCCAGACCCGATGGTTTCCGCTCCCGATGCTGATTTGATCGAGCTCGTGCCCGTAAGCGTCGAGGGCGGGGTGCCTCGCCGATGAAACGCCACCAGTTACTCCAACACCTTGAGCGCTGCGGCTGTCGGCTGGAACGTGAGCGCCGATGGCATTCCATCTACGTGCATCCTGAAACTGGTGCGCGCACTACGGTGCCCCGTCATTCCGAGATTGACAACCGCCTCGCCGCGAAGATTTGCCGCCAACTGGGTGTCGCACCGGCAACCGAAAGATCATTAAGTAGCTGCACCGCAGGACTGTTCGGCTGACAGGGCCGCAGCCTGCGCCGGCTTGAGTTTGCCGCCCTGGATCAGCTCTCCCCGGATCCATTCATACGTGATCCGCAGGCCCTCCCCGAGCGCCGTCTGCGGCTCCCAGCCCAACACCTGCCGCAGGCGCGTGTTGTCACTGTTACGCCCCCTCACCCCTTGCGGCTTCGTCAAATCATAGCGCTTGCGAATCCGCTTGTCGGCAATCCGCGCCACGATATCCACCAGGTCGTTGATGGAAACCAGCCGGTCCGTGCCCAGATTTCCCGCAGCCGACCTCTCGGACAGTTTCTTCATTATGATCGTGCGGCAGCCTCGAGGGCAAGCAGCCTCTGGCGGGCCTGCTGCACGTAGTGGAAGTTCAATCTTTTCACCAGCCTGACAACAGCCACTGCGCGAAAGCCCGCAAGCCCGCTTTGAATTCAGTCCGTGGCTCATAGCCGAGCAGACGCTTGGCCTTGCTGACGTCGGCCCATGTCTGAGGCACGTCACCCGGCTGCTCCGGCAAGTACTCGCAGCGCGCTTCAACGCCCAAGGCTTCTTCAAGCGCTCGGATCATTTCGCGCAGGCTCACGGTGCGATTGTTGCCCAGATTGATAACCTCATAGCGACTGCCATCAAACTCCATGGCTGCGCGCACGCCGGCAACCACATCGTCCACGTAAGTGTAATCGCGCCGGCTGGAGCCGTTCCCGTATACCGGCACCGCTCCCCCGCGTAGCATCTGACGCGCAAACTTGTGAATCGCCAGATCAGGCCTCTGCCGCGGCCTATACACCGTGAACAATCGCAGCGCTAAGAACCGAATGCCGTAAAGGTGACTGTAAACGTGCCCGAGTAGCTCTCCGCTCACCTTCGTGCTGGCATATGGGCTGATGGGCAGCAACACATGGTCATCCTCGCGCCAGGGTACGCGCGGGTTCACCCCATAAACGCTGCTCGATGACGCAAAGACGAACTGTCGCACTCCCCACTCCTTGGCTAGCTCGAGCAAATTCTGGGTACCGCGGACATTGACCTCCTGATAAGCGAGCGGGTCCTGCAAGGAGGGACGGACACCAGCTTTGGCCGCCAAGTGCACAATGACTTCATAATCGCCAGTCAGTCGCTCGCGCAATGCGCTGAGATCCCGCAGATCTGCCTCAACCAACTGGAAATTTGGGTGCCCCTGACACCTGGCCAGGTTGGCGCGCTTGACAGCCGGGCTGTAAAACGGGTCGAAGTTATCCACCACCGTGACGCGCCAGCCCTCGGCCAACAGCTTCTCCACGAGGTGGCTACCGATGAATCCCGCTCCGCCGGTGACTAACGCCCTTCTCACGAGGCCCTCAACGTCCGGCGCTTCGCACTCTGACCACGGGCGCCTCAGCCAGGTTCCGGTGCAACGCCTCCGCAAACGGCACCAGCACCGTGGGCGCCGAGCCAGCTCCAAAACAGCGCTCTAGACGCAGGTAACCGTCCGGCTTCAGCGGAATCTCGATCCTCCAGCAAGGCTCCCCATTGGTCGCCGCCAGATCCTCCTCAAAATACCTCCCCGCCCAGCTCATCTCGGCGCGCGCGAAACCAAAACGCTCCGAGGCCTCGCGCACCGCCCGCCAGCGCTCCTCCAATGTCTGCGCCCGTTGCAGGGCTTCCTCGAAGGCCTGCAAAGCAAGCTGGCTGGCCAAGTGCCGGCGAAAAGCCCCCTCTAGGAACATCCGCCCCGCCGTCCCAAACTCCACGTAACCCAAATGCTCGACCCCAATCCAGGCCGCCGCGCAGAACAGCACAATGATCAGCCCCTTGGCCTCCCCACGGCTCAGACTGCTCATCAACGACAGTGCCGCTGCCAGCCCGCAGGCCCCGTATAGCATCAGCACCGCTCGCCGCGGCGTCAGCCCCCGCGCCAGCAGTCGATGATGGATGTGCCCGGTGTCGGGCGCAAACAAGGGCTGGCCCCGCAGAAAGCGCCGCGCAATGGCAATCGCTGTGTCCAGCAGCGGCACCGCCAGCGCCATCAACGGCGCTGTCATACCCAATACCGTGGCCGACTTCTGCCCCCACAGTACGGCGAAGCAGCCGAGCAGGAACCCCAACGTCAGGCTGCCCGAATCCCCCAGAAAGATCGAGGCAGGGTTGAAGTTGTACCGCAGGAAACCCGACAGCGCCCCAGCCAACGGCACTGTGGCCAGCGCTAGCCCCATATTGTCCTGAAGCAGCGCGCCCAACAGAATGGTCACCGTGGCGAACAAGGCTGCGCCCGCCCCCAGTCCATCCACGCCGTCAATCAAGTTGAAGGCGTTCGAGCAGCCCGCCAGCCACAGCAGCGTCCCCGGCAGGCTCAGCCAAGTGGGCACCGCGAAGCTGGCTACACTGGTGATCTGCACCCCGGCCCAGAAGACGATGTAGCCGGCGGTGAACTGCACGGCCAGCTTCTGCCATGGCTTCAACCCGCGCAGATCATCCGCCAGCCCGGCCAGGAAGACCAAAGCGGCGCCGGGCAAAATGCGCCAAGCCATCGGCAGGGCGCTCTGCACGAGATTGCCGCCAGCGAGCGGCGTGACCATCAGCAGCGCGAGGGCGCCCAGGTAAGCGGCAAGGATCGGCACGCCGCCCACCCGCGGCACTGGCACGCAGTGCAAGCGCCGCCCGCCGTCAGGCTGATCCACCCACCCCCACCGCCGGCAAAGATTGCGCCACAGGGGAGTCAGCAGCAGCGCGAGCAGGAAGGAAGTGACCGCCAGGACGCCCAGCGAGTACATAGCTCAGAAGGTGTTACACTGGTTTCCGGTATGGCCCTACGCTATGTGCTCACTGACTACCTCGAACAGGCTTTGGCGCAGGCCATTTACGACAAGCTCGAAGACGGCAGCTTCGCCGGTCGGATTCCCGCCTGCCCCGGCGTAGTTGCCTTCGGCGCCAGCCTGTCCGAGTGCGAGCACGAGCTGCGATCGACGCTGGAAGAATGGATTCTCCTGGGCCTGAAGCTGGGTCACCCGCTGCCGGTAATCGGCGGCATCGATTTGAACCGGGAGCCGCTGCGTGAGCCGGTGGACGCCCTGTAAGCGCCGCGACTTCATTCGAAAGCCGCGCTCGCTGGGTTTCGACGGGCCGTTTTTCGGGACGCGGCACTCCTTCATGGTGTGGGGCACACATCGCTTGGCAATCCCTTCCAATGCCGAGTATTCTGTCGCCCAATTACGCATGCTGCTCAGCGAGGTGGAGGCTATCCTGGGACGACCTGTGAGCCTCGAGGAGTGGGAGGGACTCTAACCTCAACCCCGCCCGCCTGCGCCGACTCCAGCCTCCCTGTCCGAATGAGCTCGCTGCGGATCCATTCGTACGTGATCCGCAGGCCTTCCTCGAGCGGCGTCTGCGGCTCCCAGCCCAATACCTGCCGCAGGCGCGTGTTGTCGCTGTTGCGCCC
>Ga0209809_1002246_pt1 | contig 14026 bp, 16 predicted proteins | sample YNPMSTMetaG_FD_186172 | JGI IMG/M metagenome (GOLD analysis project Ga0209809, IMG submission 186172) | Anoxygenic and chlorotrophic microbial mat microbial communities from Yellowstone National Park, USA - YNP MS-T MetaG (SPAdes) (version 2) ... | reverse complement strand
TCCCCGCGCTGCTGGGACCGGGGCCAGCAGGCCAACCTACAGCTTGGATCAGACACAATCGGATGAAAAATCAGCCCCCTGAAAGGCACCCTTGGAAAAACAGCCCCTTTTTTCAACAGCCTGCTAGTACGATGCTTTGGGCCAAGTCATCTCCGGCAAGCGGTACTGGTCGGATGGGACTCCGGTGGCGGGGCAACAATTCGAGTATGGGTTTGATGACATCGGCAACCGCAAGGTGGCCCGGCGGGCGGGGACCAGAACGGCTGGAACCTGCGGGAGAGCCTCTACGGCGTCACCGTGCTGAACCAGTACACGAACCGGACGGTGCCGGGGTTTGCGGACGTGGTGGGGGTTGCGCTGGCGACCAAGCCGGTGTATGTGAATGGCCAGATGGCGTCTCGGAAGGGCGAGTACTTCCGCCGGGAACTGAGCGTGAGCAACGGCGGCGGCCCGGTGTGGCTGGGAGTGACGGTCACCTCCCCGGGCGAGCCCACTGTCACTGGGAATCTCTTCGTGCCCCGGACACCGGAAGTGTTCACCCACGATCTGGACGGCAACCTCACCAGTGACGGTCGTTGGGCCTACACCTGGGATGCGGAGAACCGGCTGCTACGTGTGCAGAGCCGGTCGGACACGCCGCAGGCCTCGTGGCGCAGAGTCCAGTGGCAGTACGACGCTTTGGGCCGGTGGATCCGTCAGGCCACCTGGACCTATCTGGTGCAGAGCAACCAGTGGGTGGTGACGGAGGATCTGAAGTTCCTGAGCGATCCCTTGCTCTTCGCTCGACACGTGCTGGACCTGAACGCCTCCAACAACGTCGCTGTTCGCACGTACGTCTGGGGCTTGGACCTCTCGGAGAGCCTCAAGGGCGCCGGCGGGGTAGGCGGCCTACTTTGGGTGACGCTGCATTCCGGCTCTGGCCCTACTGCCGGCACGCACTTCTGCGCTTATGACGGCAACGGCAATATCGTGGCTCTGACGTCTGCCTCGGACAGCTCGCCCACCGCCCGCTACGAATACGGTCCCTTCGGCGAGCCGATCCGGGTCACGGGCCCTGCCGCCGCCCTGAACCCCTTCCGTTTCTCGACCAAGCGCGCCGACAACACGACGGACTTGGTTCTCTACGAATGTCGGGCCTATCAGCCTAGCACTGGCCGTTGGCCAAACAGAGACCCGTTGGGGGAAACTGGCGGGAGAAACCTGTATGCGTTCGTGGGGAATAGCCCGGTCAACTTCGTTGACCCATTTGGGTTAGAGCGGATTGAGCTTTGGTTCGCTGCGTTCATTAGTCCAAGCGAAATTCGATTCCCCTATTACTCGAATCCGAACGCATTCTGGCATGGCGATGATCGTGGTTTTAACCCAGGCACAAGGCCCATGTCTTCCCGCGTATGGCATTGGGTTGTTGTGGAGACAGATCCCAGCAAGAAGCCGGTTGTAGCAAACATTTTAGGGACAGGTTTAGCAACCGTAACCACCTGCACAGTCTTTGGTATTGAAACGACCAGGACTGGTCTTGCTGATCCGCCCCCTGTAGCCACGATCACGAGAAGCGGCTGTAAAATCAACGTGAGCGTGTCCGCGAATACGGGCAATCCGCTGGTTGTTGGAGCGCCGCATATCAAGTATTCATACAACATCACACTCGACGTTGAGAAGGGACAGATGACCGTTTCGGGTTCTCACGGAGTATTTCCGTGGCATGAAGGTAACACCACCAAGGGACAGGCTGAACAATTCACTCCTGCACCTGGCGCAGCCCCAGCAGACCTCTTCAAATCCCCGACTCCAATAACAACCAAGACCTTTACGATAGAGAAATACCCCTGCTGTGACAAAAAATAGGTTCATGACTGGGATTGCGCGAAGCATCGCGATTGTGCTTGCGATGGAGGTCTTGGTTTTTGTCCTGGGCTATGTGGCCTTCTTTGCGATTGGCGTGTTGAGCGGCGGAATGGCTGAAGGCTCTCGTATGGCGTCCGGCGTGTTATACTCATGGTTTGCCTTCGCCGTGCTTGGCTTGCTTGGGTGGGCCGTTTGTTTGGTGATATTGGCCATAACGAGAAGAAAGCACCGGAGTGAACCAGGGCCGCCGCCGAAGTGAATTCCAACCTCCGGTGTCCCGCCAAATGGTGTGAAGGAATCTAGGCCGCTCTAGGCCGCGGCGAGGGAGGGCAGGCCCTGCGCTCGATGCCTCGCTGCGGGCCGGGCCACCCGGGCGTGTGCTACAGCCCTCGCGCTGCGTCTTCGCTGTGGCGTGCGTCCTTGCAACCGTCCGGCGGCGCTGTGAGGAATGTCAGATGCAGGATGGGGGAAGGCAGAACGGCCTCAGGTCCCCGCGCAGTCGGGAAAACTGCGGGGTGCAGATAATGGTTTTCGAGCATGATTTTCAACCGGAAACGCTTTGGCAACCGGCCCCGACCAGGACAATTGTCTTCTACCATAGTGGCGTGGCGGTTATGACCATGACGGAGGCCAATCCGGTCTGGCTGGGGATCACGAACGTGGCGGTGCTGGCGGTGGATGCCAGCAATTACGTCGCAGGCATCGAAACGGGCCATGCGTTCGTGCCCAAAACGCCGGAAACCTTCACGTATGACGCGGACGGGAATTTGCTCAGCGACGGGCGGTGGAACTACACCTGGGACGCGGAGAACCGTCTGGTGAAGGTGGAAAGCCGGTCGGACACGCCGCAGGCCTCGTGGCGTCGGGTGGAATGGCGGTACGACGCCTTGGGCCGGCGGATCCGGCAGACCACGTCAACCTGGCTGGTGCAGAGCAACCTGTGGGCGGTGACGGAGGACCTGAAGTTCCTGAGCGATCCCTTGCTCTTCGCTCGACAGGTGGTGGACCTGAACGCCTCCAACAACGTGGCTGTTCGCACCTACGTCTGGGGCTTGGACCTGTCGGAGAGGATGGACGGCGCCGGGGGCGTGGGCGGCTTGCTGTGGATGACGCTGCATACCGGCTCCGGCCCTGCCGCAGGGACGCACTTCGCCGCATACGATGGGAATGGTAAGGTCGTGGCTCTGTCGGCTGCGTCGGATGGGTCGGAGACGGCCCGGTATGAGTAGGGACCGTTTGGCGAACCGATCCGCGTGTCCGGCCCAGCCGCCGCGAACAACTCCTTCCGTTTCTCGACCAAGCGCACCTGCAACACCACTGATCTGGTGCTGTACGAATACCGTGTTTACAGTTTCACTCTTGGCCGGTGGCCAAACAGAGACCCGTTGGGGGAGTGGGGCGGCGTCAATCTCTACGCAGCGATGGGAAACCAGCTGGTGAATGTGATTGATGCTTTGGGCTTGGAGTGCGTTTGGCACACATGTCAACCTGGCCAAGCGCCTGGGTATGATGAGGACGGTTTTCATTTCTGTGGCCCGCCTAGTCCACCTCCCCCACCTAGGCCACACGACCCGCCCGGCTATAACCGCGTTCCACCTTACAACCCGCCTGATGAGGGAAAACCCTGCTGTATTGATCCGGCGCTTTTGAAGAAAGCCAAGAGAACCGATCGCCCACCAACGGAAGGATCGAAAGGAAGCGATGGTGGGGTCGATTGGACGATACACATGAAGCTCGATCTGCAAATTGACGGACCATACAAGGATGTGCAGATTTACTGGCCGACGTGCTGGCGGATAGACGGCACGGCTGGGATTATTCCCAGGTGCTCGAACAAGACCGCCTGTGACTTCCCGAGGATCACCTATGGCAACATCGGCGGTCCGTATCTCACAACAGCGCGCATGTTCTGGCTTTCGTGTGGAGGCGGCAAGTGGACGAAGAAGAAACACATAGTCGGCTGTGCCTACCTATTCAACGGAAAATGGGAGTTAAACTGCACAACAAATTAACAGTTGCTGTGTTCGTTCTAGCCGTTGCAGTTTACGGTTGTTCAGATCGACTGAGGGGAGTAAGCCAGAGCGAAGCTGACAGGTTGAGATGTCAGAGGCAGATTCGGTGTGCTGCTTACTGCGTTCTCCAATACTTGGCAGAGCACGACGGGCAATTTCCGCGGACGTTGGAGGAAGCCGTCAGCGGCGAAGCCGGCGAGCAAATGGCCCAGCGTCTAACTCAGTGCCGCGTCAAAGGAGCTGCGTCAAAATACATCTACGTAGATGGGTCTCGTTGGTTCACCAATGGTGCAGTGCCGAAGGACTATCCGCTGATTTACGAGTCGAAGAGGAATCTGCATGGTGACGGAATCAATGTGGTTCTCATGGACGGTTCCGTGTTCTGGGATGAAGGGGCTCGGTGGATTACGGATTTTGGAAAAACACATCCTGATTACCGGTTGGAAATCCCGCAGTAGCTGTCTTGCACAAGTGGTGTGAGGAATGCAAACCATTCCGGGTCGCGATGAGGGAGGGCGAACCCTTTGCTCGGGGTACGCTGCGGGCCTCGCTCGCCGCGCCTATGCCCCAGCCCTCGCGCTCCCTTCTGCCGCTGAGCCACGTCGGTCGGCCACCGGCCGCGCGGCGCTGGATTTCAGATGCAAGGATCTGGGCGGGCAAAAAGGGGTTCGGAGCGTCGCACCGCCCGGGACGCTGAGGTTTGTTCCGGGAGATGGCCCCGGCCCTGTCCAGAGCGAGGTGCTCGCCCTGATTTCACGGAGCGAACTGCGGGGGGCGGCTTGCCAACGGCCCGGCAGCACATAAACTAGAAGCTGTGCAAACGCTGACCGCAATCATTTATCCCGGGGAAACCGGTCGCTGGCTGGTGGCGTTCAACCCGGAGACGGGCACCACCACGCAGGGCAAGACGGTGGAGCAGGCGCTGCGAAATCTCAAAGAGGCGGTGACGCTGTATTTAGAAGAACGCCCTGCCCCGGTGCGGCGCGGGGCCATTTTGGCGACGTTTGAGGTGGAACATGGCTAAACTGCCCTGCGTGTCCGGGGCGCGGGTGGTCAAGGCCTTGGAGCGGTTGGGTTTCGTGAAGCGGCGCCAACGGGGCAGTCACGTGGTTTTGCGGCGGGGAAGCAGCGTGTGCGTGGTGCCGTTGCATCGGGAAGTTGATCCAGGGACGTTGCGCGGAGTGCTTCGGCAAGCTGGCATGACGCCTGAAGAGTTTCTGGAACACTTGTGAACGCTCGTTGTGACCTCGGCAGTCGGCGGACCAACCGGTTTGGCTGGGACGAGGTGGGTTTTGCTCTGCCGGAGAGCCGTTGCACGGCCAAGCTGCTCAACCAACACGCCCGCGCACGGTGCCGGGCTACGGGGATGTACAGAGGGCGGCCTACAGCCGCGCGACGGTGACGCTGTGGGCCAACAACGGCGCGTATGTGGCCACCAGCCGGAAAGGGGAGTACTTTCGGGGCGAGGTGGGGCTGGACGACCGCACGGGGGCGGTGTGATTGACGCTCACCAACTTGGCTGTGCTCAACGACGGAAGCAACCGGGACATTGTGACCAACCTCGCCGGCTGGGCGTTTGTGCCCAAGACGCCGGAACCGTTCACCTAAGACTTGGACGGGAACATGACCAGCGACGGGCGGTGGAACTACGCCTGGGATGCGGAGAACCGGCTGCTGCGGGTGCAGAGGCGCTCCGACACGCCGCAGGGCTCGTGGCGTCGGGTGGAATGGCAGTACGACGCCTTGGGCCGTCGGATTCGTCAGACCACGTCGACCTGGCTGATGCAGAGCAACCTGTGGGTGGTGACGGAGGACCTGAAGTTCCTGAGCGATCCCTTGCTCTTCGCTCGACACGTGGTGGACCTGAACGCCTCCAACAACGTCGCTGTTCGCACCTACGTCTGGGGCTTGGACCTGTCGGAGACCATGGACGGCGCCGGCGGTGTCGGTGGGTTGCTGTGGATGACGCTGCATGCCGGCTCCGGCCCTGCCGCAGGGACGCACTTCGCCGCATACGATGGGAATGGTAATGTCGTGGCTCTTTCGGCTGCGTCGGATGGGTCGGAGACGGCCCGCTACGAATACGGCTCCTTCGGGGAGCCGATTCGCCTGACCGGCCCTGCCGCCACGAACAACCCCTTCCGGTTCTCGACCAAGCGCACCGAACCCGCGGCCGACTTGGTCCTCTACGAATACCGCGCCTACAGCCCAAGCACCGGGCGGTGGTTGAACAGGGACCCCATCGAAGAATCGGGTGGCACGAATCTGTATGGGTTCGTCGGCAATAATCCGTTGACGAGGTTCGACGCATTGGGCCTTCTATGGCCGGGTTATCCTGACTGGCCGCAGAGGCCGCCACCATCCAAGCCGCCAAAGTATCCTAAGGGGTTTGCGCTCTGCCAACGAAACATTCAGAAGGATGGGAGTTGTGATTGCCCTGCTATCTTTGCCAACGCAATCGGGGGCGAGCACGCTTACCTGCAGTACGTAGATGATGAAGGCAACAAATGGGGGTATGGCTTTGGACAATCCGGAACTGCTCCAGAGAAGCACTTCGACCCAAACAGTTGCAAACCCTGCAAGAAAACCGGCGGCACACTGAAGCATGGGAGCGGGTCTGGAAAAGCCGGCTCTGGTGCGACAGGACGACGAAATCAAGGATTGCATCAAGAACCACCTTCCGAGCAAAGACTACAAGGCGTGGGGAAAGAACCGCTACAACTGCAAGGACTGGGCGAAAGAAGCGGCTGCAAACTGCGGCTTGGACTGCAACTGCGGACGGGCGCATGGGTTATTTCACGGTTGTAGTCGTATTGGGGCTTGCTGGGTGGTGTATCGTCGCCGTTTTCAGGCATTTGTGGTCGTGCCGCTTCGACGCGAAATGGTGGGTGGTTTTCGCCCTGTTCGTGGCAATCGGCATTGGAGTGGGGGCATGGGGTGGCACGCAGTTGGAATATCACCCCAATCCAAAAACACGGGTTCTTGGGTTCCCTGTGCCCTTGGTGGTGTTTGTTCTTGAAGGCGAGAACTGGACCGACTTTGTGCCTCCTACGCCGGTTCAATACGGCGCAGTAGCCGCCAATGTTCTTGCCGCTGTCGCCGTTGTGCTCATTCCTCTGGCGATCACAGCGCGGATACTCGGACGAAAGAAGGCCGGCTGTCCCGCACGAATGGTGTAAGGAAAATTGGCCGTGCTCAGGCCGGGCCAGAGAAGGTCGGCCACCCGTGCCTGTGCCACATCCCTCGCGCTCCCTCCTGCCGCTGCGGGTCATCCGAGCCCCACCCTGCGCCCTTGGACGCCGTGCGCCAGCACCCCGCGCAGCGTGTGCCCCGGCTGCCTCTCCGTTACGCCGGTCGGGCACTGGCCACCCCGCGCTGGATTTCAGATGGAAGATTGGCGAGGGTAACGATGGCTTCGAGGGCGTGGAGGACGCCAACCACCGGCATGGTTTCGGGTTGGGCCTGGGCGGTGGGACGGCGACGGGCTGTGCAACGGCCGCGAATGGCGGCATTTTGCCTCTTTACCCCGGCCAGCAGCTCGGTGGTGGCCACAGCGCGGCCGAGGGGCCGCCGGAGCAGTGGCCCCATGCCCCCCGGTTACACCACCACAACCTACGCCAGGTGTTGGGATGATGCGGCACTCCACTACGCGTCTGGCCATTGGCCAATCGTCCGGCCGGAAAGGGCCACGTGGACGCGACCCGTTTGCCGGTCCGACCGAGCGGCTTCGAGACCAACCCGGCCCGGATTACAACGCGTCTGCCAGAGCAAACGTCACCACCCGCGCCCGCGGTGGAATGGCATTGCCACTGCCCGGGGCGCGCTCCAGATGGTTCGTGCCGGCGGCCGGCGCCGGGCACTTGCCCCGCGGTGCCCGGTTCCTCCTTTCCATGAACCAATGCTCGTTCGTCGTCCCGCCTTGAGGCGGCACCGACACTTCCCAGCGGCGAAAGCCGGGACGACAAAGGCCCCGTTACTGGTCATGAAGTGCGCTGCGGGGATCGTGGCATCTCCCCAGGGCAGAGGGAACCGCCGTTCAGTGGGGACGCCGTGGAAGGCGTCCTTCCATCGGACGCGGTGGAACGCGTTCCTCCAATGCCGGACGGCGTGGAAGCGGTCCCTCAAGTTTCGTTCATGGAGGGCCCGGTTCCACCCGGGCCAAGGGACGCGGTGGAATGCATCCCTCCATCTGCGCCCGGCGCCTCCGAGGTCGCGAAGCGCATGGAGTGCGCCAGCTTGCTGGCGCTGTCGAAGCAGCGCTCTACTACCGGAGACCTACTGCCCCAGCCCTGCTTTACACAAACGACCGGAGTTTCTGGGAACCCGACCACACACCGTTGGAGGACCCGGCTCCACCACGGCCCCGGGTGGTGGACCCGCACAGTTGGCAGGGCCCTGAAGACAGCAAAGCTCCGCCTGCAGAGCTCCTTCGGCGCACAGCCGCCGAGCTGGCCGGTGGCTGGGAGAAAACCTAAATCTGGCCCCGGGTCGATAGGTTCCCTTCCACGGGGTCCAATCCGTCTTTGGGACGACCCTCCACATTCGCGCGATTTGTGCGCGTCCGCACCGCGGGAACGTCGAGGGTTGAGGCGTCTTTTGTGGGGCTTCCTGTCGGGGGTGCACAAAAAGTGAAATGCGCCCGCGCCGGAGTTGGCGGTTTGGACTGCAGAAGCGTCACGTACAGCGCCAACGGCAGACGAGGTGCGTCCACAGAGCAAAAGGACATGGAAGTGCCGGGGAACAGACGACGGGGCTGCGGAGGCTCGGGAGGATCCGGTCCCCTAAGGCTTCGAGCTGCCGCAGCTTGCAGGTGGCCGCAAGGAACGGGGACGCCCAAGTGTGTGGAGCCTCGCCATGGGAGTGGTTGCTGACAGCTTGGTGGGTACCTTGGGACGCGGCAGTGTCTCGCTGGCGGGGAAGCGCCCGCCAAAGCCGGGGAAAGTCGGGCTTGGCGATGTGCACGGGGCAGGCGTGGCACCCGACCTCCGGCTTCGTCGCTCCCCTGCCGAGCCCCTTGGATTTCCATGGGATTTCCAGATGGGTTTTTGAGTCGGGCCCAGATCCGATTCGTTTGGATGGGGAGCGGGGGGCCGAAGCGTTGGTTTTGCCGTTGGTAGTGGGGCTTCCTTGCTCTTTCAGGGCTTTGGAGCTTGGGAGGGACGACCGGCACTTGGCCCGCATACTCTCCGGTGCACGCCCTCTTCTGCGGTGCACGCCCCCTTATGTTTGTGAGATGAAGTGGCTCCGAACGGATGGACCCTCCTTGACGGACAGCCAAAGCGAGGTATGGTTGGAATGCCGTTTTGTGGGGGCGATCCGGTTTCGACCTGGCCCGGACGCCAGAGGCGGCATGCCGAGGACGATGCGTTGGCCTCGTTAATCATCGCATCAAACAAAACTGCTAACGAAGAGTTGGCTCTCGCGGCCTGATTGAGCCGCGACGTTCGCCGGCCGACGCCTGCTAGGTCGGACGAACGCCACAGCAGGCTGGGATCGGCGCGGAGACAGCGCGCGCGGGTCCGAGACCTATCTCATGCTGTCTGGGGCGGTCGGAGGTGCGTCCGCAGACGACCGATCGCCGACACCTGCTGCGGACTAAGCATGTAGTCGCGGCTGGCTACCGAGTCAGGGACGGGGGTTCGACTCCCCCCGCCTCCACCATTTTCCCCTTTGGCGCTACGGTTGGCCGGCTGGTGCCGTTTCTGGGTGAGAGTGCGTTTCGACTGGGGCTTAAGGACCTCGGGTGGGCAAACTTGGGCTTTGCTTCGGGCGGGTTGTTGGGTTCCTGGGGGAAGGTTGGTTGAGGTTCGATGGACTTGGAGTGTCTGCGGCCGGTGCGAGTACGAGCCGGGGTTGCACGGTTTGCCTTCCTTATCGGGCTTTGAGTTGTGTCCAGGCCTCGTCGTAGAGCCGCAGGGCTGGCCCTAGATCGCGCAGATAGTCCAGACGGGCGAAGGCCTCTTCGGGCGGATAGATCGCGGGGTTTTGGAGGTCGGATGGGTTGAGGTACGGGCGAGCGCCTTGGTGGGGGGAGGCAAAGCGGGTAAAGTTGGCGATGCGCGCTGCGTTTCGGGGTTCGAGCAACCAATTGATGAACGCTTCGGCCAGGTCACGATGAGGCGCCCGGGCGGGAATGGCCAGGTTATCTACCCAGAGGACACTGCCTTCGCGGGGGAGCAGGTAGACAAGGTTGGTATCTGTGTGAATGGCCCGTGCTGCCTCACCGCTGTAGACGATGGCAGCCCGCACGCTGCGCCCGAGCACCTTGTTCATGCCCCCCACACTGCCCTCGAATCCTACGGCCCGTTTTTTGGTTTGGAGGAGCAGGTCGCGGGCCCGGCGCAGGTCTGCGGGATTGGTGCTGTTGAGGCTGCATCCGAGGTAGCGGAGGGCGGCGGCGAACAGGTCCCGAGCCGAATCGATTAGCACGAAGGGTCCGGGTTGGAGTTTGGGATCGAAAAGCAAACCCCAGGTGTCTGGCGGGGTTTGCCCGGGCGACGGTCGGACCAGCAGCCCCATCGTTCCCCACAGGTACGGCACCGTGTAGCGTTCTTCCGGATCATAGTCGGGGCGTCGGAACCGGGCTTCCAGATGAATCCGGTTGGTCAGAGACGCCGCGTTCAGAGGGGCCAGAAGCTTCCGCCGGATCATGACCGGGACAATGTTGTCGCTGGGGACCACCACATCGTAGAGGGCATCGCCACCGCCAAGCATGCGTGCCAACATGCTTTCGGTATCCTCGTAAAAGTCCATGATCACGCGGCAGCCGTGTTGTCGCTCGAATTCCGCCACGACGGCAGGGTCGATGTATTCCGACCAGATGAACAGGCGAAGCTCACGGCTGGCCGCCAGCCCTTCGGATGCCGGCATCCAGAGGACGCACAGCAGAAGGATCAGGCGGCGAACGTTTCGGACCCAAGGGATAGCGTGTTGGGCGTAACGGATTTTCATGTGGGAATGGGAGGTTTGCGGTAAAGGGCGGTCAACGCCAACGTCAGTACGAGAGCGGCCAAAATGAGCAACGTGGAAAGCGCGTGAATCTCGGGGGACAAACCGCGCTTGACCGAGGCATGGATGAGAATCGGCAGAGTCGTGGCGCCGGGGCCGGTGGTGAAAAAGCTCACCACAAAATCATCCAGGCTCAAGGTAAAGGCCAACAGGGCCGCAGCTACAACGGCCGGGCGCAGCAACGGCAGGATGACATGTCGGAACGACTGCCAGCCGGTGGCCCCCAGGTCGCGGGCGGCCTCTTCGAGGGCCGGGTCCAGACCTGCCAATCGGGCCCGAACCAGGAGGGTGACGAATGGGACTTGAAAGGTCACATGACCCACGATCATGGCCGGCATTCCGGGGGCGAGCCCAAGGCCCAGTTGTTGGGCCGTAACCACCGCCAGCAGCAGGGCTACCGCCAGCAAGATGTCGGGCACGAACACCGGCACTGGTAACAGACGTTCCAACCAGTCCCGTCCTGGAAAGCGCCATCGGCTCAGGCCGCAGGCCAGGGATGTGCCCAGCACCGTGGCCAATACGGTGCTTGCGGAAGCCAGGATCAGAGTATTGGCCACCGCCTGTAGGGCCGGTTCGTTGTGAAGCAATTGCTGATACCATCGGGTGGTAAAGCCGGTCCAGGCAGTGCCGTACCGGCTCGCGTTGCAGGACTGCACCACCACCGCCGCCAGCGGCGCATAGAGGAACAGGTAGATCGCCAGCACGCATAGATACGTGGGCAAGCTACCGAACCTCCGGCAGGACCATGGGGGTGCCCGTTTCATGGGGCAGGTGCCTCCTGCCGCAGGGCACGGCATCCCCGCGCCGCCAGGACCAGCAGCAGCAATGCCAGCGCCACCGTGGCCAACGCCGCCCCAAACGGCCAGTCGCGACTCGGCCCGAATTGCTGCTGCAGCAAGTTGCCCAGAAATGCGATCTTGGCGCCACCCAACAGATCCGGAACGACAAACTGGCCCGTGGCCGGGAGAAACACCAGGACCACACCAGCGGCCACGCCCGGCCGCAACTGCGGCCACACCGCATGCCGGAAGGCCTGCCACCGGTTGGCCCCCAGGTCCACGGCCGCTTCCACCAAGGTCCAGTTGAGCTTCTCCGCAGACACGTAGATGGGCAGGACCATGAAAGGCAGAAAATCGCAAACCATGGCGATCAGTACCGCGCCCCAACCCGGGTAGAGAGCCTCTCCCGCAGAACCAACGCCGAGCCGGTTTAGCCACTGCGTCAAGGGACTGTCCGGCGAAAGCAACACCTGCCAGGCATACGTTCGCACCAGGAAATTGGTCCAAAACGGGATGACCAACAGTGTCAGGGCCAGCGCCTGCCACCGGCCGGACAGCCGGGCCAACCAGAGGGCCAGCGGCAACGCCAGGGCCAGGCAGAACACCGTGGTCACAGCCCCCAACAGCAGGCTCCTTCCCAAAACTACGGGATAAAGCGGATCGAATCCGAGCTCGCCGAACCCCACCAGCCGCCGATAATTTTCCAAGGTCAACGGCAAGGTGACTTCCCCGTCCGGCCCGCGACTGAAAAAGCTCATGGCCACCACGCCCAGCAGCGGGAGCAAGAAAAACAGGGTCATCCACAGGACGGGCAAACCGCATACCAGGGCCCCGATCCAACCCGGAGCTTCGGAACGGCCACGGTCCTGCGTACGGCCGGTCTCGTGGACAGCGACCGGGCCTTGGGACGGACGGCCGGCGACAAAAAACGGGTCAATCATCGAGCGGGGTCAGGGCCTCTGCAGGTAGGTGGCAAATCACGGGCTGGCCCGGACAAAAATGCGCCGCCGGGCTGGCGTCGTTGGGCAGGGAGGCGGTGAGACAGGTGTGGTCGCCCAGTTGGAGCCGGTACTCCACCTTGGCGCCGGTGTAAACTTTCTCCACGATCCTGGCTCGAATATGGTTGGGAGCGGGCCGTGGACTGTCCGAAGGGCTTTTCAACCGGATTCGCTCAGGCCGAATCGCCACCGTTAGGCGCGCCTGCGGCCCGGGCAAATGAGGAACCAAGGTTGGGCCCTGGCTCGCCGCTTCGGGCGCAGGCAAGCGAACTTCCAGCAGACCGCATGCGGTTTGCACCCACAGGCCGGTGTGGGCGATCTGTTGGCACCGACCTTCCAAGAGGTTGCAGGTCCCCAGGAAACGAGCCACGAACCGGGTCCGGGGCCGTTCGTACAGCTCGCGGGGGGAACCGAGCTGTTCGATCCGGCCGGCACACATGACGGCCAGTCGATCGCTCAAAGCCAGGGCTTCTTCCTGGTCATGGGTCACGTGCAGAAAGGTCAGCCCCAGGCGACGCTGCAGATGTCGCAGCTCGGTTTGGAGCTGCCGGCGCAATTGCAGGTCCAGGGCCCCCAGCGGCTCGTCCAACAACAACACCTGGGGTTCGTTGACCAACGCACGCGCCAAGGCCACGCGCTGCTGCTGCCCTCCGGAGAGCTGAGCTGGCCGCCGGTGCTCCAGACCGTCGATCTGGACCAGCCGCAGCACACGCTGGACGCGTTCGGCCAGGGAATCGGACGGCACCCCTTTCATGCGCAGCCCGAAGGCCACATTGTCCCACACCGTCATGTGCGGAAACAGGGCATAGGACTGGAAGACGGTGTTCACGGGTCGACGGTGCGGAGGGACATGGGTCATGTCCACGCCTCCCAACCGAATCCAGCCCCGATCGGGCCGGTCCAGACCAGCCAACACGCGCAACAACGTGGTCTTGCCGCAGCCGGAGGGGCCCAGCAAGGAGAAGAACTCACCCTTCTGAAGGGTCAGAGTCACACCGTCCAAGGCGGTCACCGATCCGAACCGACGCACCAGATCGTGGCATTGCACTGTCGGAGGCGGACACGGGTCCGGTTCCGAGCCCGGCACCGACTCAGGACTCGCCAAGGTCAAGCTCTCCGTTTGCACAAGATGATATGTAGCAAAGTGCGGCCGATTGCCAATAGGGCAGAGCCCCCGAACGACCGAGGTGGCGGCGGCGAAGCTTGTCCGAGCTGGAAAGGACCGCAAGGCCGCCCGGCCACCAGCACCGGCTCAACGCGAGCCGGGCGGTACGGCTTGCCAGGGCTACGGGGCCTGGCTTCAGCCGAAGCTTCGAGCTTCCCAAGACCTCCGGTGGCCTTGTTTCCAGGCGAGGGACAAGCTCGGCTGTTGCGTTGAAGCGGC
>Ga0209809_1002242_pt1 | contig 14068 bp, 10 predicted proteins | sample YNPMSTMetaG_FD_186172 | JGI IMG/M metagenome (GOLD analysis project Ga0209809, IMG submission 186172) | Anoxygenic and chlorotrophic microbial mat microbial communities from Yellowstone National Park, USA - YNP MS-T MetaG (SPAdes) (version 2) ... | reverse complement strand
TTCGGCATTCTCGACAGCCGTCGGGCCGACGTGGCCTATGAAGACTTCCACGGCCATCAACTGGACCGCAAAATGCTCACCCTCCTCCGGGAGTTTTAATGGCTCTGGAGAGAAAGGGAAGATTTGTATCTTATTCTTTAGACGGAGGGGCCGATGGAGTATTTTCTCTGTTAGCAGCGCTCCGGGTCTATCCCAACCCTCAGGCAACCTGGTCCTATAGACTTTATCCTTTCCGGAAGCCGATTTTACGGGACTGGCCATTCATGGAGAAGCGGTTATGCTCTCAAAACTTATTGTTAGAAATTTTAAGTTGTTTAAGGAGGTGGAGGTGGAGTTAGGGGAACGGGTTGTTTTCATCGGCCAGAACAACTCCGGAAAAACCTCTGCGTTGCAAGCCATTGCTTTATGGGATGTTGGGGTGAAACGGTGGCTTGAAAAGCGTGGCAGCGATAGCATTCCGGAGGAACGACCGGGGGTGACGATTAACCGGCAGGATTTGATTTCCATTCCCGTCCCCTCTGCCAAATTGTTATGGCGTGATTTGTCGGTGCGGAAAAGTCAGCGCAAAGAAGGTAAGCCGCATACCCAAAATGTGCGGATCGAGATCGGTGTGGAGGGGGTGTCGGAGAATCGGCAATGGGAATGTCGGCTCGAATTCGATTATGCGAATGAAGAATCGATCTATTGTCGCCCGGCGCTTGGCCCAGATAAAAAGCGTCTGCAAGTGCCGGAGCACCTAGAAAACCTTCAGGTAGCCTACCTACCGCCGATGTCGGGTTTGGCGGCCCGGGAAGACCGTCTGGAAATCGGCTCCATCCGGGTTCGGTTAGGTGAGGGCCGAACGGCCGAAGTGCTGCGAAATCTCTGCTGGCAAGTCAGGCAAAGCGAAAACGGAGGGCAAAAATGGGACCAAATCTGTAAAGCCATGAAAGACCTTTTCGGCTCTCAGCTCAATCCCCCTAAATACATTAGCGAGCGGGGGGAGATCACCATGGATTACCGCACTCGTTCTGGTACGGTGCTCGACATTTCGGCCACCGGACGCGGAGAACAGCAGACGTTACTTTTGTTGGCTTATATGGCCATACATCCCGGCGCGGTGCTTCTGCTGGATGAACCGGATGCCCATCTGGAGATTCTTCGGCAACGGCAAATCTATGAGGTGCTTTCGCGGCAGGCAGAACAAACCCATAGTCAACTGATTGCAGCCAGCCATTCGGAGGTCCTACTGAATGAAGCCGCTCAAAAGGATATGGTGATTGCCTTTGTAGGCAAGCCGCACCGGATCGACGACCGAGGCAGCCAGGTGCTCAAGGCGCTGCGGGATATCGGCTTTGACCAATACTATCAGGCGGAGACGACCGGCTGGGTGCTCTATCTGGAAGGGGCCACCGACTTGGCCATCTTACAGGCGTTGGCTCGCCGGTTGGATCACCCGGCTCAAGCGGTTTTGGAACGTCCTTTTGTCCATTATGTGGCCAATCAGCCTACCAAAGCACAGGAACATTTTCATGCTTTACGGGAATCCAAACCCGATCTGGTGGGCATAGCGATTTACGACCGCCTTGATCGGGAATTGCCCCCCGATCCTCACCTGAAACAAATCATGTGGTCCCAACGGGAGTTAGAAAACTATTTGGCGCAGCGGGAAACGCTTCTGGCGTATGCAAAAGGAAAGGGAAGCCAACAAGGAAAGGAGTTATGGACTCACCACTGGCAAGAAGCCATGACAAAGGCCATTCAAGAAGTGGAACAGGCATTAACGATCCTGGGAAAAAGTTCCTCGGACATTAAAGCCAGCGAAGAATTCCTCGAACCGGTGTTTAGAAAATTTTACGAGTCTATAGGTTTACCCAATGAAATGTCCAAAAAAAATTACCATATTTTGGCCGATTATGTGCCAATCGAGGCGATTGTTCCTGAAATCCGCCAAGTATTAGACGCCATCGTGGAAACCGCACAAAAAGCCAAACCGGAAGCAAACTAACCTGGTGCTTTTGAAGCTCCATGGTCAGGATATGCTTTCCTTAAGAAAAATCTAGGGGTACCCAAGTCTTCGTGTTTGCGGTTGCTGCTGGTCATCCGGAAAGGCAGGAGGGGTAGAAAATGTTCACGCCATCCCCAACTGCAACATGCGGGCATTGGCAGGGACCTGCTTGTTGGTCTACTGCCGCTTGGAACCGGAAAGCACTCCGCAAACTTTTACGGCGATCTGGGCAAACCCAGTCCTCCCGATCATCACTATGGTAAAAATCTCGTATAGGCCTGGTATATCCCAAAATATCTCTTTGGGAGCGATGTCCGGATGGTTGTTGAGCCTTGCAAATCGTAGAGTCGAAATTCCCCGGTGTTTGGCCATGTCGGTGTCCCTCGGTTTTGCGAACACCAACAGAAAGTTCTCTGCTATCCGGAACATGCGGAGAGTTTTTCCTTGATTGTGCTTCGCAAATCGTAGAGCCATCACATACCTGAGTTTGTGGCCTTGTTGGTGTTTCTGAGTTTTGCGAAGATCCATAGGGAACGATCCAGATGGTTTAAAAGGACCGGAGCGGTGAAAACAGTGGCCTATGGGTTGGCGGCGGTGCTTCTGCTGGGTGGGCTGATTTTTATTGTGGGCTGGCAGGGGCAGTGGGGGCGGTTGGTGGTGGGGCTGGTGCTTTGGGCGGCGGCCGGGGCGCTGGTGGTGCTGGCCAAAATGCAACCGGCCCAAACCACCCTGGTCCAAAAGATCGATCTGTCCGGCGATGTCAAGCTCCAGAATCTCACCTGCCGACAGTGCGGCGGCACCTTAGGCCCCAAGTCGATCACCGTCCAGGCCGGCGCCGTGTTTATTCATTGTGAATACTGCGGCACGGCCTACCAACTGGAAGAAGAGCCGAAATGGTAATTTTCGTAATTTGACTGTATCTACCAGGCCGGGTCCCTACCAGATGTATGGGTTAAAAATCGGATCGAACACCACAGGTTGTGGTCATAGTTCCCGGTAGATACAGTCAAGGTAATATTTTAGCCGAATGAAGCAACCCGCCTCTCCCCTGGCGGGCATTGGTATCTACACATAGTGCGGAACTCCTGGAGGGACCTGCTTGTCAGGTCCGATGTCCGCCTCTCCCCTGGCCGTCGAGAGGCCGGCTGAGGCGAAGCCGGTTGAAGGGTGTCATTCCCGCGAAAGCGGGAATCCAGAAAGTAACACCTCTTATTACCTGGGTTTCTCCCTGAGCGGGAATCCAGAGGGCGCCTGTGTCATTCCTGCGCAAGCAGGAATCCAGGAAAAAACAACTGGATTCCCACGTTCGTGGGAATGACATACAAGGGGGACCGAAGGGTATGGGTGGAGGCCGGTTTTTAAGAAAATTTTTGAGCGGTCGTGGGAGTCCTCGACCTGGCCTGTACACCTATGAGGTTCAACATGTCCAGACGGCGCTATTGGCCGGGGGGCAAGTTCTGCAACCCAACGGAAATCACCTCGCCGTCGGTGTTCAAAATACCCAGCCGGAGCAATCGTCCGGGGAGCAAGCGGCTGGGCGTCGGTTCCATTTGCGGGTGCACCCGGACGGTTCGGGACTGCTTTTTGTGGATTTGGCGGACCCGGTTCATTTGAATCCTACTGCGCTGTTGTTGGTCTGGTGGGCTTTGGAGGGGTGGAGTCGGCAGGAGGCGGAGCGGCGGCTTCGCCGGCAGTTTCCCCGATGGCCGAGTTCGCACGTCTGCCAGGCGGTGGAGGCGGTTTTCGGCTGGGTGGATCGGCTCCAGAGCGGGGGGGCCTATTGCCCCCCAGCGACGCCGTCGGCCCCGGACGCCTTGGCAGGCCAGGCCGCTTCGCTGGGCCAGGGGCAGTGGGCTTCGGGCCGGAAGGAGGTTCTTTCCAAAACCGACCTGGATTTTGCAGTAGAACTTCGACCGATCTTTACCTTGCCGGTCCAGGCCCCGTATAAAGCGGACGTAGTGCTCCATTATGGGTGCAACAATCAATGTGGACATTGTTACAATCATCCGGAACGACGCCGCTTGCCCCCGATGTCGATGGCGACCTGGCGGCAGGTGGTCGCCCAATTGGCCAAGCTGGGCGTGCCCCAGGTGATCCTTACCGGGGGGGAACCGACCCTTTGCGACGATCTGCCGGAGCGGATCCGGTTGGCCCGGCGGTGGGGACTGGTGGTGGGACTGAACACGAACGGTCGCCGATTGGCCGATGCGGGTTTTACCGGCCAATTGGCCGAGGCGGGCCTGGATCATGTGCAAATGACGCTGCTTTCCCACCGACCGGAAGTGCATAACCGACTTTGCCAAGCCGGCCTGGGGCGGCAGAGCTTCGATGGCCAGATCGCCCTGGGCAATCCCTATGCGGAAACCATCCGAGGGATTCAAAACGCCCTGGCCGCCGGCCTGCACACCGTGACCAACACCACCCTGACCAGGCACAACGCTCCGGAGGCGGAAGCCCTGGTGGATTTTTTGTACCAGTTGGGTGTTCGGACGTTCGCCATGAATGGGATTATTCGTTCAGGTAGAGGGAGAGATTTTCCGGACGGCCTGGCCGAGGAAGAGTTGGGGCCGGTGCTGGTGCGGGTGCGGGATCGGGCAGCCGAGCTGGGGATGCGTTTCCTCTGGTACACGCCGACCCAATACTGCCGGTTTTCGCCGTTGGAGTTGGACTTGGGCGTGCGCCGTTGCAATGCTGCTGAGTATTCCCTTTGCATCGAACCGAACGGGGATGTGTTGCCCTGCCAATCCTATTACCAGCCGGTGGGGAATTTGCTTCGGGACCCTTGGCCGGCGATCTGGGAAAGTGCGCTGTTTCGGCGGATTCGGCAGCGGGTGCAGGACCCGGCCGGAAGCGGTCTGCCGGAGCGGTGCTGGCAGTGTCCAGATTTACCCGTTTGCGGGGGCGGCTGCATGTTGGCCTTCTCCGAGGCTGTGCCGAACGTCCGTTTTTAGCCGGGGGTATCTCTTCCGTCTTTTAACCTTTGTGAAAAAAATGTGCTGTCCCGAACGTCTGTTTTTCGCCGGTGGGTACTGCCGCCGGCTGCCCATGTTCGGGCCAGCTTCGGGGGTTTTGGTGAAGGAATCGAGCATGGTTCGCCTTCAGATCGATCAGCATCAGATCGAGGTGCCGCCGGGCATTACCATTCGGGAGGCGGCGGAACTGGTGGGGATCGAAATTCCCAGTCTCTGTTATGTGCCCGGCGTGCCGGCGCCGACTTCCTGTTTGGTGTGTTTGGTGAAACTGGTTCCTACGGGCCGGTGGGTGCCTTCCTGTGCCACCCGGGTAGAAGACGGCATGCAGGTGGAGAGCGAGACGGCGGAGGTTCATGCGGCCCGGCGCACGGCCCTGGAACTGCTGTTGAGCGAGCATGGGGCTGATTGTTTGGCGCCGTGTTTTTTTGGGTGCCCGGCGCACATGGATATCCCGACGATGCTTCGGCAAATTGCCCGGGGGGAGGTGGGCGAAGCCCTTCGGACGGTCAAAAGGGCAATCCCGCTGCCGGCGATCTTGGGACGGATCTGTCCGCGGCCTTGTGAGAAGGCATGTCGGCGGGCGCAGGCAGATGGTCCGGTAATCATTTGTCAATTGAAGCGATTCGTTGCGGACCTGGACCTAGCTCAATCGGAGCCGTATCTGCCCCCCTGTGCTCCGCCCAGCGGGAAACGGGTGGCCATTGTCGGAGCGGGACTTACCGGATTGAGTGCCGCCTGGTTTTTGCGGCAGGCTGGTCATGCGGTAACGCTGTTGGAGGCCGGGCAGCGGCCAGGCGGACGTCTATGGACCGAAACCACGGCTGAGCAACTGCCCCGGGAGATTCTGGAAGCGGAGGTGGGGTTGATATTTCGGCTGGGTGTAGAATGGCGGCCCGGGGTAACCGTAGGCCAGCAGATTCTCTTGGCGGACTTGCTCCGAGAGTTCGATGCGGTGCTTTTGGCCTGGGGGGTTCAGGAGCCTGCGTGGCTGGCCAGCCAGGGGCTGAAGGCTTCTGCCCGCGGGATGGAGGTGGATCGGCAGACTTACCAGACCGGCCGGCCGGGACTGTTTGCCGCCGGAAATACCCTCCGGGGCAAAGGGATGCACATCCGGAGCGTGGCCGACGGCCAAGAAGCGGCCTGGTGCATCGACCAATGGCTTCGGACGGGGTCAGTAGAGGGCCTCCCGAAGCATTATTCGGTCCGATTGGGCAGGCTCACGCCCGAAGAACTGGCCCGGCAGGTAGCCGAGGCAAGTCCGGCCGCACCAGCGGAATGGACAACGGCGGGGCTTCTGGGCGAGGATCAGTTGACGCAGGCGCAGGAGCAAGCCCGACGGTGTTTGCAATGTGATTGTTCAGGTATTCATACATGCAAGCTCCGCCGTTGGGCCGCCCAATACGGGGCGGATCCGAATCGGTTCCGAACCGATCGGCCTTCGCTGCCGCCGGCCCTGCGAGATGGCCGATTGGTCTTTGAGCCTGCTAAATGTATCCGGTGTGGCTTGTGCATTGAAGTGGCCGACGCAGCGGGGGCACCGGTGGGGCTGGCTTTTTATGGCCGGGGATATGACGTGCGGATTGTCCCGCCGTTTGACCGACCCTTGCTGGAAGCCTTGGGGCAGGCCGCGGAAGCCTGTGTGGCAGCCTGCCCAACAGCCGCTCTGCGCTGGCAAACCGATGCCGACGCTGCCAGCTTGCCGGTCCTCTCCCAGAACCCTCCAAAAGACAATCCGGTAGCGGAGTGAACACCGCCACCGTCCACTGAGGCAAAGCCCGACCAACCCGCCCGGTTGAACGGACGAGAGAGATTGGCCGGCTCATAAGGTGGGCCACCGCAGGGGGATACAAATCCCCTTGCCCGGACCGGAAAAGGAAAGCAAGAAAAACGCTCCGTTTAGCCGAGCTGATCCTCTGGAAAAGGATCGATGTTTCTGCGGATCGAACAGCCACCGATTGGGTGGGGCGGCAGCTTGGCCTTCGGGGGTTGACAGCGGGCAATTCGGCGGTACGATTACAACAAAGAAGCCCCCGTGGGGCTGATGGAGTTGTCGGAAGAAGTAGTCGGTGGCAAGTCGTTAGGGCGTACAAGGCTGGCCCAGGGGCGATGCCAGCAATCGAAGGAGCTAAGGGAAGCAGGATCTGTGGGAAGTAGGTGTGGCTTTTTTTTGTGAGGAGGTCGGACCATGCAAAGCCTCAAACGCTGTGCTGTGTGTTTGGCCGTATTGGCCATGATGGGACTGGCTCTGAGTTGTCAGGCCGCCGAAACCAAACTGAAAATCGGCGACAAGGCGCCGGATTTTAAAGACCTGCCGGGCGTGGACGGCAAAAAGCATAGCCTCAGCGACTATGCGGACGCCAAAATCGTGGTGGTGGTCTTCACCTGCAACCACTGCCCGGTGGCCAAAGCTTACGAAGATCGTATTATCCAGTTCCAAAAGGACTACAAGGACAAAGGCGTCCAGGTGATTGCGATCAACGTGAACAACATTCCGGCTGACCGGCTGGACAAGATGATCGAGCGAGCCGAGCAGAAAGGATTCAACTTCCCCTATCTGTATGATCAGAGCCAAGAGTCCGCCCGACAGTACGGAGCGACCTGCACCCCGCACTTTTTCGTCTTGTGCCCGGAGCGAAAAATTGCCTACATGGGCGCCATGGACGACAACAATAACCCGGACACGGTCAAAGAACACTGGCTGCGGGATGCGGTGGATGCCCTGCTAGCGGGCAAGACGCCGCCCAAGCAGATAACCCAACAGCGAGGCTGTTCGATTAAGTGGGACAAATAAAACTACTTGCATAGAGGGTAAGAGCGTAGTTTGACTGTATCTACCCGCCCGGCCTCCTACCAGAGGGAGGGGCTAAAAATCGGATCGAACACCCCCGATTGTGGTCGTTCTTGCCGGTGGATACAGTCAAGGTAGGCAGAGGACGGATTCCCGGCTGCTTTGCCTCGGTTTTGGGCCGGTGTAAATAAATATCCTTCCCGTTGGCGCCTTCCGTTCTCATGCCCGAGGCCGGAAGCGGAGTGTAATCCGGCCTCGTTGTTTATGGCTCGGCACCATCGTACCTGCAGAAGCGCTTTCTTTCCCACCCAATTCAGACTTGCCTGTTGGGCGTCCGGCCTCGGCCGCCAAGAGGAGAAGCTGCATTTTCATCCTTTCCCCGGCGCTTGAGAGGGTTAGGCTGAGGGCAAGATAGGTGGGGGCTTCGTCTGGCAGCATGCTCCTTTGGTTGGCAAAAGGGCAAACATCAGGTTCAGCCTTTAGGTACGTTTGCGAACGAGCACTTCACTTTCCCAGTGGGGGCGGACGAAGCATTCGCCCTTCCAAACGGTCCGCTCCAGATGCCGGACTCCCAGACGAAGAGAAAGGAAGGCCGGCCCTTTTAAGATCGGGACTGCTCCGCTCCTTTACCGCCTTTTTCACAAAGGGAGAAAAGATGTACATAAAATCACCAGGAGGATCTTGCCTTTCCGGCTGGTTCGGGAAACGGTGGTGGATTACGCTCTATGCGTTCTGGCTGGGGATGACGCTCGGCGGCCAGGGCTGCGGAAAACAGCGGGTTCCTCGAAAAGCAAGGACCGCCGCCTCTTCGGAGGTAAACCACACGGGCGCCCCCGAGACGGCCTCGATGCCGGGCGAAAAACGGGGCGGCACACTCACCCCCTTGAACGTCCGACTTCGCCAGGTGAATAAACCCGACTTTGACTCCTGGCTCCAAAAGCAACGGGGCAAAGTGGTGCTGGTCGATTTCTGGGCCACCTGGTGTATGCCTTGCCGGGAACTGTTTCCCCATACGGTCCAGGTGTATCGGCAATGGGGCGCCAAGGGGTTGGTGGTAGCATCTGTCAGCTTGGACGATACCGACTCGGAACCGCAGGTGCGCCAGTTCCTGGCCCAGCAGGGAGCGGAGTTTGAGAACTTCCTTGCCGTCGGCCCGCCGGAACCCTTTGAAGCCTTCCAAATTACCGGCGGGGCCATCCCCTATTTGCGAATCTACGGCCCGGATGGGCAGGTAGTGCACGAACTGGCCTCTGCCCGGCAACCCATCGAACCGGCCGACATCGACAAAGCCGTCCAACAGGCCCTGGCCGCTTTGCCCCAGACCGGCCAACCTAAGTAATCCTAATTGATCTTCGCAAAACCCAGGGGCGGGACCGGGGCCAAAAACCAGGGAATTTCGTGTTGCTACGATTTGCGAAGTTCAATAGGCCGCCCGGATCAGCACCCTTCCCCCGACAGCCGGCATCCGGCTTGAAGAGAGCACCGTCCGGTGCATCGCTAGTTTTCCGAACTTGGCCAGCTCAAGCAGTCTCACAGACCGGGGTATCTCCCGGTATGCTTTTCTCCTGCCGGGCAGGCGGCCGACGGTTTCCCCGGCAGTGCCGGACTGTGGCAGGGGGGGGCAGTGGCAGACGGTCTTTCGGAGCGGATTCTTCCAGCCGAAGGATTCCGCCCGGCTTTTTCCGCCGGCCCTGGTATGGGATAATCAAAACCAGGATGTTCCTGTCGGGGCTTGGCTTCCCGGGGGTTTGGTATCCGACGGCTCCATCACTATGGCGGCACATTTAACGGCGTTGTATCGGTCCTCGCTTGCCCTGCTGACGGACCTCTATCAACTGACCATGGCCTATGCCTATTGGAAGACAGGTCTGGGGGGCAGGCAGGCGGTCTTTCACATGTTTTTTCGCGAAAAGCCGTTCGGCGGCGCCTATGCGGTCGTCTGCGGCCTGGCAACCCTGGTGGAGTTTATCGAAAACTTCCGCTTCGAGCCGGAAGATTTGGACTATCTGGCCGGGCTGAAAGGCAACGACGATCGGACGCTGTTTGAGCCGGGGTTTTTGGACTACCTGGCCGGGTTCCGCTGGACGCTCGACCTGGACGCCATGCCGGAAGGCACCGTGGTGTTTCCCCAGGAACCGATGGTTCGGGTCCAGGGGCCGCTCTTGGAGGCCCAACTGCTGGAAACGCCGCTTTTGAACATCATGAATTTTCAAACACTGATTGCCACCAAGGCCGCCCGTGTGGTGCAGGCCGCCCGGGGAGAGCCGGTCCTGGAGTTCGGCCTGCGCCGGGCGCAGGGGATCGACGGGGCCTTGTCGGCCAGTCGGGCTGCGTATGTGGGCGGTTGCGCCGGCACCTCCAATGTGCTGGCAGGTCGGCTTTTCGGCATCCCGGTCCGGGGGACGCACGCCCATAGCTGGATCATGTGCTTCGAAAGCGAACTGGACGCCTTCCAAACCTACGCCCAGGTCATGCCCAATAATTGCATCTTTCTGGTCGATACCTACGACACCCTGCAAGGAGTGCGCCATGCGATCCAGGTGGGCCGATCCTTACAGGAACGAGGCTATCGGTTTGTAGGGATTCGGCTTGATTCGGGCGATTTGGCCGCCCTGAGCATCCAGGCCCGGCAAATGCTCGACGAAGCCGGTTTTCCCGATGCCGTGATCGTGGCCTCCAACGACTTGGACGAGTTCCTGATCGAAAACCTGAAACTCCAGGGGGCCCAGATTTGCGTCTGGGGGGTGGGCACTCGGCTGGTAACCGGCTTTGGCCAGCCAGCCCTGGGTGGTGTGTATAAATTATCCGCAATCCGAGATGCCCAGGGCCAATGGCGGGATACGATCAAACTTTCCGAGCAGACCGGGAAAGTCTCTTGTCCTGGCGTCTTGCAGGTGCGGCGATTCATCTGCCAGCAGCAGGCCATGGCGGACGCCGTTTACGATCTGCGCACGGGCCTGCCGACGCCATGTACTATTGTTGATCCGATCGACATCACTCAGCGGCGGACCATACCGGCCGAGGTGGAAGGGGAAGACCTGTTGGTGCCGGTGTTTCGGCAGGGTCAGCGGGTGTTGGAGGTGCCCGGTTTAGAATCGGCTCGCCGGCGGTGTCAGGAGCAACTGGGTCTCGTGCCGGCCACGGTGCGTCGGTTTGTGAATCCCCAGACCTACTTTGTCGGGCTGGAAGAGGGGCTTTTCCAGCGGAAAACCCAGCTCCTCTTGAAAGCCCGTTCCGGGAGTAGATAAACTAGAGGGTTTTTCCATTCCTATATTTCCGCATTTTCGCTGGGGCGAAAGGAACATCGTGTATGACACGGATTCGGGTCGCAGCGGCGGTGCTCAATCAGACGCCGTTGGACTGGGAGGGCAATCGGGCCAACATCTTGGCCGCCATTCAGGCCGCTCGAGAGGCGGGCGTGCAGGTCTTGTGTTTGCCGGAACTATGTATTACCGGATATGGATGTGAAGATATGTTTCTTTCGGCCAGCACGGCGCAAACGGCCTGGCAGGTGCTGGAAGAAATCGTCCCGGCCACAGGGGGGATGGCGGTTTCCCTGGGCCTGCCGCTTTTGCATCGGGACGCTCTGTTCAGTGTCGCCTGTTTAGCGGTGGATGGGCGGATTGCCGGCTTCGCCGCCAAACGCTTTCTGGCCAGTCAAGGCCTCCACTACGAACACCGATGGTTCAAACCCTGGCCCAGCGGACTGCGGGACGTCATTCACGTAGAAGATCGTTCCTATCCGATCGGCGATTTGGTCTTTGAGGTGGGCGGGGTGCGGATCGGGTTTGAAATCTGCGAGGATGCCTGGGCGGCCAAACGCCCCGGCAGCGACCTGTCGCTGGAAGGCATCGATCTGCTGCTTAATCCCAGTGCCAGCCATTTCGCCTTCGGAAAGTTCGAGGTCCGAAAACGCCTGGTGCTAGAAGGTTCACGTGCCTTCGGCGTCAGCTACGTCTATAGCAACCTGCTGGGCAACGAGGCAGGCCGGATCATCTACGACGGGGGTGCCCTGATCGCCTCGGCCGGGCACTTGGTCGCCCTAGGCCCCCGATTTTCCTTCCGGCCGATGGTCTTAACAACGGCGGTGGTCGATATAACCGCCACCCGGATGGAACGTGCCCGGCAAGGGAGTCTGCCGACCCAACGGCCCAGCAGCGATCCGATCCGGACCTCGCTTTCGGTCGATTGGCCTGACCTGGAGCCGGAACCCTCCCGGCTGAACCCGCCCGCCTGGGAACAAGGCCCGCATTTGAAAGAAGAAGAGTTCACCCGCGCCGTTGCTTTGGGACTTTTCGACTATCTCCGAAAAAGCCGGACCAAAGGTTTTGTGGTCAACCTGAGCGGTGGGGCGGATTCGTCGGCCACAGCCTGTCTGGTGGCCATGATGGTGCAGCTTGCGGTCCAGGAATTGGGGCTGGAGGGGTTCCGGGAGCGGTTGGCCCATGTGCCGGCGCTGCAGGAAGCCCAAACTGCCCGGGAGTGTGTGGGACGGCTTTTATTCTGCTTGTATCAGGCCAGCCGACACAGCAGCCTGACCACCCAACAGGCCGCCCAAAGCGTGGCCGAAGCGATCGGCGCCCGCTTTGCCTGCTTGCCGATCGACGTCCAGGTGGATCAGTATGTGCAGGCCATTGAGCACCTGCTGGGCCGACCGCTCCGATGGGAAACCGACGATGTGGCCCTGCAAAATATCCAGGCCCGTGTGCGGGGGCCGTCGGCCTGGCTGCTGGCCAATGTGCTGGACGCCCTGCTGCTGACAACCAGCAACCGCAGTGAAGCGGCGGTCGGCTACGCCACCATGGACGGCGATACCTGCGGCGGCCTGGCTCCCCTGGGCGGCATCGACAAGGCCTATCTCCGCCGCTGGCTCCACTGGCTCCAAACCATCGGCCCGGTAGGTCTGGGGCCGATCCCTGCCCTGGAAAAGGTAACCAGCCAAGCGCCCACCGCCGAACTTCGGCCCCCAGAAGCCGGGCAAACCGACGAAGGCGATCTGATGCCCTATGAGGTGCTCGATGTGGTGGAACGGGCCGCCATCCGCGATAAACAACACCCCATCGAATGCTTCCGTCGGCTCCGGGTCCAATTCCCACAATATCCTGTGGAACAATTGGCCCAGTGGGTGGATCGGTTCTTTCGGCTCTGGTGCCGAAACCAATGGAAACGGGAACGCTACGCCCCCAGTTTCCATGTGGACGATGAAAACGTCGATCCAAAGACCTGGTGCCGATTTCCGATCCTTTCCGGCGGCTTCCAGCGGGAACTGGAGGAATTGGCCCATTACGTCGCTCAGTTCAAGACCGCCTAACGACCCCTTCGGCGACGAGCAACAGCGAGTTGCTTCGTTCGGCTAAAGTGTTAGCGAAGATCAATAAACCGGCCAAAAGGACCTTCGCTTCGGGGCCGGTCCTTGGGACTTTTTGCTTCGCCGATTAGCCAGACGTCTGAGCAGGTCCGCTACATTCCGTAGGGGAACTTCTTCAGATCGATCCGGCCGCTGCTCCGGACCAATCGCAACGCTTTGGTATATTCCAGAAGCACCTGGAGACAATATTGCAGCCGGTTTCGGAGGGCCGCATCGTCCTGGTCGGCCGGTTCTGGGCCCTGGAGCATTCGGCCCACGTTCCGCACGATGACATGATCCGGGATGTAGCAGATGCGGGTATTTTTGTAGCTGCTCATCCGGAGTTCGGCCACCGGATAAGCCCCGCCCATGGAGGCCGAAACGGTAACGATCAAGCCCGGCTTATGAGCCAATAGCTCCTTATCGCAAAGGAGGAAGAAGTTTTTGAGTCCCGCCGGTACCATGCCGGACCATTCCGGCGAAACAATCACAAACCCTTCCGCACCGCGCAACTGGGCTGCAATCGGCCCCCAAAGTGTTTTCCATTTGGGATCGTCTGTCCATATCCCTTCGTCCCACAAGGGAAGCGGATTGTCCGAAAGGGAAAGCAAATAGATGTCTTCCACTCCAAGCGCCCGCAATTGCCCTTCAATATACCGAGCCACGCGGAGCGATTCCGGTTCATGCCGATGACTGCCGCAAATAATCCCGATTTTCATCCCGTTCTCCTGACAATAGATGGACAAACTGGCTTCGAAGCATCGGGCATTCAATCGCCTCGAAAGATACTGCTCGAAACTGTATCCCCCTTGTAGGTCATTCCCACGGAAGTGGCAGTCCAGTTATTTGAGGGTGTCCGGAAAATCGATATACCTAACCCCTTGTAGAATAAGCAGATATATCAAACCAACATGGGCAAATTAGGCGGCGGAGTGGGGGGCGTGGGTTCAAGGGCGGAACTGGCAGGAATTGGG
>Ga0209809_1002240_pt1 | contig 14083 bp, 7 predicted proteins | sample YNPMSTMetaG_FD_186172 | JGI IMG/M metagenome (GOLD analysis project Ga0209809, IMG submission 186172) | Anoxygenic and chlorotrophic microbial mat microbial communities from Yellowstone National Park, USA - YNP MS-T MetaG (SPAdes) (version 2) ... | reverse complement strand
CACAATTGTTGAAGAGAATACTTTTCAGGTAATGATTGAATTTATGGAGAACTATCCTGAGGTTGGTCTGGCTGGATGTAAAATCTTAAATCCCGATGGAACATTTCAATTAGCTTGTAGAAGAAGCTTTCCAACTCCTTGGGTTGCATTTACAAAGATTATCGGACTTAGTAAGCTTTTCCCAAAATCAAAATTATTTGCAAAATATAATCTCACATATCTTGATGAAAATCAATCTTATGAAGTTGATTCAATTAGTGGTTCGTTTATGTTTTTACGAAGAAGTGTTTATGAACAAATTGGTGGACTTGATGAATCATTTTTTATGTATGGTGAAGATTTAGATTATTGTTATCGAGTAAAACAAGCAGGTTACAAAGTCTATTATGTTCATTCTACACAAATTATTCATTTCAAAGGTGAAAGCACAAAACGAAGCAACATTGATGAGATAAAACACTTTTATGATGCGATGCGACTTTTCGTGAGAAAACATTTTTCCGGTAGCTGGATAATTGAACTTATTCTTCAAACTGCAATAAATTTAAGAAGTTTTCTTGCATTCATTGGTAAGAGAGCATTGATTTTGATTGCTATAGTTTTTGATTATGTTTTATTCAATCTTTCTGTCTTAGCTTCTGAATTAATTTATATGAAAATTGCTGGCTTTAAAGGTTTTCCAGATTATGCTCTTCCAATTGTGTTTCTTATTCCAGCTGGAAGTTTCATCTTAATTGCTTTTCTTCTTGGTTCATATCAAATAAAGAACCTTCCTATCTCAAAACTATATCTATCTCTTTTAATTAGTTTTTTGTTTACGAGTTCATTGACTTATTTCTTTAAAGATTATGCTTTCAGTCGGGCGATAGTGCTTATTACTTATATTATTTTGTTTTTCATACTTCCGAGCTGGAGAATTTTATTAAAGATTATTTTCAAATATCCAAAAGATTCTCGTCAATCTATTTTTGAAGCTAATACTTTGATTGTTGGAACGAGCGATGCGGCAATCGAACTTCTTAATCGATTGAAAAAATCATACAATTATTATTACGATGTCGTTGGTTTCATTGACCTGAATCGAAAAAGAATCGGTGAGAAAATAAATGATGTAGAAATTATCGGCAGTATTGATACTTTAGGCAAAGTTATTCGTGAAAAAGGAATTACTGAGGTGATATTTGCATCAGATTTTCTTCCTTATAATCAGATATTATCAATTGTATCAGCAAACCAGAATCAAAATGTTCACTTTCATCTCGCTGATAAAAATTACGATTTCATCATAAGCAAAAAAGATGTTCTTGAATTAAATGAACTCCCACTTATTGAAATCGAATATAATATTTCGATGCCAATACACAGGTTTATTAAAAGAACTTTTGACATATTGCTCGGAGTAATTTTATTGTTTACACTTTATCCAATTTTTTTAGTTCGATATTTAGTTTCTAAGAAGTGGAATAATTTGTTATATTTATTCAAAGTTCTTGGAGGAAAGTTTAGTTTTGTTGGTAGACCAATCGGCAGCAGAGAAACAAATATTTATATTGGTAAACCAGGTCTCACAGGAATTGTACAAATTAACGAGAATAAAAATCTTTCTGAAGAAGATATTGAAAGATTGAACATTTATTATGCAAAAAACCAAAACATCTGGCTGGATATTGAAATATTGATTAAGACAATTCAAAATTATCTGAGGTGAATATGCCAAAAACAATACTGGATTTTGAAAAACCAATATTTGAGCTTGAACAAAAAATTCAGGAGATGAAAAAGCTCTCTGACGCACTTGATATAGAAGAAGAAATAAAAAGTCTTGAAGAGAAAGTTCAACAACTTCAAGACCAAATCTATAACAATTTAAGTCGTTGGCAGATTGTTCAAATCGCCCGTCATCCTGAAAGACCTTACACACTAGATTACATTCAGAGAATGACGACTGATTTTATTGAACTTCATGGTGATAGATGCTTTGCTGATGATAAAGCACTTGTTGGTGGATTTGCGAAATTAAATGGCGAAACGGTAATGTTAATTGGTCAGCAGAAAGGAAGAGATACAAAATCAAATCTTTACAGAAATTTTGGAATGATGAATCCTGAAGGTTACCGTAAAGCGTTACGATTAATGAAACTTGCTGAAAAGTTTGGTAAACCAGTTATTACTTTTCTTGATACACCAGGAGCTTATCCTGGAATTGGTGCAGAAGAACGAGGGCAAGCTGAAGCAATTGCGAGAAATCTTTTTGAAATGTCAAGGCTTCGCGTTCCAATTATTGTTGTTATTATTGGTGAAGGGGCTTCTGGTGGTGCATTAGGTATTGGAATTGGCGATAGAATTTTAATGCTCGAATATTGCTGGTATTCAGTCATCTCGCCAGAATCTTGTTCAAGTATATTATGGAGAAGTTGGGATTATAAAGAGCAAGCTGCAGAAGCTCTAAAATTAACAGCAAAGGATTTGATTAAATTTAATATTATCGATAGAATAATTCCTGAACCGAGAGGAGGTGCTCATCGAAATCCTGAACAGTCTGCGTTAATACTTAAAGAAGCTTTGATAGATGAGCTTGGTAAATTAAAGAAAATAAAAATTGATAAACTTATAGAGATGAGAATAGAAAAATTCTTAAAAATGGGGGTGCATATAGAGTAATGACTTTAGTTATATTAATTTTAATGGTATTGATTGCTGGAATTGTCATTTATTTCATAGTGGATACAAAGAAAACTTCCACAATTGAAACACCACCTTATGTACCTAATTTTCAAGATGAACAATTGCAGAAGAAGATGTTAAGAGAAGCACAGAGTTGCACTGAAGCGGTGATGACCACTTTTGATAAAATGTTGGATTACTCTGAAGGAAGTATTAGAATTCTTGATCAAGTAATTAATGATTTGTTTAAGAAAAAGTCTTTAACACCGAATGATATTGATAGATTGGTTGTAAATTTTGGAGCTTACTTTGGTCAAACATTTTTGAATAATCAGAGTGGAATGTGGTTTCAGCATCCGAATTTTAACTTACCAATAATTTTCTCTCCAAAAGCTCTATTTGAATTTTCACCTTTTGAGATCATCAAACAGAAATTTCAATTTCTCGAAAAGTATGATCTTTATATTTCTTATCAGGATGTAGTTAGACAATACATAAAGAGATTAAATGAGCTTCGTACATAATACTTTTCTGCGTCCTAGATATGCTGATACTGACCAAATGGGGATAGTACATCACGCTAAGTATTTTGAATATTTCGAAATCGCTAGAACAGAACTTTTAAGAAGTTTAGGGCTTCCTTATTCTCAACTTGAGAGCGAAGGATATCTTTTACCGCTCATTGATTGTTATGCGAAATTCATCAAACCAATTAAATATGATCAATTAATAAGAATAGAAACTACACTTGAAAATTTTCAGGGCGCGCGAATTCATCTTTCATATAAAATTTATTCTGACGAAACAAATGAATTGCTTTCAGAGGGCACCACAAAACATTCGTGGGTTAAAAAAAGCAATCTTAAACCAACTAAACCACCATTAAAATTTTTAGATACAATCAAGTAGAAATGACAAGTTTAGATTTCAATCGAATTAAAGAAATTTTTGAGATTGCGGTGAGAGAAGACATTAACAGCGGAGATATTACAACTGAAGCAATTTTCAGAGAATACAAAAATGTAAGAGCTGATTTGCTTTGCAAAGAAAATGGAATTATTGCCGGTCTTGAAGTTTTAAAATTTATTACAGAAAATTTGTTAAGTAATGTAGAGTTCTTTTCTTTTTATAATGATGGATATGAAATTCATTCTGGAGATTTCATTGGTACTTTCACTGGTGATGTAAGAGAAATTTTAAAGTACGAAAGAATTTTACTTAACTTTCTTCAAAGGATGAGTGGTGTCGCAACTCTTACAAATAAATTTGTTAATCAAATTAAAGGGACTAAGGCAAAAATCTTAGATACAAGAAAGACAATTCCAGGTTTAAGGTATCTGGATAAACTTGCAGTGAAAATTGGTGGTGGTGAAAATCATCGTTTTGGACTTTATGATATGTTTTTAATAAAAGACAATCACATTTTTGCTGCAGGTGGAATTACTCAAGCAATTAACTTATGTAAACAATACAACTCAACTCATAAAACGAATTTTAAGATTGAAGTAGAAGTTAAAAATTTACTTGAATTGAAAGAAGCGATTGAGTGTGGCGTCGATAGAGTAATGTTGGATAATTTTTCAATTGATTCTATTAGAGATGCAGTTAAATTAATTAATGGAAAAGTTGAAATCGAAGTCTCTGGTGGAGTAACATTAGATACAATTAAAGAAATTGCCGAGTGTGGTGTTGATTATATTTCAATTGGTTCGATTACACATTCAGCAAAAGCGTTAGATATATCATTAGAAATTATCGAATAGCCAATATTATGTTACCATCATACATTTCTGAAATTAGTGTAGAGGAATTAAAAGAAAGAAGAGATAAACTTTATGAACTTCTCGAAGCTTGTAAATTATGTCCGAACGAATGTGGTGTTGATCGTAGGGTTACTGATAATGGGAATTGTCGCTCGGGTTACCTTCCAGTTGTTTCAAGCTATGGTCCACATTTTGGCGAAGAACCACCGCTTGTAGGGAGATTTGGTTCAGGGACGATATTTTTTACTAATTGTAACCTTGATTGTAAGTTTTGTCAAAATTACGATATTAGTCATTATGGACTTGGTAGAGAGATATCAATAAATGATTTAGCTGATATGATGCTTTATTTGCAGAATAGGGGATGCCATAACATAAATTTCGTTACTCCAACTCATTTCACTCCTCAAATTGTTGATGCTCTGATTATCGCTCGAGAAAGAGGGCTTGAAATTCCTTTAGTTTATAATTGTGGTGGATATGAATCAATTGAAACTTTAAAACTTCTAAATAAGATAATAGATATTTATATGCCTGATATAAAATATTCTATAAACGAAAATGCATTGAAGTATTCAGGTATTTCAAATTATTGGGATGTTGTTAAGTCAGCTGTTAAGGAAATGCATCGTCAGGTTGGTGATTTAGTTATTAGTTCATCAGGAATTGCAAGAAGGGGATTGCTTATTCGTCATCTTCTTTTACCAAATGATATTTCAGGTTCGAAAGAAATTCTCGATTTTATTGTAGAAGAAATTTCAATTAATTCGTATGTAAATATTATGGACCAATATCGACCAGCTTATATAGCAAATCAATTTCCTGAAATTAACAGGCGAATTACGAGTAAGGAATATACTGAAGTAATTAATTATGCAAAAGAAATTGGATTGCATCGTGGATTTGAACTCCTTTACTGAAATTTTTGTGAATAGGGGACATTAATTGAAGAAAGAATTAAAACAACTGGGCAAAGAGACAGCCATTTATGGGATTTCAACAATCATTGGAAGATTCCTTAATTTTTTGCTCGTTCCATTTTTTACAAATGTTTTTTCTCAAGCTGAATACGGTATTATTACAAATGTTTATGCCTACATTGCCTTCTTTAATATCATTTATCTTTATGGAATGGAATCAGCATACTTTAAATTTGCATCAACTCAAGAGTTTGGAAGTGAAAAACAAACTTTTAGTACCGCCTTTAATTCGGTGTTTATAACTTCTTTTATTTTTTCATTTTTAATTTTATTGTTTCGAAATCCACTTGCTGAATTGTTTGTGCTCTCTTATAATCAATTAACCATCATTTACTTTGTATCTGGAATTTTATTTTTTGATGCGATATCAAATATTGTCTTCGCACGATTAAGATTTCACAATCAAGCTTTACGATTTGCGATATATAAATTAATCAACATAATTTCAAATATTATATTAAATCTTGTTGCAATTTTTGTTTGGAAGTTAGGTCCTTTAAGTGTTTTTCTTGCTGGTTTTGGTTCTTCGTTAATAACTTTTGTTTTGCTTATCCCAGATTTACTGAAATCTTACCAGGTTAAAATCGAGATTCCGTTACTTCAAAATTTATTGAAGTTTGGTTTGCCTTTTGTTCCTGCAGGACTGGCATCAATTGTTACTCATGTAATTGATAGACCAATTTTACTTGCCTTAACAAATGCTAGTATGGTTGGCGTCTATCAAGCAAATTACAAACTGGGAATTTTTATGATGCTTTTTGTTTCTATGTTTCAATATGCCTGGCAACCATTTTACTTGAAACAATCATTAAAGGAGAATGCAAAAGAACTTTTCTCAAAAGTTTTCACATACTTTACTCTTTTTGCTTCAGCAATATTTATTGTTCTTTCTCTTTTTATAGAAGATATTGTAAGAATAAAAATTTTTGGATTCTATTTGATTGGGAAAAATTTTTGGGATGGTTTATATATTGTTCCGGTGGTTTTATTAGCCTATATTTTTAATGGCTTCTATATCAATTTTTTAGCTGGAATTCAAATTCAGAAAAAAACTCAGTATATGCCTTTGGTGACTGGTCTCGGTGCAATAGTAAATGTAATTTCAAATTTTGTATTAATTCCAATTATGGGAATTTTAGGAGCAGCGTACGCAACTTTACTTGCTTATCTTTCAATGGCTGTGTTTCAATATTTTCTTTCTCAGAGATTTTATAGAATTCGTTATGAGTGGAAAAAAATTTTACTTATTGGTGCATCTACAATTTTAAGCTACTGGTTGTTCTTTATCTTTAATGACTTAAAAATCTTGAATGCCTATCTTTCTAAATTCTTGTCAATTATACTTTTTGTAGTTTTATTAGAACTTTTTGCTGTGATTGAGATTAGATGGTTGAAAGAATTTTTCCGCTTTTTAATTAAGAGAATGGATTTTTAATTTTCAAACATTTAACTAAACTGAAAGTCAATTAATCGATTAGGATAAAATTTTTTTCTTTAATCTATTAAATAGTAAATATTAATCCTGATTGAAATAATCATAAACTAGTCTTGCTACTTTAGCTACAGCATTTTGAGCTTTATTATCGTGAGTCCAGGAAGTATCACTACTCTCATCCGCAAAAATAGCGATAATAAAATCACACTTTGAAGAGTAAACAATTCCAACATCAATTCTTGCTCTGTCTATTGCACCTGTTTTATTTGCAACTATAATTTTTTCATTCTCTTTTAATTCGTTATATGGTAGATATCTTCTAATCATTGTATCATCCTGCTGGTTCTTCAAAATTTTTAATATCCATTCTATATAATTTGAATCAATAATTTGGTGTCGATAAATCATTTCTAATAACTTGCCCATTTCAAAAGGAGATGAATATCCAAGTCCAAATCTTTTTGCTTCAGGAGTATTTTTCTTCGTCGCATAGGAAAAAACTTTGTTGAGAAGTTTTGTATTTTTTAGACCAAGTTTTTCCATAGTGGAATTAACCGCATCTAATTTGTCATCGTGATTATCAGCGAATTGGTCAATAACTGCGTTTGTGGCAGAATTATCTGAAAGTATTATCATTAAAGTTGCAGCATCAATTAATTTAATTTTTGTATCACCGTCGAAATATTGAATTACACCAGCTCCACCAACTTTATCTTTTGATGAGATTATTATTTCTTTGTTAATATCGATGGTTCCATCTTTTGCTTTTTCAAAAAGAGTTACAAGAATTGGTAGTTTGATTACGCTTGCTGTTGGGAATAGAGTGTCCGCATTAAGTCTAATTTCATCATTGTCTTTCAAGTTTTTTGCATAGACGCCGATGCGACCAGAATAAGTGTTGGCAATATTTAAAATTTCCTGTTCTACATAAGTTTTGTTTTTTAATTTGTCTTTTTTAATTTGAATAAGATTTTTTCGTGATGAACTATAAAAAAATAAATTTGATAGAAATAAAATCATTAATAACATTTTCATTTTTATTCTCATTATTTTATGCAAAATTAATTTATAATATTATTAGATGCATTGATTTAAAGATAGTGAATAACTATCAAGTGAATGAAATTTTAAAAAATTAATTGAGTATACTTATTGACATTGAAATTTGAAATTTATAATTTTGAAAAAAATTGGTCGTAATGATGAAACATATTAAGATATTGGGGCTTCGTTAATCAAAGGTTTAATGAATGAAAATAAATATTTTACAAAATTTTGGTACTCATCATTAAAAAATCATCAGGAGGATTAAATGAAAGATAAATTTTTCTTTATAACTTTGGTAACTTTTTTGTTACTTAATTCAATCATATTTGCTCAAGATGAAGAAAGATGGAGTAAACCCTTCCTTCGTTTAGAACCAGATAAATCAATCATCCAGGAAGAGATTAAAATAGATTTTGAAGCAATTCAAAACGAGTTAAAAAATATTACACCGATAAGAACAGTAACTGCGGATAAAACATATACTGTTTATCCAAACATTCGTGTCTGGCCAAATAGTGGAATGACACAGTCCGAAGTTCATATCGCAGTACATCCTACAAATCCAAATATTTTAATAGGTGGTTCAAACGCAGCTAATAACTCTTCCACCATAACATATTTAAATCAGGGTTATTATGTTACAACAAATGGTGGACAAACCTGGTTTGGAAGCGACTCACTTCCATTAAAACCTGATGGTGCGTATAGGTCCGATCCAGTTGTTGCTATTGACTACAACGGTAATATGTATTTTAACACACTCGAATATTCATCCACTATTGGTGACCTTGTTACATTAAAATCTACCAATAATGGCTTGACATGGCCATTAAAGGTTGCAGTACCAAATCCAGGTATTGATGAAGATAAAAACTGGATTACAATTGATGTTAATCCAGCATCTCCTTACTTTAATTACATTTACACAGCATATACAGAGTTTCAATCAACTGATCCGAACTATCGAAGACTAGAATTTTCACGCTCAACAGATGGAGGATTGACTTTTTCAGCTCCAATAAATATGAGTGGTACAGCAGGTTACTTACATCAAGGAGTTAATCTTGCAGTTGGAACAAATGGTGATGTTGTTGCTGCATATACACATTATCCAACAAGTACATTAACAACATCTCATGTTGCATTTGCAAAATCAACGAATGGTGGGCAAACCTGGACACAAACATTTGTAGTTCAGAATATCAGAGACATTCGTGGTAACTTAACAAAGGGTGGAAATTCAATTAGAGTAAATTCTTTCCCTTACATTGCAGTTGATCACAGTTATGGTCCAAGAAGAGGATGGATTTATATAACTTATGCTGCAAGACCTGCAACGGGTCAACCACCAGATGTTTATCTTGTTAAATCAACAGATTTTGGTACGACTTGGTCAGCCCCGGTGAAAGTAAATTCTGAACCTGCAAATCGCGATCAATGGTTCCCTGCAATTGCAGTCGATCCAGCTGATGGTTCGGTTAACATTGTATATTATGATAGTAGAAATTATCCTAATAATGACTCGACAGAAGTTTATTTATCTCGTTCGCTTGATGGAGGTGTAACCTGGGAAGATATTAAAGTCTCAGACAGAGCTCATTTACCTAGAGCAATTGCGGGATTAGCCTCAGGTTATCAAGGAGATTATATTGGAATAACTGCAAAAAATGGTGTTGTATGGCCGTTCTGGAATGACAATCGTTTAGGATTCCATCAAGCATTTACGGCTAAAGTTTTCTTTATTCAAATAAATCACACAAAATTGCCTAACACAGAAAACTTGATTGGACCATATAAAGTTGAGGCTAAAATAACCGGAAGTGTTGGAATACAAGAAGCAAAAGTATTTTGGAGAAGAGGAACAACAGGGGCATTTGATTCTCTACTAATGTCGAGAGTTGCAGCAGATAGTTTTGTTGCAAATATTCCAGGAAATGGGCTACCTGCGATCTATCAATATTATATTTTTGCACGAGATAGTGTTGGAAGTTTTGCAACATTGCCGGGAAGTGCACCACAAGAAGTTTTCCAATTTGAAGCAGCAGCAGATAATCAACCACCAGTAATTACTCATACAGTTTTACCGAATCAATATAGAGAAACTTGGCCTGCATTGGTTACAGCTACTGTAACTGACAATATTGGTGTTGATTCAGTTTGGGTAAATTATAGGATTAATTTTGGTGGTGTAAATAGACATTTTAGGTTAAATGCGCAAGGTAATAATGTTTATAGCGGTAGTTTTGATATTCCTTCAACTCAACTAAATGTGGGAGATACTGTATATTATAGAATTATTGCGAAAGACTTAGCAACAAATCCTAATTTTGGTTACCATCCAAGTTCAACCGAATTTAATAGTTTTACAATTATTCCAGATAATGAATTTCCAGTCATTACTCATAATCCCTTGGGTGATCAAGCATTCATTAGATGGCCTGCTCAAGTTAGATCAACTGTAACTGATAACATTGGAGTTGATAGTGTCTGGGTTGAATGGTATAGAAATACAACGGCAAACTGGAAACGATTTAATTTATCGAGAGCAACTGGAAATAACTGGGAAGGTTTCTTTAATTCAGATACTACACAAGTTGCTGTCGGTGATTCAATATTCTATAGAGTAGTTGCACGAGACATTTCTCTAAATCAAAATATAACTTATGCACCACCAACAGGTTATTATAAATTTAATATTATCCAAACCAGAGGTATTGTTCTTGTCGTTGATGATGATGTTAGTGAATTAGAAAGAATAAGCCCAGAAAAAGGACAATTTAAAGCCGATTTAACTGCGCCTTTAGGTGCGTCGGCAATGTTATTCAAGTCCACCTTAGATAGCGTTGGTTTCCTTGCAGATTATGTGACATTTGCTAATCTGGATACAAATACATTAAATAATTATGATATTGTGATTTTATCTGCAGGTTCTAAAACAAGCTCGATATTCAATGATCAAGGTAAACGAGATGCAATTAGAAATTATGCTCGAAGAGAAGGCAAGAAAACCTGGGTCGAAGGTGGTGAAGTTGGTTACTTCTTCAGATCCACAGGAACTAATGATCAATTATTCCGACAAGAGGTTCTCTTTACAGATACTTGGGTGAGTGATGCTTCGACAGGTTTGTTGAACAAAAAAATAGTTTCACATCCTATTAATACTTATCCACACGCTATTCCAGATAACATTGCATTTACTGGCACTGGTTTCGGTGTAAGAGATGTCATGAGAGTTTTACCAGGGGCAAGAGTATTTCCAGTTAGCACTTGGTCTACTCATCCAGATAGTGGTGGTATAATTGTTCGAGACAAAAATCCTAATCCAACAAGTGCAGATAATGTCTTCTTCACATTCAGCCTCGGTGCAATGACAGACCAGGATGTTGCAAAGAAACTTATTGAGAATACAGCAGAGTATTTAATGACGCGTGAAGCACCTGCTATTGGTAGAATTTCAGGCACTGTTACTCTGCAAGGTGCACCAAATAGTGGTGGAGTTGTAGTCAATTTAACTGGTACTGCAAATAAATCAACAGTGACTGCCCCCGATGGTAGTTATTCATTCGATTCATTATATAACGGTCCTTATAGAATAACAGCACTTGCACCTACAGGATTTTTCCCAGCAAGTCAATTTAAAGATACAGTCGTTAATAATAATCAAATCACAAATGTAAACTTTACATTTGAACCAATACTAAATGGCACAATAACTGGTCAGGTTACACTTCAAGGACAAACTGATCATAGTGGAGTTCTTGTTCAAGTATTGAATCAACCAGGGAAACAAGCAACAACAAATTCAGCTGGAAATTATACAATAAGTGATGTAGTCCCTGGTCAGGTGATTGTGAAATTCTCGAAGCAAGGTTTTGGAAGTAAAACAAAAGACACACTATTACCGAATGCTGGAACGCTTGTTTTGAATATGACCTTAGTCCCAACTCTTGGAAACATACTCGTTGTCGATGATGATGTAACTGAAGCTGATAGAATAAATCCTGAAAAATTATTAGAAGCAGATTTAACAGCGCCTCTTGGTGCTTCTGCAACTTTATTTAAGACAGTTTTAGATTCCCTTGGTTACAATACTGATTTAGTGACTTTTGCAGCACTTGATACAAACGCACTTGCTAATTATGATTTAGTTATTCTCTCGACTGGTTCCAAATCTACTAACATATTTAATGATGCAGGTAAAAGAAGAGCATTGAGAAAGTATGCAACAACGATTGGCAAAACTTTAGTTGAAGGTGGTGAAATAGGTTACTTCTTTAGAAGCCAATCAACAACAGCCGATTCATTATTTAGAAAAGAGGTATTATATACAAGTAGATGGATAAGCGATGCAACTGCTGGAGCATTAAAGAAAAAGCTCCCAGACCATCCAATTTGGAATATTCCTAACATATTACCTGACAATATTGCATTTACAGGTACATCCATTTATACTAGAGATGCAATGGCCGTTGATTGGGAACCAAAGAGAATATATCATGCTGGTACTTATACAACACATCCTGATAGCGGTTCAATAGTTATTCATGATAAAACACCTAATCCAGCAAGTGCAGATAATGTATTTTTCACATTCAATATTTCGCAAATAACAGATCAATCTTTAGCAAAAAAATTGATCGAGAATGTTGTTGCTTATCTATTTGTTCAGGAAGCAGCACCACTTGGAAGAATTTCTGGTATGGTTACATTGCAGGGTGCACCAAATAGTGGTGGTGTAGAAGTTAGATTATCAGGAACCGTTTCTAAAACAACATTTACAGCACCTGATGGTTCTTATAGCTTTGATTCATTATATGCTGGTCCATATCGAATTACAGCTATCGCACCATCAGGATGGTTCCCATATAGTCAAAGGGTTGATACATCCCTTGCAAGTGGTCAGAATTTGACTGGAATAAACTTTACATTTGTGCAATTGTTAACAGGAACTGTGAGTGGTACTGTTACACTTGAAGGACAGACTGACCACAGTGGTGTTGAAGTAAGAATTCTAAATCAACCAGATAAAGTTACTACAACAAATTCTGCAGGAAATTATTCATTAACTGGCGTAAATCCTGGAGATATTTCAATTTTATTTAAGAAACAAGGATTTAGGACAATTAAGGTAGATACATTACTACCAAATGGAGGTAGTTTAATCATCAATGTATTTATGCCAACTTCCCTTGGTAATGTTTTAGTTGTAGATGATGATATAACCATTGAAGGAAGAATTTCAAATGAAAAGCAAGGCGTACATGACCTGACAGCGCCACTTGGTGTTTCAGCTAACCTATTTAAGGCAACATTAGATTCCTTAGGCTATAATGCTGATCTTGTAAGCTTTATTGCATTAGATACTACCTTAATGTTTGAGTACGATGTATTGATACTTTCTGCTGGACCGAAAACAGCAGTACAATTCAATGATCAAGGAAAGAGAGATGCAATTAGGAGATTTGCAAGAACTCCAGGAAAGAAAACATGGGTTGAAGGTGGTGAAGTAGGTTGGATTTATCGCTCAACTGGTACAAACGATCAATTATTTAGACAGGAAGTTTTGTTTGTTGACCGCTGGGTAAGTGATGTTAGTGGTGGATTATTGAATAAGAAAATTGCATCACATCCGATCAATAGTTCACCAAATATAATCCCTGATAACTTGGCATTTACAGGGACAGGAATTGGCGAGCGAGATGCTATGACAGTTTTGCCAGGTGCAAGAGTTTATCCAGTAAGTACCTGGTCAACCTTCCCTGATAGTGGCGGTATTATAGTAAATGATAAAAATCCAAATCCATTAAGTGCTGATAATATATTCTTTACATTTAATATTGGTGGAATGGTTGATAAAGTAGCAGCTAAAAAGTTAATTGAAAATACTGCTAAGTATTTATTCGCAGTTGAACCACCACCATCTGGTGCGGTTGCTGGTCAGGTAACTTTAAATGGTGCACCGAATAATGAAGGTGTAACCATGAAATTATATCAAATGCCTGGTAATAATTTAGTAGGAACACAAACTACTGACTCTACAGGATTGTATCTATTCAGCGGCTTGTATACAGGTAATTATAGAATCGAAGCAACTCCTCCAAGTGGATTTTATCCAGCTGTAGCCTTTAAGGATACTTCAGTTGGAACTGATACAGTTTATAATATCAATTTTGTCTTCATTAATGTAAATATGC
>Ga0209809_1002238_pt1 | contig 14105 bp, 4 predicted proteins | sample YNPMSTMetaG_FD_186172 | JGI IMG/M metagenome (GOLD analysis project Ga0209809, IMG submission 186172) | Anoxygenic and chlorotrophic microbial mat microbial communities from Yellowstone National Park, USA - YNP MS-T MetaG (SPAdes) (version 2) ... | reverse complement strand
GCCAAACGGCGCAGGGCTTCTTGGGCAGCCCGATGGGCCTGGGCCAGTGCCTCGGCTACCGGCTCCGGCACCCCTTTCCCGGCCGGAACCTCCGAACCGGTGGGAGGCTGTTTGCCCTCCGGCGACTGTTTGGCGTCTGGGGACTGTTTGCCCTCCGACGGCTGTTTACCCTCCGGAGGCTGTTTGCCCGTGGGAGATGTTTCCCCGGTCGGACTTTCTTGGCCTGCTGGGGATCCCTGGCCGGCCGGGGTTTGCTTCGACTCCTGTCCACCCTGTTCGGAGCGGTCCGGAGGAGATTTTGCTTCTTGACCTTCGGGGGATTTTTCCGAAGGGCCTTCGGTGGTTTTTTCCGCTTGGCCGGCGGTGAGTTTTTCTCCGCCGGGAGGAGGTGTTTCCGATTCGGCGCCCGGTTTGGATTCGGGGGCAGGGGTTTCGGAAGATTCTGGGTGCTCTTGGGCCGATGAAGCTTCCGGATGGGCACCGGCCTGTTGGGCCAGTTGGGCGGTTTTTTCGACGACCTGCTTTTGTTTTTCGATCGCCTGGGCATGGGAGGCACGACCGTGCTGGGCGGCTTGAGCGGTCTGCTGGGCAGCCTGTTGCCGACGAAGGGCCTCCCGGATTTCATGGGCCAATTGGGCGGCTTGGGCCGCCTGAGGATGACCGGCAGCCCGAAGTTGTTCGGCCTGGGCTTGGCGGACCTTTTGTTCGGCTTGGGCCAGGCGTCGGAGCCGATCTGCTAGGGTTGGCCGATGGGCCAGGGCCTCTTCGACCGCCTGTCGGAGCTGGGCGGCTTGCTGGCGGGCCTGCTCGGCGCTTTTGGCCAACTGGGCTGCCGCTTCCGCGGCCTGTTTGTGGAGTTGCTGAGCGGCCTGGGCCAATTTGTCGGCGGCCTTTTGGGCGGATTGGGCAGCCTCGGCAAGCGGTTGTTTGGAGGGCTGGCCGGGTTGCTGGCTGGCTTTTTCCAATTGCTGCGCCGACTGCGCCATGGCCGGCCGGGCCTCTTCAATCGTTTTGGCAGCCTCCGGCGCCGCTTTGGCCACCTGCTGGGCCGTCTGCCGGGCCTGGGCTTCGATCTCATCCTGCTGACGGGCCATCTGCCGGGCTTGCTCTGCTGATGTCCCTTCCGCCTGAGCTGCCTTCTGGGCTTGTTGGGCTAGTTGACGCTCCTGTGCGGCCAAGTGCTGCAAGTTTTTGGCGGCCTGGGCCAAGGCTTGGGCCTGGGCGGCCTGGGCCTGTTGCTGAGCTTGCTGGAGGGCATGTTCCACTTCGGAGCGGGCTTGTTGGATGGCCTGCTCGGCCTGGTGGGCAGCGGCCTGCCGATCAGACGGCGGCGTGGAACGATCCATCGCCTGCGCTGCTTCCTGGGCCTTCTGGGCGGCCCGTTCTATAGCCGAGTCCACTCGGGGCGGCAATGGTTCCCGATCGGCCAATTTCTCCAACCGACGGGCAATCTCCGCCTGGGCGGGTTTGGCTTTTTCCGGTTCGGCGGTAGCCTGGGCCTCGACGGCCTCTTGGGCCTTTTGCAGGGCCTCCAATTCCTTTTTGGCCTCTTGCAAGGCCTGTTCCATTTGGGCCAGGTCTTCGGGGCGGACGGCTGGTTGGGACTGCTCCGTGGATTCGGGCAAGTTTTGGGCCGCCTCTTGCAGGTTTTTCAGCACCTGGTCTTGCCGGGCCAGAGCTTCCTCCCGCTTGGACTCGAACAATTGCACGGCCGCCTCTTCAGCCGATTGTTCCGCCTGCTGGAGCGGTTTGGCCGCCGGCGACTCTTCCGGCAATTGGCGCCGCAGTTCGTGCAACTGCTGGCGGAGGGCGTTTTGCTCCTGGGCCAGCTGTTCGGCTTTGGAAGCCAGGTCGCTTTGGGCTGTCCGGTCTCGGAGTTCCTGTTGACGCTGAAGGAGGTCCTGGATCCGGTCCCGAAGGTTCGACTGTTCCTCTGCTACCAGGCCCCGAACCCGTTCGATCCGCTCCAGAAGTTTTCGGAGGATTTCGATGGTGGTTTCCGCGTGGTTTTGGGCCTCGGCAAATTTCAGGGCCTGCAATTGGGTCAGTACGGCGGCGATATGCTGATCAGCCTGGTGGTCCTGGAGGAGCTTGATTGCCCGATCCGCTTCCGCCCCTGCCGGCCCGCCCCAAGAGGCAAACTTCGAGAGCAGATCCTTCATCCGAAGATAGAGGGCTTGGGTGTCCCGCTGATTTTCCTGGGTTGCCAGGGCCAGGTCCTCCTGACCGGTGGGTTGCTCGGCCAAGGTCCGACAGGATTTCCAGACGCCGGTTTCCAGTTCGATGAGCCGACGTACCTGCTCGGCCAATTCGGAAATCCGAAGCCGCTGCAACAAAAGATGATGCTGGACGACCAGTTCCAGGAGGACCGTTCGGCTTTTGGATCGGACCGACAGAAACGCCTCTTTTTTCTCTGCCTGGGAAAGTTGGGCGATCTGGTCTAAAAGGGCGATGAGGTCGGCCATTTCTTTTTCTGTAAGTTCGTCCACCTTCCCACGGAGAAAGCGGATTTCCTGATACCAGGGATGATTTTGCAGTTGGTTATCTTCCAATTGGGCCAGTTGTTCGTCCAGCAGACGGACGACGGTTTGCCGGGCACGGGCACGCAACTCCGCTTGAATTTGCCGTTTGCGAGCCAAAGCAGCCGGGTCCAACCCCTGCGCCCAAAGAGTTTGGACCGCCAGGCTTACCACCCAGAGGCAAAATACCAGCACCCCATATCCTCGGCCAGCTCCTCCGGAACGGTATCCCCGGAGACCCTTTCCGGATTGGGCTGCCCGGCATGTTCCTCTGCATCCGGTTGCCCGGAGGGTTTCTTCGGATCGGGCTGCCAAGAGAGTTTCGTCTGAGCGGGCTACCCGGACCGTATCTTCAGATGGGAATTTCCCGAAGGTATCTCCAGATGGGTATGTCCGGAGAGTTTCTCCGGATCGGATTTCCAAGAGCGTTCCGGCGGATCGGGATCTCCGGGCACTTCCTCCTGCTGGTTTCATGGCTTTTCTCCTCCGACTTCCAGTTGGCGGTCGATCATTTCCTGGTATTCCTGGACGAGTTGGCGGTCGGCTTCGGTGATGGCGGCCAAGATGCCGGCCAGATCGGTTACCTGAAACAGGAGCGGTTCGCTCAGGCCCACCTGTCCCGGCCGAGGCCCTCGGTAATCTTCCACCCGCACAGTCAGACGCAGTTGATCCCCCGGTTTCAGCCGGAGCGAGTCGAGCGGCACCTGCACCGTAGCTTGTCGGGTTTTGGTCGGCTTTTCGCCGGCGGCCTTTTGATACACGACCAGTTCGTCTTCCTCACTGCTGCCGTCGGGCCGGATCACCTGACGCAGGAGACTCACTTTGCCGATGCCAAAATCGTCCGTTGCCTCGTAGATGATCCGGGGCCGGGCGGTGGGCAAGATACGCGGGGTGCGTTGGCTGGCCGAGACGCGGGGCGGCAAATCCGGCAAAATCCGCAAAAACCCCTGCACCGGATGTTCCAAACTCAAATGATGTTCATCTTTCACCTGGATGGTAAATTGCAGGGGGGTAGTAACGGCTTCCAGGGGGGTGCCCACCGGCGGCAACGTCCACCACTGGCTTTGGCCGGTTGGGCCGCTGGCGCCGCCCTCGGCTTGCTCGGAGGGCCTCTGAGCGGCTTCTGTCCGGCCTCCGCCGGCCGAAGCTGTGGGGAGAGTTTCGGCCGCCTCGGCCCGGCGCATCGGATAGGTCTTGTCTTCGATTTGCAAGTGAGCCTCTTGGAGGTGTTTGTCCGAAGAGATATAGACTTGCACCTGAGAGCCTTCGACCACGGCCAATTGGCATAACCCCGGAAACCGGCCCTTGGGCACATCGGCCTCCAGGGCATACTCTGGCGGCTGGACCTCCATCAGAAGTTCAATCCGCGGCAGCGGCGTCAAACGCAGGAGGATCGGTTCGGTCCAAGCGTCGCCCAGATAGATTTTCATCCAGGCCTGGTCCGAAAGCTGATCCAACCCACCTATGTACACCGTCCCTTCCGAACCCCCAGGCTGTTTTTGGGCTTTGGGCAACGATTGCTCTTGGGCCAAGGGTTGGGCTTTGGGTAAGGATTCCTCTTTGGGCAAAGCTTGGTCTTTGGGGAAGGCTTGTTCGTCGGACAAGGAGGAATCTTTTGCCAGCGGGGTTTCTTTTTGGAGATCTTCTTTTGGCAAAGCTTTTTCTTTGGGCTGGGAGGGGACGTTTGGCCGGGAGGTTTCCGGTTGGGAGCCAAGCTGGTGGGGTGTTTTGCTTTGGGACGAGCGGGAGTCCTCCGAGCCGGGTTGTCCGCCGGGTTGGCCTGGAGAGGCAGGCTGCAAAGGCAGGCGGGTGCGGGCGCCGGTGGACTGGAGGGCCAGTTCCACCCGACCTTCTTCGGGCAACTGTCCGGTGGCAAGCACTTCAATGCGGAGCGGCTGGCCTTCGACCACCCAACATTCCCCGCTGTCGGGCGGGACGATTTGGCCGTTGACTTTCACCCACTGGATCTGGGTCCGGGTGGGATAATGGCGGGAGCTAAGGAGAAGGCGGGAGAGGAATATTTGTACATATTCCGGCCAAATGGCCCACACGACAAAAGCCGCCGCGGCCGTGCAGGCAAACACCACCGTGCGCCGCCGGATCGGCTTTTTGGGCAGCCCCTCGTCCATGGGTAATTGGGGGGCCAATTGGGCTGCCTGTTCCATGACCGCCTGCTCCAACTGGACCGATCCCCAACTGGGCGCCTCAGGCGATTCAAATTGTAATGCGGCCACCACGTCCGTATCCACCCGCGCCCGGCGTTCCACCCACAGGGCCACATCCAGTTCGGATTCTTTCCCCTGGACCCACGGCCAACCATACCGCCGGTAGGCCCAGAGCAACCCAGCAGCCCCGGCCAACCAGATGACCAATCGCTGCGCCCGGTTGAGTCGCTGCGCCCGGTTGAGATCCAAAAGCCAATCCAGGGCAAACGCGACGCCCAGAAACCATAAGACGGCAGTCGCCAGCGGCGTAAGCCCAGCTAGCCAGCGAAGCCGACGCCGCCGGCGCACCAACCGCCGCAACCGCCGATGTAACGGAGCCAATGAGGTCATGGGAAATTGTTTACCCCAAAATGGTTACCTCAAAAATTGGAGCGAATGGATCGCCGGGCCTCTCCCCCGGCTGGCTAAACCCCGTGTGTCATTCCCGCCAAAGCGGGCATCCAGAAAGTAAAACGCCATATTCCCTGGGGTACTGCCAGCGGAGGAATAAGCTGGATTCCTGCTTCCGCAGGAATGACATCCCGGGCCTCTGGCCGACCAAGGGAGAGGCCTTTTTTTCAGGGCAAGTTGATCCATTTTCGACCGAGCCATTCACCCAGGAGCAAAAGCACCACCAGGCCGAACATGGCCCAGGTGTCCCACAGGGAAACCACCACCACGGAGGTCTCCCGCCGATCGTCGGGCTGCAAGTTTTCCAACAAGTGGGCGGCCTCGGCCAGGTCGGCCGTTTGGCCGCCGGTTGCCTGGGCCAACGCCTCTTGCAATGCCACGTTTCGGACCGCCTGTTGACGCTCCACGGAAATGGATTCTACCTGAAAAACCGCCTCGGCATAAGTTTCGGTAAGCGGGTCTTTCACGCGGAGGCGGTATCGACCTGGTGCATAGACCGGCAGCCGGGTCTCGAAAATGCCTTCTCGTAATTGGGCAATGCGCACCGGCAAAGTCCGAGGGGTAGTTTGTCCTGGTTCTTCCGGCAGCAGGCACTGGGCTTCCAACGCGCCGCCGGGCACCTTGTCGGCCGAAAGCGGCTTGAACTCCGCATCATACGCTTCGACCGTTACCAGCACCTGTTCTTCCGGTCGGTATTGAGTCCGATCGGTCCGGACCACAAACCGTTTTTCCTGGCCCAGGGCATGACGCAACGCCAGCCGATGGATCATCTGCCCCCAAAACTGTCGGTAGTAAAGTTCGCCGTATTGGCGGCGCAGACGCCAGGTTTCGTTAAAACCGATGTAAATCACTTCCCCACGCTGGTATTTACCGATGGCGATAATCGGCTGCGGAGAGCCGTCGATACACGTGTCTGTCGGATGCACCGCCAAGGCGGTGGCCAGCGGTTGGAGCCGTTCCACCGGCTGGTACCAATAGAGCGATCCCAGATTGTCCCAGGCTTTGCGGTGTTCGGCGGCGTTGGAGCCGAGTTGCATGAAGTCGTATTGTTCGGCTTCGGGCGTCAGTTGCAATCGGAAAGGCCGTCCCTGGCGAACTCGGGCCTGGGGATTCACCTTTACGGGCAGGAGTTCTTCCAGTGGGGTACCGGCCAATTGTCCTGGTCCAAACCGAGGCCCTGCCAACACCACCAACCCGCCGCCGAATTGCCCCACAAACTCCTTAGTCATCTGGCAAAATCCGGCGCTCAGGGCCGAGGCCGGCATATCGCCCAAGATGATCACGTCATGGGTGAAGAATTCGGTCCGGGGCAGGGTCATGGTCGGCTCAAACAAGGGATTGGTTTGCCGAACCTTCGGATCCGCCGATCGCAAAAAGGTCCTAAACCCCTCCATGCCGACCAGCCGGTCCCGATGGAACACCTCTTTGATGAATCGCCATTCCCAGGTCGGTTCATATTCGACGAAGAAGATCCGGAGGAAGTCGTCCCGGACGTTGGTTTCGCGGGCGGCCTGGTTGTTTTGGTGAACAATTTCGCCCGGCTGGATTTCCACGGAGGCCCGAATGAGGTATCGACCGGTTTCGCTCGGGGTAAAAGGCAGTTCTGCTAGCTGCACCGGACCTTCCAGCAGCAGTTGTTTGGTGCCGATGGGCAGCGGTGGTTTAGGCTCCCCAGCTCCCCCCAGCGGTTGGGCGGTAAATTGGACGGCAATGGTTTTTCCGGTAAGGCCTTCTTGACGTACCGTGGCTACGAGGTTGGTCCGTTCTGCCTTTTTCAGCAGGGGAGGCACCTGCAGATCAATGGCCAGATCCACGGCCGAGGCAGGACCGACGCCAATGGTATGTATTTTTGTTCCCAGCCGTTGGGCTGCCTCCAGAGCCGATGGACCCGCATTCTGATTAAAATCGCTGAATAGGATGATGCCTGCCAAGTGGCCGCCCGGCTGCCGTCGCGCTAGGTCGTCTAGTGCCGCCCCGATGGCGGTCAGTTGCCCTTGGGTGGTAAGTTGCTGGGCCAAATACTCCGGGTCCACCGTCTGGTGTCCTCGCAAAGAAAGCTCTGAGGCCAGTTCCAATGGCCGCACCCCTTCCAGCCGATCAAACAAAAAGGCCTTCAGCCGGAACCGCTGCGCTAACTGAGTGATCAGCCGACCTTGATCCTTGGTCAGGAAGGCTTTGACCCAGGCCATTCGAGGCGGGGCGACCTGAGCTTGGCCGGCCGATTGGGGGGGACCAGCCGAAGTACTCTCTTTTGACGTGCCGGTCTCGGGCTGGCCTAGGGCGGCCGTTAATCGGTCCCATTCCGCCTGGGTCCACACATCCTGAATACCCATGCTGTCGGTGCCGTCGAAAAGGAGCCACAGGTTGGGCCGGACCCGGCTGGTAAGGTGGAAGGTGGCCGCCGGTTCCGCCAAAATGAGCACCAGCAGCAGGATGACCACACTGCGTAGGGCGGCCAGAAGCAGACGGGCAGGCAACCGTCGGCCCGGTTGGGCTTTGGTGTAAAAAAGGACAACTACCAGGGCCACCCCCACCACCGCAAACACCAGCCAAGCCAACCCCTCCGATGCCCAGGGGGCAGCCAGCGAAACCCGAACCCGCTCGATCCGCTCCGCCTCTTCCAGTCCGATCAGTCGGCCGAACAGACTGCTCAGATTCATCCGACAGTTGCTCCACGCAGGACAGGCCAGGCCAACAGGAAGGCTTCCATTCCCAGGCCGGCCAACACCGCTCCGATCAGCCAGCGCCAATAATCTTCCCGCAAAACGTCCCCCCCGGTCATCGAAATGGTTTCTTGTGTTTGGTGCAGGGCCAGCGGCACACTGCCTGCCCGTTCCAAAATCTCCCGGTCGGAAATAGGGGTCAGGTCGGATTCTTCCGGCGGCCCATTGACGGCCAGCGGCGTCTGCCAGAGTTTGGACTCCGGCCCTGCTGCGCCGGTTCGGTCGGACGGCGCCGCCGAGCCGCCCAACCGGAAGCCCCCAGGGGATTCCGTAGGAAATTGCTCTGGACTGTAAGCGGCCAATTGCCAGATGCCCCGTTGCCCAAGAGGAGCAATCCGGATTCCGTATCGGTCGGCTGCCAGGGCTTCAACGCCCAGGGTTTCGCTCTGCCCGGCGGGATCGGTCAGGTGAATCCGGGCCGATCGCTCCGCCGCACTGACCGGGATAACCAGGTGCTCGGTGGTGCTCAAGTTTCGGCGGGGGATGCTCCGCAGTAACGCCCGCCGCAACATCCGATCGAACACCACTACCGCATACTCGGTCGTCATATTGTTCCAATCCCGAAACACTCCCGAAGAAACAAAAAGCACCTGGCCGCGACCGATCGGACGCTGGACCAAAAACGGTAGCCGATCTTTTGTATATCTGGCTAGGGTACTAAAGGCCATCTGTTGGAGCACTTCGCCAGGAAGACCGGCTTCCGGAACTTCGGATCGAGACTCGGAGGAAACTCGGCCGACCCGCTGGGCGGTCTCCGCCGGGGCCGCAGGTACCACTCGGTCGCCCAGCAGAGGATCGGCCGGCGGGCCGAAAGCCGCCTCCGCCCACAGGAGCCAACGGGGCTGGAGTTGTTCCAGCCTCATTTCCAGCGCCCGACGCCGCTGCCGGTCCGCTTCGGAAAGGGCGGGTTGGCTTCGGAGCTGGGCCAACTGCTCGGCAATTTGACGCAGTTCCGCCTGCTGCTTCTGCCAGTGCCGAGCTAAATTGTCCAAGAGTTGTCGGCGGGCCTCGGCACTGTCGTCCACCGCTACCGCTTTGAAGAAGAAAACTCGGCTATAGATTTCTTTGAGGGTTTCCTCCGGCTCGTGTTCGATGAAGAAATAATCGCCTAACAAGCTCGCAAAATCGAGGAAGAAGGGTTCCAGCCGACCGAGGGTTTCCTGGGGGGTGCGGCCAACCGGTTGGGCTTTGAGCGGGGCAGGCAGGATGCCCAAACCCTCCAGCCAGGCCAATTGGTTCCAGGCTTGGGGATCAAATTGGCCGCCCGCCGCAATCAGCACGGTGCCGCCCTGCCCCACATATTCCCGGAGCAACGGCACAGCGGAACCGGGACTGGGCAAACCGGCCAGAACCACCGCCCGGGCATCCTGCAAAACACGACGACCTTCGGATTCCAGTTCGGAGAGACTCACATGCCGGATTTCCACCAGTTCGGGCGGAGCGGTTAGGCTGGCGCCGGGCCCCAGGGCCGACGAAACGCCGAAACCCCCGGTGGCGACGATCCCCGATGCCTGCTCCGCACCCCCCACTGGAGCTGTGCGGGAAGCCGACGCCGACCCGGCCGCTCGGCCTCTTCCCCGGCTTCCGCCAGGGGCCAAGAGCCGACGGAGCCGATACGTCTCCCCATATCGGCCCAGCCGGGGGTCTTCCGCCTTGCCAAGGGAATCGACAAACACCACAGGCAATCCAGCGGCCACCGGGACGGCCAACACCCGGCGGTCGTCCATCGGAAGCCGATCCCCAGAAATCCGCACCTCCACCGGCACGAAACTCACTTGGCCGGCTTCCACGTGTTTGGCGAACCGATAGGGCGGGAACCGGACTTCGGCGGTCTGTCCCGGCAGGAGGTGGAGCCGTTGGATCGCCACCGGCTCCCCCTCGACCGAAAGGGTTACCTGGACATCCTGGGGGGCCTGCCCCACATAACGGAGCCTGGCCAAAAAGACCGTAGGTGCATGAACATCTGCTACGCCATCCTGGACCTCCAGGGTTTCCACCCAGGCGTTTTCCCTGGTTTCCGGACCGAGCCGAACCACCTGCAACGTTCCGGGCAGCCGCTTCAACTCCTCCTCCAGCGAGCCGACACGCCAACCAAGGGCCTGATGATCGGTCAGCAAAAGGATCTGTTTGACGTTGGGCTGGGCGACCTGGGCACAGGCCTGCCGGGCTAATTCCACGGCCTGGAGCAGGCTGTTTTGGCGGTCCACCACTTCGACCGTCTGCAAGGCTTCCAGGGCATCCTGTTTGGTGCGATAGGCCGGCGCCGGCCCGGACAAACGTCCCCCCCCGCAAAGCGGCACAATGGAAATCACACTTCCGGCCGGCAGTTGGCCGATCGCCTCCGCAATCTTCTCCTTGGCCTCATCTAGCAGGGTGCGGCCCAACTGCTGGTAGCCCATGCTGAGGCTATTGTCGAGTAGAAACACGGCATGGACCGGCTGATTGGGATCGGCAGCGGCCGGGGCGGCCAGACGATACGGCTGCGCCAAGGCCAACCCAAACGCCAAAATACACCCACACCGCACCAGCAGAAGCAGAAGGTCCCGCAGCCGAAGCCAACGCCGGCTCCGATGGATCGCCTGCCGCAAAAACTCCATCGCCGCCCACTCCACCACCCGGTACCGCTGCCGATTCAGCAGGTGGATGAGCACCGGACCGGCTGCGGCCACCAACCCGGCTATGGCAAACCAAGGTGCATAAAACATGGCCCCACCTCGAAAGGATGGGTATTTTAGAATATACTCTCAAAATGAGTATAATGCCAGACCCCCAAAAAGGAATCGGGGGCCTTGAGGAGGATATCTCAAAAAACGCCCTTTCTGCAAATCTCTATGAGGAAGAGGCAGAGGGGGTATAATCTTTTGGCCTCTTTCCGTACAAAAAGCGTCGGAGCAGAGAAGTGGGCCGTTGGGCTCCATCGGAAAGAAAATCTGCCCCTGGGACCCAGGCGGCAAGGAGAGAAAGGAACCTTCTTGTGGACAGAACTGTAAATTTATACATCAAAAAAGGGAAGCAAAACTCCGGCGCCTCCGTTGCCGAAGGAGGCACAGCAAAGAAGGTGCAAAACTCCGGCGCCTCCGTTGCCGAAGGAGGCACAGCAAAGAAGGTGCGGTGGGCCTCTCCGTGGCCAGGTTTCCGCCACCCCCAAATCGGCCCGGCCTCACTCAATGAACCGGCGGAGGAGGATACACTTTTCCACGTTGTGGTCTTGGCCGCGCTCGAAGGCCACCGGAATCGACCGGTCGATGATGTAGAAGGCCCGGTGCCGACGCACTTCGCCCCGATCCAGGCCCAGTTCTTGACCCAGTTTTCCCTCCTTGTCCACCTCGAAATAGCCGACGGTAATCCACACGGCATAGACATTCGACCGGGTCGTTACCAGGTTGCCCAATTTTTGGAAGCCCTGGTAGCGGAAGTAAGGGTTCGGATCAGGATGCGCATAGTACACGGGGCGACCTGCATCGTCCACGGTGCGACGATTTTCTAATAGGGGTCTGCGATTTCCGCTCACGGTAATCGACCGGAGGATGGTCGATTCTATTTCGTCAGTTTCCGGCAGCCCTGACTGTGCGGCCAGGTAGCTGCCGAACCACGAGCGGAACGGACGAGAGAATCGGCTGGGCACGCTCGGATCACAGGTCAGCATATTCCGTTGGATCAGCAGGGGATCCGGATCCGAGCCGCCGAAGGGGATCCGGATCCGAGCCGCCGAGAGGGGGGGTGCCTTTTCGGCTGGCCACAAATTGATCCAGCAGTTGCATATTCGACATCCCTGGAAAGACGCTCACCAACCCTTCGCCAACGCCGGGACCAGCCAGGGTATTGATGTTGATTCGGCCGGGTTCTCGGTAAAGTGGGATGCGGTTGAACGGCGGCCGGAAGAAATGGCCAGTGCTGCCGGCGGCTCGAGCCGGGGGTATCTGGATTTCTGTATAAATAAACGGCGAAGGCACCCCCACATAATCCAACAGCCGATATAATAGCGGCGCATTATGCGGACCGCCCGCCCGGGGCGTATGGGCAGTCTGGAAGAAATTGGCCAAATGGGGGAACGGCAGATCGTTCGGGCCAGCCGGCTGGTAGGGGTTAGGTGTGCCGATGACCGTTCGATAGTTGTGCAGGAGTTCATATTGGCTGGTGGCCGGCACCAGCATGAGTTCATACTGGTTGACAAACGGCCGGTTCAGCCAGGTAAGCCAGGGGAACGGCTGCTCCGGATCGCCCAGATACAGGCCGGTGCGGGTGGGAAGCCTGCGCGGCGGCGCGCCCCCTTTATTCAGGTGATAGTTCAAAAAGCCCAACGAATGTCCTAGATTCGGACGAAGCCGATAATCATCCTGAATTCCCGCACCTCGGTCGTCGGGCCTCTGGTCTTCCGGTTCATGCCGCCAGAGATTATTCAGGGATGGATGATCCGGGTCGTTCCATTCCCCGCGTTCGCGAGTTACCGCGTAGGGGAGATTTCCGCCGCTATGTTCCGGATGCGCACTATCGTCGGCAATCCCGTTAAAGGTAATGAGATCGATCGCCATCGTGTCCACCGTAACATAGGGATTCCTTTGCGGATGGTAAGAGGCCAACGGATTGGCCAGCCGTTGCAGGTGGATGACCCGATAATGGGGATGGTATCCGTCTTTGCGAACGGTATCCCAAATATTGCCCGGTCGAGTTTTATCCAGCGGCGTATCGAAAGGCTTCTGATAACCGGCATACGGGGTGGCACTTTCGTCATATTCTGCATATTCTGCATATTCTGCCCCGCTGCCGCCGGCCTCGGCGTCGGTGTCCGGATAATAGGGGTCGCTCCCTTTGCCGGTCGGCTCGGTAACGCTCAATCGATAGGGCGTGTCGATGAGGATGACCAGAGGACGCTTCACATTGGCGGCAGGAGGAAATTCGAAGCTTCCGTTATTGACAATCTGAATCGGCGGGGTACCGGCCGGATTCAGTTCAGGATTCATTTCAATCCGCCGGGCTTCTGGAACATCGGCCTCTGTTTCTGTGGCGGTAAGGGTACGAGAATTGGGAATCCCTAGATAGGTAACGCGGGGGTTTTAGGTAATGCGGGGGTTTTTAGCGGTTTTGGCGGTTTTCTCCGCCGGTCCTAGCAGGGCGTATCGACCCGGCGGTAGAATCAGCGTTCCCGAGGCAGAGGGATAATACCGCTGGGTATTGGGGGTTTCCCCCGTGTAGAGGGTTCCGCCCGGATTGACGAAATAGACGCTGCGTTCGATCGGCGGGGCAGAAGGCAGATTCGGATTGGCCGGGTCCGGTTGCGGCGTCGCACCGGGCGTGTAAGGAACAATCACCAGACGCCAGACCGGGGTTCCGTCCGGCGCCCGTTTGGTTAGCTCCACACCGGGGCCTTGCTCCACGTCGGGGCCTTGCTCCACGCCGGGGCCTTCCGATCCCGTTCCGTACAGTTCGGGGTGGATCGGTTCATTGGTCGTCCAAGGATTATAAAGCTCCACAAAGAGCGAACCCCGTGGACGGAGCCGTTGGTCGAAATCGTCATCCGGATCGTTGGAATCGGTGGTGTATTTGCCGGAAGAATCCGTATTGAGGTCTTCCACGCGGCGGTCGTGCAGGGCAAGTGTTTCGGTGATCAATAGTTCCGGCCGTTCACAGCCCCACACGACATGGGGTTCGTTGATGCCGTCATCGGTGGTCGGGTCGCCGTCGCACCGCCAACCGGCCGAAGTAAACGGATTCGGGTCGTACTCAAAACAGGTCATGATCGAATCCCGATCCCGGAAATCGACCACATTGACCGCCCATTGGGCAATGAATCGGCAGGTGCCGGATCGGCCTCCCAATCGGCTGTCCAGATAGTTCAAATCCCACAGGCTCAACGCCAGACAATACAAATATCGGGCATACAATTGCCGGGCTTGCCCTTCCGGAATGCCCGTGCCTTGGGTGAGATCGGTTTGGGCGGCTCCTATGGAAGGGTACGGAGAGTGTTGAGGGAAGGTCTCCATGGCGGCTTCTTCGGCTTCGTCGATCACGCCGTTGCGGTTGTTATCGCTATCCAGGCCATCGCCCCAGGGGCGATTGAGGTCCATCTTCAGGCCCTGCAAGAGTTCCGGCGGGAGCAATAGCCCCCGTAATAGTTGTGTACGAATGTCCTCGGGTCTGGCGTCTGGAAAATGCTTGAGCAGCTTGACCAGGAGGAATTCCGTCACATGACGCTGAGGCAGCTCAGGGGGCTGTTTGTTGGGATTGCCCGGGTTAAAAACAAACGGGGC
>Ga0209809_1002228_pt1 | contig 14171 bp, 14 predicted proteins | sample YNPMSTMetaG_FD_186172 | JGI IMG/M metagenome (GOLD analysis project Ga0209809, IMG submission 186172) | Anoxygenic and chlorotrophic microbial mat microbial communities from Yellowstone National Park, USA - YNP MS-T MetaG (SPAdes) (version 2) ... | reverse complement strand
CTATTTTTTGAATTTTTGAAACTTCCATACCTTCAATAAAGGGCAAAACCGCCCTAAGCATAGGATTTTCAAGGTTTAACCTGTAATAAACCCACCTTCCCCTCCTCTCCCAAAGCACCAAATCCGTTTCCCTTAGCACCCTCATGTGAAAGGAAACCTTTGGTTGAGACAGCCCAAAGGCTTGAACGATCTGACACACGCACAACTCTTTGGCAGACAACAGAGCCCTAACGATCTCAAGCCTAATAGGCTCAGACAGTGCAAAGAAAAACTTAACAAGCTCTGCCCCTTTAGTTCCAACTTGCATAAAAATAATTTTATATGAAATTTTGCCTCGGGTGAGAAATTCAGAAAAGCTGGAAAAATCCTTCCCTTTCGTCCATCAAAGGCCTCAGACCCACAAACAGCTTGCCCGCATCCTGTCCGCTACCACTTAGGATCTTACTTCATCCTCTTTGCATAAACGACCGCACCCAAGAGGAAGGAAAAGGTGAGCTCAAGCCATACCAAAAAAGAGAGCAGAGAGCCCAACACAGCGTATAAGGGATTAAGAGTTATCAGCTTGATGAAAAACTTACCAAAGACAAAGTTTAAAAGCGTCAGGAAAACAAGGAAAAGCACAGAGGTTTCCAATATACGCAGTGGCTTTAGGGTGCTTCTTAGAAAGAACCAATACATAAGGTATATAAGAGGCAAAAATAAAAGTGGTTTAGAAAGACTAAGGGCAAAGCTCAGGCTTTTGGGAATAAAAGACTGAAGAAGGGAAAGGGTTGCAGAACCCACCAATATGAAAAAAGAAAAACCCAAAAGATAAACCGGAATAAAAACCCAAAGAAGGGTCTCTTTGAGCTTTATGTCTTCCTTTAGAACACGAGAAATTGCTTTGGCAAAGGCTTTGGCGTAGCTTACCAAAAAGAAGTAGGATATAAAAAAGGAAAACACGGAACCTATTTCTCTGTGTTTGTATATTTTCAAAAGCTTGTTGATCAGCACCTCTCCATACCTTGGTGTAAGCTGGCTTATAACTTGCATAATCTTTTCTTGGTTTAGAAAAGGGAAAAAGCTTGCCAAAAATCCAAGGAATAGCAAAAGAGAACTGATCACCATCAAAAACCTTAAGGTCAATGCGGATGCATAGAGGCTAACATCTCCTAAAAATATCTCCTTAAGGGAGTAAAACAGTGCCAAAAGCCTGCTTTTTACCATCAAAACTCTTGTATATCATACTCTACCATCTCACCCTGCCAGTTTCTAAAAAAATGCCTTGTTCCATCCTTTGCCAAAAGATACTGAGGAAGTAGGGGCACCTTTCCTTTGCCACCGGGTAGGTCTATGGCGTAGGTGGGTATGGCGTATCCGGAAATTCTACCCCTTAGGTAATCCATTATTTCTAAGCCCTTTTCCACGGTAGTCCTAAAATGCACTGCGCCCTTTATGGGGTCGCAATGGAAGAGATACTGAGGTTTTACCTTGATCCTTATTAAGGATCTCATGAGCTCAAGCATGGTTTGGGGGTCGTCGTTTATGCCTTTTAAGAGGACTGTTTGGTTTAAGACGGGGATGCCTCTGCGAAGTATGTTCTCCACCGCTTCTTGTGCCTCTGGGGTGATCTCTTTGGGATGGTTAAAGTGGGTGCTGATCCATATGGGGGAGTATTTTTCAAGGATGTCCAAAAGCTTTTGGTCAAAAAAGCGTTGGGGTGCCAAAACAGGAAGCCTTGTGCCTATGCGTATGACCTCCACATGGGGAATTTTTCTAATTTCTGAAAGCAACAGTTCAAGCTTTTCGTAGCTTAAGGTCAAAGGGTCTCCGCCGGAGAGTAGCACTTCCCTGATCTCTGGATGTGCTTTTATGTATTGGGTGGTTTGTTTTATCTGTTCTATGCTTATAGCCCTCTCTCCCTGAGAGAATATCCTCTTTCTCATACAGTGTCTGCAATAGACTGCACAAAAGGTGGTGGTTTGCACCAAAACCCTGTCGGGGTATCGGTGGGTAAGCCCGGGGATCTCTCCCTCCTCCCTTAGGGCATCGGGCTCTCCATGACACTGAACCCTTTCATCCACCTCCACCGCCCTCGGGATAGCCTGAAGCCTTATTGGGTCCTGCGGATCTTGAGGGTCAATCAAAGAAAGATAGTAGGGAGTTATAGCCATAGGATATATTCCCTGCGTTCTTTTTATGCCCTCAATTTCCTCCGGCAAAAGCCTTAAGAACCTTTCAAGCTCCTCTTGAGTTTTAACTCTATTTTGAATTTGCCAATGGTAGCTCCTCCAAAGCTCTTTTTTGACTTGCATCTGAAAAATCATATCAAAAACCACATACCTACAGATGGGCTGGGAACAGGTAATTACGATTCATTCTCACTAAATAACGGGGGATGAGGGCTGTTATCCCACACGGTGGGCTCAGAACTCAGCCTCCCTGAACTAATAGCTATGGCCATTGACATCGCCATCCCACACGGTGGGCTCAGAATGGAGGAACAGCCCTTCCTCGTAGGCCAGTGGGAGGAGATAAGGTCACCATCCCACACGGTGGGCTTGGAACTACCAAGACTGATAAAGGCTTTAGACCCTGTAGCGATCGTCGCCATCCCACACGGTGGGCTCAGAACCCTTTTTCTCTCTCCAAATGAGCTTCCTCCCCGGACATCGCCATCCCACACGGTGGGCTCAGAACAGGCGTCCTAAACAAAATGAAGCTTTTTCTTTTTCTTTTGTATCGCCATCCCACACGGTGGGCTCGGAACTTAGGCAGGAGTAAGGAGAGAACATGTATTACTCCTTCCGTCACCATCCCACACGGTGGGCTTGGAACCAAAACAGCAGAACTGTATGAACAAGGACTTATGAAGTCTCCATCCCACACAGTGGGCTTGGAACTTGACAAAGAGAGTAAGGTAGTTTTTACGCCTTATGAGTCGCCATCCCACGCGGTGGGCTCAGAACTCGCCATGAGGATGGAGGCGGACATTCCCCCACGCTACAAGATCGCCATCCCACACGGTGGGCTCAGAACCTGTGCCGCTGAAGCCTCATTTACTCCCCCCTAAGTCACCATCCCACACGGTGGGCTCAGAACAAACCATGCAACAAGTCAAGCTTTTTAAACATCAAAATCGCCATCCCACACGGTGGGCTCGGAACGGCTTCCTTCTGCCTGGTGGAGGTGGAGGGATGATGTCGCCATCCCACACGGTGGGCTTGGAACCCAGTGAAGATCTTGCTTGTGGCTCTTCTTATGCAGTCGCCATCCCACCCAGTGGGCTTAGAACCTTCTTTTTCTTTACACCACTAACCTTGCAATATGCGTCGCCATCCCACACGGTGGGCTTGGAACAAAAGCGGAAGCTGTGCTTCTACTTCCGTATGTTAAGGAATGGTCGCCATCCCACACGGTGGGCTTGGAACAAAAGCGGAAGCTGTGCTTCTACTTCCGTATGTTAAGGAATGGTCGCCATCCCACGCGGTGGGCTTGGAACAAAAAAAGCTATACACTTTCGTAAGCCTCTTCCTTGATTTCCTAATGTCGCCATCCCACATAGTGGGCTTAACACATCTCCCAAAAAGTCTAAAAATCAAAACCTTAACCCTCTCAAAATTGAAACAGCCCACCGGAAGGGCACACTAACCCATATTCAGTTGCCAAGTTGACAAGGGTCCCAGTGGAACCCTTAAAACCTTATTTTTATTATAAACCAGTTTTTGGCTATTTTCCTGAAAAATTAACCTAAGCTTGTCAGATTTTCAAGGGCATAGGTGTTATAATAGAATGAAAAGGGGGAATAATGGAAAAAGTGGAGGTCAGGACTTGGCTTGCGGTTGGGGGGCTACTTCATGATATAGGCAAGCTCATAGACAGGTCGGGGGAAGGAAGGGCTGAGGAAGAGGAAAAGAGGCGGTTTGGTTATTCGCATGCGGTTTATTCTTACAAGTTTTTAAAGGAGCTTCTGGAAGGGAAAGTAAGCAAAGAGGTGGAGGAGCTTATTCTTTCGGGTTCCTACCACCACAGGCCGGAGCCCGGTAATCTTTATCACTTAGCCCAGCAGATCGCAGACCACTGTGCCAGTAGTGAAAGGAGTAAAAGGGAGGACGAAGGTTCTGCGGTGTATGGGAGTCAATCAAGGGAGGAAAAGAGGCTAAAGAGTATTTTGGCTTTGGTGAGCTTAAAGGAATATTGCCAGAGTGGTTTGGACCAATACGAATACCAGCTAAAGCCCTTGGATCTAAAAAAAGAAACCCTCTTTCCTGAGGAGATCACCGAGGAAAAGAAGGCGAAGGGCAGGCAAGAATACAAGGAGCTTTTTGAGAACCTAAAAAGGCAACTTCAAAAGCTTGACTTTAGGGAGCCCGAAAAGACTTTAACAAAGCTCTATTACTTGCTTTATAAATATCTTTGGTGTGTGCCCGCTTCCACCTACGACAAGGAGAGGGGGACAAAACACTACGCGGACATATCCCTTTTTGACCATTTGAGGGTGGTGAGTGCCTTGGTCAGTGGTCTTTGGACGGACTATAACATCCAAAGGCTGAAAGATGGGCAGGATGCGGTGGAATTTTTGCTCGTTGAGGGGGATATAACGGGCATTCAAAGGTTTTTGTATCAGCTTTCCAACACAAAGGGTGTGGGCAAAAGGCTAAGGGGTAAAAGCTTTTTCCTTTCTGTGCTTCCTGTGATCCTTGGCAGGTTCTTTTTGCGGGAGCTTGGCTATCCTATGGTCAATCTTCTTTACGCAGGAGGCGGAAAGTTTCAGTTTGTAATTGGCTACGAAGAAGGTGTGGAACGAAAACTGGATGAGCTTCAAAGGAGGGTGGATGAGGTTTTGGTTAAAGAGTTTGGGGGACACTTGGGGGTAGTTTTGGGTTGGCGTAGATTTAAGGGAAAGGAACTCGGAGTGAATGAACTTGGAGAAAAGATTCATGAACTTTATGAGGAAACGGGACGCAAAAAGTTTCAAAAGTTCTCCGCAGTTTTGGAGGACTTTGACCGCTTAGTCAATTACTTGGGACCGGATAACTACGAAATGTGCCCTTCTTGCCAAGCACGCCTAAAGCCAGAGGGAGAAGAGTTCTGTAAGTGGTGCGAACTTTTCCAAGAGGTGGGCGGGAAGATCCCAAGGGCGGAGTATGTGGTGTTTTCTCCGGAGATGGGGGACCTTTACCTTGAGGGCATAGGTGGGGTTTCTGTGTATTCTAAGGGTCAATTTCCCTATACATTGCCAGAGGATACACTGCTACTTTTGAACCGCACCGATTTTGAAGACAGGGCAGACGGCTTTTTCTTTTTGGCAAACACGGTTCCCACAGAGGAAAAAGAGGAAAAAATACTTGTAAAAGACTTTGAAGAAATGTTGGAAGAGGAGGAGGAAGGCTATAAGCTCTTAGCCTTTGTAAAGATGGACGTGGACAACTTGGGGTTTATATTCTCTCAGGGTTTGCGGGAGGACTATTCCATTTCTCGGGTTGCAACGCTGAGCAGGAGCTTAGACCTTTTCTTCTCGGGCTACATAAACACCCTTTTGCAAAAAGAAGAGTTCAAAAACAAGGTTTATGTGGTCTATTCGGGTGGGGATGACCTGTTTTTCTGTGCTCCTTGGGAGATTGCCCTAAAGGTGGCAAAGGAGATTGAAAAGGACTTTACTGAATACACCTGCCACAACAGGTGCTTCACCCTCTCTGCGGGCGTCTTTTTCCAAAAGCCAACCTATCCCATAAGGTTTGGTGCAGACGAGGCGGAGGAAGAAAAGGATATCGCCAAAGCTAAAGTAAATAAAAACAGCATAAGCCTTTGGGGGTATCCCTTGTCTTGGGAACAGTTCAAAGATGCTTTGGATAGGTTAAACACCTTTATGGAAGAATTTGATGCCAAAGACCACAGGACGCTACTTTACAGAATTTACACCCTCTTGAGGGCATACAAAAAGGACGGAAAGGTCAGCCTTAGGTTTTATCCTATGTTCTATTACCAGCTCCACAGGAACATAAAAAAGGGAGAGGAACAAAGGGCACTTGAGGAGTTGATCCTTGACCCAAGGAACGACTACAACATAAGGGATGACGCGGAGTTCCTTTTGAAGCTTGTTTTGATGAAAACGAGGGGCGTGTCAGAAAGGGCAAAGAAAAAAAGTTATAATTGATATAGGAGGGTGAAAAATGAACGGAAGGCATCAACAGGGTGGCCAAGATAATCCCTTGGAAAGGCTAAAGCAGGAGCTAAGAAGTAGGGAAATAACTCAGTTCAGCGAGAGGGAGCTTTTCCATCCAGAGGGATACGCAAGGGCGGTGGTGAGGAAGGCTAACATTACCGCGGTGCAACTGAGAAAGGTCTTTCAGGAGTTTAAGGCAATAGTGGATGGGTTAAGAAAGGACAACAGCTTAGAGAAGGCTATGGGAAGACTATACAAGCTCTATGCCCTTTTGGAATATCAGGCGGAGAGGGGCGTATTGGACAAAGATTTCAAAGACCTTATGTTTAAACTCTTTGATAACATAGAAAGACACAAAAGCCCTAAAGCCTTTGAAAGGGCTTATGAACTTTTAATGGCTATGGTAGCCTACTCTAAGAAATCTTAAGGAGGTGGGGCGATGTTTTCTTACAAAGGCACCGTGATAATTAAGCATAGCATGAAGGCTTTGACCGGTCTGAGGGTGGGAGGCTCCAAAGAAAACTTTGACATAGGGGGCACGGACAACCCAGTCATAAAGACCTTGGGTGTGATAGAAAACTACGACGGCAGAGGGAACAATCTACCGGAGGGAGCACCCTACATACCCGGCTCTTCCCTAAAGGGCAAGATAAGGTCCTTGGTGGAGTGGGCTAAGGGAAGGGTGGATTATATGATAGGTAAAGCAAACAACGATGTTGAAAGGGCAGGAAAACCCTGTGTTTGTGGAAGGTGTGAGGTTTGTAAGGTCTTTGGCACGGGGGATGCAGAAACGCTAAAAAAGTTGGGACTTGAGGAGCTACCCGGACCTCCAAGGCTCAGGGTCTTTGATGCCTACCCCATCTGGGAGAGTATGCAAAAGCTAAAGGATGTCTTGGGTGAAAACATCTTTACGGAGATCAAAACGGAAAACGCCATAAACAGGCTCACATCCCGCGCAAACCCAAGGAAGGTGGAAAGGGTGCCCGCTGGAGTGGTTTTCTTTGGAGAGATGGCTTTTCATCTGTTTGCAAAGGAAGACCCGGAGCTTTTAAAAGTGGTCTTTGAGGGTATGCGTCTTTTGGAGGATGACTATCTCGGTGGTTATGGTTCGAGGGGCTCGGGTAAGGTTCTTTTTGAGAATATAGAAGTGGTCCTCAGACCAAAGGCATACTACTTTGGGGAAAGGTTAGAGGAAAGGCTAACTCAAAAAACCACCGTGCAGGACATACTCGCAGATTATGGCAACATAAAGCAAAAGCTCAGCGGTCTTTTCAATGCTTAAGGCTTTTGTTTTTAAACCGCTCAGCCCTTTTAAAAGCTTCCCAACCGCCAACACCATCTTTGGTGCCATATGCTGGGGCATCCGTTGGCTTGAGTCAGAAGAAAAGCTCTTAGAAACTTTGGAAATGTTCAAAACAGGAAGACCACCCTTTATAATCTCCGCACCTTTGCCTTGGGAAAGGGACAGATGGATCTTTCCACGCCCTATTCACTTTATACCCATGACGCCTAAAAATGTGGAGGAATACAAAAGATACAAAGAATTTAAAAAGGCTGAATGGGTAAGTTGGGAGGTGTTCAGGGAGACTTTGGAAAGGGAGCCCAAGGGAAGCTTTGAGGGAGAAAAACCACAAACAAAGCAAGAGGTGATCCCTCACGCCTCCATAAACCGCCTTACCATGACCACCGTAGGTGGAGAACTGTATAACGAAGAAGCCCTTTGGCTCTTTTCCTTTGGTGTTATCGTAAAGTTCTTTGATGGGAGCTTTGCACCTTTGGTTAGGGCTTGCCTTGAGTTTTCTCAGCTTGGTGGCAACAAAACCATTGGGATGGGAAGGTGCAGGCTTGAGAAGGCAGAACCGCCAGAGGGCATGGAGGAGTTCATTTCCCAGAAAAGCGCAAGGGCTTTTTTGATATCCGATTGCTTTTACGACCCAGAATTTGACCTAAACAAAAGCTTTTACGACATAAAGGTGCAAAAGCCAGCGGTAGAAAACCGCTTGACAAAGAGGGTTTGGAAAAACACCTTCTGCTATCTTACGCCCGGCTCCCAGGTGCAGGTAAAAACTCCCAAGGATTGGTATGGAGGCATAAAGGAAGTGTTAAAGGAGGGTAGCATCTCTGTTTATCAATACGGCTTAGGCTTTCCGCTTTTTGCGAGGTGGGAAAAATGAGGATGCGTGTTAAAGTCCTTTCTCCTGTTCATGTAGGCAACGGAGAAAAAATCTCAAGGCTTGAGTTTTTGGTGGAAAAGGGAAGGCTAAAGGTCTATAAGTTTGACCGAATAACCTCCACCATTGAAAGGATCGCAAACCCACAGCTAAAAAACAACGCCTACCTTTGGTTTAAAACGAGTAAAAATCTGAGCCTTGAGGAATTCTTGAGAAACTTCAAACTTACCCTGGAGCCCAACTACGAGCTTGAGATAAACGGAAGCCTTAACCCTTCTTCTCAGGTGGAAGAGTTTATAAAGACCTTGGAGGGTCCCTACATTCCCGGCAGTGAGCTAAAGGGCTCCATAAGACACCTGATAGCCTGTGCTTGGTTTATGGATAAGCCCGATTTAGTTGCAGAAAAGGTAAAACAACTCTTGAACAGCGGAAGGGCAAAGGATCAGAGGGAACAAAACAACGTAGAGGGTGAGTTGGAAAGGCTCGTGTTTTACCCAAGAGGGGAAAGAGACGCCAAGTTTGATGTGTTAAAAGTCCTTTCTGTTCCAGACAGTCAGCCCTTGCCCTATCAAAGTCTGAGGGTGGAGGTTCCTAAGCTTATAGGCTCCAACAAAACGCTATTCCCTTGCGAAGCACTAAAGGAAGGTGTGGAGTTTGAAATGGATATAAACATAAATAAAAACGCCTACAGGGGTTTGGAAACTCAAAGAAAGCTCCCGGAAATAGGCAAACACTTCTCTGACGAAAACGCCTTTTGGAGCTTTTTGGTGGAGTGTTCAAGGAAGTTTTACTCAAAGCTTTTGGATGAGGAGATAAAGTTTTTCCAAAACCGTCAACAAGACATCGCAAAGCATTTAGAAAAGCTAAAAAATCATCTAAACACCGGTGGAGTTCTTTTGAGGTTAGGAAAGCACGAAGGAATTTTGAGCACTACCCTGTTGTTGATAGTGAAGGACAAAGACAAAGCACTTTTTGACAAATTGTTCAAAACCACTCAAAACGGAGCAAGAGAACAGACCAACAAAACCAGAAGGGTTAATCCTCAGGGCTTGACCTTTGGATGGCTCCTTTTAGAGAGGCTTTAACCGCTCCCATTCCCATGGTGGTTTTTATTCCCACGCCCGCAAAGTTAGAAAAGAGGGCAAGGACAGAAAGCTTTTTGGCTACCTCTTTGTCCTTTACAACAAATACCACCCTTCCCACAAATCCCACCCTTTTTAATTTCTGGTCTATGATAAACTCTTGGGTGGCACCTTCAAACTCATAAACCATTGTGTTTTTCAAGACCTCAGTCTCCGAAATCTCTATGGGGGATTCCGAGAAGGTGTTCCATCGGCTTGCCAAGTTGTAAAAAACCAAGTGTGGCTCCGGAAGGGGATAATCAAACTTAAACCTATTAAAAGCAGTGGGACTAAAAAACTCCATCTGTAGCTTCCTGTGGGGCTCCGTCTCCAAAAGCTCTTTGTAGCTTAGGGCTTTTTTCTCCTTCAATCCTTTGCCTTTTATGGGACTAAGGGACATGCCTCTTAGGTGTAGGTCCCTTTTGGGAAAGTAGTAGCCATGAATTAGGGCAGGGTAGAGTTTGTCTTCCAAGAGGGCAAGCTCAAGCCTTAGGGTAGAACCTTCCAAAGAAAAACCTTTTATGCTGAAGGGCTTTTTGGGTTCCCTGTGCAACCTTTCCGCTATGCTTTCCTCAAAGAGATTGAAAAAAAGACCATGCACATCGGCGGGGTATAAAACCTCCGGAACTTCCTTTAGCCTAAAGCTAAGCTCCACTAAAACGGGCATAGGGCTAATATTTTACTCCACCCTTTTTGCATAAACGAACGCACTTAATAAGATGCTAACTTTTGACAGGGGCGCTATTTTCCCACACTATCCCACACGGTGGGCTCGGAACTGATCAGGAACGCAGGGTGGGATGAAGTAAGGAGGCGTCACCATCCCACACGGTGGGCTCGGAACGACAGCACAGATCTGGAAGTTCTGGGAACTCCTCCGTCACCATCCCACACGGTGGGCTCGGAACCTTCCTCACCTTTCCCTCCCGAAGGATTGGTGTGGGGTCACCATCCCACACGGTGGGCTCGGAACTCAAAACTTAATAGGAGGTGGTGTCATGAGAAACCTTGTCACCATCCCACACGGTGGGCTCGGAACTCCGATAGGGCCTGGTGGGTCAAAAACCCAAAAAGGGTCACCATCCCACACGGTGGGCTCGGAACGAAGAAGACGAGTAGCATCCCTTTGGGATGCTGAGTGGTCACCATCCCACACGGTGGGCTCGGAACCAAAACGACATTATCAAGCTTTTGATAGTGAGGCTTAGTCACCATCCCACACGGTGGGCTCGGAACTATCAAAGGAGATAAGGAGTTTCTATCAAGGCTGATTAGTCACCATCCCACACGGTGGGCTCGGAACTTCCAAGTTTTTCCCAGAGTGGAAAGGCCTTAGCGAGTATGCTAAAGGTCTTGTGGAGAGTGCCAGCGAGAAAGCTAAGGGCTACAGTTCTGGGTATGGGAGTCACCATCCCACACGGTGGGCTCGGAACGGTATTCCCCATCCAACCACGAGATACTTGGAATAATGTCACCATCCCACACGGTGGGCTCGGAACCAGAGTTTGTCGGACTTGCTTTGAAAGGCGAGGCTGTGGTCACCATCCCACACGGTGGGCTCGGAACCTCAAATCACCACATTAAACAAAATAAGACATATCAATCATTTTGTCAAGAGGGCACCCCTTTCAAATGAAGTTAATTTTCCGAAATCCGAGATCATGCAAAGTTGAGTATGTTATTGTCAAATTTAAATCCTTGTCTCCCAACGCTTTCCGCCACTGACCATAATTACGGCATTACGGTATTACATAATTACGGCTTTACGGTGAGACTGCTTCCCAAAAAGCTTGAAAATCAAAGCCTTAACCCTCTCAAAATTGAAACAGCCCACCGGAAGGGCACACTAACCCATATTCAGTTGCCAATTTGACAAGGGTCCCAGTGGAACCCTCAAAACCTTTTTTTTATTATAAACCAGTTTTCGGCGAGGAAATCAACCTTTTGCATGGGTGCTATCATCCTACGCGGTGGGCTGGGAAGGTGGAGGTTTTACCCCTTGACATTTGATAAAAGCATACTAAATTTTATTCATATAAATCCTATAAAGGAGGTGATAGCCATGAGGAGAGGACTTTTAGTGTGGCGTCCTTTTGAGGAGCCTGAAAGGATAAGGAGAGATTTTGACAGGCTCATTGAAGAGTTCTTTGCCAAGGAAGAGCCCGCGGAAAGGTTTTTTGCCCCCGCATTGGATGTGTATGAAACGGACGGTGAGGTGGTGGTAAAGGCAGAACTGCCCGGTGTGAAAAAGGAAGATGTGGAAGTGCTGGTAAGGGACAACAGCCTCATCATAAGAGGAGAGAAGAAGGAGGAAAAAGAAGAGAAGACGGAAACTTACCATCGTGTAGAAAGGGTCTATGGGAAGTTTGAGAGGGTGGTGGCACTGCCGGCGGAGGTAAAGTTCGAGGGCGTAAAAGCGGAGTTCAAGGATGGCGTTTTGGAAATAAGTCTTCCCAAAGAGAAGACCTCCAAAGAGGCAAAGATAGAAATTCAATAAGCTCCACTCCCCGCGTCCGCGGGGGCTTATAATTTTCCTTCATGCTAATAATTGCCGGTCCCTGTGTTATAGAAAACGAGGATGTGGTTTTTAGGGTGGCGGAGGAACTCAGCAGGCTCTCCTTGGAGTTTCCTGAGTTTGACTTTTACTTCAAATCCTCCTTTGATAAAGCCAACAGGTCTTCGGTAAGGTCCTTTAGGGGTCCCGGTTTGGAGGAGGGGCTTAAGGTCCTTGAGAAGGTAAAAAAAGAGTTTGGGTTAAAAACTACCACCGATGTGCACGAAGCATGGCAGGTGGAACCTACTGCCCAAGTGGTGGATATGTTGCAGGTTCCTGCCTTTTTGAGTAGACAGACGGATTTGGTTTTAGCCTGTGCTAAAAGCGGAAAGCCTGTGAACGTGAAAAAGGGACAGTTTATGGCACCTTGGGATGCAAAGAATGTGGTGGAAAAGTTAAAGGTGGGTGGTGCGGTGGATTATTACATCACAGAGCGGGGCGTATCCTTTGGATACAACAACTTGGTGGTGGATTTTAGGAGCTTGGTGATCATGTCCCAATTCACCAAGGTGATCTTTGATGCCACCCACAGTGTGCAACTGCCGGGTGGTGCTGGCGATAGGTCTGCGGGTCAGAGGGAGTTTGTTTTGCCTCTGATAAGGGCGGCGGTGGCGGTGGAATGCGATGGCATCTTTATGGAGGTGCATCCGGACCCAGACCGAGCCCTTTCGGACGGACCAAACATGCTTCCATTAAAGGACTTGAGAGGAGCCCTTGAAACCATAAGGGTTATAAAAGACGCTGTATCTACCTTATCCTCTGAACCTCCTCTTTTACCTCCAAAGGATACTGGTCGCTAAAACAGGCGGTGCAAAAGTCCTCGGGATCCTCCACACAGCTTTTTAGTCCATCCAAAGATAGATACTTAAGGGAGTCTGCACCTATAAACTCTGCGATCTCTTGGACGCTGAACTTTGTAGCTATTAGTTCTTCCCTTGTGGGTGTGTCTATGCCGTAATAACAGGGACCGATAACCGGAGGAGATGCTACGCGCATATGCACCTCCTTTGCCCCTGCCTTTCTTAACATGCCCACGATCTTTTTGGAGGTGGTTCCCCTGACGAGGGAGTCATCTATTACCACCACCCTTTTTCCTTTTAGGACCGCCGGGTTTGGGTTTAACTTCATGAGCACTTTTATGTCCCTTAGCTCTTGGGTGGGTTCAATAAAGCTCCTTCCCACGTAGTGGTTTCTGATAAGCCCAAGCTCTAAGGGAATGCCCTTTCTCTGAGAGTAGCCCAATGCGGGCACTACGCCCGAGTCCAGCACAGGCACCACCACATCCGCAATCAGTTCATCCTCCTGTGCCAACACCTCGCCCATTTTCTTTCTTGCTTTATAAACCCACTCGTTGAATATGTAGCTTTCTGGCTTTGAAAAATAAACAAACTCAAAGATGCACATAGCCCTCTTTGGAGAACTAAAGGGAAAGTAGCTCCTTATACCGCTCTTGCTTACTACCACCACCTCCCCTGGTTTTACCTCCCTCCAAAGCTCTCCAGAGAGAATATCAAAGGCACAGCTCTCAGAGGCAAAGAGTATGGCATCCTTCAACCTTCCCATGAGCAAAGGTCTAAAGCCGTATGGGTCCCTTATGGCTATGAGTCGGTCCTTTAAGAGGAAGAGCAGGCTGTAGGCACCTTGAACCCTTTTTAAAACATAAAAAAAGTATGGTAAAAGCTGTTCATCCTCGGGATGTAGCTTTAAGCCCTCGGGTGTGTATGTCCCCTTGCCAAGGAGGGAAAGGAACAGCTCTGTGTCGGAATCGTATTCAAAACTCGCTCCCTCTTGCAAAAGCTCTTCCTTTAGCTCTTTGAAATTTATCAGGTTGCCGTTGTGGGCTACTGCCACTTCACCTATGGGTGTTCTTTTTAAAAAAGGTTGGGCGTTGAAGGCTCCAGACCTGCCTGCGGTTGCATACCTAACGTGGGCTATGGCAAGGTAGCCCTTAGCCTGTTCTAAGTCTTCCTTCTTTATGGCAGATAGCACCAAGCCTGCCTTTTTTACTACCTTTATGCTTTCAAAGTCAGAAACCGCAATGCCTACGCTTTCCTGCCCCCTGTGTTGGAGGGCGTATATACCAAAAAAGGCATACTTTTCTGCGTTCTCCACACCAAAAATTCCAAAAATACCGCACATAGGGATTAATTTAACTCAAAGGTTCAATTTATCCCAAATGG
>Ga0209809_1002226_pt1 | contig 14174 bp, 7 predicted proteins | sample YNPMSTMetaG_FD_186172 | JGI IMG/M metagenome (GOLD analysis project Ga0209809, IMG submission 186172) | Anoxygenic and chlorotrophic microbial mat microbial communities from Yellowstone National Park, USA - YNP MS-T MetaG (SPAdes) (version 2) ... | reverse complement strand
GCTCATCGGCGTCAAAAAGCCCCTCCCAGGGGTGATTGAAGGGCCTGAAAGGCCAGATTTCTTCGCCAATTGGTGAAAGAACCCTCTACCGGAGACCTCTCCGGTGGATTTCCTTTGCCTGTGGCAGGCAAAGTTAGCGGAAACTAAAGGGGTAGTGAATGGTGCGGATAATCCGGCCCAGCCGTCCGGCCTCCACCTGCCCGCGCAGCCAGCGGACCTCGGGGTCAAAGCGCCAGCAGTGGGCCACCATCAGCAGCGCTCCCGACCGCCCGCTGGCGGCGACCATCGCCTCTGCCTCGGCCGCGTTCATCGCCATGGGCTTCTCCACCATCACGTGCACCCCGGCCTCCAGCGCGGCAATCGTCTGCGGCGCGTGCAGGTAGTTGGGAGTGCAGACCACCAGGGCATCCACCCCGCCGTCGGCCAGCAGGTCGGCGACGTCCAGATACTGGCGGGGGATGCCGAAATCGGCGGCGAAGGCGGCCATAGACTCCCGGCGGTGGTTGACCACCGCCGCCAGTTCCACGTCCGGGAGTTTTTGGGCCGCCAGGGCGTGGATGCGGGCAATGTAGCCCGTACCGGTAAAACCGATTCGCAGGGTCATCTCACTCCTCCTTTTCGGGTTCCCTTTGTCGTCGCGGCGCAGGGGAAGAGGGAGTTGGGGAGCACAGCGTTAACTTTCGCGGACGGTAACTATAGGCCGATTGAAATCGTCCTCCCTGGGCCCTGCGTGCCGGGTGTCGGCCTGCGCCGACACTCTGAGGTCGGCGAAGGCCGACCATTCTTCCCCTTTTTTTCTCTCACCGTTCAGCACCCAGGACGTGGGCAATGCCGAAGGGCAGACGATGCCGGGCGGCGTAGTCGGGCAGGCGTTTCAGCGTCTGCTCTACCATCTCCTGGGGAATGGCATCCAGCGGCACATGGCAGGCCCGGAGGGCCCGCTCCAGCGGGGCGGTCTCCTGCCCCTGGGCCCGGGCCATCAGCAAGATGCCTGGCCCGACCAGTTCGGCATGGGGCCGTCCCGGCCCCACTTCCTCCTCAACGGCGTAGGCGAAGTAGTGCTCGCTCCCCTCCTCCGGGCGGGAATGGCCCACCAGGTTGCAGAGTAGCACCTCCAGTGCCAGGCACTGGATCAGGGAGAGCAGGCCGTCGGGGTCCTCGCGCCGGCCGCTTCGGCGCAGTCCAGCGCTCCCTGAAGAATCCCTCGCGCGACCGCCGCAACCCACTCCGTGTGGGCCATCCCGGGCGGGTTCTGGCCCCGCTCTTCGGCGAAGCGCCAATCCCACAACGCGGTGGCAATGGAGAGCACGTCGCAGATGCCAGCGGCCCGAAGAGGCGGTGGCGCCGCCGCGATCACGTCCAGGTCCACCAACAGCAGGTCGGGGGGGGCGGGTCTCTATGTACCGCACACAGCCCCCCTCCCGGATGCCGGAGGCCCAGGTGAAGAAGGCATCCACCGAGAGAGCCGTCGGGATGCAGACGAGAGGCAGGTTGCGTTGGGCGGCCAGGAACTTGGCGGCATCGGCGGCCAGTCCCCCGCCCACGGCATAGACCACCTCGCCCTGCAGACCTTCCAGCATGTCCTGCCAGTGGGACAAAGTGGCCTGGCGGGGGGAACCCCGCCAGGCCACCCGCAAACGGAGATGCTCCCGCACCGCTTCCCACGCCGGGCCGCTGGTCACCAGCGCCACCGGACGGCGCTCATCCCATTGGGCCAGTGAGAGCAGGTAGATCGCTGGCAGGTTGTGGATGGGGTTGTGTGCAAAGTGATGAAGCATTGGTCGCTCTTCCAGGCATCACTGGCAAATCATACTGTGCCCTATGGCTGTTGCCATTTTATGGGGGAGAGGAGATGCGGCAATCGGCAAAGCCAGTATACTTCCAAATTCATTTGTGGGCAAATCTCACCTTCAGGGGAGAAGGAAAGGGTTTTGCAGCGGGCGTTTCGCCTGTGTGAGGCTACGGGTGGTGGCGGAGGCGGCGCGGCGGGCGGGGCTGGGGAAGCGGGTGACGCCGCACCGCCTGCGGCACACATTCGCCACCCGCCTCCTGCGGGAGGTGAAGGCGGACCTGGTGACCGTGGCGGCGCTTTCAGCCCAATCTCCTCCTATCCCCCTCCACCGCCCCTCATCCGGCGGCTCCGACCAGTCCGGTTGCTCCAGAAACCCACGTTACATCGGCACATATGACGGGCGGACTCCGGACTCCTCCCCTTGCCCCGCAGTGAAAATCGCGTATACTAGAAACGGGGGAAACAAAAACCGCCTCGCGGCCGGGGCGGGCCCGAGGCGATGGCCAGGACGATCGGACCGTCCCAGCGGTAGGGATTCTATGGCGACTCCCCTGCGAAAACTCACCGCAGGGACGCCGAGAGCAAGAGTTACAGCGGTAATCTCTGCGTACTCTGCGCCTCGGCGGTGAAGCAATCTTCGGTACACAGGAGGCCCGAAATGCCCGATCTCAACGAAATCCTCCGTCAGATTGTGCAGTGCCTGGCCCCCTTCCTCCCCTACCCGCTGAGGGCGGCTGCCGAGGAAATGGGCCGCAAACTGGGTGCAGCGGTCTGGGAGCAGGCCCAGGCCCTCTGGGCCCGACTGCGCCGCAAGAAGAACGTGGAGCAGGTCGCGCAGACCGTTGCCGCCCTGCCCGACAACCCGGCGCTGCGTGAGGCCCTGCGTGAAGAAATCGCCCGCGCCCTGGCCGAAGACCCTGCCCTGCGAGAAGAAGCGCTCCGCCTGATGCAGAGCGAGGTCGTTCAGCGGGTGCTGGCCGAAGGCGGTAGCCAGATTCGGGATGTCGTCCAGGAGGCTCGGGGCGGACCCACCACCCAGGAGGTCCAGGCCCGCCAGGGCAGCACCGTGGAGAACGTCCGCCAGATTCGCCGAAGGTGAGCGCCGATGACCGCAGAGCCGCGCCCGGTCCACCAGGAAATCCAAGCCGAACCCGGCGCCCACATCCAGAACGTCGTCCAGGCGTTCATTGAGCAGGTCACCCTCGGCGTACGTGCCCTGCCGACGGATTACGCCACCCGCATCGCCAACTTCCTCTGCGACTACCTGGGCACGCCCGAGTGCCCCGTCCCTTTCGGCGGGCGGGAGGAGGCCCTGCAGGCGCTGGACCGCTGGCTGGACGACCCCACCGCACCGCCCTACCTCCTCCTGGCCGCCCCCGCCGGACGCGGCAAATCCGCCCTCCTGGTCCGCTGGCTGGAGCGCCTGCGCCAGCGCGCCCCCGACCTGCCGGTGGTTTTCGTCCCCGTCAGCCTGCGCTACGAGACCGCCTCCCAGGCCGTCTTCTTCGCCGCCCTGGCTGCCCGCCTGGCCCACCTCTTCGGCGAGAAGGTCCCCGCCGACCTGAACCAGGCCCCCGCCATCTGGCGGGGAATGGTGAGCGGTTACCTGTGCCGGCCCGCGCCCAACGGCCGCCTGCTGGTGGTGTTAGACGGCCTGGACGAGGCCACCGACTGGCAGGCGGGGCCCGACCTCTTCCCCTTCCAGCCGCCGCCGGGCCTGCGCATCGTCGTTTCGGCCCGCTACCTGGCCGGAGAGCGCGGGCCGGAGGGCTGGCTGCGCCGCCTGGAATGGGACCGCCACCGCCTGGCCCGCCCCCTGGACCTGGACCCGCTGACCCGCGAGGGCGTGGCCGAAGTCCTGCAGAATATGGGCTTCCCCCTGGACGAATTGGGCCATCGGGTGGACATCGTGGCCGAGTTGCACCGCCTGAGCGAGGGCGACCCGCTGCTGGTGCGCCTGTACGTGGACGACCTCTGGGCAAAGGGAGAGGCCGCCGCCCGCCTGCAGCCGGAGGACCTGCGCAGCCTGCGGCCCGGCCTGGAGGGCTACTTTGACCGCTGGTGGGAGGACCAGCGCAAACAGTGGGGAGAGAAGGCCCCCCTCAAGGAGCCGGCCGTGCGGGAGGTGCTCAACCTGCTGGCGGCCGCCCTGGCCCCCCTGGGGCAGGAGGACCTGCTGGCCCTGAGCGGCCTGGATACCTGGACGCTGGCTGAGGCCCTGCGCCCGCTGGCTCGCCTGGTGGTGGGGGACGGGAAACAGCATGGCTACGCCTTCAGCCACCCCCGCCTGGGGCAGTACTTCTGGGAGAAGTTGAGCCGGGGAGAGCGGCAGGCCCTGGAGCAGCGCTTCCTGGACTGGGGGCTGGAGTGCGTGGAAGGGCTCTGCGGGGGAGAAATGGCCCCGCGGGACGTTTCCCCCTACCTGGTGCGTGCCCTGGGGGGCCACCTGGCGCGGGCCGGGGCGGGGCCGGAGGACTGGCTGCGCCTGGTGCACGGCGCCTGGGCAGGGGCAAACGAGGCGCTGGAGGGGGCCTATAGCCTGTTCCTCCACGACGTAACGCGGGCCTGGTGGGCCTGTGCGGCGGCCGACCGGGAGGCGACGGCCCGGGGCGAACCGGCCCCTTACCTGGGCGGGGAGGTGCGCTGCGCGCTGGTGGAGGCCAGCCTGCACTCCCTGGCCGGGAACATCCCCCCGGCCCTGCTGGCCGCGCTGGTGGCGAAAGGGGTATGGACCCCCGCCCAGGGCCTGGCCTACGCCCGCCAGGTGCCCGATCCCTGGCAAAGGGCAGAAGCCCTGGCCGCCCTGGCCCCCCACCTGCCGCCGGACCTGCTGCCCGAAGCCCTGGCCGCCGCAAGGGGAATCGGAAAGGAGCAGGATCGCGCCCGCGCACTGGCCGCCCTGGCCCCCCACCTGCCAGAGGACCTGCTGGCGCAGGCCCTGGCCGCCGCAAGGGAAATCAGGGACGAATACCGGCGCGCCGAGGCCCTGGCCGCCCTGGCTCCCCACCTGCCGCCGAACCTGCTGGCCCAGGCCCTGGCCGCCGCCAGGGAAATCGGGGATGAATACGACCGCACCCAGGCCCTGGCCGCCCTGGCCCCCCACCTGCCGCCCGACCTGCTGGCCCAGGCCCTGGCCGCCGCAAGGGAAATCGGAAAGGAGCAGGATCGCGCCCGCGCCCTGGCCGCCCTGGCCCCCCACCTGCTGCCAGATAAGCGGTCCCAGGTGCTGGCCGAGGCCCTGACCGCCGTAAGGGAAATCGGAAAGGAGCAGGATCGCGCCCGCGCACTGGCCGCCCTGGCCCCCCACCTGCTGCCAGATAAGCGGTCCCAGGTGCTGGCCGAGGCCCTGGCCGCCCTGGCCCCCCACCTGCTGCCGAACCTGCTACCCCAGGCCCTGGCCGCCGCCAGGGAAATTGAGTGGGAATCCGCCCGCGCCGAGGCCCTGGCCGCCCTGGCCCCCCACCTGCTGCCGAACCTGCTACCCCAGGCCCTGGCCGCCGCCAGGGAAATTGAGTGGGAATCCGCCCGCGCCCGGGCCCTGGCCGCCCTGGCCCCCCACCTGCCGCCAGATGAGCGGCCCCAGGTGCTGGCCGAGGCCCTGGCCGCCGCCAGGAAAATCCGAGATGTAGACGCCCGCGCCGAGGCCCTGGCCGACCTGGCCCCCCACCTGCCGCCAGATGAGCGGCCCCAGGTGCTGGCCGAGGCCCTGGCCGCCGCCAGGAAAATCCGAGATGTAGACGCCCGCGCCGAGGCCCTGGCCGACCTGGCACCCTACCTGCCAGAGGACCTGCTGGCGCAGGCCCTGGCCGCCGCAAGGGGAATCGGGGATGAATACGACCGCGCCTGGGCCCTGGCCGCCCTGGCCCCCCGGTTGGCCGAATTGGGCTATCCTCAAGAGGCCCTGGCTGCCGCCAGGGAAATCGGGGACGAATACCGTCGCGCCGAGACCCTGGCCAACTTGGCCCCCCACCTGCCGCCCGACCTGCTGGCCCAGGCCCTGGCCGCCGCCGGGGAAATCCGGGATGCAGACGACCGCACCCAGGCCCTGGCCGCCCTGGCCCCCCACCTGCCGCCGGACCTGCTGGATCAGGCCCTGGCCGCCGCCAGGGAAATTGAGTGGGAATACGCCCGCGCCGAAGCCCTGGCCGCCCTGGCCCCCCACCTGCCAGAGGACCTGCTGGAGCAGGCCCTGGCCGCCGCCAGGGAAATTGAGTGGGAATCCGCCCGCGCTTGGGCCCTGGCCGGCCTGGCCCCCCTCCTGCCGCCGAAGCAACAGCCCCAGGTTCTGGCCGAAGCCCTGGCCGCCGCCAGGGAAATTGAGTGGGAATCCGCCCGCGCCCGGGCCCTGGCCGCCCTGGCACCCTACCTGCCGCCGGACCTGTTGCCTCAGGCCATAGCCGCCGCCAGAGGAATCAGGAGAAACTGGCTCGCCAAAGTTTTGGCAACCCTGGTCCCCCGCCTGCTACCTGACCTGCTGACCCAGGCTCTGGCCGCCGCCAGGGAAATCGGGGATGCAGACGACCGCGCCCGGGCCCTGGCCGCCCTGGCCCCCCACCTGCCGCCGAACCTGCTACCCCAGGCCCTGGCCGCCGCCAGGGAAATCCGGTGGGAATACGCCCGCGCCGAAGCCCTGGCCGCCCTGGCCCCCCACCTGCCGCCAGAGCAGCAGTCCCAGGTGCTGGCCCAGGCCCTGGCTGCCGCCAGGGAATTGCCGGAGACAGTGCGAGACAGCAGTCCTCGCGCCGAGGCCCTGGCCGCCCTGGCCCCCCACCTGCCAGAGGACCTGCTGGCCCAGGCCCTGGCCGCCGCAAGGGGAATCGGGGATGAATCCGCCCGCGCCCAGGCCCTGGCCGGCCTGGCCCCCCACTTGCCGCCAGAACTGCTACCCCAGGCCCTGGCCGCCGCAAGGGGAATCGGGGATGAATCCGCCCGCGCTCAGGCCCTGGCCGCCCTGGCCCCCCACCTGCCAGAGGACCTGCTGGCGCAGGCCCTGGCCGCCGCAAGGGGAATCGGGGATAAATACGACCGCGCCTGGGCCCTGGCCGCCCTGGCCCCCCGGTTGGCCGAATTGGGCTATCCTCAAGAGGCCCTGGCTGCCGCCAGAGAAATCGGGGACGAATACCGGCGCGCCGAGGCCCTGGCCGCCCTGGCTCTCCACCTGCCGCCGGATGAGCGGCCCCAGGTGCTGGCCCAGGCCCTGGCCGCCGCCAGGGAAATTGAGTGGGAATCCGCCCGCGCTGAAGCCCTGGCCGCCCTGGCCCCCCACCTGCCGCCGGACCTGCTGGCCCAGGCCCTGGCCGCCGCCAGGAAAATCGAGGATGTAGACGCCCGCGCCGAGGCCCTGGCCGCCCTGGCCCCCCACCTGCCGCCGAAGCAACAGCCCCAGGTTCTGGCCGAGGCCCTGGCCGCCGCCAGGGAAATCGGGAATGCAGATAACCGCGCCCAGGCCCTGGCCGCCCTGGCCCCCCACCTGCCGCCCGACCTGCAACCAACGGTGCTGGCCCAGGCCCTGGCCGCCGCCAGGGAAATCAGGGATGCAGAGCACCGCGCCCGGGCCCTGGCCGCCCTGGCCCCCCACCTGCCGCCGGACCTGCTGGCCCAGGCCCTGGCCGCCGCCAGGGAAATTGAGCGGGAATCCGCCTGCGCCCAGGCCCTGGCCGCTCTGGTCCCCCACCTGCCGTTTGGAATACGGGAACAAGTACTACGAGTAGCACTGGTGGCGGCTGGACAGGTAGAGGATATAGCCATAATTCCAGATGATAATGAAGCGGGACCGGCAGGTACAAAGGTATCGTTGCCCTATACCCGAGCTATAACTTTTAAAAAACTGGTCCCCCACCTGACCGAACTCCCCCGCCCGGCCCTCTACCCCCTCTGGGACGAAACCCTGCCACGCCTGGCCCGCCGCACCCGCCGCGACCTGCTGGCGGACCTGCGGGCCCTCGTCCCGGTCATCCACGCCCTGGGTGGGGAGGCGGCCATCGCCGAAACCGCCCGCGCCATCCAGGACACCGCCCGCTGGTGGCCGTAAACGCATCACGCTTCACGCTTCACGTTTCACGCTTCACGTTTCACGCTTCACGTTTCACGTTTTACGTTTTACGTTTCACGTTTTACGTTTCACTCAGGAGATCACCCGATGCCCATCACCGTCGGCGACCGCATCCGCATAGACCCCTTCCCGGAAGAGGCCGAGGTCTACCGCCTGACCGAAGAGGGGGACCGCGTGGTCCTGGGCGTCATCTTCCACCCCTCCGGACAGGCGAAGAGCCTGGTGCTGGACCGCCAGGAACTGGCCCGCCGCGTCCACCGCCTCCCCTCCCTCGGGGAAAACCTCCTCGCCCAGGCCCTCCCCCGCGACCCCTTCCTCCTCTTCGCCGAAGCGACCCGGATGCGCCTGGCCCACGCCTTTGACCCCCACTACGCCGTCAGCGTCACCCAGGTGGACCTCCTCCCCCACCAGGTGGACGCCGTCTACCGCCACATCCTTCCCCTCCCCCGCGTCCGCTTCCTCCTGGCCGACGACCCCGGCCTGGGCAAGACCATTATGGCCGGTCTCGTCCTCAAAGAACTCAAGGCCCGCGGCGTCGTCCACCGTACCCTCCTCGTCGTCCCCGCCCACCTCCAGGACCAGTGGCAGCGGGAGATGAGCGAGTGGTTCCGCGAGGACTTCGTCCCCCTCCGCCGCGACCTCCTCCAGGACCTCCTCTCCGCCGACTTCTTTGACCGCAACCCCCAGGTCCTGGTCTCCCTGGACTTTGCCCGCCGCGAGCCCGTCCGGGAACTCCTGGCCCGCCGGTCCTGGGACCTGGTCATCGTGGACGAGGCGCACAAACTCTCCGCTACCCGCTACGGGCAGAAGGTCTACAAGACCAAACGCTACCAGTTGGGCGAGGCGCTGGCCCCCCGGGCCACCCACCTCCTCTTCCTCACCGCCACCCCCCACAAGGGCGACGACCACGCCTATTTCCTCCTCCTCAACCTGTTGGAGCCCCGCCTCTTCGCCGGCCCCGACCCGTTGAAGCAGGCCGCCCGGGCCGAAGGGCTCCCCTTCGTCCTCCGCCGCACCAAAGAGCAGGTCACCGACCTCCAGGGCCGCCAACTCTTCCGCCGGCGCGAAGTCCAGACCGTCCCCGTCCCTCTGACCGATGCGGAACGGCGCCTCTACGACGCCGTCACCGCCTACGTGCGCCGCTGGTACGCCGCCGTCTCCGGCCGGACCGACCGCCGCAGCCGCAACGTCGCCCTGGCCCTCACCGTCCTCCAGCGCCGCCTCTCCTCCAGCCTCTTCGCCGTCCGCGAGTCCCTCCGCCGCCGCCGGAGCAAACTCCAGAAACTCCTCGCCGAGTGGGAGCGCCGCCTCCAGGAGGAAGACCTCCCCGAATGGGACGAGGACGCCCTCCAGGACCTGGCGGAAATGACCGCCGGGGAGTGGGAGACCTTCCAGGAACGGCTGGAGGGGCTCACCGCCGCCCAGATCCCCCAGGAGGTACAGGACGAACTGGATGAACTGGACGAACTGGTCCGCCTGGCCCTGGAGGCGGAGAAGGCCGGGGAAGAGGCCAAAGTCCGGGAGTTGCGCCGGGTGGTGGAGACCCACCTCCGCCACCACCCCGACGAGAAACTGCTCATCTTCACCGAGTTCAAGGACACCCTCACCGCCCTGGAGCGCCGCTTCCGGGAGTGGGGCTTCCCCTGCGCCGTTATCCACGGGCAGATGAACATGGCGGCCCGGGTGGACGAAGAGCGCCGCTTCCGGGACGAGGTCCAGGTGATGATCGGCACCGACGCCGCCGGGGAGGGCATCAACCTCCAGTTCTGCCGCCTGATGGTCAACTACGACCTCCCCTGGAACCCCAACCGGCTGGAACAGCGCATGGGCCGCATCCACCGCTACGGCCAGCGGCGAGATTGCTTCGTCTTCAACATGCTCTACCCCGAAACCCGCGAGGGCCGGGTCCTGGCGCGGCTGATGGAGAAACTGGAGCGGATGCGGGAGCGCCTGGGCGACACCGTCTACGACGTCATCGGCACCCTGCTGGAAGGGGTCCGTCTGGAGGACCTCATCATGCAGGCCGTCGTGGCCGGGGAGGAGGCGGAACCGGAACGGGTGCTGGACGTGGACGTGGAGGAGCGGCTGGAGGCGTTCCGCCGCACCCTGGAGGAGAACGCCCTGGCCGGCCACCACATTGACCTCTCCACCGTCCAGAGGGACCAGGCCGATTCCCTTCTGCGGCGGCTCGTCCCCTGGGATGTGCAGCGCTTCACCCGCCTGGCCGTCCGCACCATCGGCGGCCAGTTCGCCGAAGACCGGCATCACCCCGACGTCTTCCGCCTCAGCGTCCCCCGGGAGTTCCTGAGGGCGCGGGGCCTGCCGAACGACGCCTTCGCGCGGGGGCTGCGGGTGGCCTTTGAGCGGGAGACGGCCCGTCGGGTGGGCGCCGAGTTCTTCGCCCCGGGGCACCCGCTGCTGGAGGCCCTGATAGACCACTGCCTGCAGAAAGACCGCCCGGCCCGGACCGTCCTGGTGGACGAGAAGGGGCGTCGGGGCGTCCTCTGGCTCTACCGTCTGCGCCTGCAGGACGGGCGGAACCAACCGGCCCTGGAGCGCCTGGTGGCCCTCTTCCACGACTTCGCCACCGGCGAGACGCGCGAGGTGGACCCCCGCGTCCTCTGGGAACTGGAACCGCCGCCGGAGGGCCTGCCCCTCCCCGAAGACCTCCCCGTCCTCCTGGACGCCGCGGGCGGGGCGGCCCGACGGCGGGCGCTGGAGCACCTGGACCTCCTCCGGCAGGAGGCCCAGGCCCGCCGGGAGCGGGAGTGCGCCATCAAGGAGCGCTGGCTCCGGGCCTCCTACGACGAACTCCTCCGGGAATCCCAGGACAAACTCTTCGCCTACCACCGCCGCCAGGACGCCGGGGAGGACATGGACGCCGCCATCCGGCAGGAGGAGGAGAACCTGAAAGGACTCCTGCAGGAGCAGCGGGAGCGCCTGGCCGAATTGGAGAAAGAGCGGCAGGTGGACCGCCTGGAGCCCGAACTGGAGGCCGTGGCCCTCATCCTGCCGAAGCCTCCGGCGGCGCCGGAGGCCCCCGGCGCGGGGGAAGAGGCCCGGCGGCGGGTGGAGGAGGCGGGGATGCGAGTGGCGATGGAGTACGAACGGAGCCAGGGCTGGAGCCCCGTGGACGTGAGCCGGGACTTCCGGGGGTACGACATCCAGTCCACCTCGCCCGCCGGGACCCGGTACATTGAGGTCAAGGCCTTTGCGACCACCGGCCCCCTGGAACTGACGCCCCACGAGTGGCAGATGGCCCGGCGGCTGGGGGAGGCGTACTGGCTCTACGTGGTGGAGGACGCCCTGACGGCCCCCCGTCTCCACCGGATACCCGACCCGGCCGGGCACTACCAGCCCCAGGCCGTGGTGGGCGTCGTCAAACTGATCGTGGAGAACTGGAAGGGAGAACAAGATGGTCCCTGAACAACTGCGTCGGCTCATTCAACAGGGCGAAAGCATGGACGTGGAACTGAAAGGCGAAGCCCAGCGCCCGCTCTCCGATGACGACATCGTCAGGGCGGTAGTGTGTCTGGCGAACCGGCCCGGAAGCGCCAGCGGCTGGCTTCTCATCGGCGTGGAGGATGATGGGCGGATCACCGGCGCCCACCCCCGCCACGGGAACAGCACCGACCCCCTGCGCCTTCAGGCGCTCATTGCCAACCGCACCCGCCCATCCCTTTCCGTCCAGGTGCATGTGGTGCCCCTGCAACCGGAGGGCGTGGAAATCATTGCCATTGAAGTTCCACCTTCTCGCACCCCTGTCGGCACCGCCGACGGCGCCTATCTGCGGCGCGCCATCGGCGGGCGAGGCAGGCCCGAATGCGTCCCGATGCACTTCCACGACATCCAGTCCCTGCAGGCCACCCGGGGGCTTCTGGACTACTCCGCCGTCGTCGCGGAAGGCGCCACCTGGGACGATTTGGACCCCCTGGAGTTTGAGCGCTTCCGGCGGTTTGTGCGGGAAAGCCGGGGACGGGGAGACGAAACCCTTCTGGAACTCTCCGATGAGGAACTGGCGAAGGCCCTGGGCGCTGTGGAGGCCAACCACGCCGTCACCCGCATTCGCGTGCTGGGCCTGTTGCTTTTTGGCCGGGAAGCGTCTTTGCGCCGTTTTCTCCCTGCCCACGAAGTCGCCTTTCAGGTGCTTCGGGGAGACCGGGTGGAAGTCAACGAGTTTTTCCGCTATCCCCTGTTGCGCGTGATGGAAGAGGTGCTCCTGCGCTTTCGCGCCCGCTACCGCGAAGAGGAGGTTATGGTGGGACTGCTGCGGGTGGGCGTGCCCGAATACTCCGAACGAGCGTTCCGCGAAGCCGTCGCCAACGCCTTGATCCATCGCGACTACACCCGCCTGGGCGCCGTTCACATCCAGTGGTATGACGACCGCATTGAGGTCACCAACCCCGGCGGCTTCCCGGAAGGGGTGCATTTAGGCAACATCCTGGTGACCCCACCCCGCCCCCGCAATCCCCTCTTGGCGGACGCCTTCAAGCGAGCAGGCGTGGTGGAACGCACCGGGCGAGGTATTGACATTCTGTTCACCGAACAACTCCGCAACGGGCGCCCCGCTCCCTCCTACGAGCGGAGCACACCGACAGACGTCGTCCTGGTGCTCCCTGGCGGGCAGGCCAACCTGGCCTTTGTCCGGCTGGTGGTAGAGGAGAATCAGGCCGGACGCCCGCTGAGGCTGGACGAACTGCTCCTTCTCAATGCCCTCTGGCAGGAGCGGAGCCTGACGGTGGCGCAGGCCTCCCGCCTTCTGCAAAAGCCCGAACCCGATGCCCGCGCCGCTCTGGAGCGGCTGGTGGAAGTCGGCCTGGTGGAGGCCCGGGGCGAACGCAAAGGGCGCACCTACCACCTCTCGGCAGCCACCTACCGCCGACTGGGGGAGCCTTCCGCCTACGTGCGCCAACGAGGCTTTGAACCGCTGCAGCAAGAGCAAATGGTGCTCCAGTATGTGCAAAAATACGGGCGCATTACCCGGGCCGAAGCCGCAGAACTGTGCCGTCTCTCTCCCCCTCAAGCCTACCGGCTCTTGCAGCGCCTGGTGAAAAGCGGTAAACTGGTCCAGCACGGGCGAAAAAAGGGATCCTGGTATGAACGGCAAGCGTAAAATAACCACGCGTCGTTACTACATAACGACGCGCGCATATATTTGCAACAACGGGCAATCGGGCATGATTATGAGCAGGACCGGGTGAAAATGAGTGCAACTGAGGCACGATACCGTCCCTGACCGGTTGATCTTCCGCCGCAGCAAACGCATTATCCAACCGTCTTAGCCGGTTATCAAACCATCTCCGCAAATTTGTTTCAAAATGAGAGTGTGCGATAATAAAGACCATCGGCATTCAGAGCGCAGTGACCGGGATGAACAACGCCAATCAACCTCTCAGCGGCCACCTACCGCCGCCTGGGGGAGCCCTCTGCCGACGGTTTGAAATCAGGACACGGATGCACACGGGTCTCACCGATGAGCACGGGAACTACCCGCCAGGGGGCTCCGGTCACGTGCATACAAAATACCGGCAAAGGTGTGCCCCCGTAGCGCAGGCCGCCAGGCCTGCATGCAGGCTGACAGCCTGCGCTACGTCATCTGCAAACCGATTCGGGTAGTAGTTACATCCGTGAACATCCATACCATCCGTGCCCATCCGTGTCCCATTGAACCGAATCCACCGGTAGCCAGAAACGGAGATAGACTATGACGGAGTCCCGTTTCCTCATAGAAACCCTCCTCCCCCTGCGGGCCCTCTCCGAAGAGGCCCGCCGGGAGAAGGCCATCCGCCACGGCCACATCTCCACCCTCCACGTCTGGTGGGCCCGGCGGCCCCTGGTGGTGGCCCGCGCCGCCGTCCTGGGCGCCCTGCTCACCGAAGAGGCCGGGGTGGACGAGAACTTCATCGCCCGCCTCTGCCGCTGGGAGGTCCACGACGGCGACCCCGCCGGCCGCTACCTCCTGGACCAGGCGCGCGCCTTCATCCGCCAGCGCTTCGGCGAGACCCCGCCCCGGGTGCTGGACTCCTTCGCCGGGGGCGGCTCCATCCCCCTGGAGGCCCTCCGCCTGGGCGCCGAGGCCTGCGCCGTGGAATATAACCCCGTGGCCTACCTCATCCTGAAGGCCACCCTGGAGTACCCCCAGCGCTACGGCCACCGCCTGGTGAGCGAAGTCCGGCGCTGGGGCAACTGGGTCCTGGAGCAGGCCCGCCGGGAACTGGCCGCCTTCTACTCCCCTCTCCCTCTGGGAGAGGGGCCGGGGGTGAGGGCCAGCCCCCCTCTCCCTCTGGGAGAGGGGCCGGGGGTGAGGGCCAGCCCCCCTCTCCCTCTGGG
>Ga0209809_1002222_pt1 | contig 14184 bp, 7 predicted proteins | sample YNPMSTMetaG_FD_186172 | JGI IMG/M metagenome (GOLD analysis project Ga0209809, IMG submission 186172) | Anoxygenic and chlorotrophic microbial mat microbial communities from Yellowstone National Park, USA - YNP MS-T MetaG (SPAdes) (version 2) ... | reverse complement strand
TCCCCAGGCCCTGTTGGCCGATCCGGAGGTGGAACTGGTCGATCTTTGCGTACCGACACCGCTGCACGTGCCCCTGTCCCTCGCTGCCCTGGCGGCGGGCAAACATGTGGTGTGCGAAAAGCCGCTGGCCCGCACGGTAGCCGAAGCCCGCAAACTGGTCCGGGCTACCCAAACCGCACGAACCTGGTTCATGCCTGCCATGTGCATGCGGTTCTGGCCCGGCTGGGACTGGTTGGCCTCCGTCATTCGTCGCCGGACCTACGGTCGCGTCCTGGCCGCACGATTCCGGCGTGTCAGCGGTCCTCCCGGCTGGAGCCGGGCCAGTTACTTCAAGGGCGAGGAATCCGGCGGCGCCCTGCTGGACCTGCATATCCACGATACGGACTTCATCCAGTACTGCTTTGGCCGGCCCCGCGCGGTGTTTTCCCGCGGACTGAGCCGGTTCAGTGGCGCGGTGGATCACGTGGTCACCCAGTACCTTGTGGAAGGCGACGCCGTCGTCAGCGCCGAAGGGAGCTGGATCATGAGCGGCGATTACCCGTTCCAGATGAGTTACACCGTCAATTTTGAACGGGCCACCGCCGAATACGATTCCGCCCGCGGTCAGGACGCTCTGCGGCTGTATCGGGAGGGCCGACCCGCTCAGACCGTGCCGTTGCCGGACACGGACGGGTACGTGGAGGAACTCCGGCATATGATCGAATCGATCCGACGTGGCCGCCCACCGCAGGTGGTCACGGCCGCCGACGCATTGAGCGCGGTGGAAATCTGCGCCGCCGAGGAACGATCCGTGCGGACGGGCAAGCTGGTCGTGCTGCGATAGGGTCAACCTGCGTCCGAGTGCCGCGCCGATCACGGCCAGGATTCTCCGCGACGGTCCGACGGCAGCGCCGGAATTGCCCTCACCCCGAAGTGCGCCCGGCTCCCTCCCTCACCGGGACGGCACCGGAATCAGAATCGTGTCGCCAGGTTTGAGCCGGTGAAAGTCCAAGCCCGGGTTGGCTCGCAGAATGGCACTCAACGGCACATCGTAATCCACTGCCAGGCTGATGAGGGTCTCCCCGGCGCGGTAAATGTGAGCCCGCAACACCGGGGGCGGCGGCTGCGGCTCCGGAGGCGGCGCTTCGCCCAGCGCCTCGGCGCGTGCCTTTAGCGCCTCCAGCTCGAGACGCTTGTTCTCAATGGCTCTCTGGAGTGTCGTCAGGGCCGGGTTGGTTTCTACGCGCTGTTGTTCTTCGGCCAGGGCACGCCGGATCGCGTAAAGGGTCTCAGCCACCTCTGGGTTCCCCGCTTGCCGGGCCTCGGCCAAGGCTTCACGGTACTCCGGATCTTGGAGACGTTGGTACTCGCGGAATTGCGTCTCACCCAGAGCCAGGCGCAGCGCCTGCTCATACTGCAACTCCAACTGCTGGCGTTGCATCGCTACCGCCGGCCTGTCCGCGCCAGCCAGATCCGCCAACGCCTGCTCGTAGCGCCGACGTGCATGAAACATGGCACGGAACTGGTCCGGCGTCAGTTCCAACCACCGCAGTTCGGCCAGTTCTTGTCGCAACCCCTGCGCGGTTTCGGAATAGCGCAGCAGAAATTCCTCCAACTGGGCCGGTGCCAGCACCCGCGCCAGCTCCTGCTCCATTTGACGCTGAAGCCGCACCAACTCGGCCGGATCGACCGGCCGATTCTCGGCCGCCATTCGCTGTCGGTAGGCCGCTACCTGGTCTTGGTAATGGGTGTAGATTTCCTGGACCTGCTGCTTGGCTTCCGAGGGGAGCAATCCCAGAATCGGGCCGTCCAGACTGACCCCGGGCCGGCTGGGCCGCGGCAGACTGATCTGGTCCCCCGTCTCCCACTGGGGGCCCAACAGCCGCGTCAGCAACTCGCGCCGTTCGGCCTCCAGGACTTCCAGCTTGGTGCGCGCCCGCTCCTCCACTTCGGGATCCGGCACCGCCCGCCACCACTGCTGCTGCGAAGTTTCCACTTCCGTGGCCCGGCGCCGCGCAAAGAGGGCGTTGACATCCGCAATGATGATATCCCGAATGGTCTGTTCCGGACAGCCGATGGCCCGCAAGTTGGCTACGTAGGTCGGGTAGTCGTCCGATTCGATCTCACTCCAGTGAAAAAACTGGCGCCGCGGCAAAATGTTGGTGCGCGTCAACGTGGGGGCTGCCAGGGTCGTCGGAGACAGGTGAGTCCCTGCCTCCGGGGGCCACGCCTGACGCCACGTCCACCACCAGCCCGCCGCCAACAGACCGTTGGCGGCCAGCGACAAGTACAAAAGCCCACGCCCACGCATATGCGGCTGCCCACGCTCATCCCTGCCACAAAGTCGGACCCAAGGCAATGCCGGACGGCATCACACCCGGAAACGCCCTGCCCGGGTCGGGCTTGACCGCGCGGCCTTCCACAAAGCCGGCGCTCCACGGAAAAGCCACCGGGCGATCGAATTTACCGCTCGCCGGAAGGCCCCGCGGCCCCGGCAGCGCGGTCGGCCACGGCGTCTTCCTGGGTCTCGCTGATCACCGGCGCGATGGCCTGCAGCCGATCCCCCGGTTCCAGATCCATCAATTTGACTCCCTGGGTATTGCGACCGGCCTCGCGAACGTCTTTGACCAGAATCCGGATCATTTGCCCGCGGGCCGTAATCAACATCACCTGATCCTCATCCCGCACGGCCAGCGCTCCCACCACGCCTCCGGTTCGGTCCGTGGTGTTCATGGTGATGATCCCTTTGCCCCCGCGGCTTTGCGCGCGGTACTCGTCAAACGGCGTGCGTTTGCCCACCCCGTTCTCCCCCGCCACCAGAAGCGTTGCATCCGGCTTGACCACCACCAGTGACACCACCTCGTCCCCCTCGTCCAAGCTGATCCCCCGGACTCCCGTGGCCACGCGGCCCATGGGCCGCACATCTTCCTCGGGGAAACGGATGCTCATGCCCTGTCGAGTCACCAGCATCACCTCGTCCCGCCCCGTGGTCCACTCCACATCGATGAGCGTGTCGCCCGGTTCGACGGTGATGGCGATGATGCCGCCCTTGCGCACGTTGGCAAATTCCTCCAGGGCCGTCTTTTTCACCGTCCCCTGACGCGTGGCAAAAAACAGATAGCCCGGTTGCTGCCAGGTGACGTCCTGGCGGGCCGCATCCATGCGCGAAGGGATGCGAATCAGCGCGGCAATGGTTTCTTCCGGTTTCAGTTCCAGCAAATTGGCGATGCTCCGGCCCCGCGCTGCCCGCCCCATGTCAGGGATCTCCAGCACCCGCTCCACGTACACCCGACCAGTGTTGGTGAAAAACATCAGGTAATCGTGGGTGCTGGCGGCAAATAGATGCTCGATGAAGTCGGACGTCTCACCCTCGGCCGAGGCGCCCTCGCGCGGCGTCATTCCGATGACCCCTTTGCCGCCGCGTCGTTGAGCCCGGTACTGGTTCAGGTCGGTACGCTTGATCAGCCCGGCATGGGTAAGCGTGATGATCACCGGCTCCTTGGCCACCAGGTCTTCGATGGCCATGGCCCCCTCCTCCGGGACCAACTCGGTGCGCCGGGGCGTGGCATACCGTTCCTTAACGGCGCGCAGTTCGGTCTTGATGATATCCAACACACGCTCCTCCCGGGCCAGGATGTCCTGCAGGTCGCGGATGCGCTCCAGCAACTGGCGATACTCGGCGGTCACTTTGTCGATCTCCAGCCCGGTCAACTGGTAGAGCCGCAGTTCCAGAATGGCGTCTACTTGCGCTTCCGAAAGGGCGTAACGGCCGTTGACCAATCGCGCCTCGTGCCGCAGATGCACGCGCCAGGCCTCGATCTGGGCGCGCGTCCACTCAAAGGCCAGCAGCTTGACACGTGCCTCCTCCCGCGTGCGGGAATTGCGGATGATGCGGATGAATTCGTCCAGGTTGGCCAGCGCCAGGAGATAACCCTCCAGGATCTCGGCCCGTTCCTCCGCCCGACGCAGTTCGAACCGCGTCCGCCGCAGGACCACCTCGCGGCGATGCTCGATGTAGCAGGCCAACGCCTCCTTCAGCGTCAGCGTGCGCGGCCGGCCCCGGTCGATGGCCAACATATTCACCGCAAAGGTCGTCTCCAACTGCGTGAGCCGATAGAGGTTGTTGATGATCACTTTCGGCACCGCGTCGCGTCGAATCTCCAGCACAATGCGCGTGTTCTCGTCCGACTCGTCGCGGATGGCGGTGATCTCGGCCAGGCCCGGGGTTTTCTGGTTTACCAGTTCGGCAATCCGCTCCACCAGCGCGGCTCGGTTCACCCCGAAGGGAATCTCCGTGATGACGATTTGCTCGCGTCCCCCCTTGAGCGTTTCCACCCCCACCCGTCCACGCACCTTCAACGTGCCCCGGCCGGTCTCGAAGTACTGGCGAATCCCCTCCAGCCCGCACACGGTACAGCCGGTGGGGAAGTCCGGCCCCGGCAGGTAACGCATCAACTCCTCGACGGTAATGGCGGGGTTGTCGATCTGCGCACACACCGCGTCGATCACTTCACCCAGGTTGTGCGGGGGGATGTTGGTGGCCATGCCCACCGCAATGCCGGTGCCTCCGTTGACCAGCAGGTTGGGGAAGGCCGCCGGAAACACCGAGGGCTCCATGCGCGTATCATCGTAATTGGGCACGAAGTCCACGGTGTCCTTGTCCATGTCCTCCATGAGCAGCGCCCCCAGCGGGGCCAGGCGCGCCTCGGTGTACCGCATGGACGCCGGTGGATCGCCTTCGACCGAGCCGAAATTGCCCTGGCCATCCACCAGGACTTCGCGCATGGACCAGGGCTGCGCCATGTGCACCAGCGTGGGGTAAATGGCCTGATCTCCATGGGGATGGTAATTACCCATCGTTTCCCCGACGATCTTGGCGCACTTTACGTGCTTGCGGTTGGGCAACACGCCCAGTTCGTGCATGGCATAGAGGATGCGCCGCTGCGAGGGTTTCAGGCCATCCCGCACGTCGGGCAGCGCGCGCGCAATGATCACCGACATCGAGTAGTCGAGGAAACAGCTCTTGATTTCCTCGGCCACATTGACGGTGGCAACCTTTTCGCCGGCCGGCAGCGGCGGCGAAACCTCGGGGCTTTCAGAACTGGCAGGCATGGGTGCTCAAGTGTCGGCCCTCGGTCGAGCCCGGCCCGGGCCGAGTCGACCGGACCCGTTTCAAATGTCCAGGTTGCGTACGTTCAGGGCGTTGTCCTCGATGAACTGACGCCGGGGCTCGACCTCCTCACCCATCAGCGTCGTAAACATCCGCTCCGCTTCCACCGCGTCCGTCAATTCGATCCGCAACAGCTTGCGCCGCGCCGGGTCCATGGTCGTCTCGAACAGCTCCCGCGGGTTCATCTCCCCCAAGCCCTTGAAGCGTTTGATCTGCAGGCCGCGCCGCCCCACCTCCTTGACCGCCGCCAGGATCTCTGGAATCGAGAACAACGGGCGCACCACTGCCCGGTCGCCCTCGCCCTCGATCAGCTCGAAGAGCGGGTGGTCCTGCGCCGCGTAATGATCCAGGTGAAAGCCCTTGCGTTCCAACTTTTGCAACAATTCACCGATGGCCTTGCTCTCGTGCAACTCCACATGGATCGCCCGGCGCGTCGGGCCGTTGCGCCCCTTCTCGGCCGGGGCCGCGCAGTCGCCTTCGTCGTCACCGAACAGCCGTAGATCGGGATTGGCGTCGCTGAACGCCCGCAGCTCCGTCTCCGTGTGGAAGTAGTGGACGGTTTCCACGTTGCCCTGGCGCACCCGGACCAAGTGTCGGGGCAGTTGATGCGTACCGGGCAGCCGGTGTTCCACGTAATCAGCAAAGTCCGCCCCGTGCCGGCGCAGGGCCCGCGCATACTTGTCCAGCGCGTCCAACAGCTCCAGCGTCTCTTCCAACTGCTTCTGGGACAGCTCCCGCTGGTCGGCCAGATTCCGCAGACGTACCTCCTCGGCCCCCAGCCGGATGAGGATCCGGTTCAGTTGCGCATCGTCCTCGACGTATTCGACGCGTTTCTTGCGCGTGATCTGGTAGAGGGGCGGCTGCGCGATGTAGACATGCCCGCGTTTGATCAGCTCCGGCATCTGTCGGTAGAAGAACGTCAGCAGCAGCGTGCGGATGTGCGAGCCGTCTACGTCGGCATCCGTCATGATGATGATCTTGTGATAGCGCAGCTTCTCGATGTTGAAGGCGCCTTCGCCCTCTCCGTCTCCGATGCCGGTGCCGATGGCCGTGATCATGGTGCGAATCTCGGCGTTGTCGAGGACCTTGTGCAGCCGGGCTTTCTCCACATTGATCAACTTGCCCCGAATGGGAAGGATCGCCTGAAACCGCCGGTCCCGGCCCTGCTTGGCCGACCCTCCGGCCGAGTCGCCTTCGACGATGAAAAGCTCGGTCTGCGCCGGATCGCGTTCCGAACAATCCGCCAGTTTGCCTGGCAACCCGCCCCCGGTCAGGGCCGTCTTGCGCACCGTCTCGCGTGCCTTCCGTGCTGCCTCCCGCGCCCGCGCGGCCAAGAGCGCCTTCTCCACGATCTTGCGCGCCACTGCCGGGTTGGCGTCGAAATAACTCATCAACCCGTCATAGACGACCGACGCCACCACGCCCTCGATCTCCGTGTTGACCAGTTTGACCTTGGTCTGCGACTCGAAGCGGGGATTCGGAAGCTTCACGCTCAGCACGCAGACCAGGCCCTCGCGCACGTCGTCCCCGGAAAGGGTTGGATCTTTTTCCTTCAAAAGTTCGTTCTGTCGTGCGTACTGATTGACCGCCCGTGTGAGCGCGGAACGCAATCCCGTCAGGTGGGTACCGCCATCCGGGTTGGGAATCGAGTTGGCATAGCACAAGATCTGGTCGTTGTAGCCGTCGTTGTACTGCAGCACGCAGTCCACGAACACCTCGTCGTTGCGCCCTTCCAACTCCAGGGTCCGCCTGCCGCTGATCACGATCGGCTTGGGATGCAACACCTGCCGGCTCTGCCCCAATTGCCGCACGAACTCCTCGATCCCGTGCTTGTAGTAAAACCGTTCGGTCCGGTCCACCCGCTCGTCGGTGAGCACGATCTCCAGACCCGGATTCAGGAAGGCCAGCTCCCGTAGCCGGTTGGCCAGCAGGTCAAACTTGAACTCGGTCGTCAGCGTGAAAATCTCGGGGTCGGGTTTGAAGGTAATCAGCGTGCCCGTATGTCGCGATTTCCCAATCACCTCCAGCGGCCGCACGGTTTTACCCCGGGCAAACTCCATGGAGTACACCTTGCCATCCCGGGACACCTCCACCTTGAACCATTCGGAAAGGGCGTTCACACACTTGGCCCCCACGCCATGCAGACCCCCGGAATACTTGTAGGCGCCCTGACCGAACTTGCCCCCCGCGTGCAAGTTGGTCAGGACCAGCTCCACCGCCGGAATCTTCCACTTGGGATGAATGTCCACCGGAATGCCGCGGCCGTCGTCCCGCACCGACACCGACCCATCCACATGCAGCGTCACCTCGATGCGTTTGCAGAAGCCGGCCAGGTGCTCGTCAATCGAGTTGTCGAGCACCTCGAACACACAGTGATGCAAGCCCCGTTCGTCCGGGTCCCCAATGTACATACCCGGCCGCTTCCGCACCGCCTCCAGGCCCTCCAACTTGTCAATCTTGGAGGCATCGTACGGCTCGGCCGCAGCCCCCAATGGCTGTAGCGCGGACTTTTGCGTCTCAACAATCTCTTCCGGCATAACACAAGCACCAGGACCTCCCGCTTCGGACGGTCCTCCACCTGCCCGAGCATAAAAAATTTGCATTCTTCGCACAATGCCGATTTCGGGAGGAAAGGCCCGGGATTTTGATGTATAAGTACTTGCATACCAAATACTTGTCAACAGCGCGGCCTGCCGCGCAAAATATATTCCGCCCCGCAAGCCAAGCCCCAGCCAGCCACGAAGGCCCTGGGCCCAGTCCCGGGACCCTTGCCGGCCCGGCTCGGGAGAGCCTCTGGGCACCCCCAGCCGGGGGATTGAGCCTTTTCCGCGCCGGCCTTTGTGGCGGCCGGCCGAATCCGGGATGCAGAGGCCGGCCCGGTGACGTCGACCTCTCTTGCGGCCTGTCGAGCCGCCGCAAAGTTTGTCCGTTGGCAACTTTCCGACTGCGTCTTACCCTGCGACGTGATGAGCGGCACCAACATCTGGCAGGAACTGAGCTGGCGCGGTTTGATCGCTGACTGTACCGACGCCGCCGCGCTCCAGCAGCGCAGCACGCCGTGGACGCTGTACTGCGGTTTCGATCCCACGGCTGACAGCCTGCATGTAGGGCATCTGGTCCCATTGTTGGCACTGCGGCGCTTCCAACAATTCGGGCATCACCCCATTGCCGTGGCGGGCGGGGCCACCGGTTGCATTGGTGATCCCAGTGGAAAGACCTCTGAGCGGGTCCTGCTCAGCAAGGAACAGATCCGCGCAAACGTGGAATCGGTCCGCCATCAGCTGGCGCGACTGCTCGACTTTGATACCCCTGTCAACCCGGCTCGCCTGGTGGACAATGCGGACTGGACATCCACCGTTACCTACCTGGATTTCCTTCGTGACATCGGCAAGCATTTCACCATCAATCAAATGCTCGCCAAGGAAAGCGTGCGCAACCGCCTCGAAGACCGCGAGTCCGGCCTCAGTTACACGGAATTCAGTTACATGCTCCTGCAGGCCTACGACTTTTACGTGCTCTGCCGCGATTACGGTTGCGAACTCCAGATCGGCGGCAGTGACCAATGGGGCAACATCACCGCCGGCATCGATCTGATCCGCAAGAAACTCGGCCGGCCCGCCTACGGCTTGACCCTCCCCCTCATTACCAAAGCCGACGGCACCAAGTTCGGCAAAACCGAGTCCGGCAGCGTGTGGCTCGACCCCGCCAAGACCAGCGTCTATCGGTTCTACCAGTTTTGGATCAACACCGATGACCGCGACGTCATTCGGTACCTCAAATACTTCACCTTCCTGGGCGCCGAGGAAATCGCAGACCTGGAGGCCGAGCACGCTCGAGACCCGGGTGCACGCACCGCCCACCGGGCCCTGGCCCGCGCCGTCACCGAACTCGTCCACGGTCCCACCGCCACCGCGGAAGCCATCCGCGCCAGCCAGGTGCTGTTCGGAGGCGAACTCGATGGCATTCCGGAGGCCACCTTTCGCGAAATCATGGACGAGGTGCCCACGTTGCGAATCGACCGCACGCGGCTGGACGGTCAGGGACTGGCCCTGGTGGAATTGCTCGTCCAAGCCGGGCTTTGCCCCTCCAAAAGTCAGGCCCGCAAAGACATCGAAGGGGGCGGTATCTACCTCAACAACCTGCGCCAAACCTCCGTGACCCGACAGGTCCAGAATCACGACCTGCTCTTTGGCCGTCACCTGCTTCTGCGCAAGGGCAAAAAGCACTACGTCCTGGTCACCGCCGAGTAGCGGACCCGGCCCACGCAAGTGCAGCCGCCGACCCAGAGCACCGCCTCACTCACGCTCTTTTGTTCCATGCCTCCTCTGCCCGCCCCGGAAGAAGCTCCCATGCCCCCCACGGCGCGGGGGGAAACCGACCCCTACGAGGTCTTACGTAACCGGGACTACCTCCGTTACCTGGTCGGCCGGCTGGTCGCAGTCCTGGGCCAGCAAATGGCCGTGGTAGCCGTGGGTTGGGAACTCTACGATCGCACCGGCTCCGCGCTGTCGCTCGGTCTGGTCGGACTGACCCAGATGCTGCCCATGCTTTTGTTTACCCTTCCGGCCGGACATCTGGCCGACAACTACGACCGCCGTCGCATCGTGCTGGGCACCACTGGCGTGATCGCACTGGCCGCAATCGGACTGATGTGCGTCAGTTGGGCCCGTGCCCCCGTTTTTTGGATCTACGTTTGCCTCTTCCTGGCTGGCGTGGGGCGGACCTTCCACTGGCCGGCAAGCGCGTCTTTTCTCCCCCATCTGGTGCCCCGTGAATTGTTCTCACGGGCCGTAACATGGAACAGCAGCACCTTCCATCTCGCCTGCGTGGCGGGACCTGCCGCCGGAGGTGCTCTGCTGGCCTGGACGCATCAACCGTTCACCGTCTACGCCGTTTATGCCCTGGCCCACCTCCTTTGTCTGGCCCTGGTGGCCGCCATTCGACCCCGTCCCACGCCGCGCGTCCCGGAACCTCTCACCTTCCGCAGCTTGGTAGCCGGATTCCAGTTCGTGTTCCAAAGCCGGGTTCTCTTCGGCGTCATTACACTCGACCTGTTTGCGGTGTTGCTGGGCGGGGCCACTGCCCTGTTGCCCATTTTCGCCAAGGACATCCTGCAGGCAGGTCCGAGCGGCCTGGGATTGCTCCAGGCGGCCATGCCGCTGGGGGCTGTGGCCTGCGCCTTGGTCCTGGCGCACCGGCCTCCGCTTGAAGCCGCCGGGCGCGCAATGCTCACTGCGGTGGCGGTGTTTGGCCTGGCGACGATGGCCTTCGGTCTGTCCCGCTGGTTTTGGTTGTCCTTCCTGCTGCTGCTGATCTGCGGTGCCGCCGACAATGTCAGCGTGGTCGTCCGCCATACCCTGGTGCAACTGTTGACCCCGGACGAGAAACGCGGCCGGGTTTCGGCCGTCAACAGCCTGTTCATCGGCACGTCCAACGAGCTGGGTGGATTCCGAGCCGGCACCGTAGCGCACTGGTTCGGCCCTGCCCTTGGCAATGCCATCACCACCGGCGCGATCATCTCCGTCGTGGCCGGTGGCCTTGGCACACTGCTGGCCGTGCTGGCCGTTGCGTGGTTCTGGCCCGAGCTCCGCCGCTATGGTCGACTCGACGCTTGAGCCTTCGACAAGGCTGCTGCACCGCCCCAAAGGCTCGGCTTTTGGACTTTCCGGTTTTGATGCCGCGGCCGCAGCGGGATCCTGGCCCACCGGCCGCTTACTCGGTCTGCGCGCGTTGCCGGCCCGGGCCTATCCCCTGATAAGCCCGCAGAAAGTACACCAGCACCCCCGCAGTCCATACGGCCAAACCACCCCAAAACCACGTCCAATCCACTCCGGTCGACTTTCGACAAACCGCATACCACAGACCGCAGCCCAGGTAGCCTGCCAAACTGCCCAAACCCAAGGTCATTAGTGTCAGCAGCGCCTGGGCGCGGGCTTGCCAGGCAGCGCCGATGCGCTCGGCCACATACACCTGCGCCGTGATCATCACACACGCAAAGGCCGCCCCGTGAAGGGCTACTCCTACCAAGACCGGCCCCGTCCGGTCCCAAGCGCACAACCCCAGCCGCAACGCCGCCACCAGCAGCCCCATCGCCAAGGTCCATTTCAATCGCCACCTTGCCAATAACCTCGCCAGCAACAACAGCGCTAGAATCTCGGTCACCTGCGCCAGCGACATCCACGCACTCAGCGCCTGAAACCCCAACTCCCGCAAATGTGGAGGAGTGTAGGGATACAGCGCTGCCAAACTCACGTTGAACAACGCCGCCGTCACGAACACCACCCGATGATCCCGGTTGCGCAACAACGCCAGTGCGTCCCATCCCAGTCGTTCCCGCCAGCTCCGCGCCGCCTCCCCCGCCGGCGGTGGCACCGGCGGTAATCCCAGCGTGTACACCGCTACAGCCAGCCATGCCAACGCACACAGGTATCCCGACCACACGGAGCCGTCGGCCCCGGCCAGACTCACCACCCAACAGCCGCACATCCAGCCCACCGTCGCCATGGCCCGCAGCGGTCCAAACGGCCGGCCCGACTCCGCCAGCCGGGCAAACACAATCGCCGTCGAAAGGCTGAAGGTCGGTGCCATACACAGCGCCACCGCTTGAATCAACACCCAGGCCAACCCGGTTGACACCCCTTGCCCCAAGGCCCACACCGTCAGCGCGATTCCCGCAGCCGTGGCTGCCGCCAACCCGCGGACGACTTTCACCGGCGATACATGACGATCCGCCACGGCCCCGAAAATCAGCGGCGAAACAAACGCCGCCAATGCCGATGCAGCAAAGGCATAGGGCCGTAATCCAGGCTGTCCCACCGCATCCAACAGGGCACTCAACGGTACAAACCACATGCCCATGGCCAGGGCATGCACAAAGAACAGACCGGCCAGCACCCCGTGACTCGCCTGCCGGCTGTTCAGCGCCACCCAGCCAGAAGAACCCGTTGCCATCCGGAAGCAAGCGTACAACCCATCGCCGGCTGGATCCAACGTTCCTCCAGTGCGTTCGATGCGGCCGCTCCTTTCACGCCCGCAGTAGACCAGGGCGGCCGTGGAATGCTGTCACTGCCTGGATCTAACGCTTCAGGTCGAGCCCAGCCCCGGCGTCGATCAAACCCTACCCGACCGAATACAGCGGCGGTTGACTTGTACGTCCCGCACGCCTTGAGGAAGCCCCCAGCATGGCCCCGGACCCCGCTTGCACCGGAGAAAGCAATCAGGATTGCCTCAGGCCCGTGGCAATCACACCAGGTCAAGCAAAGACGCCGCTCTCCCCCAGTCCCATGTCCGGCGCCCGATCATGCTCCCAAGAGCCGACCGCTCTCAGGCTGCGACACCAGAGTCACGCCTCGCCGGGCCTGCACGGGTAGTCCGGCTTGGTGGTTCGTGGCGGCCGCACTGGTCCTGAGGCCCCTCCCGGGCGATAGCACCGGGCCTGATGGTTCCCTGCAGTTCGGTAAAGCGTTCAAAATCTCAGGTTCAGGTCCAACTGAAACAACCGATAGGCGTCCAACGCTGCGGTCCCAGCAGTCCCTCCCAGATCCCCCACCGCTCCGGTGGGCAGCCGATCGTTGTCTCGGTCCGCTTGCGCATAGGTTAGGGTCAAATTGCAGAAATCGGTGAGCGCATATACCCACTGCACGGCAAAGCCCCGCAAGTTCAACCGGGAATCGAACAGGTCGGAGTCCACCAGATTCGGATCCAGGGCGTAAAGCTCGCTCGCTTGGTAAAAGGCTCGCAGACTCCAGCCCCCCTTCCTGCGGGCCGATCCCACTTCGGCCCCGGCCAACCAGGCGTGAACCTCGTCTTCCCACTGCAGTGTACCCGCCGCCCGGGCCCGGTCAGCCCCCTGGAAGTTGACGGCAAAATCGCCGAACACGCGGGCCGGAACGTGGCCGATCCTGAACCTCACTTCAGCGGGGATCTCCAGGACTAGCAGGTCGTTCAGGCCCAAAGAATTTCTCGGTGTGGTACCGATGAACGGGCCCCGAAAATCGTCCCCCTGCCCCGAATAAACGCTTAGCACCGGCGCCACCTGGACAGAAATGTCCTTCCGGATGTGGTACCGTGCGCCCACCTGGTTCATGAAGAGATACACGTCAGAGAAGCCGCCGGCTCCAAAGGGATTGTCCGGGTTGGCATCGTCATACAGGAACTGCCCGAATGTGGCGAACCACTCCACCCGACCTGTGGTAAACTTGAACGACTCGCTGAGTCCTTCGGGGTTGAGGTCAGGGTCCCACACCAAAGAGGTCACCTGGAAGGGATTCTCCTGTCGGCCCGCGGTCAAACTTAGCCATTCTGCGGGCGTCCAGTTCACGTAGAGCTGGCCCAAGAAGATCCGATCCGAGTCCTTGCCCCAAGGACCGGAATCTTCGCCGAAGGTGACGTTGCCGGATCGTCCCCCGGGTCCACTTTCCAGCCGCAGGCCGGCTCGCACCTGTTCCGTAAGCTCCAAACGCGTCCCCACACGCAGCCGATACCGCCACCGATTCCGCTCCAGCCGATCGTCCCCAGCCAGTGCCCCGTTTTCGCCGCTGCGGTGCTCGAAGCGCAAGCGCGCATCCCCGTACAGATCGATCGCCTCGATCCACCGGGCCATGTTTACCTTGGGCATCGGACTCTCCTTGGGAGCGGCAGCGGCCCCGCGCTGCGCCCATTCCGCGCGGACCTTGGAGGCTTCCTGAGCCGTGATCAGTCCCTTTTGCTCAAGCAAATTGAGCAGGGACTCTGCTTCCGAACTCTTGCCCTGGGCGCCAGAGTCACCTCCCAGGGCTGTCGGCGGCCCAGCCAAGGCACCAAAGGCCAATGCCACGGCGAGGCTGACGCCCCGCTGTCGAAGTTTCCACACCAATTCCATAGTCAGGGTTTTCATTCTGCGACGATTAGGTTTTGACGGAGGACCACAAGCGATCTGCGCTCCCGCGCCGACCCAAACAACGCGGCTGATCCTGCCCCACGACAAAAGGCCGTGACGGCCGCGCGCACAGGCGAAGCAAGCCCAGCCCCGGGGATTGGCTCCGCCAGGATTGCAA
>Ga0209809_1002220_pt1 | contig 14205 bp, 10 predicted proteins | sample YNPMSTMetaG_FD_186172 | JGI IMG/M metagenome (GOLD analysis project Ga0209809, IMG submission 186172) | Anoxygenic and chlorotrophic microbial mat microbial communities from Yellowstone National Park, USA - YNP MS-T MetaG (SPAdes) (version 2) ... | reverse complement strand
CCTGTACAGGTTCTTGCCTCAAAATCTGAGTAGATGCGGCAAAAGTATCAAATAATTGATCGTCCAAGTCGTTTCGGTCGGTGATAACAACTATCGTTGGATTGGCAAGCTTTTGAATAATCTTAGCCGAATAAAACACCATCGATAAAGACTTGCCCGAACCCTGAGTGTGCCAAATTACACCTGCTTTTTTATCTCCTTCTGGTTGCGTTTTCACATCTGGCAAACCATAAGATGCAGGCGATTCGTTTACTTGCCATTTATCTTTGTTTATTCCTATTGCCCTAATCGTAGATTCAACAGCTTTATTTACAGCATAGTATTGATGATAGGCGGCAATTTTTTTTGTGAGTTTTACAATGGTTTGCCCTGATTCATCTTCTGTTTTTGATTTATCAAAGACAATAAAAAATCTCAAAAAATCAAGTAAGGTATCTTTGTTAAAAAGTCCATTTATCAGCACTTCAAGTTGGTTTACGAGATGAGAGGCTTCATGAGAGCCATCCATCGATTTCCATGCTGTAAATCTATCATAGCCAGCTGACAAACTGCCTATTTTTGCCTCAAGTCCATCAGAAATAACTATAATCTCGTTATAGCTAAAAAGAGAAGGTATGGTTTGCTTATAGGTCTGAATTTGATTGTATGCTGATCGTATCGTTGCGTTTTCATCGGCTGGATTTTTGAGTTCAATGACAACAAGGGGTATGCCATTCACAAAAAGCACAATATCGGGGCGTTTGTTGATGTGATTTTCGATAACAGTGAATTGATTGATGGCGTGAAACTCGTTATTTTCTCTATTTTCAAAATCAATTATTTTTACAATATCTCCTTTTTCTTCTCCATTTTTCCTGTATGTTACGGGGATACCTTCGGTAAGTAGTCGATGAAATGCTTCATTGTTTGACATTAAGTTTGGAAAGTGGTTTGGGAGATGAGAAATCGTTTTTATTGCATCATGTATAGCATCATCCGGAATTTGCGGGTTGATAAGCTTTAAGTTCTTTTCTAGTATATCGAGCAACAGGACATCCTCAAAAGATTTTCTTCTGGCAACGCCAGAATTAATTTTTTCTGCATCAGGGGCAATATCAGGTCCAAAGACATATTCCCAGCCAAGGGATTGGAGAAGCTCAATGGTTAACTGTTCGATAGAAGATTCGTTGAGGTTATGATGTGGCATGGGATGAACCTCCAATGCTTTGTGTTATACTTTCTTCTAAAGCATCAAAATGCTCTTTATCTTTTTCTTTTAAAATTCCTAGTACAAAATCAACCGCTTCAATCAATTCTTGAATATCTGGGAAACGCAAAGAATGTTCTATATTTTCTTCATGAGAATATTCATCCATTATTTTGAGAGCCATATTTTTTTTCTTTGTATCTACATTTTCCACATTTTCAAAATATTTTTTTGCCTTTTTATCAAATTTTTTACCATCAGGATATTTCATAAAAAGATACATTTCAAAAAATCTTCTCAAAATATTTGGTAATAGAAATAATTGCTCAAATTCATATTTTTCTCTGACTCTTTAAAATTTTTTAAAATTGAAAATAAATAATTATACTCACTTTTATATTTTTCGAGTGTCGAAGGTAGATTTTCTATATCTGAAGAATACTTATCATCGGTCTTAACTTTTTTAATTAAATAAAAATTAGGGCTTCTATCTCTGACATCATATCTAAATATATCTTTTAACAAATTGAAGAAATCGAAATTATGGGTGGTGATAAACAATTGCCCGATATTCTCTACTTTTTTGCTTAAAAAAGCATAAACCATATGGATATGATTCGAATCCAGACTTGATACAGGATCATCAATGAAAACAACCGCATTTTGAATATCAAAATTAGTTTCTTCTAATTTTGTAAAAAAGTATATCAAAGAAATAATATTTCTTTCTCCTGTGCTCAAATTTTTCGCAATTTGGTCATTTCTATATAGTTTATATTTTCCATTTTCTGTTTGTATTATTTTTAATCTATCGTTTCCAAAAAATGTTTTTAAATATTCATTAAGTTTTTCGGCACCTATTGCTGATGCCTCTATTTTCTTTTCTATTTCTAAAATTTCATTTTCTATTTCTTTTACATTTTTATCTAACTCATCCATTTCATTCTTAAGCTTCTCAAAATCATTTACCTTGCTAAAATATTCGCTATCTAATAGAAATTTGGCAACATAGTGAAGCTTTAATTTTTCAATTGCTTTATTTCTTTCATTATCATATTCTTCAACTTTTGCATTATGTGTTTTTAAAATTTCTATTATCTCCTCCATCACATTTTTAATTTCACTTTCTACTTCTATATTTATATTTTCTAACGGTTCTATGGGCATTGTATCAAAAGGTTTTTCTTTTTTGTTTTTCAATAGGTTTTTCATTTGTTCTATAGTTGCTTTATACAATTCTCTTTTCTTATTAAAAGAGCTGCATAATGATTCATATTTATCTTTAAATTCGCTATATAATCTTGCCTTGTCTGGAAGATTGTAATTATTTATACTATCGAGAAGAGTATCCAACTCTTTTATTTTTTGATCAATAACGGAAATAAAAGTGTCAAATTCTTTAGAAAAGTGCTTATTTAATTCTTCCAATCGCTCTGTTGTTAACTTATTTCCACAAAATTGACAATTATTTTCATTTCTATGAAGTTCTATACCTTCTTTTACCCATTGACTTAGTCGATAATCTTGCTTCAATTTTTCGATAATTTTTTGTACTGAAACTGTTTTTGTAAGAATCTCTTTTACTTCATTATGATATTTTTTCAATTGCTCATCTAATGAAAAATGGGGTAAATCTATGGTATCTAACTTTTGACTATTAATAAAATTTTTAATTCTCTCAGTTTTCTCTTTAGATATGATATTTTCTTTATAATTATCTTTTAAACCTTTTATATTTTCTCGAAGTTTATTTTTATCAAAATCTCGAGGGTTTGTTATTGATAATATATTTCGTATTTCTGTTGCCTTTGATTGGACTTGATTATCAAGTTCTTTTTCTAAACGTTCCTTTTCCTTTTCTTTTGTTTTTTTATCTTCTACAAATTTTTCTTTTTGTTGTTGTTTTTCTTGCAATTCTTTCTCTAACTCTTTAGATTCTTTCCCTAAAATTAAAACTGGGTCTATTTCAGCATTTTCATTATTCCATTCAAAATTGTCTTCTATAAAATCTTCATTGAATACTTTAATTTGATAATCGTTATTTATATTTTTTTCAGTTATATCCCCATTATCTGTAATTAAAGAAAAATGAGCATTTTGATAATCAGGATAAACCTTCTTTAATTCTATACTTCGAAATAATCTGGATAATGTAGTTTTTCCTGAATAATTCCAACCATAAAAAATGTTGAATTTATTAAATTCTTTTAAGTTATTCTCATCCCATTTAAAATCTTGTAACTGACCAAAATTTTTGACTAGTTTGATTTTTTTTATTTTCATATCACTTACCCCTTTAATTCATTATTTTCCACTTTCACCCTCACCTCTCCGCTCATTAGTTTTGGTAATAGTGTGTCTCTTAGTTTTTCAAGGGTTTGGATTTGATAACTATTATTTTCAATCTTGTGAAAAATAGGTATAACAATTTTATTAAAACGAATCATTATATTTTTAGGAACTTTAATTGTTGGATATGTTTTGATTTTATTTACATTTAAATTTTGTTGTGCTGAACCAGACGCCATTATATTCAAGTTTTCTCTCTCGCTTTTTAAATATAGGTATAAGAACTCCGTGCTACATACTTCGGTATTTGGAACCAATCCACATGCGGCTTGATTGAAAGAAGCCTCGTTGGTTAATATTCCTAATCTTCCAACTGTTGGAGCAGCATAAATTGCCATAACTATTGTTCCTTTCGGAAAAAAATTTGCTGAAGAATTTTCCAGCCCTTGTAAAGTTATTTTTTTCTCACTTTCAAAAAGGAAACCATCATTCAGTTCCTTTGTAGAATACCAATTTATATGTCCATCATAATATTCCTTAATTTTAGTAGATGGCGTACCACCAGATGCGATTTTTAAACATAGATCATTTAATGTACATTCTTCCCACCCCTCGGGCAATCCATCTTTGGTTGGCTCAATAAACCACTGCCTGAACAAAGTCATCGCCATTTCTTCCAGTGTTTTATTTTGGCGATGGAGGAGCTCGATTTTGTCATCGATGCTTGAAAGAACTTCGGCTATAGCCTTTTGCTCGGAGAGAGGGGGAAGGAGGATTGTAAAACGGCCTATGCTTTGTGAGCTTATATTCTCTTGTGCACTATTACTATCTATATTATTTTGTATAAATTGTTGAAAAGTATTGTTATTTATTGAGTAATATATGAAGGCTTTATTTACTATGTCTTTTGGTACAATTTTTGCAACTCTTTGGTTAATCAAAAGTTTTAAATCTCTTTTTAGAATTCCTATTTTTCCTATTGTTGCTCCTGTCATTGCCAGTACGAAATCATCTTTCTCTATATAATATTTTTTTAAATTTTTATCGTTGTAAAAAGATGTATCGACTTTTTCGAGTTCTTCAACATCAATATATGGTGGTTTAATATCTTTTATTTTAACAACCGGAGTCCCATGCTTTCCAAAATGCTGACTTTTAAAAGCAAAACCACCTACAACCTCCGCCACCTCCCCCAGCTTCACCCACTTCCATCCTTTTGGTATTTTATCACTCATAGTTTGCCTCCATTTTTTACCAAAACATAAAAAGCTAAGCCCCGTTTGGTTAATTTAAACTTTTGCTTAGGGCTATTGGGTTTATCTTTAATGGTCCATTCTATCAATCGGTATTGGAGCAATTTAGCTAAAACTTCGTTTAATCTTCCGGAAATGTCTTTTTGCCCTAATTCAATAGAAATTTCTTTCCTTGACTTTGGAGAATCAAGCAATTTTGATATAATAAGTGTAAACAACGACTCTTGCTCCAACTCTTGCTGCAACTCTTGCTGTAACTCTTGCTGTAACTCTTGCTTCTCCTTTTCAATTCCTTGACGGAACCAATATTGTAACTCTTGCTTCTTAAAATCGGGTTTAAAAGGATTTTGATATATTTGTTCGTAATCGTTCGTAATCGTTCGCAATTGTTCGTAATGTGTTTCTTTGTCTGAGATAAGCTTTTCATTTATGTAATTTACTTTCTTAAAACTTACCCTAAAAGCAAAGCCTGGTTCGCTCCATTCCATTTTTATTTCAGGATATTTTTTTAATTCTTCTGCAATAAGTCGTAAACCATTCCCCCACTGCTCAATAATTCCAAGTTTTTTAAAAACAGGAGCAAGGGTTTTGTTCCTTATATCAGATTGTCCTGCTTCCATATCATTAAAATCGATGGTGGGCATAAGCTTACCCGGACTTGTTATCTCAATTTTATCATCAAACACAGCTATCTTTATATCCTGTCCTTTCAAAGAATAATCTCTATGGATAACTGCATTTCTAATTACTTCGCGGATTGCTACAACCGGATACTCCCAACGATCCTTGCGATATACTCCTTCGTATGTAGAACCCTTGGATATGTGTCGTAAAATAAAACTGTAAGCCTCTTCTGCTTGAAAACTTACGGGCTCGTCGATGGTCTTTTGGTCTATAAAATCTCCTGGAATAGTGCCTTTAAATCTTGCACATTCTACTTTCGCAAAGGGGAAAAGCTTTTTTCTTATCTCATCATTTGAAAGTAAAACAAGAGCATTTGTAGGAAATTCCTTTCCTCTTTCTTCAACAATCAAATTTAACTTTTTTAAGATATTCTTATTGATATGTTCACCGGTAGTCTCTTCCCATTGTTTTATAAAAAGGGATATATCTATATCGTGTAGTTCTTTTGAATAAACAGGTAGAGAATCAAAAGAAATGTTTAATCTTTGCCTTTCAAGTTCTTCAATGACTTCTTTATCAGCAAGTCTATTGTTAGATCCAGCTCTTATGTAAGTTCCATCTTCCCTATCCTTTGTTTTTAAGGTAATATGGCGGATTGCTTCCTTTAAAAACTTTTACGACTACAATGTGTTTTCCTTCATAGTTCACAAAAAAGATTTCAGGTAAAATTAATGGATAGCAATTGTCATGAATTATATTACTTATCTTTTCCTCTATTTTCAACAGTTGTTCTTCTGGGACACCTATAACATCTCTTGGCTGATTTTTAATCCCTATGAATAGTTCTCCCCCTGCATCATTGGCAAAGGCAACAACGGTTTTGCATAAATCCGAATTTGAAGGAAGGGCTTCTTTAAACTCTAGTCTTCTTCCTTCCGGTTGTTTTATGATCTCTTCAATTTTCATTATCGTCCTCTGAGTCTGCCAAATCTATTTTTGCCAAATTTTCAAGAATACGTTTATTAAGCCTTTCTTCCTCTTTCAATTGCTCCATAAACTCAGCTTTTAGCTGGGTAAATCGTTCTTCAAAATCAAAATCATCCTCTTCGTCAGGGAGCCCAACATACCTACCGGGAGTTAAGACATAATCTAAATTTTTTACCTCCTCTAAAGATGCAGACTTGCAAAAACCTGCCACATCCTGATAATTTCCATCGCTACCCTTCTTCCATTCGTGGTAAGTGTCTGCAATTTTTCGTATGTCTTCAGGTCGTAAAATCCTTGTTCTTCGGTTTATAAGTTCTCCCAAGTCGCGGGCATCTATAAAAAGAATTTGCCCTTTTCTTTTCTTATCTCTATTGATAAACCACAAACAAGCAGGAATGCCAGTATTCAAGAATAATTTAGCAGGCAAATTTACTATACATTCTACCAAATCAGCCTCTATCAAGTTTTTTCTAATCTCATACTCTTCTTTTGTTTTCGAAGTTAAAGAACCTTTGGCAAGAACAAACCCCGCCTTACCTTTGATGTTTAAATGATGAACAAAGTGCTGGATCCAAGCATAGTTCGCATTTCCTGTTGGCGGTATGCCATATTTCCAACGGACATCGTTTCGGATCAATTCTCCGCTCCAATCGCTATCGTTAAAGGGTGGATTAGCAATAACAAAATCAGCTTTTAAGTCTTTGTGAGCATCGTTCAAAAACGAACCTTCGGGATTCCACTTCACTTGCGATGCATCGATCCCTCTAATGGTAAGGTTCATTTTACATAGTCGCCAGGTGGTTTGGTTGCTTTCCTGACCATAGATGGAAATATCATTAATTCTTCCCTGATGCTCTTGTACAAATTTTTCAGATTGAACAAACATCCCTCCGGAGCCACAGCAAGGGTCAAAAACCCTGCCTTGATACGGCTCAAGCATTTCCACCAAGAGCTCAACAACGCTTCTTGGCGTGTAGAATTGCCCGCCCTTTTTCCCTTCTGCCAAAGCAAACTGGCCTAAAAAATACTCAAACACATGCCCCAGTATATCGGCGCTTCTTTCCTTTGCCTGGTCAAAAGCAATGTTGCTAAAAAGATCGATTAGCCCGCCAAGACTAATGGGATCAATATTCCCTTTAGCATAAACTTTAGGCAATACCCCTTTTAGGGATGGGTTTTCTTTTTCGATTGCCTCCATTGCTTCATCGAGTATTTTGCCTATTTCAGGTTTTTTAGCATTTCCCTTCAGATATTGCCATCTTGCATTGGTTGGGACATAAAAGACATTTTCGGCTCTGTATTCGTCAATATCTTCAGGATCAGCACCGCTGTATTCTCCTTCGCCTTTTTTCAGTTTTTGGTATAAGTCTTCAAAGGCATCTGAAATATAGCGAAGGAAAATAAGCCCCAGCACTACATGTTTATATTCCGCCGCATCAATATTTTTTCTTAATTTATCGGCAGCTTTCCAGAGTTGTTGTTCAAAAGATTCTGTATTATTATTGTTGTTTTTTGCCATAATCAAATCTCCATAAAAATTTTAGGTAATTACTCGTTTAATTCCACCTAAACAAACATACAAATTATCTTCTTATATTGTACGGATAATTGGATCTAAATTCAAGATGTTTTAGATAATGAACAAAACAGCTCCTCACATATCGCACTTTTTATTTTGCAAGATGAAATATGTGAGGAGCCTCCCACTCAAAAACTTGGTCGGCGAGCCCGTCACATGCTTACTTTCAACTCTTTGTCTCTTTCTAAGGAAAGTGAGATATCTAAGGAGCAAAAGAGGCTTTTGCTCCTCATTTATCACACCGTGAGAAAATAAGCTCTTCCTTTGTTTCAGACAAACTCTTTTGCCATTGAAGAGAACTGAGACAAGGTAATAGCAACTGATCCACCTCTTGAGATGGTTGGAGCATCGCCCCCGGACAGAAAAGCGGATAAGTATATCGTGGAAAAACAAACACCCCCTCATTTCCTTCTTCTTTGACTTTTTCCCAAAATAGAGATATAATACTATAGATAAAGGAGGCATATATGTTGAAAAAGAGTTTTCTTCTGATGACTCTTGTTTTTTCTTTTGCTTTTTCAGCAGAACTTTCTCTCACGGTGCTTTCCTACATTGGCAAGATCGAATACAGCCGTTCAGAGTTTGGCCCGTGGAAAACTCTGGAGGTGGATGAAAGCATCCCTTCTCAGGGTTACCTTCGTACACCAACAACGGATGACAGCGCCGACCTTTTACGAAGCGATGAGGTTGTTATCCGTATCCCCGGCAAAACCATTGTTCGCGTTGAAAGCCTCCTCGAAACACCCAAGCCCAAAAAGGGACTTGCAGGCCTCTTCCGTAAGAAAAAAGCTGTCATAGAGATAAAAAACGACATGGCAGTTGCCGCTGTGCGGGGAAGTGTTCAGGGAGGAAATACCCCCCAAACCACCCAATCCACACCCTCCCCACGAAATACAGAAATAGGCATCGGCTTTATAACAGCACCACAAGAGAACGGCTTTCTTCTCTCTTTGAGCCACACCAACCAGAATATGGCTTTTGCCCTTGCTCTTCCATTTATCTGGACAAATAGCACCTACGATACCAGCCTCTGGCAAACCCTCGACGGCTGGCTGAGTATTATCCAACTCGTACGTTTCGGCTCCCAAAACGAAATGGTGTTCCTCCAGTATGGAGAGAACAGTATCCGTTTCGGAGAGGGACTTATCCTCGACGCGTCCTTCAAGCATTGGCATCCGTTTGTTTACAACGAGAACATTCTCGAAGCACAGCTCAACTTTGGAGATATTGCCATTCGCAGCATTCTCGATCGGATCGCTGATTCTGATCGATTGGGGGTAGAAGTCGCCATTCGACCCTTGTGGGGGACAGAATGGGAGAATGTGGTCATTCGCACATCGCTTGTCAATGAATTCGATCCCCGCACAGCCTTTTATCCTCAAGCCTTTACCACAACCAACGCGTCAAGCTCCTTCACCACAACGTATAGTATTTCCTTCTTCCTTCCTTTGAAGGAAACTCTCTTATGGAACATGGCTCTCTTTGGAGAAATTGCTGGTATCAACCAGCATTCTGGATTCATGGGAGGGGCTCAACTTGGCCTCTCCAACATCATCTCCATTCGTGGGGCTTTGGCATGGAACGAAACAGGCTTTCTCCCATGGTATTTCAATACCTCCTATCGGTACTTCCGCCCCATGTACACTGCCATGCTTGATTGTGCAACCAACCAGATGCTTTCCTGGACACTCTCTGGTTCTCTTGGCAAAACCTCGCTTTTGTCCTTATCGTGGAGTGTGAAGTCGATCTATAATACCCTCTGGCTCACCGAAGCCGGTATCACCAAAGGTCAAGACTGGATCCCAGAGGGAAAACTCTTTGTAGGATGGGCTTCTCTCGTGGACAAAAACACCCCCATTGTCTCCCCCGAGAATAACCTCCTCCTCATCCGACTGGGAGGAGGCTGGAAAGCCATAAGCCTCTCTGGAGAATACGCGCAGGCTTTTGAGGATTGGGGAAAGGGTACACTCACCCTAATGCTCGAACTAAGCTTTTAGCCATCTACAAAGCAAATAAAAGCCGCATCAGCTGATCCCCTCGAAGCCCCGGATAAGACCCAGCCGAGGCAAGCCTCTCACTGTACTGATGAATTTTTGGATGCGGCCTTACCCCCTCTCCCCAAATCATAAAGGGAACAGGAGTTCGTGTATGCTTGCGAAGTTTCACTGGCACAGGATGATCGGGCAGAACAATCCCTCTTAACGGTTCAGTGGGAAACATGCGCTCATACTCATCAAAAAACGTCCCCATCAACCGCTTATCCGCTTCTTCAATGGCTTTCACCTTCATGGCAACATCGCCCAAGTGCCCACACTCATCAATAGCCTCAAGATGAACATAGACAAAATCATTCCGTTTCAGCATATCAATGGCAGCCAAAGCCATGTTCTCATAGTTGGTATCAATAAAACCCGTAGCACCCTCAGGCCTACAAATCTCCATCTCTCCCAGTCTTCCAAGCCCAAGAATGACATCCACCTCAGCCACAATACCCCCTCGTTTCCCATAGAGAGAAGAAAAAGAAGCTACACGTGGTTTCCCCCCACCCGACCATGGCCAAATGAGATTGGCCTCGTTCTTCCCTGCCTTACGCCGGTGTTCATTGACAGGGTGAGAGGCAAGGAGTTCGTACGATCTCTCCATGAGATTCACAAGCACCTCTTCGGTGTATTTCGCTCTTTCACTCGCAGCCCGAGGAAGAATACTTTTCCATGCTATCCCATGAGAGGAGTCTGGCTTTTCATAGAGAATATCAGCCGAAAACTCCCTTCCTTTCAAATAGAGAATATGGCGATAACTCACCCCTTTCTGAAAACGAATCTTCTCATTCCCGAGCTCTCTCTGCAGAAATTCTATGAGTTCAGCAGCATCCTCATCCTCTAAATGACCCGCAGAGTAATCCTCAAGAATACCATCCTTCACTGTAATGAGATTCAACCGAAAGGCAATGGTATCCTCATCAAGGGGAATCCCCATACCATAGCTTTCAATCGGACCACGGCCTGTGTAGGAATCAGCAAGATTCCAGCCAAGTACTGACATATTGGCAACATCCGACGAGGTAGGAAATCCCTCAGGGAGCGTCAAAAATGTACCAAAATCCGCCCTGCTTGCCAAACGGTCCATTGCTGGGGTTTGGGCATATTCAAGAGGGGTTTTCCCACCAAGTTCTTCGAGCGGCTCATCTGCCATGCCATCCAACAAAAAAACAACATACTTCATAGTACACTATCCTCTCATCAAATCTTTTTCTTCGACTCCAAAAAATATCGTAGATAATTCCACACATAGACAAGCCCAGAAAAAACCACCAGTCCAATCACGACATACAAAACCACTCCATTCACTCTCTCTATCCACGGCAATCCAGCACTCCATGATGTTTTTGCAAAGATGAGACTGCAGTAAAACGCCCCAAGAGCAAAGGTGGTAAGCTTCCCCACAATGAGGGGAAGAAACACATATCGATACATGTTGAGAGCATAGATTGCTCCCACAGCGATAATAATATCACGAGCTGCCACAACAACAAAAAAGAGAAACGGCACCTCCTGCTTAATGTAAAGCACAGCCGCAAGAGTAACCGCCAAAAGTTTGTCCCCTATGGGATCCAAAAGCGTCCCTATCCAACTCTGACAGCGAAGCTTTCGTGCCAGAAAACCATCCAAAAAATCAGTGAAATAGGCTATTACCGTGAGAACGAACACATGCTCACGCAAATGAGGATAACGGAAAAGATACAAAATCGGGAAGATAAGCAGAATCCTCAAAAGAGAAAGAATATTGGGAATCGTCCAGAAACGATTTAAAAGCGTTGATTCATTCATAAATTCCTCCCTTCATTTGTCACCCGAACAACAAGCGGCAAAATACTCAGATCAGAAAAAACAGGCACCCTTATGGTTATATTCGTAGATACCAAAGAAACCGTCTTCATCTCTCTCCCAACATTCACTGCCGTTTGAAGTCTCTCCCAGTACTGCTTCGGAAAAGAAGGGAGAATCCCCTTTTCCGTTTGAAAAGCCGAATCAGGAACAAGAAGCACAGCCCATAGTTCATAGGGATTGGCATGCCATTTTCTCTTTTCTTCATAAAACCTGAGCACGTCATAATAGCTTGTCAAATTTGCCTTGAGCTTATACTCCCTCTCCACATACTGCCTAATACTCCGTGCATCCCCAACCAGCACAAAATACTTTCCCGGTCGCACCGAAAAAGGAATATCAAGACGAAATTGCAACCGCTGCGTTGTAAACAAAGCATCCCGCAGCAACACATTCACCGTAATGGCTTCTCCCCGAGAAAAGGCATCCCTTTCCAGCCACACCTTGTCCACAAAGCCAACATTGGTGAGAGGCTCCTTTTGAATCGAAATATCAAGCTGTTCAAGACGAACATTCTCTCTTTGCCAGTTCCCAACAAGATCAAAAAAATCCCACAACTCCCACAAAAGCGATGAAACACTTTCCGTGTCACTCCCCAAAAAGAACTGATTCTCATAGCGGATACGATTCGTTTTTCCAGCAGCAAGTGTTAATGCCTCAACAGCAAGAGAAAACCTATTCTTCTCCTGTGTCCCAAAAGAAAGCTGCAAAAGCGACGACAAACTCGAGAGAAGAAAGTAGGTTTGCAAGGCCGAACTCCGTACCACTCGATAACGATAGGCGTTTGTTTTCCCCTGGGAGGCAAGAGTAGTACTCACAACAATCATATCCGCCTGTTTGCCCATCTCTCCTTCAACAGCAAACATTCCATCATACACCACACTTCCCAACACCTTCCCCGATGTGCCTAACTTAAATGAAACAGCATACGAGGGAAGCACCCCGTAGACATACGAACGCGAAAAAGGAGCCTCAAACCTCCCCAATTGAAACAAGGAATGGCCAAACATCAGCACACGCTTCCCATCAACAGCCGTTACTGTTCCAATAGCCTGAATCTGCACATCCCCATCTACCAAATGAACCGCTACAGAATCCCCAGCCTTCAGAGAAGCCTCTCCATCCTCCAGCCTCCGTCCAACAGCCATTTGAGAAAACACCTCTCTCAACCAGGGAGCAAGATTCGTTCCCATGATGGTTTCAAAGTCCCTCTCGAAATTCCCCCACAGAAAGGGAAAGCTTCCAACTGAGCGTTTGCGCAACGAAACAACGGGAGAAAGCTCCTTCTGAGCAAGCATCGACTCAATCGGCGTTATCCCACACAAGGTATCCTTTGCAAAGGACCAGGAATAAGCAACAGCACCAACAAGTTTGCCATTCACATAGACAGGACTCCCACTCATTCCCGCCACCACGCCCGTTGTCTCAAGGTTCTGCCCCGAAAGCCGTGCAAGAATAAGTGTATCATCTGGCGTTGTACCCCGCATCACATCGACAATCTCCACATCAAAGGAAACAGGCTCCCATCCCTGAAAGACAGAATACCCAATCCCCCTGATTCCCTTCACCACATTACTCAGGGGAAGAATATCGACACCAAACGCCCACACAACTCCAAGCCAAAGAAAAATGCCAACCTTTTTCACAGCATCATATTATACCATCTTTTTCTGAAAAAATACAGAAAAAGCAATTTTCCCCTCAAGCCACGAGCCCCCAATGCTCTCACCCTATTTCAGCTCGGTTTTTCCCTCTGGGAAAAAAACTGAGACAAGCAAAGAGCAAAACTGGCCTCTGCTCCTCATTTATCTCACCTCGCAACCAGACGCTCTCTTTAATTTTTACCACGAAAACACACCAATACAGGATATTGAGATACATAAAGAGTAAAAATCTCCTGTGCTCCTTATTTATAACACCTTTTTATCACACCTTAAAAAACGATACTCCCCCTGTTTCAGCTAAAATCTTTCCAAATTCGAAATAAATTGGGACAAGTTCATAGCAAGCGATTCCTCTCCTTGAGATAAAGAAGTCCTCGTCTCTTTCTGGGTTGGCAGGAAAGACAGAAAAAGACAGAAACAAAACAGCTCCTCACATATCGCACTTTTTATTTTGGACGGTGAAATAGGTGAGGAGGACACACTCAAAAAGCAAAATCTTCACACCCTTCTGTTTGTGTGCTTTTGTCGTGAACAGAAAAACTATTTGAAATCAGTAGGGAAAAGATTTCTCGCTAGCTTCCTAGTCTTCCTCACCTTTGAGAATGGCTTTGGCGCCAAAAACCACAAAAACTTGCCTCCTTACTTATTACACTTTTTTATCGCACCCCTTTCAAACAAAATCAGGCCCAAAAACTTTTGATGGGAAAAACTTCCTTCCTATACCTCAAGCAAAATAAGC
>Ga0209809_1002219_pt1 | contig 14210 bp, 12 predicted proteins | sample YNPMSTMetaG_FD_186172 | JGI IMG/M metagenome (GOLD analysis project Ga0209809, IMG submission 186172) | Anoxygenic and chlorotrophic microbial mat microbial communities from Yellowstone National Park, USA - YNP MS-T MetaG (SPAdes) (version 2) ... | reverse complement strand
CCGTGGCGCACGACCAGCCAGCGTCCCAGCAGCGCGCGGGCGACCTCTACCGTCGGCTGCAGGTAGAAATCCACATCCAGCGGCGGCGAGAGGGGCGCGAGGGTGTCCATCGGCGGGCTACGGCTCGAAGCGGCGCATCGCCTCGCGGCGCGCGTGGTGCTGCTGGTACAACTCGCGGAACAGGGCGAACTTCGTTGCGTGGTACTCGGCGGTCGCAGGGTTCGGCTCCACGACGAACTCTGGCGCGGTCATGGCATACATCGCGCTGGGGATGTCGGGGTACGCGCCCGCCGCCGTCGCGCCCAGAATCGCGCTGCCGAGCAGCACCGCCTCTGGCTCGCGGTTGACCACCACGCGGCAGCCCGTGATGTCGGCGGTCTCACGCAGCCACAGGCGGTTCTTCGCGCTGCCGCCCGTCACATAAATCGCCTCCGTCTGATAGCCCGCCTCCGCCATCGCGCGCAGCACATCGCGAATATTGTACGCCAACGCTTGTAGCGTCGCGTAGTAAAGCGTCGCGAGCGCGTTCAGGCTCGTGTCCAGCGTCAGCCCGTCCACCACGCCGCGCGCGTGCGGGTCGGCATACGGCGCACGGTTGCCGTAATGGTCGGGCAGCACATGCAACTGGCGCGTCAGCAGCGCAGGGTAGGGCAGCCCCTGTGCCAGTTGGTCGACAATCCGATTCGCCGCCTCGTAGACCGAGATGCTCTCGCGTTCGGCTTTCAGTTCCAGCGCGGGATACTGGCGATGGTGTTCGAGCGTATAGTCAATCAGCGCGCCTGCGGCGGACTGTCCGCCCTCGTTCATCCACATATTGGGTAGCACCGCGCCGTAGTAGGGTCCCCACACGCCCTGTACGAAGCGCGGTTCGCGCGAGAGCGCCATCAAGCACGACGAAGTGCCCGCAATTAGCGCGGCGGCGCGTTCCAGTTTCTCAAGGCTCGGTGCAGGGTCGCCCGCCCAGACTGCGCCCAGCAGCCCAATTGTGCCCGCGTGTGCGTCCACGATGCCGATGGCGACCTGCGTGCGCGTAGACAGCCCCAGTTCGCTGGCTGCCTGCGGGGTCAGGTTGCCCGCCGAAGTGCCCAGCGGCAGAATTGCGTCGCCAGCGCGCCCGCGCTCCAAGATACTCTCGATGCCCAAGCCCTGCAAGAGGCGCATATCCCACCGCTTCTCGGCGGGCAGGTAAGTCCACTTGCAGCCCATCGTGCATTCGCTGCGTAGGTTGTTGCCCGTGCTGCGGTAGACGAGAAAGTCGGCGAGGTCGAGGAATTTGCCCGCGCGCTCGAAGGCGTCGGGCATCTGGCGGCGCAGCCACGCGAGTTTCGGCGGCTCCATTTCGGGCGAGAGCGCGCCCCCCGAATAGCGCAACGCCTCGTAGCCGCCCGCGTTCGCCTCTTCGGTCTCCGCAATCGCGCGGTGGTCCATCCACATGATGATGTTCCACTGCGGGTCGCCTGTGGGCGAGATGCTCAGCGGCTGGTCGTTGGCGTCGAGGGCAACGAGCGAGCAGGTCGCATCGTAGCCGATGCCCAGCACCGTGTCGGGTTGCACGCGCGCCTCGTTTACTACCGCGCGCACGACTGTGCAGACCGCCCGCCAGATGTCCTCCGACGACTGCTCGGCGTATTCGGGCAGCGGGCGGTGGATTTGAATTGGCTCGGTCGCGACCGCCAGTCGCTTGCCCGTAAGGTCAAACAGCCCCGCCCGCGCGCTCGCCGTGCCGACATCTACGCCGATGACATACATACAATCACCCTTGCGCTGTTCACGACGGCATCACGAAAGTAGCGGCTTAGGTCTTCTTTCGTGCGCAGGTCGATTTTGCGTCCACTGAAAAACGCTGGTAGCTCGCGCTCCAACCGAGCCATCTGCAGCAAGCTGGGCGTATGTTCAGGCTCGAACTCCACCAGCAAGGCGATGTCGCTGTCGGGGCGGAAGTCACTCCTGAGCGCGGAGCCGAACACTGCCAGACGGCGGATATGATGCCTCTGGCAGAACTGATGCAGATGCTCAGTCGGTATTGGCACAGGCAAAGCGTGCATCACTTTTGCCTCCAGATTGGATTGTACCTCACCGCTGCGCCAGTCTCCCCCTGCCGAGTCCATAACCTTTCCTGCCCTTACGGGTCGTCCGCTAACTGTTAGGGGATTGAATCGTATCTGAGCGGGAGCGGGCTGGGCGCGACTGTTGCTCGGTTATATCTGATGTGTATTGTTCTATGCGTTCCACGGCGTCCAGTATGTGTCGTAGATAGACCGCATCATTTTTCTTCCGCATACAGCACCACCTGTTCGCGCTCCACATAGGGGCGGATGTACGGGCTAAGCGCGTCCTCCGTGACTAAGTCCACCTTGCGCCCTAAACGCTGCTCGATCTCCGCCCATAAGCCCATAAGCCGAACCAGTTTAGCCCCAGAGGCGGTCGCTCCCCAGAGGGTTTTAACGTCACCAAGAGGTCAATATCGCTGTCGGGTATGTCCTCTTCCTGCTCGCCAGAGAGGGCGTTGGGCATTCCGCTGGGGGAGTTTCGGTTCGCGCTGTTGCCGTCTTCGCGCCTGCATGATACCCGCGCGGCAGGAGGCTCGCGAATCAGGTAGAATCCCTCTCCTCACCAGAGGAGAGGAGGACACTCACATGAAAGTTCAGCTTAACCGCAAGCAGTTTGACGATGCGTTGGGCGTTGTCGCGGGTGCGGCGGCAACACGCGCCTCGCTACCGATACTCAGCCACCTCTATATCGAGGCGCAAAGCGACACCGTGCGCTTGCTGGGCAGCGACCTCGAGCAGTGGGTGGAATGCCGCATTCCTGCGCTGGTCGGCGAAGACGGCGCGACAACGCTGCCCGCGCGCCTGCTGACCGAGCTGGTCGGCTCGCTCGGCGGCGAGGACATCTACATCGAATCGGGCGAGCGATACCAAGCCATCCTGACCAGCGGCGACTCGCGCTATCAGCTGATGGGGCTCCCTGCCGAAGAGTACCCGCCCGTCCCCGACATCGAGTCGCCCAGTGAGCTGGCGTTGCCTGCCAAGCACTTTCTGGAGATGGTCGAATCGGTAGAGTTCGCCGTGTCCAAAGAGGAAGCGCGCCCGACGCTCACAGGTATCCGCATGGAGCTCGAGGGCGACACGCTGCGCTTGGTAGCGACCGACACGCACCGCCTCGCCGTGCGCACCGCCCGCATCGATTCGGGCGCAGGGCAGCCCACTGCCGTCATCGTGCCCCTGAAAGCCATCCAGCTCGTGCAGAAAATCCCTGCAGGCGAGGAAATCACCTTGCAGTTGGGGCAGCACCGTGCTGCGTTTCTCGGCGAGAACGCCGCCGTCTACACGCAGCTCATCGAGGGGCAGTACCCGAACTACCAGCGCGTCATCCCGCAGGAGTTCACACGCCAGTGGACACTGATGACCCAAGACTTCCGCAACGCGCTGCGCCGCGCTTACCTTGTAGCGCGTAGCAACTCAAACAAGGTCTACCTACGCACCGACGGTGAGAAGCTGGTGATTAGCGCGCGGGGCGATGTCGGCGAGGCGACCGAGCGGGTAGACCTCATCCGCACGGGAGACGACCTCGAAATCGCCTTCAACGCCCGCTACCTGCTTGATGTGCTGGAGGTAGTCAAGAGCGAAGGCGTCGTGCTGGAGCTAACCGAAGCACTGCGCCCCGCTGTCTTCAAACCTGCTGAAGGCGACGACTACCTTTGCGTCATCATGCCGATGGCGTTGTAAATTTGCGGTACGCCCGCAGGCATGTCCTGATTGGAGGGGTAGACCTCTGGGTCTGCCCCCTATACCAATCGCCCGAGCAAGGTTCACAAAACAGGTATACTACCCCCATGCGATAAGGCACGCTGTCGATAGCGAATGCGTGAGAGCGACTGTCGCTGACCTTGCACATGTGTGCCTACATCGTATAGGGGCGTGAACTGAGACGCCAAAGGAGGCAAGCATGCGACAGCGAAACAACGCTTGTTGGGTTGGATTGTGGCGCGGGCTGCTAGTAGGTGTGGGCGTAGTTGCGCTGTGCGCGCTGGGCTGTGCCAAAGAGCCGCGCACTGCCCCAAAAGGCACAATTGTCAAGATTGTGGACGAGCGCGTGCAGACGCCGCCGCCCACCCTGTTTGAAGTGAATCGGCGTCTACCCCCGCGCCATCGCGTGCTGAAGGCAGAAGGTAAGCCTGGCGAGAGCCACATCATTTGGCGCGTCTATTACCGCGACGGTAAGGAGGTACGGCGTGTCAAGGTGCGTGAGGATGTGATTGAGCCGCCGCAGCCGCGCATCTATGAAATCGGCGTCCACGGGCATATCGCCTCGCGTGGCGCAGTGGGGCGGAGCGCCGCGTTCCGCACCGTGAAAGTTCTCGAAATGAACGCCAGCGCGTACACCCCACACCGCAGCGGCGGCGGCACAGGCACAGGACGCACTGCCACAGGGCTACCTGCAGGCTATGGACTGGTCGCCGTAGACCCGCGCGTGATTCCGCTGGGCACAGTGTTGTATATTGAGGGCTACGGGATGGCAATTGCCGCCGACACAGGGCGCGCAATCCGTGGGCGCAAGATCGACCTGTGCTACGCCACGCGCCAGCAGGCGTTGCAGTTCGGCAGGCGCAAAGTGCGCGTGCATATCCTACGCGCGGCACCCGCCGCCCCACCGCCCAAACCACCTGAAGACGCTACAGACCCGCCCCTAGACGCCGACGAGGACTCCTCGTGACGCCCCTGCCCCACGCCCACTCCCACAACGACTACTGGTGGGGCACGGGCATCCGATCTCATCGACGCCGAGCCGCCCCATGCGCTGCGCGACTTCATGTGGGGTAAACTGAAAGCGGCGCCGCGATGAAACGAATCGAGGCAATCATCCGCCCCATCCGATTCGAGGCGGTCAAAGAGGCGCTGAACGACATCGGCGTCTACGGGATGACCGTCGCCGATGTGCGCGGGTTCGGACGCCAACAAGGACACACCGAGAAGTATCGCGGCAGCACCTACACACTGAACCTACTGCCTAAAATCAAAATCGAGGTCGTCGTGCCCGATGAGCGCGTCGAGGAGGTCGTCAGCGCGATTATCGAGGCGGCTCAGACAGGCGAAATCGGCGACGGCAAAATCTTCATCGCGGATGTGGCGGAGGTCGTGCGCATCCGCACAGGCGAACGCGGCGAAGCCGCGCTCTAATGGGGGTGTCTTATGGCAATTACAACTACGCAACCGACTACGGAACGCTGGATTGTAGACTGGGAGGGCTACCTGAACCTGCCCGAAGACCTGAAACACTACGAAATCATCGACGGCGAGGTGATACCCTTGGCAAGCCCAAAACTGAAGCACCAGACGGTTTCACAGGAACTCTTCAAGCGCTTGGATATATTCACGAGCGCCAAAAGACTTGGGAAGTTGTTCTACGCCCCATTTGACTTTGTGATTCGTCGTGCGCCTGTGCGCACGCGCCAGCCCGATTTGTTTTTCCTCTCGCGCGAACGCCTGCAAGACTGGGCGCAGCTGCAAGAGCAACTACGCCTGGAGTTCCCACCCGACTTGGTGATCGAAATCCTCTCGCCGTCGGACACCTACACCTACTGGAGCGAGAAACTGCAGGATTATCACACGCTGGGCGTGCCTGAGGTGTGGCTGATAGATGTGGACAAGCGAGCGATTGAGGTGCAAGTGCGTGAGGCAAGTGATTATCGTTCGCTGGGATGGTTTTCGGGCGAACAGGTTGTCGCCTCGCAGGTGCTGGCAGGGCTGGAACTCAAGCCTGCCGAAGTGTTCGCCGTGCTGGACGAGTTAGAGCAGGGAGAAGAGTCGCGCGCAGGATGACGAACTGGACAGTGGAGCCGTGCGGGGAACGCGGGCATTCCGCCTGTACGGAAGCCGCCAGCGAGCGACTCAGCCGCGCAGCGCACCTATCCCTGCCCGCACGGCGCCCATAACCGTCTCGCCCGCGTCGGGTCCGTTGAACGAGATTGTCGCTTCGTAGCCGCCTTTGAGGTACTCATGGCGAGTGAGGATGTAGCCAATCCAGTCGTTGACAAGCGCGACGGGTGCGACATACCGAAAGCCCGCCTCGCGACCCAACTCGCGCGCCTGCAGCCCCAGCGAGCTGATTGGCTCGCCCGGAAAGCCGAGCAGCAGCAGGTCGCCCAGCGCGAGCAGGCTCACAGGCGCGGCTTCGGGCACTATCTCCCGCACCAACTGACGCAGCAACGATTCGGGCACTTTGTAGTCGCGCCCTGTCGTCTCTCGGAACTCAGGGTGCGGTTGTGCTTCGGGCAAACGCGCCATCTGCTGATGCACGCGCAGCCGCGCGGGCGCGGGCTGGGCGTTGCGTAGCAGGCGTTGTGCGTGTGCAGCGAGCGACGCACCGTAGATTCGCACGCGCTCGTGGTGGTCTTTGCCCACATCGGCGACAGGCGAGACATCGCCCACCGCACCGTTCAAGAAGAGCGCGACCGCGCCGTGCCCTAACGCGCGCTCCAGCGTCGTCTGCACCACCCCAGGGAACTCCGCTGAGACCTGCATCATCGTATGGGGGTAAATCGTCGGGTGCGCGGCAAAAACCACCACCGCCGCAAGCGGCTTACCCTGCGAGTCGTCCAGTCGCGCGACGGTCATCGTGCGGTCTAACAGTCGCCTGCCGCGCCGATTGCGGTTCAGGTTCGGCAGCTCGGCGGCGGTAATGGCAAGCGTCGCGGGGCGCATGCGCTGACGCGCCTGCTGCACCGCTTGCACGACACGCTCCGTTGTGAACGCCAAAAACTCTGGTAAAAATGTACCTACCCCTGGCAGCGGGAAACGCATCCGCTCGTTCAGCCCCATCGAGTCGGGAGCGCAGTGCGTGTGGCTTGCGCTTATGAACAGTTGAGGGGGCTGCAACCCCGCTGCTTGCAGCGCATTCCGCGTGAGGCTCCACGGGATGAGCAGGTGGTCCAGTGCGACCAGAACCGCCGTCTGCGTGCCAACCTCCAGCGCGAGCGCACGGGCGTAAATCGGGTCGTGGACGCCTGTAGGGGGCATGTTCAGCCGTGCGTTGTAGCCGCCCAACTGGATGCGTATCTTCGTAATATCGGGCGTGATGTCTACTTTCGCAGCGCCTGCTCGTAGTCGCGTGCGTGTCATAGCGGGCATATTATACTAAACCCAGCCAGCCTTTGGGAACTATCGACTGCTGCGAGCGGTGGGCGTCGCGGCAGTGCGGCAAGGCGACGTCGCGCCTGAGCGGGTGCGCAAACTCGCGCAGGCAGCGCGGGTCGTGCATCTTGCCTGCCACGCACGCGCAGACGGGGACGACCCGCTGGGGTCAGGGCTGCTGCTCGTGCCCGCAGAGGCTGATGAGGGCATGCTGACCGCTGCGGAGGCAGTGAGCGAGTGGCAGCTGCAAGCGGATGTCGTGATGTTATAGGCATCCGAGACGGCGGTCGGCGTCGTAGATGTTGCAAGCACGCTCACTGCACCAGCGCGCTCGCCTCGCGCTTGCCCGCGAAGATGTCGCGGATAATCTCGTCGATGTCCACCTCCTCGATGGTGATGTCGTACACGGGCAGCGACTGCAGAATCGCGCTGGCGACGCGGCTGACCTGCTCGCGGGGCACTTCCAGCACCGCCTCCAGCCCGTCCAGGCGCGCCACCCGCCCGAATTGGCTCAGCGTCTCGGCATCGGCAGGCTGTTCCAGATGCAAGTGCAACGCTTTCGAGGGGCTATACTGCTCCACCAACGCGCGGAGCGTGTCGTCGAAAATCAGCTGTCCGTGGTGGATAATCAGCACGCGCTGCGCCAGCTCCTGCACATCCTGCATATAGTGGCTGGTAAGCAAAATCGTCGTGCGCTCGCGCTGGTTGTATTCGCGCAGGAACTCGCGGATACGCTTCTGCGAGACAACATCCAGCCCTATCGTCGGCTCGTCCAGAAACAGCACGCGCGGGCGATGCAGCAGCGCCGCCAGCAGCTCGCACTTCATCCGCTCGCCCAGCGACAGCCGTCGCACCTGCGTGTGCAACACATGTCGAATCTCCAACATCTCCGCCAGTTCGTGGACGCGCCGGTCGAACACATCATCGGGCACTTCGTAGAGCGCTTTCAGCAGCAGGTACGACTCATACGGCGGCAAGTCCCACCAGAGTTGCATCTTCTGCCCCATCACCAGCGCGATTTGGCGTTGCATGTCGGGGCGCCGCTCCCACGGCACATAGCCCAGCACGCGCGCCGCGCCAGAGGTTGGAAAGATGATGCCTGAGAGCATCTTCAGCGTGGTGGTCTTGCCTGCGCCGTTGGGTCCGAGAAAGCCGACCAGCTCGCCCTCCTCGATGGTGAACGAGATGTCGCGCACGGCGTGTACCTCATGCCGCGCGCGCCGAAACAGGCTCTTGACAGCATTCCATACCCCCGGCGGACGCTTGTAGGTATAGTAGGTCTTGGACAGGTGTTCCACAACAATTGCTGGCATACGGCAATATTATGGCATACTGGAGGCGATTCGCACGGGCGAACAGCAGGAATTCCGACCGCTCGTTCGAAAAACGCTTTTGGAGGTGTTGAGGATGATTCGTTCGCGCTGGACATTCGGACTAACGATGGCGTTGCTGGCGCTGCTGCTGGTTGGTGCAACGGTCTCGAAGGAACGGTTTGTGGGGATGCGCCTCGAAAACGGCGCACTGGTTCCTAATCCCCCGCCCTACGACCCTGACAACCCCGCGACGGGGCTGCAGAAAGCCTTCCCGACCGAGATTATACAGCCTCCCGACAACCCCACTACGCCTGAAAAGGTGGAACTGGGCAGGTTGTTGTTTTTTGATCCCATTCTGTCGGACGACAACACACTCTCGTGTGCGCACTGCCATCATCCGCATCTGGGCTTCTCGGACGGGCTGCCTCGTTCGCGCGGGCGGGGAGGTATAGGAGCAGGACGCGAGCGCACAGGCGGCATCGAACTCACACGGGGCGCGCCCAGCCTCTGGAACACCGTCTATAACCACCGCCAATTCTGGGACGGACGCGCTGCTCACCTCGAAGAGCAAGCGCGCATGGTCATTACCACGCCCGAAGAGGTGAACGCCGACCCCGCCGAACTGGTGCGCGAGCTGAAAGCCATCCCCGAATATCGCGCCCTGTTCGACAAAGCCTTCGGCGGCAAGGACGGCGAGTCGATCACCTTCAAGAACATCACCTACGCGATTGCGGCGTTCCAGCGCACGCTGGTCAGCTTCAACTCGCGCTTTGACCGCTATGCGGCAGGCGATGGCAGCGCGCTTAGCCCCCAAGAGAAGCGCGGGCTGAAGCTGTTCCTCTCGCCCAAGACGCGCTGCAACGAGTGTCATGGCATCCCGACCTTTGCCAACCGCGACTTCAAGGTGATAGGCGTGCCCAATCCCAAAGACGGACCTGCCGATGTTGCCAAGCCTGAAGCGGCGCGCGGGCGGGGCGGCGGACCCAACGGCGCGTTCAAAATCCCCACCCTGCGCAATATTGCCCTCACCGCGCCGTATATGCACAACGGCGTGTTCGAGACGCTGGAGGAGGTGCTGGACTTCTATGCAGGCGGCGGCGGACGCGGCTTGGGACTCGAAGTGCCCCTGCAAGACGACAAAATCCGCAAGTTCACCCTCACCCCGCAGGAGAAAGCGGATATGATTGCGTTCCTGCTCGCGCTGACCGACGAGTCTGCCGCGCCCGAAATCCCCGCGCGCGTGCCGTCGGGGCTGCCCGTCGTGCAGCCGCAGGTTCCACGCCTGCCTACTCGCTTGAATATCGACAGCCCCGAACTGCGCCGCATCCGCCAGATGCAGCAGCGCCGCGCGGAGCGAGAAGTTTCGTCAACCCCCTCCGTAAGGTCCCCCCTGCAAGCAGGGGGAACCGAATCCGCGCGTTTAACGGCGCGGGCGTTGAGAACTGCGCCAGACGCCTGGTTCCCCCCGCTTCGCGAGGGGAACCTACAGGAGGGGGGCAAAAAATCTACCCCTGCCCGCATCGTAGAAGTGCGTCCTGGCGAGAGTATTCAGGAAGCCGTTGATAAGGCAGGGCGCAACGGCATCGTGCGCATCTACCCTGGAACCTACCACGAGAATGTGCTGGTCATCCATCACGGCGTGACCATCGAGGGCGTCGTCCGCAACGGCAAGCGACCCGTGCTGGACGGACGCAACCTCCTGCCCGACGCCATCTCAGGGCTGGGCAACAACTTCAAGGTGGCGAACCTCGAAATCTGCAACTATCAGGGCAACGGCGTCGTGGTGCATAAGGCGCGGAATGTCGTCTTCCGCAACCTCGTGCTGCACAACACAGGGCTGTACGGCGTCTACCCCATCGAGTGCGACGGCGTGCTGGTAGAAGACTGCAAGGTATCGGGCGCGCGCGACGCAGGCATCTATGTCGGGCAGTCGCGCAATATCGTCGTGCGCCGCAACGAAGCCTTCCAGAATGTCACGGGCATCGAAATCGAAAACAGCGTCAACGCCATCGTGGAAGACAACTATGTGCATAACAACACAGGCGGCATCTTGGTCTTCCTGCTGCCGTTCAATCCCTCCAAAGTGCAGGATGGGTGCATCGTGCGGCGCAATCGCGTGATTAACAACAACACGCCCAACTTCGCCGACCCTGGAGCGATTGTGAGCAATGTGCTGAAAGGCACGGGCATCATGCTACTGGCGGCGGACAACACCGAAGTCTACGAGAACGAAGTCGTCGGCAACGGCACTTTTGGGATTATGACGATAGGGCTGCGCCTGCTTTTCCCCCCGCCGACGCCGCTCGATGTCGACCCGAACCCCGACGGCAACCGCATCTACAACAACATCCTGCGCGACAACGGCAAAGACCCCGACGAGCGGCTCAAGCGGTTCGGCATCCCGCCTGTAGACCTACTGTGGGATATGACGGGCAAGGGCAACCAGTGGAACCAACCCGACGCAACGCGATTCCCGTCCGTATTGCCCTAAAACCTCGCTCGCCTGTGGTTTTGCAGGAACCTCATCGGGAGCGGCGAATACCCCGCTCCCGAGATGACGCTTCTGCAGGAGCCGCCGAGTCGGGAGAGACGCACGCCCGCACCCGTGCGGTTTGGGCGCACCCTACTGCTAGGACTTGTCGCTAGCGCGGCGACTTCAGTGATTGTCGCTGCCGCCGAACTGGTGGCACAGACCATCCAGATCGGGATGATGCAGCTGCCGCCTGCAGTGGTCGCGTTGTTTTTCCTGATCGTACTGGTAAATCGTGTGGTTGCATGGGTGTGTCCGCGCGCCGCGTTGCGCACACCAGAACTCGTCGTTGTGTTCGTGATGATGCTGTTTAGCGCGATGATCGCCTCGCGCGGGGTGATGGAGCGGCTCCTCCCCGCGCAGGTCGGCGTCAGCTACTACGCGGAAGGCAACAACTGGCAGCAGCTCTACTTTCCACTGCTCAACCCTGCACTGTTCCCATGGAATCCCAGCGCGCCGCAGCCCGAGCCGCTGGTGAAGTGGTTTTATCAGCGCATTCCGTTCGGCGAGCCGATTCCGTGGGGCGCGTGGATTGCCTCTACCGCGCGCTGGCTGATACTCATCGGCGCGGTGTTTGTGGCGTTCCTGTGTATTAGCGTGCTGTTGCGCAAGCAGTGGGTGGAGAATGAGCGGCTTGCCTTTCCGCTGGTGCAACTACCGCTGGAGCTGATGCGTGGGGGCGAGTTTTTCGCCAATCGCGCCTTCTGGCTCGGCGCGCTCGTGCCCATCGTCGTCTTCACGCTGAACGGGCTGCACCGCAATATCCCAACCATCCCCGAAATCACGCTCGTTTATCCGCTCAAGGACTACTTCAGCGCGCCGCCTTACGACCAGATGACGATGTTCTCGCTCTACCTTTCGTTTGCGGCGGTGGGCTTCTTCTTTCTCATCCCGACCGAGTTGCTGTTCAGTTTCTGGTTTTTCTATCTGCTAAGCAAAGGCTTCGAGTTTTTGGGGCTGACCCACGGGTTCGAAACCCAAGCGAAGCATGCGGCTGCGGCTGGGTTCGTGAAATGGCTCTGTTCGGGCGCGTTTTTCGCGGTGGCGGCGTATGTGCTGTATTCGGCGCGGCATCATCTGCGCTACATTTGGCAGGTGGTCAAAGGCGACGCGCCGCCCCCACCGCCAGGCACTGAGCTGTTCTCGTACCGCTGGGCATTCTGGGGGCTGATAGGCGCGTTCGTAGTGATACTGCTGTGGGCGCTGTGGGTGGGGATGGACTGGTGGGTTGCTGCGCTTGTGTTCGCGATTTACCTCATGGTGCAGGGGCTGGTGATGGCGCGCTGCACGGCGGAGGGCGGGCTGCTCATTACAGAAGGCTGCTTCACGCCGATGGATGTGATGACGATGGAGAAGTATTCGCTGCTGTCGCCGCGCAATCTGACGGCGATGGCGCTTGTGGACGCCACCCTGTGCCGCGACCTGCGCGGTATCCCCATTACGGGCTACTTGGATGCGCAGAAGCTTGGCGACGAGACGCGCATCAGCAAGCGCGCGCTGCTACTGACGCTTGGGGTCGGGATTGTCGCCGCGGTTGCCGTCGCGTTCGTCTTCCAGTTGTGGCTGCCCTACACCTACGGCGCGTTGAACCTGTATGGGTATGTGTACGAGCGCCAGCCGACGCAGTTTTTCCGCGAGAACGCGCCGTTTATGACCCCATCAGGCGGCGAGACGCCCGTGCCTGCGTTCCGTCCGCTCTTTTTCGTACTGGGGTTCGGGATGACACTGCTGTTGGCGTGGGGTCGCTCGGCGTTTCCGGGCTTTCCGTTCCACCCGCTGGGCTTTGCGATGAGCGCGACTTGGGGCGTGATTGTGCTGTGGTTTTCGATGCTGGTCGCCTGGCTCATCAAGGCACCACTGCTGCGCTATGGGGGGATGCCGCTCTATCGGCGGGTGCGCCCGTTTTTTCTGGGGATGATTTTCGGCGAGTTTTTCTCGGCGGCGGTGTGGGCGACGCTCGCGCTACTGTATGGCGTGGATACGCCCGTCTATCCGTGGCCGTAGCAGGGACTTGCCTCGTGGTAAGTGCCCATGTACTGCGTTTTTAACACGAGGGTAACCACAAGGGTTGCCCCTACGGAGATGCGGCGACGCCAACCTTGTAGGGGCAGGTCTTGTGCCCGTCATCGTCTGCATGTTGAAACCATATCGCAAAGGCACTCACCAACTGCGATGTTGTAGGTTCTCAAAACGGCTTGCGCCACTCCAGCACAAGGCGCTGCTGGTCGCGTGGAATGCTCTTGTCAGGGCGACGCTCATAGTGCGTCCACTGGAAGCCGAACATTAGGAAGTTTTCCGAGTCGAGTTTGCGCTCGGTGGAGAGGAAGAAGGTGTGGGCAATCGCGTTGCGCTCGCCGAAGCGTTCAGCATCCACGCGGTAGCCAAAGTTGTATTGCAGACCGTCGGCTTGGTTCGCGCTCAGCGTCAGCCCGCCGCGCCGTGTGCGACGATTCTGCCGGTCGTTCCACTCGATGCGATAGTCGCCGCGCAGCAAAATCCGAGGCGTCCACCGCCACTCCAGCCCCCACGCCGAGAAGCCCGTAGGCTGGAGCACCGACCCAAGTACCACATGCGCGTTCGCCTGCTCTGGGTGCGTCTGGAACTCGTGCGTCAGCGTTAGCCGACCATCCAGCTTGTAGGCAAGGTTGTAGTGGCGCACAACGAACAGCCTGCCGTCTTGGTAGGTGCGCGTCTTATACAGCAGGCGATAGGTCAGTTGCGGATGCGGCGGCGATTCGAGTTGGTAGTAGCGGTCGACGGCGTGTCCTTGCCCTGGCACATACAGCCCGACATAGCCGCCTGCAAGTTTGTGGCGCAGCGCGACCGCCTGCGCCGTGAAGTGCTTGCTCTCGTGCTGCCACATCCCCCGATCTGCGAGGGCACCGTAGCGGAAGTCGAACTGAAACTCCTGCAGCCCAAGGAAGGAGAAGGGTTTCGCGCTTTGGATGACCACTTGGCTTTGAGCGCGGGTGTTGGTGCGGTCGATGCGTTGCTCTTGGTACGCGCCGCCGATGCTCAATACGCCGAAGGCGGTCTGGGTCAGCCCTGCCGACAGCACGCGGTTGCCGTTCGCGCCCTCTTTGGCTTGGCGCGTCTCGGAGAAGGTGAGTTTCGCACCAGGCTTGAGTTCGTACTCCAGCCCGATTTGCTGCGCGCTTTCGTCGGGCGCGCCGTCGCGGTTGGCTTCCATATGGGCAAACTGCAGTTTCGTGCGCGGGTTGAGGGTGTAGGCGG
>Ga0209809_1002218_pt1 | contig 14214 bp, 9 predicted proteins | sample YNPMSTMetaG_FD_186172 | JGI IMG/M metagenome (GOLD analysis project Ga0209809, IMG submission 186172) | Anoxygenic and chlorotrophic microbial mat microbial communities from Yellowstone National Park, USA - YNP MS-T MetaG (SPAdes) (version 2) ... | reverse complement strand
CATTCCGAAAAGCGCGGCCTTGCAGGTGGCCTGACCAGTTACGTGCAGATGGGTGTTTCATGGTTCCGGCGATGCGAAGGTTCTCCAAACTTCGGCCCGGACGAGACAGCGGTGCGGCACCCGTTGCCTGAGAGAGGCTTGAGAAGCGGATCCCGCAACGCCATGGAACCCGGGTCGTCATACTGTCACTGCCATCATGCTCTCCGGCACAGCAACTGTCATGTGGCATGAAATGGCCACAGGCTAGCTGCCCAAGATGCCGGTGTCCGGAGCGGGCCTGCCGGAGGCCAGATTGCTGAGGCGATCGGAAGAAAGGCGCTTTCGGGCACGCGCCGAGCTGGTACTGGAACCGGCATTCGGCGTATGCGGCAAACCGGAGTGCAAAGCCCTGTGGTATTACACCTACCGCGTTGAGCCGGGGCAACTTACGCTGCCGCAAAGTTCGTGGACCGGCCCGGCCAATGCCGCATACCACGAAGCCCCGGGGAGCACCAGAGTGCCGGGTGGCGTTCCAGTCCCGGGTGTCAATGTAGGCTAATTCCCTGCCCGCCGGGCAGGTCCTCAGGGCTCAAGGGATGTCTTGCCGGGCCACCCAACGAATCGCCTGTTCCACCAGACGCCGGTACGCCGGATGTTCCCAAGCGTTTCGGTCGTGGCCGCCCTGGAGGTAGACCCAGCGTGACAGCCCGTTGGTCTTGGCCCAGCCCACCACGGGGGTGCTGGTGGGCTCGTCGGTGAGTAGCAACGGCTTGACGTCCGGCGCCACCCAGTAATCTTTGTACGTCTCGTCCAAGATCTCGTAATCCGTGACCCCACGCGTGACCGGATGTTCAGGATCGGCCACCCGAATGCGGAATCGAACGTCGTGTTTGTAGCTGGAGGCGGGGTAGGAGCGACCCTCGCGGACCATGGGTTGAAACAGATAACGCCCACCCAGCAGCTCGGCATAGTCGTCCCAATGGCTGTAGGCGGCCAGGGCATGATGCAGAGCTACCACGCCCTTCCCACTGGTGGTCACCTGCACAAAGTTGCTGCGGGCCTCCGGGCCGATCTGCTGCCACATGTCGTACAACACGACGACGTCGTATTGAGAGGTCAGGTTGGAAGCGAACCAAGCGTGGGCATGCGGGTGCTCCACAATTCGGAAGGTCATGTTGGTGAATCCGGCAAACAGGGCGTGAAAGGGCAATCGATCGAAGCCGTGACCACCCGTGACCACCAGCAGCCGCAGCGGTCCCCCTGCGCGGGGCTGGCGTTCCTGCAGTTTGCGTTGGAGGTAGCCATCCGTGGGCGCCTGGACCCAGGCGGTCAACCAAAGATCCGCCAGCATCTGAGCCGCCCGCACGAGCTGCTCCTCCAGCAACAGTCGGCCTTCCTGGCCCACCGGGCCCACCCCGCTGAACTTGCCCTCTTTGTGTAGCCGGTAGAGCGGTTCGACCTGCTGATGCTGCTCCACTAGCCACGCAGTGATGGCACGGAACAGTCCCTCGGATGTCGCGGCAACCTCCAGGATCCGTGCCGGGCGGAGGCGGTTGCGCAATGCCTCCACCTGGACCCCACCGGTCCGTTCGAAGTAGCCGCCATCGATCCAGGCGTGAATTCCGCGGTCGGTGGTATACCCCTGGGGATTCGGGCCGACCCAGCCGTGGTGATGACGCGTGGTGTGCAGCGGTTGGGAGCCATCCCCCACGAAATGGCTCAGAATACCCATTGCATAGAGCACATTCTGGCGCGCTTGGTCCACTTCGGAAGCCGTGCCGCCCCAGGTTTCGTAGGCGCGCAAATAGGCGAAGGCCGATTTCAAGCGGCCCACCTCTTCGGCAATCCTCCAGGGCAAAAAACCCGGGAATGCGCGGGTCCGGTCACGATCCCGGGCAGGATCGATCGCCTCGAAACGCTCCGGATGTGCAGACCGGGCTGCCAGCAGCCGCGCAGCAAATTCGTAGCGGAACAGGGGCAGGTTCTCAGGCCGCAGCTCGAGAGGTTCCAGATCCTCCAAATCTAGGTAGTGATCGGCCGCCGTGGCGTGGCTGAAAATCACCTCCCCGGACGCGTTGCGCCAGCGATCCGGTTCGCCCGAGAGGAATTGCACACGTTCGCGTGCGGCCGGCTCGAAGACGAACGCAGGGAAGTTCGTGGGCAGCGCTCCCAGCGCCAGGTCCACAATGGCCCGGTGCACCTCATAATCCCAGGCTCGCAGGTTCGTCCCGGTGCTGCTCCAGCACAACACCGCCACCACCACTGCACGCATCGCTTTCATGGTTTCTCCTGGCCCGACAGACTAGCCGCAGAGACCTTCGAAGGCAAAAAGAAGCTTCCGGCAACAAGCGAGCGTGCCGAGGACCGCAACTGAGCGTGCCACGGCCGGTTTTGGGCGACCCCTCGCGCCGCTCCAGACGAGGCGGCAGTAAAGCATACGCTGGAAACGACGCACCGCGCGCAGGGAATTCTGCTGGCCCGACCGCTTGGGGCGACCCGTCGGGGCGTCCGGCTGCCACTTCAACGCTCAGGGGGTGCCACCATTCTCACCTGCGCTGAGGCTCGTACAAGACCGAAAGCCACGACTCAAGCGGGCCGGAGGCTCGGCAAGGGCTTGTAGTGGCCGTGCCCTTCTGCTGCTTGCGCTGCTCTTGGTGCTCAATCGAACCCTCCTGCCGTCCGAGCAGGACTCCGTCCACGACCACAAGGCCACACAAGTACGGCCTTGCTATCGGCCAATGCGTCGCGCCGCCCAAATTGGTGGCGCAGCGCGGACCAGAGCTAAATCCATTGAACCAACCCGAAACGGCCTGGCAGAATCCGACACGAGGTCTAATAGGCATGTTGCGGCAGTGGAGTCAGCGATCGTTCGCGGCGTGTCGCCTGGGGATGGCAGAATTGCCATTCCTGTCTGGCTTTCGATTTTGTCGGGCGCCAGGAACGTCGAACCTCGGCCCTAGGCCCTCCGATGCCGCCGAGGTGCTGTTCCGGCCGCCCGCCCGCTTCGTGAATTGGCCATGTAGCAGGGAATTGCCTCTCGTGGTATATCTTGACAACGTGGTTTTAGTCCAGATTCCTGAGCCGTCGGGACTGGGGGTGGGTGTGTGGGGATGGGTACTTTGGCTGGCTGCGCAGCTCCGGAGACACGGCGGCGTTGTTTTTAGAGGCCCACCTTAGGGAACCAACTCCTGCACTCAGCGGGCAAGCTCATGAAGCGGGCCCAAGCCGGGGAGTGTCTGTGCCGAAGTCGTTCATCCTTGGGGCAAGGGGCGGCCTGGCAGGCTGTTGAAAAAGTCTCCGGAAGAGGGAAGCAAGGAGGGGCGGGGCCGCGTTCTAAGGGCATGTGTAGAGCTCCTCAGGCTCCATCGGAGTTTCGGGCCGTATTGAATCTCAACGGCTGCGGGCCGGCCCAGCATCCCCTGCGTGTTCTCAAGCGCCCGATCAATGTGGTGCTGGGGAAACGCTCGCTCCGGTTCGAGGAGCGCTGCGCAGAGCCGGCGCATTTCGCTCTTTGAGAGCGCCCACGAGGAGAAGCCCCACAAAAACGCGTGCTCCTTCGACGTTCCCGCGGCTCTGACCGGCATAAAGCGCGGGAATGTGGAGGGTGGTTCAAAAATTTTGCACCCATTGGAGGCGAACCTACAGACCGTGGGGCGGGTTCTGGTTTTCTGCCTGCCACCGGCCACCTGGAAGGCAGCCGAGGGGGAAGGAGCTTGCAGACGCAGCTTGGCTGACTTCAGGCCGATGCCGCCTCTTCGGGGACACCCGCCCCGGGGCCGGGGTGGAACTGGGGCCTCCAACGGTGTGTGTGGTCGGGCCCCCAGAAAGTCCTGTCGTTTGTGGGAAGCAGGAATGGGGCAGCAGGGCTCCGGGCGCGGTGTTACTCTTCGACAGCGGCAGCAAGCTGGCGCACTCCAAAACGCTTCGCGATCTCGAGGGCGCCGTGCGGGGTCGCGGCAGCGTATGGAGGGCGGCGGCTTGCCGACGTTTTATCGGGCCGGCCGGTACTGAGGTAGACCCGGGCCGGCCTGTGTGCCGAGTTGCGGCGCTAGGACCCGATGGGCGCGGCTGATCTGGTGGGGGCGTTGTGCTAGGGGACTACGGTGGATGGGGTAGCCCGGGGGAGCGGGCCCGGACAGTGGGGAAATTGAGGCGGAGGGGGTATAGGGGAGCAGCAACGGCCTCAGGTGTGGGGCCTCTTTGGGGTAGCTGCTTAGCCTCGGATGTGTTTAGGGCGGCTGGGTCTCGTGGCCTGCCCGGCGAAACGCCTGCAGCGAGCTGGCGGCGCTGCTGCTGGCTGGGACGAGCCCCAGTGGCAAGGTGCCAGGCCCCTGAAGGCAGGACCACGTGGCCCAATTTCGACCTGGACCAGATCCAATCAGACGAAGCATCGGCGCTCTGCGGGGCGCTCTTCGAAACCCAGCCCCTTTTTCAGCCTCCCGCTAGGTCTCCGGTGTCGCCGGGCCTGCGGCCGAGCCGCGCAGCGGCCTCGGAAACTGGCTATTCGATCCAGGCTGAGGACTGGACGGGCCGGCGTCTTTGGCCTAAGCTGCCAGAGAAGATTGCAGTATGGCGAAATCGCCCAACAGTAATGCAGCCCAAGCGCCAGAGGATTTGTCCTTCGAGGCGGCCCTGGAACGCTTGGAGGCCATCGTGGAGGCCATGGAAAGCGGGGACCTGGCCCTGGAAAGGATGCTGGCCGAATACGAGCAGGGCATGAAACTGGCCTCGCTCTGTGCCCGCAAACTGGCCGAAGCGGAGCTGAAGGTGCAGCAACTGGAGAAGTCCGCGGACGGACAGTTTCGGCTTAAACCCCTGGCCCCGGAGGAGAGCGCGGAAGGTTGACCCGGCGAGCGGCTGCGGGTGCGTTTTCCGGCCCTTTTCCAGACCTCGGTATACAACCCATGAAACGGTACCTGGACATGGTGGACAGCCCCGAGCACGTGAAGAATCTGACCTTGGAACAATTGACTGCGCTGGCCCAGGAGATCCGGGAGGAACTGATCCGCGTGCTGGCCGTCAACGGCGGGCATGTGGGGCCGAACCTTGGGGTGGTGGAACTCACGTTGGCGCTCCATCGGGTTTTCCAAACACCTCGTGACAAATTCGTCTGGGACGTCAGTCATCAGTGTTACGTGCACAAGATCCTCACGGGGCGGAAGAACCGTTTTCACACGATTCGCACTACGGACGGCCTGAGCGGGTTTGCTAGTCGTAGTGAAAGTCCGCACGACTGTTATGGTGCCGGTCATGCCGGTACGGCCTTGTCTGCCGCCCTCGGCATGTGTGCCGCCCGCGATCGCCTTGGGACGGATGAACACATCGTGTGCATCTTTGGAGATGCGGCCCTCACCAACGGCATTTCCTACGAGGCCCTCAACAATATTGCCCAGACCACCCGACGCTTCATCGGCATTCTCAACGACAACGAATACAGTATCGCCCGGAATGTGGGTGCCATTGCCTGGTACCTCAACCGTCTGATTACGCATCCGCGGTACAATGCCTTCTCCCGCGAGTTCCAGAAATTCCTGCTCAAACTGCCTAAGGGCGAACTGGCCCTGAAACTGGCCCACAAGGCCGAAGAAGGTTTCAAGGGCGCCCTGGCCGGGGTGGGGCTGCGTCCCGCTTCGGAAGTGTCGGGGCGTCCGGACGACACCGACGGACGCGGTGGGTACGGGAACCCCGTGTTATTCGAAGAGATGGGGCTCCGCTATCTCGGCCCTATCGACGGTCATGATCTGCCGTTACTGGTCAGCACGCTGGAGTTTGCCAAAACCTGCCAGGAACCGATCGTGATCCACGTGCTGACTCAGAAGGGCAGGGGATTCGAGGCGGCCCTGAAGAACCCGGAGAAATTCCACGGCTCGGGCCCCTACGACATTCGTACCGGCGATTCGCCCCCGCCGAAGGCCGGGACTCCGCCCAACTGGCAGGATGTCTTTGGGCAAATCCTCGTCAAGCTCTGTCGGCAGAACAACTACTTGGTGGGCATCACCGCGGCCATGCCCAGTGGCACTGGTTTGAAACTCCTGGAGAAGACCTTTCCGGACCGCTACTTCGACGTGGGGATTGCCGAGGAACATGCCGTGATTTTTGCCGCCGGCATGGCCACCATGGGGTTCCGGCCGGTCTGCGCCATTTATTCGACGTTTCTGCAGCGTGCCTACGACTGCATTCACCATGACGTCTGCTTGCAGGATTTGCCGGTGATCTTTTGCATGGACCGCGCCGGGCTTTCCGCCAACGATGGCCCTACGCATCACGGTCTTTTTGACATTGCGTACCTGCGCTGCCTGCCCAACGTCATCGGCATGGCGCCCAAGGACGAGGACGAACTACAGGACATGCTCTTTACCGCCACCCTCCAATCCCATCCGTGTTTTATTCGCTATCCGCGCGGGCCGGCGGAGGGCGTGCCACTGAAGACTCAACCGCAACCGCTGGAAATCGGCCGGGCCGAAGTCATCGAACCCTTTCGCGGACAGGGGCACCCGCGGGCCGCCCTGTTTGGCTTGGGCAACATGCTGTCGCTAGCCAGAAAAGCTGCGGAATTGTTGCGGGCAGGCGGCTGGGATGTGGCCGTCATCAACCCCAGATTCTTCAAACCTCTGGACGCGGGTATGCACGAGTTCTTTGGGCGTGCTGCCCACGTGGTGGCCACTTTGGAAGACCACGTGCTGATGGGCGGGTATGGCTCGGCCGTCTTGGAGCTCTATAGCGATCGTGGGATTGCCACGCCGGTCGTTCGGTTGGGTTGGCCCGACCAGTTCATCGAGCACGCCAGCACCGTGGATCATCTGCGCCGCAAATACGGCCTGACGGCAGAGCGGTTGGTGGAACGCATTCAGGCGGCTTGGGGCCGGCATGCGGAGCGGGAGACGGTTTCGGTGCCAGCGCTGGCTACCGAGTGCGCGTCCGCAGGTTGAAGCCACCATAGCGTGGGTGCCCCTGGCGGTGTGGAGCTCTTGCGGGCTTCTGGCGGCCTAGCGAGCCGAACCCTGGAAGACCTGGAGATAGACCTCTCGGATCGCTTGGCGCCACTCGGCCAGGGCTTTCCGGAACGCCTCCGGATCCTCAAACCCACACCGCACGGCCACTCTCCGAAAAGGGGCGGGCTCCGCCGGAAGGACCGACTCGCCCTCATAACTCCACCGACGCAACACCCCCTCCACGCGCCGTAGCCGTCGGTAGTTCTCGATCATTCGATCCCCACCTGGCAGCCAGCCGGTGTCCCGGGCCCGGCACAGGGCACGAACGGTGTTCGGTTCCCGCCACCCCTGCTCCAGACAAAACACCTGCGCCACAAATTCCGCATCCACCAGGCCGCCCCGTCCAGTCTTGATGGCCAGGTCGTCCTGCCCTTTCGGGGTTCGTTCTTTCTCGATCCGCAGGCGCATCTGGTGGATGCGCTCCTTCCAATCGGGTGTCCAGGCTGCAGATCCGAGGTTGGCTTTGGCACGTCGTGCCGCTCGTGCAGGCGTCCCTGTTCCGGGATTCCAAGGAAACCCGGCCGCCACGTGTTCGGGCCGAAAATCTGCCAGCGCCAGGCTCAGCGATTCGAACAGCCGACCCAACTCCGAATCGCCGGCCACGGCGCGGCTCCGACTCAGGGCCTGGATTTCCCACAACTGGGCCCGGCGCCGGTAATACTCCTCGTGTGCTTGCAGTGTGTTGACCAGCAGTCCTTTCTCTCCGTCGGGGCGCAGCCGCGCGTCCATCGGAAACACCAGGCCCAATTGCGTCCGGGCTCCCAAAAGTTCCATCCACTCCGCCGCCCACTTTTGGCACGGGGCCAGATCGCGGGGCGACACCGACGCCACCAGCAGCACGTCGAGATCGGATCCGTAATCGATTTCGCCTCCACCCAGTTTGCCCAGACCGATCACCGCAAAGGGTGGTCGGCGCAGCCGATGCCGCCGCATGACCACCTCGACCGCATACTGAAGGCATGCTTCCGCCAGTGCCGTCAGCTCCTCCAGGTACTGTTCGGGATCGGCTAGCCCCAGAATATCCCGCAGCCCGATGCGCATTTGTTCGGCCTGGTGATAGCGGCGCAGCCAGGCATACTGGTCGGCATCCTCCGAACCATGCCTCAGATCCCGCAAAATCTCTTCGGCACTGCGGCGGCGGCGTAACCGACCGCTGAGCACCTGATCCTCCACCAGGTCCGGCGTACGAATCGCCACCTCCGCCAAAAACTCCGATCGGTCGAACAGCAGCAGCAACAGGTCGAACAACGTCGGATTGCTGTGCCAGGTTTCATAGAGCACAGTCCTGGCCCCGTAGGCTTGGACATAGCTGTCCAGCCGCGTCAGGACACGGTCGGGGTCTGACCACATGGGCAGTTCGGCCAACAGGGGCTCGGGGTGTGCCGGTGGGCGTTGAGTAGCCGCGGCTCCGCCGGGGCAACGATCGAAAAACCGTTCCAGCAAACGCCGGGCTAGCTCCGAGGTCCGGGGCGACACATGGACAAAACCCGGACCTTCCACAAACTCCTGCAGTCGCCGCAGCGCCTGGTCCGGATCGCGAAATCCGCGTGCAGCCAAGAAAGCCTTCCATTCCGTCTCCTTTCCACGAAACCGGTCGGGAAAGGGCAGGGGAGCCTGCCGAACCGTTTCCACCGGTGAGAACAGGCTTTCGTAGGCGGCCCGTACGTGTGCGGTGTGCTGTCGATACGCCTGCGCAAAGGCTCCGGCGTCCGCAAAACCCATGAGCCGTGCCAGGCGCTGTTGCTCCTCCGGACGCTCTGGCAACCGATGAGTTTGTTGATGGGCCTCCATCTGTAGCCGGTGTTCCACCTGCCGCAGGAAACGGTATGCCTCGGCCAGTTGCCGTGCTGTCGGCCGCGGCAGCAGCTCGTACTGGGCCAATTTCTCCAGGGCCGCCAGTGTGGTCGCCTGTTGCAGAAACGGTTGACGACCCGCGTGGAGCAGTTGCAATGCTTGGACGAGAAACTCGATTTCTCGGATGCCGCCGCGACCCAGTTTGACGTGTCGATCCAGTTCCTCAGGCTTGAGCACCTCGGACTCGATCCGTAGCTTGAGCGCCGCCACCTCCTCCAGCACGGTGGGACTGATCGACCGCGGGTAGCGAAACGGTTGTACCGTTTCCAAAAACTCCACTCCCAACTCCGGATCTCCTGCGACCGGGCGTGCTTTCATCAACATCATGCGTTCCCACGTCTGCCCCCACTGTGCATAGTAGTTCTCATAACTGCTCAACGAGCGTGCCAACGGCCCGGCTTCTCCTTCCGGCCTCAAGCGCATGTCCACACGATAAAGGTCGCCGTCCGGAGCCAATGCCGTTACTTCTGCAATGAAACGTTCGGCGAGCCGGTGAAAGAACTGATGGGTGGTGAGACGTGACGGCGCCGGCTGAGCGCCGCGGGGCGGTCGCGGCCAGACCCAGCCTTCCTCGCTGTAGACGAACAGCAGATCCACGTCCGAGCAGTAATTCAGCTCCCGGCCGCCCAACTTCCCCATTCCCAACACACACGCCCGTGCGGGGTGCCAACGCCCGTCCGGTTCCTGCTGATAGGGCGTGCCATGCTTTTGCACCGCCTCCTGCCAGCACCGATCCCAAACCGCACTCAGACACACATCGGCCAGATCCGACAGTTCTCCTACGACCTCCTCCAAAGGCGCCAAGCCAGCCAGATCGCGAGTGGCGATCCTCAACTGTTCGCGGCGCTTGAAGCGCCGCACCTCGGCCAGGGCCGCGTCGAGGTCTTGCGGAGCAGAGGCAAGCCGCTGCTGGAGCTCGCTTTCCAAGCCCTGGCGGCGTCGCGGATGCGCCAAATGCTCCACCGTCAGGCCCGTCAACCACTCCGGGTGCTGCTGCAACCATTGCACCAACACCTGCGAACCCGCCAGGAGGGCCGCCCACACCTCTGCCTGCCGCGCATCCGCCCGGGCCAGAATTTCCCGGGCCGGTCCCTGCCAGAGCGTCTCCCAGTGCCGCCGCGCACGGTCTGGATCCGCGCACTTTTGCAATGCCGTCGACCAGACCGATGGGATCTTCATAGGGAGGCTCCTCCTCGTCCCACAGGCACCATCTCCACCTGCACCTCCTGAGTAGTCCGCGCACTGGGAGGGCGCAGTGGCGTGAAACACCCCCGCCAAAATCCGGCCCCATACACGCAATGCGCCAGAACCACCAGAACCGTTGCACGCCAAACCTGGCGCCAGGGACGACGCCGCCACAATTCGGCACCATGCACAACTAGCAGTGCCAAGTAGGAAGCCAGCGGCAGCCCCACCCAAGCTCGGCGGCCGGCCCAGGAGGCCGGCCAGACCAGTTGACTGAGCAGCAGGCCCGCCAGATACAACACAAACAGCGGTGGCGCGAAGTTGAGCAGGGAACCCCACGTGGGCAACCGACGAAACTGCTCAGCCCGCCCACGTCCATAGGTCCAGAGCATGCGCACAAACTTCCTCAGGTCCGGCCGCGGCCGCCGATAAACCACAAACGCCGGATCGTACCGTAGGCGCCCGCCCCGCCGCTGGATGGCATCCAACAGGGCGTTTTCCTCATTGGGGTAAAGGGTTTCGTCGAATCCGCCCAATTCCAGCAACGTTTGCCGGCGCGCGACCAGGTTGCACAGGATTAACGTCTTTTCCGTGGTCTCCCGTGCCGGCCCCACCGGCACATAACGCGCCCGACTGGGACCGAAGGCCAGCCAACTGCCCAACACCAGAAAAAAAATCTGCTCCTGCTCGGGTGCCCCTGGCGGACAAAGATTCGGCCCCCCCAATACCTCCAGCGCCGGGTCTGCAAACGCCTCTGCCGCACGCCGGAGATTGGACGGGTCCGGAACCGAATCGTCGTCCAAGAAATACACCAGTTCCCCCCGCGCCATCCGCAGGGCCGCATTGCGCTGGACCGAAGGCTGTCGCCCGCGGGCCAGCAGCACTTCCAGCTTCTCGGGCGGATAATCCAAAGCCTGCACCGCCCGGAGCGATTCGATGTCCTTCTGTTCCGGGCGCGCCGCAATGATGATTGTGACCGTGGGCAACGTCGCGCTCACGCCCCAGCTAGCCTAGGACTCGGCCCCGCAAGGGCAAGGCACAAACCGATCTCACCTCCCAGGCCCTTGGGGCGGCCTCGGCCCAAGCCTTCCGCGACATGGGGCGTCTGGCCATCTCACCGCCTTGTCCCCCTGGAGCGCCCTCTGCCCAGAAAGAGGCAGTGCAAGTGGGATTGCGACCTCGATAGCCAAACGCTGCTCCCACTCGCCTCCCCAACCGCCACCAAGATCTACGCTGCACAGAGGGAATGGGGGGCACTCCCTACCAATCGTCAGGTTCAGACCCGAGGCAATTGTCTCACCCAAACTGAGGAAGGTGATCAACTAGGCCACTTCGGCTACAGAGGCTGTGGGAGCGGGGCGGCCGGGCTGACCGCCGCCGGCACAGCTGGCAGGACCAGTTTGCTGCAGTTCTCACGGGAAATTACTGGCATACGGGCGCGGAGGTTGGGTCTGGCCGTGCGGCTGGGGGCCTACTGAATGGGCTCGCTCCTTATCCCAAGCAGATTTGGGCAAGCCACGGTCCCTTGCCGCCCCGCTGGGAGTGTGACGGCGGACTGCCGGCGAAGTCCAGAACCCTCCCGGGGGATAACCCAGCGGCCGGGCAGCATTTCTGGCGCCTCCCCTCGGGGGGCCTGTGCGTTGTATCGTCGACTCTTCCGCTATTGCGGGACCGTTCCCTTGTCCCGGCGATGAATGGGTGCTGGCCCGGTGAGGCGCTCGATCGCAGTCCATTTTTCCGGGAGGGTTCATGGATGTGTACGGGCCTGTGGTCCGCGGCGGGCGGGCCGACCGGCTTGAGAACCGGACCCACTCCTGAGAAGGGCGTGGCGCGGGTCAGGTTCTGTGCCTACCGTGGGTGCATAGCCGAATTTGCTGGGCCGGCTGCTCTTTCGTCAGGGCCACCGGTCCGGTGAGTCCGGCACCGAAGTTGGCGAGACTCCGCATCTCCTTGGCCCCCCGCGGCGGTATCTCGAAGAGCAGACCGGGGCCCTGTTCCTGGAGCCCCGGTCCGCCGTGAACAGGGAGCTCTAAGATCAGCGGGCAGCAGCAAATCGGCGCTCTACTTCGCGCCAATTCACCACGTTCCAGAAAGCCTTCAGGTAGTCGGCGCGCCGGTTCTGGTATTTCAGGTAGTAGGCGTGCTCCCAGACGTCGACCCCCAGGATCGGGATGCCTTCGCAGCCCGCTACCGCGCGGCCCATCAGTGGGTTGTCCTGGTTGGCGGTCGACACCACCTCAAGCTTGCCGCCGTTGACCACCAGCCAGGCCCAACCGCTGCCGAACCGGCCCAGGCCGGCTGCTTCGAACTTGGTCTTGAACTCTTCGAAGCTGCCGAACGCAGCGCGGATCGCCTCGGCCAGTGCTCCAGTGGGTGCGCCTCCGGCATTGGGGGCCATGATCTGCCAGAAAAATGTGTGATTCCAGTGGCCCCCGCCATTGTTGCGGACGGTTGTGCGGATGTTTTCCGGCACGGCGTTCAGGTCCTTCAACAGCGCCTCTAGGGACTTGGCCTGCAACTCGGGATGCCCTTCCAGCGCCTTGTTCAAATTGTCCACATAGGCCTTGTGGTGCCGGCCGTGATGGATCTCCATCGTCTGCCGGTCAATGTGCGGCTCCAATGCATCTGCCGGATAGGGAAGGGGAGGAAGTTCGTGTGCCATGGCTTTGGTTCCTTGCTTCGATGTTCCGTTTGTTGATTCCACCACAGAGCCCTTGGCTCGGGCCGTGGGACGGCTTTGCGCCACCAATCCCGTGGTTCGGCCCGGTTCCCAAGGGTCCCCTTAAGAAAGCACGGTCTGGTTCCGAGTCAAGTGCCCCTGCCGTTTCTCAGCCATTGGCCAGCTCGACGAAGTTCCGCAACAGACGCAAACCCACGCGCTGACTTTTTTCCGGGTGGAATTGCGTGGCAAACACGTTGTCCGCCCAGATGGAGGAGGCAAACGGTTCCCCATAGACGGTGCGCGTGGCCACGATCTCCTCCGACTCCGGACGCGGGAAAAAGCTGTGCACAAAATATACGTAGCATCCGGACGGAATCCCGCGGTACAGCGGGCACTCGGGCCGCAGGATCTCAATCTGATTCCAACCCATCTGGGGGATTTTCAGCCCCGGCTGTTCCCGAAAGCGAACCACGCGGCCCCGAAAGAGTCCGAGACCAGCGGCGCAACTGTTGAATTCTTCGCTGCGCTCGAAAAGCGCCTGGTATCCCACGCAAATCCCCAAAAAAGGCCGGCCTGCACGGATGAATTGCCGTAACGCTTCCAGAAGCTCTTGCCGTTGCAAGGCATGCATGCAGTCGTCAAACGCGCCCACACCAGGCAACACCGCGGCCCGCGCATCCCGCAGCTCTTCGGGACGCTGCACCACGCGTACCTCGGCGCCCACGTACCGGAGCGCTTTGAACACACTGCGCAGATTGCCACTGCCGTAATCCACCAACGCAATCACGAACAACAGGCTAGGGTGGCTCCGCATCGCGGCTCAAGACCGAACGCCCCGCCTGCAATTCGCTGCGGCCCTGGGCCTCCCCGGCAGCAACAGTTTGGCCGCCCCTGTTTCATCGAGTTGTTCCGGAGTGGCCGAGCCGGAGCGTCCGAGCGTGGAAAAGGACCGAACCGCGACCCTCGCTAGGAAACTCACAATCCACAAGGTGGGGCGGAGCGCGGGAGGACATGGCGATGTGCAGCCGAATCTGCCAGGAGCAGACGGAGGAGGAAATGGGAAACCCCATACAACGGCCGCCTGCCACAGGCCAGGGGCGGCAATAAGGAGGCGCGGGAACCAAAACCCGGGACGAGGTAGAGGGTGCGGCAGAACGCGGCCGCCGGGGTTGGCGCCTCTGCGGCGGAAAGCTGCTGTCGGAACCTCAAAAGCCTGTACAGGCCAGGGAACCGGGGCCTGAAGACCCGTAACCTGGCAGCCGTGAAGCGTTTCCATTAACCGGTTGCCTGGTATCCTGGAGTGTGTTGGGCGGGGGCCGTCCGACAGGTTTTTGCGGCTCATGGAGACGGACTCATGGAGACGGGCAGGCAGGTGCCACCGGAACGTTTCGGCCCCCGCACTGCTCTGCCGGCGTGGCGGGTGCGCGGTCGCGCAGCGCGACCCCCGGTAAAAAATCCGCCCAAATGCCGGCCGCTCATTGGACAGAGGGCGCAGATGCGCTAAACTGGTGGCCATGTCATTTACTAAACTTGGGCTGGCGC
>Ga0209809_1002213_pt1 | contig 14220 bp, 14 predicted proteins | sample YNPMSTMetaG_FD_186172 | JGI IMG/M metagenome (GOLD analysis project Ga0209809, IMG submission 186172) | Anoxygenic and chlorotrophic microbial mat microbial communities from Yellowstone National Park, USA - YNP MS-T MetaG (SPAdes) (version 2) ... | reverse complement strand
CATTCCAGTTGAAACCCTTGATGAAGTGCTAAGTATTGCCCTCTTACCGCCAGATGGCGTGACGACGACCCTTGCTGTTCCTCAGCGGAGTGATGCGCTAACACCAGCTACTTCTTGAGCGGAACCCCTCACCTTCCCCCCAGCCCCCCTTCCTCTCCCACGCTGCGGGCGAGGAAGGGGGGGAGGGCTGCCCCTCACCTTCCCCCCCCAGCCCCCCTTCCTCGCCCACGCTGCGGGCGAGGAAGGGGGGAGGGTGCTCCCGCACCTACTCCCCGGGCCCCTTCCGCTCGCATGCGGGGAGAGAAGGGGGAGGTGAGCGGAGCAGGGGCGATCCTGCGCCTGTGTCTGTCGCCGATGCCGCGTTCACGAACCAGATCACCCCTCTCCCGCAGCGCGGGAGAGGGGCCGGGGGTGAGGGCAGCCCCCTCACCTTCCCCCCCAGCCCCCCTTCCTCTCCCACGCTGCGGGAGAGGAAGGGGGGAGATGAGCGGAGCAGGGGCAATTCTATCCAGCTCACCCCGCTCCCGCGCTGCGGGAGCGGGGCCGGGGGTGAGGGCGGCCCCCTCACCTTCCCCCCAGCCCACCTTCCTCTCCCACGCTGCGGGAGAGGAAGGTGGGGAGGGTGCTCCCGCACTTACCCTCTAGCCCCCCTTCCTGTTCCATACGGGTAGCAGAAGGGGGAGGTGAGCGGAGCAGGGGCGATCCTGCGCCTGTGTCTGTCGCCGATGCCGCGTTCACGAACCAGATCACCCCTCTCCCGCAGCGCGGGAGAGGGGCCGGGGGTGAGGGCCTCCCGCAGCGCGGGAGAGAGACCGGGGGTGAGGGCAGCCCCCTCACCTTCCCCCCAGCCCCCCTTCCTCGCCCACGCTGTGGGCGAGGAAGGGGGGAGGGTGCTCCCGCACCTACTCCCCGGCCCCCTTCCGCTCGCATACGGGAAGAGAAGGGGGAGGTGAGCGGAGCAGGGGCGATTCTATCCAGATCACCCCTCTCCCGCAGCGCGGGAGAGGGGCTGGGGGTGAGGGCCTCCCGCAGCGTCTGGCGTGGTCGTCCCCGCTTGCGTCGCGTGCTCCTGCGACAGACGTGGGTACTCCTGCTGTCACTACAAGACACGGGCTAGCAGTAGTGGATGGGTGATGCGCGCCGGTGTCGCAACGTTGTCGAACCGGCCGGTCATCGCGTAGAACCCGAAGCTGAGAATGCTGAACAGCCTTACCGAAGCACACACCAGCCTGCCACACAAGGGGGAGGGTTCCGTTGGTGATAGAATGACAACCCTGCCCGCGACAGCGACGTTGCCACCGCATGCTATACGATTAGCGCCGTAGCACACTCTTCGTGCATGACAGCCCGAAATCGACCCCAACTTGACCATTTGCCATTGATCGCTGCATCAGACTGATCGGCTAATTGACGCAGTTGAGCTGCTAGCAGCGGCAATTCAGTCGGCAAGACTGACCGAAATTCGGCGACTTGTTCGGCTGGATCGGCAGCTTGAAGGGTACCGGCTAATTCATCGAGCAAGAAGATATAGCTGACGAAGAAACGAGGTGCTGGGGTATCGAACTGGTAGGTGATAATGCTCAAAAACCGATTGATCCGTACCGTGAGACTGGTCTCTTCGATCACCTCACGGTTGAGTGCCTCTATGATACGCTCGTTATGACTGATTCCTCCGGTCAGGAGACGAAAAATACCAGGCGGGTAATACGTCTTGCGTGCTGTAATCAGCGTTCCATCGGGACGGCGGATGACCATCCCTACTTCACCGATCCGATCGGTCTTCATCAATGGATCGAAGCAACCATCATCGAGATGGATATGACGATAGCGGGGCGAGCCGTAAGCTGCAACCAGATGCTCAACTTCACTACGATGCCATCTTGGGATGTAATCATACGCGGCCCGCCAGTCCAGATGATCATTGTGCTGACTCATACGTGGCATTACCTCAAAGTCGTGAGACGATGGTCAAATCTGCTGCCGGCCAGGTTGCCAGATCTTGGTGCGGATGATGAGAATCGCTGCCGCCAGAGATGAGCAGATGATGACGCTTTGCCGCGGCCAGCAGTCGCTCACGAGTGGCTGCATCATGGGTTGGATAGTAGACCTCAATACCGTCCAGACCAATTGCAGCCATCGCCGCTATATCCTCATCACTCGCCGGAACTGCATAGATTCCTTTTTCTCGTCCTGGATGGGCCAGCACGGCCAGGCCACCCAAATCATGCGCCACACTGATAATCTCGCCGATACTCAGCGGACGATATGCAGCAGCGAAGTGGGTCAGAATAAAGCGCATCCCGGCATCTTCGTCTCCTTCACCAGACACCCGACCGGGTAATTGGTTATGGCGAGCCAGCACCGACGCAACATCGGCTACCGTCGGCGGTCGATCACGGTCGCTAAGGCCGGGTAAGACAAAACCGGCTGCGACCAGATCACGTCGTAACTGAGCCGCATCAGCCGCATTGCGCTGCACGACTTCTGCACAAAGATCAAGGATCAGGGGCGATTCTGGATCAACTGCATAGACCAGTGTATGCCACAATTTACCGTTGAAAGCACTATCGATTTCGACCCCGCTGATGACTCGTACACCGTAGTGCATACCTACCATCACGGTCGTGATCACATTCGCCGTCGTATTGTGATCGGTCACAGCGATCATGGTCAGACCACGAGCAGCCGCTGCCGCCGCCAGCGCTACTGGCGTCCAGGTTGCGTGATGGGGAGTGGCGTTAGTGTGAATATGTAGATCAATCATGGTCGCTCCACCGGCAGGTTGGCTGCCTGCCACGCTTCAATACCACCGTCGAGCGCTGCCACTGATCCGTAACCAAGATCACGAAAGATCTGCGCACCCCGCTGCCCGGCAGTTGGTTGATTGGCATCACCGTAAGTAACGATCAAGCTGTCTGCTGGCAGTGCTGCCAGTCGTTGATTGAGTTCAGGCGTTGCCAGACTCAGTGCACCTGGCAGATGCGCGGCCCGATACGCTTCACCGGATCGCATATCGACAAAAATAACCTGCCCAGCCTGCCAGCGCTGATATGCCTCGTTGACAGAAATTGTTGGTGCGGGTGGACTATTGGTCAAATCACCGTGTCCGGCGGCAGTTTCGACTGTCGGGACACTTGTTGGCGTAACTGCCGATACTGATCGGTTACCGGTACTGGTAACTACGAAGGCCAGTAGACCAGCTAGAATGACGATACTACCGATAATGACCGGCAATTGCCAGGTTGATGGTTTAGGAGTTTCGGATGAATCAAGATTTTCCATACGTCAAATATCGCCTTGTCTGGTTCTCGTCGTATTATAATGCAGATAGTACATAGCCAACGCGCCGCGTCATGCAACAGGACTCAGTTATGCTCACCGAAATAGTACCAAACATCTATCAACTACGCCTTCCCTTACCCTTCGCTCTCAACCATGTGAATGTCTACCTGCTCCGTGATGAACAGGGATGGACTATTGTTGACACAGGGTTACACACACCGGCTGTCGAAGCTGCCTGGCAAGAGTGTCTCGCGGCATTGAACATCAACCCGCAACATATTCATACCATCATCCTAACCCATTTTCACCCCGATCACTTCGGGATGGCCGGCTGGTTGCACCAGCGTTCTGGCGCCACCGTCTTCCTCTCGCCCCGCGAAATTGAGTTGGCCGAGGAAGTGTGGATCCATCGCGCCGATCACGACGATCCCAGTTTACACCATTTTCTGCGTCACGGTATGCCATCCGATCTGGTTAAGCAAGTTGTAGGCGCCATCGCTACACTACGCTCTGCCACTCGACCTCATCCACCGTTGACACCGTTACCACCAGGCAGTCGCTTGATGATAGGGGGGCGATCGTTCATCGCCATCCATGCTCCTGGTCATAGCGATGGTCAACTGATCTTCTACGCACCAGATGAACAACTGGCGCTGGTCGGTGATCAGGTACTGCTCAAAATTTCACCCCATATCGGTGTCTGGCCAGAAAGTGAACCAGACCCCCTGCGTAAATATCTGGCTTCACTAGCCGAACTTTCTACACTGAGTGTCAGGCTGGCGCTCCCCGGTCATGGAAAACCAATCACCGACTGGAAAACACGCATTGCTGAATTGCAGCAACACCATCAAGAACGGTTAGCTGCGATGTTGCAGGCTGTCCAGGCCGGCGCTGAGACAGCCTTTGCAGTAGCTCAACGTGTCTTCGACGTCGAGCGATTTACTCCTCATGAGGCACGCTTTGCGATTGCCGAAACTATTGCCCACCTCGATATGCTGGTAGCCGACGGGCTGATCACACGCCACACCGCTGAGATAGTACGATACGCACCGTAAGCGCAGATTCGCCAATCTGTAATCTACGTGCGATATACATATTTCAATCTGCATGGTACGCTGCGAGCGCCAATAAAAAAACGGCATCTGCGAGGCGTACCTATGCGTTGGATTGTTTCTGATCGAACCGGATGGTTCATCATCGGATTAAGCGTACTTGCCGTGGTCAGCATGTTTATCGATCTCACCCTTACCATAGTGCTGCTAGCAGGTTGCCTCCTGCTTCTGTTTGGCGAGCACTACCGTCTCTTACACTCGATGCGCATACTTATCGAGCATCTTCGTGATAACCCATTCGATGCCAAATTAGAAGTGGGAGTAGGCATCTGGGGTGAGTTTTGTTATACCCTTAACCGCTTCTTACAGCAATGGCGTACCGAACAACATTTGCAACGTCTCCAGCTAACCCAACCGGCCCTCCGTCAGCTCAACCCGATCACCATCAACCCACCGCTTGCTGGTACTGTCGCTCGAATAGCTGTGCTGAGCGTCGGTCGACTGGCGATTATTGACCCGCTCGATGAAGTTCGTGCTCGTATTGCTCTAATCAAAGAGCAGATTGGTAATCAGCAAGCGCTCATCGATTGGCGTGGCGATCATCTTCTGCTCATCTTTGGCGCTCTGCACCCCGACCCCGATCCGATCCAGCGTGCGCTAGCCCTCATCGATGAGGCGGTTGCTGCCGCTCACACCAGTGGTCTGCCACTACCACCGTTCACACTATGCAGTGGCATCGGGCGCGTAGGCCTTGTTCCAATCATCGGCCTCTACGTCAGTGGTGAAGCTCTTGATCAGGCTACAATCCTGACCCACCAAACCCTCCCCGGTATGATCACCTGTAATGAAGAGGCCTATTTTCATCTCCGAAGTACCGGCCAACTTCCTCTTACCGCAGTTCGTTCGTCTACTACTAACCGTGGTTACACCCTGGCAGTGAACGACATCTTTGCACACCAGCGTGTTGAATAAGCACGGGCTGTACCTTATTGATGAGTCAATCATATCCGGACATAGAAAACACAGAGATGATGGGAGGAACGACTTTTCCTTAATAACTGACCATACCGCTATAAACCTACCCATACCATTTGAGAAGAGGTGAGAAATGCACTATACTATAGACGAAATTGGTGAGGATTACGTGGTGGTCAACGGTGAACGGATTGAGGTTGACCCACCATTTGAATCTGTACCAGACAAACAGGACTATGAAACCTGGCTAAACGAGGTAATGGCTGATGCTGTTAAGACAATCGGAAGTCGAGCAAAAGTATCGGCTCTCTAAGACTACCTTACATCGGTGGCTCAGGGACGGAAAGCTAACTGACCATCGCACCGTTGGTGGACATCGGCGGTATGATAGCGCGGAAATCGAGGCCCTCCTGTCCGTTTCTGATGGTGTAACTGTTACAGATAAGGATGTTGCGATCTCCTCTCGATGTTCCACACAGAAGTAAGCAGAGAACCTGGCTCGCCAGCACGAGCGGCTGGTTGAAGCCTGTGGGGAGCGCGGTTATCGCATTGTTCTGGATTGCTCAGAGATTGCTTCTGGTCTAAACGACAACCGCCGCCAGTTCTTTAGGATCATAGATGCTGCTTGCAAGGGTGAAGTCAGGCGAGTTGTAGTAGAGCATCGGGATCGTCTTACCCGTTTTGGTTTCCGCACCATTGAGCGGTTCTTCAAAGGCGTTGGTTGCACTGTTGAGGTGCTTGAACGAGAAGAGAGCAAAGACGAACACGAGGAATTGGTTGAAGACATCTTGACCATCATCGTGCGTTTCAGCAGCAGGATTTATGGAAAACGCGGTGGACGCAAGCGGAAAGAGAACGCTGATGCAGAGAGCGCATAAGATTAGGTTGAACCCAACGTCAGAGCAGGAACAATATCTCCGTCAAGCCTGTGGCGTAGCAAGGTTTTGCTTCAATTGGGGGCTGTCTGAATGGAAACGCCAACGCGAGGAAGGCGGCAGGCCATCAGCCTATCTTCTTAAGCAGCAGTTCAACGCTGTCAGGCGTGAGCAGTTCCCCTGGACTCTGAATGTCTCCAAATGTGCTGTAGATACCGGCTTTCGCAATCTCGATGCCGCGTTCAAGAACTTCTTTCGCCGTTGCAAGAACGGTGACGCAAAGAAGGGCTACCCCAGCTTCAAAAGCAGGAAACGGTCAAAACGGTCGTTCAGAATGGACGGGACACGAGTCAAGGTTGATGGTCACTGGCTTAAGTTGGAACGACTAGACACGCCAATCAATATGGCCGAAACTCTGAGGTTCGATGGCAAAATTGTGTCAGTTACAATCTCTGAGGATATAGATCACTGGTACGCTACTATCAATGTTGAGGTTGAGAAGCCAAAACACGAACATCCACGGGAATCAGTTGGAGTGGATTTGGGTGTCAAGACCTTGGCGATACTCTCGGATGGCACGCAGTTTGAAAACCAAAAACTGTTGCAGTCTGAGTTACGTAAGGTCAAGAGGCTCAATCGTGAGTTGTCTCGTCGTCAACAGGGTGGTGGTCGTTGGCAACGCACCAAATGGAAGTTGGCAAAATTGCACCGGCGCGTGGCCAATCGTCGGCTGGACTATCAGCATAAGATGACCACAAGGATTGCTCAAACCTATCAAGTCGTAGGTATGGAAGACCTAAACGTGAGGGGGATGTTGAGAAACCATCGCCTGGCCTTGTCTATCGCGGATGCTGGTTTTGGGGAGATTCGACGGCAACTAACTTACAAAACCGAATGGTATGGCGGACAGGTAGTTGCTATTGATCGGTTCTTTCCTTCCAGCCGTCTATGTTCAAACTGTGGCGCTGTCAAAGATGATCTAACGCTGGGCGATCGTATGTTTGTCTGCGAGTGCGGGTATACCGCTAATAGGGACTTGAACGCTGCTCGTAACATTGAAGCGGCAGCGTTCAAAATGATTAGTCGCCGGAGTGGGTTCACGGAGACTTTAAATGCACAGGGACAGGATGTAAGACCCCAAACGGGGCAATCCTGGATGAACTGTGAAAATTCGGCTGAAGAAAGGCAGCCAGCCAGACTTGCGATTTAGGCAGGTTTGGTAAACCAGGAACGACTCTCCCCACTGCAAACTCCCCTCTTCCTCACCCCTTGCGGGCAAGCTGGGCAGAAAGAGATGAACCACCTCCCCCTTCCTCTCCCACAAGGGGAGAGGAAGGGGGCTGGGGGGAAGGTGAGGGTACCAGCCGTCCTCGAAACCTCTGAAAACTCCCAACACAGTATCCTGAAACCTTGCGTTTTACATCAGCCCGACGTATAATATCTTTACGAATCGCTCCGACCAAGCCCCGTCGAATAGCGCGCTGCTGCTTCTGCGCAGGGATTTCTCATGGAAGAGCTTAATCATGTCAACCAAAACGAAAACAAAGGCATACACAAACCCGATCTGAACGACCTGCTCGACCGTGGCGATCAGGCGCTGATGGAAGTCATCATGCGTGATCCAACGCACGCCTATCGTAATCTCAAACACGGCGACACGGTTGATGGGCGAATCATGCGCATTGATCGCGATGAAATCCTGGTCGATATTGGCGCTAAGGCCGAAGGGGTAATCCCAAGCCGCGAAATGCAAACCCTCAGTGAGGAGGAGCGAGCGGCCCTTAAGGTGGGTGATCCTATTTTGGTCTTTGTGGTACAGTCAGAAGATAAAGAGGGACGAGCTATTCTCTCGATTGATAAAGCTCGTCAAGAAAAGAGCTGGCGTGTACTGCAAGAACGCTACGAACGGGGAGAGATTATCTACGCTCGCGTCAAAAACTATAACAAGGGTGGTTTGCTCGTCGATCTCGACGGTGTACGCGGCTTTGTTCCGGCATCACAGGTGTCGAGTATCAGCCGTAGCTCAGAGGCACAAAAGCAATCTGAGATGGCGCGGCTGGTGAATGTGGAACTGCCGCTGAAAGTGATTGAGATTAATCGCAATCGGAACCGTCTCATCCTTTCTGAGCGGCAGGCACTGGCCGAAACACGTGAGAGCAAGAAGGATGAGTTACTTAATTCCCTGCGCGAGGGTGACATCCGTGAAGGGGTCGTCTCATCTATTTGCGATTTCGGCGTCTTCGTCGATATCGGTGGTGCTGATGGGTTAGTCCATCTATCGGAAATTTCGTGGTCGCGGGTCAAACATCCCGGCGATATATTGAAGGTCGGTGATAAGGTAAAAGTCTCGATCCTTAGCATCGACCACGAACGCAAACGGATCGCACTTTCGATTAAACGCACCCAGAGCGAACCGTGGACGAAAGTGGCTGAACGGTACCAGTTAGGCCAGATTGTTGAAGGAACGATTACCCAACTGGCATCGTTCGGCGCCTTTGCCCGTATTGAAGATGGGGTAGAGGGGTTGATCCATATTTCAGAAATTGGCGACGAGCGGATTCAGCATCCGCGCGAGGTGTTAAGTGAAGGTCAAGTGGTGCAGGCGCGAATTATTCGGATTGATCCAGCCCGTAAACGCATCGGCTTGAGTCTCCGTCTCCACCACGAGCCGACCGAGAGTAGTGAGCAAGCGGAGGAGGCTGACTAGTGGTGGTGGCTGACCAACCACGATGGCGCTCGTGGATGGTCAGGAGTATCGCAATAACTATAACTATGGTTACTATCCCCGGTTTGTTGAGCAATATGTAGCCGTTTCCTCCAATTGAACGAGTGGAGAATCGTATGTCTGACCTGTACAGCAAATTCACCAAACGTGCCAAGCAAGTGTTGCAACTGGCAGCCGAAGAGGCACGTGCATTCAATCATCCATATATCGGTACCGAGCATATTCTGCTCGGTCTGATTCGCGAGAGCGAAGGTATCGCAGCTCGCGTGCTCGACGAGCTAGGGGTGAAGCTCCCGCAAGCACGCAGTGCGGTTGAGTTTATCGTCGGTTCTGGTGAAAGCACCATGGTCACCGACCAAGAATTGACCGCCCGTGCGCAAAAGGTGATTAAATACGCTATCGAAGAGGCAAATCGCCTCAACCACCACTATATCGGCACCGAGCATCTGCTGCTTGGTCTGGTGCGCAATGGTGAAGGCGTGGCAACCGGCGTCCTCGACATTCTGGGCGTATCACTCGAACAGGTGCGGAACCAAGTGATGCGCGTACTCCGTCATGGTACGACCGGTACAACCGGCGAAACACGGACAGCGCCTGGCACAACCACAACCCAGCGTCAATCGAAGACACCGTATCTTGATGCGCTTGGTACCGACTTGACTGAAATGGCCGAGCAGGGTCGCCTTGACCCGATTATCGGTCGCCAACATGAAATCGAGCGCGTCATCCAGATTCTCTCGCGCCGCACCAAGAATAACCCGGCGCTGATTGGCGAACCTGGTGTGGGTAAGACGGCAATTGTTGAGGGATTGGCGCAGCGCATTGTGCAGGGTGATGTGCCCGACAGTATCAAGGGCAAGCGCGTGGTGACGCTCGATATGGGTGCACTGGTTGCCGGTACCAAGTATCGTGGTCAGTTTGAAGAACGTCTGAAGCGGGTGATCGACGAGATTAAGGAGTCGCGCTGCATCCTCTTCATCGATGAGTTCCACACGATTATTGGCGCCGGTGGCGCAGAGGGTACGCTTGATGCGGCTAATATTCTCAAGCCGGCCTTGTCACGTGGTGAGTTGCAGACGATCGGTGCAACAACGCTCGATGAGTATCGCAAGTATATCGAGCGCGATGCTGCTCTGGAACGCCGCTTCCAGCCGGTGATGGTCGAAGAACCATCGATTGAAGATACGATTCAGATATTGCGCGGTATCAAGTCGCGCTACGAAGACTTCCATCAGTTGCAGATCAGCGAAGAGGCAATTCGAGCGGCGGCCGTGTTGTCGGCACGCTATGTTCCAGACCGGCAACTGCCCGATAAGGCGATTGACTTGATTGATGAGGCGGCTTCGCGGGTTCGGATGTACCGCTCGGCTACCCCGCCGCGGCTGCGCGATGCCCTGCGCGGCCTAGAAGCGTTACGGAAAGAACGTGAAGCAGCGCTTGAGGATCAACAGTATGAACTGGCTAACGACCTGAAAGAGCGCGAAGAGCGGATGCTCATGCGCATTCAGGAGATCGAAGCCGAACTGGGCACCCGCAGCAATGAACGTTACGAGCGGCCATACGTTACCGAAGAGGACATCGCTGAGGTTGTTGGGATGTGGACCGGTGTGCCGGTGACCCGCCTGACCGGTAACGAGACGCAGCGCCTGATGCACATGGAGGAATTCCTCCACAGCCGCATTGTCGGTCAGCACGAGGCTATTGTGACTATCTCGAAAGCGGTACGCCGTGCTCGCGCCGGTTTGAAGGATCCGAAGCGCCCGATTGGGAGCTTCATCTTCCTCGGTCCCACCGGTGTTGGTAAGACTGAGCTGGCGAAGGCATTAGCTGAGTTTATGTTCGGTACCGAAGAGGCGCTGATAAAGATCGATATGTCGGAGTTCCAGGAGCGCCATACCACCTCGCGGTTGGTCGGTTCGCCGCCCGGCTATATTGGCTATGGTGAAGGTGGGCAATTGACCGATGCAGTACGCCGGAAGCCGTATAGCGTAGTACTGTTCGATGAGATCGAGAAGGCCCATCCCGATGCCTTTAATCTGCTGCTCCAGGTGCTTGAAGATGGTTACCTGACTGACGGCAAAGGGCGACGAGTGGACTTCCGCAACACGATTATCATTATGACCAGCAACGTCGGGACGGAGCACATCCGACGTGCATCACGGATCGGGTTTGGCAGTAATGCTGCCGAAATCGATCAGAACGATATGCGGCGTAAGGTGGAGGAGTCGCTCAGGATGCTCTTCCGGCCAGAGTTTCTTAACCGGATCGACGCCACTATTATCTTCCATCCGCTTACAACGGAGGAGATTCAGTCGATTACGCAGTTGATGCTCAAGCGCGTACAGTCTCAGCTCGATGAGCATCAGATCAAGTTGGTAGTACAGCCCGATGCGCTCGAGTTCCTCGCCCGCCGTGGCTATGATCCGGCCTTTGGCGCTCGACCTTTGCGACGAGTTATTACGAATCTGATCGAAGATCCACTGGCTGAAGGTTTGCTCTCTGGTCAGTTCCGTGACGGTGATACCGTGATCGTCGATACGTTTGAGGATCAGTTACGCTTACGCTCGCAACGTGAGATCGATCAGGAAAAGGTTGAAGAAAGTCCGGCCCTAGTATAACATTTGACATTCGTGCATTGGAAGCACCCCTCCATCGCGGTGGAGGGGTGCTCTTTTTTAATCTAAATTTAGGATTGGTGAGCGGTATAATGAAAGCAAGATTCGCGTCTTAATATGGAGCAAAGCGATGATGCGATTCCTTGGATGGGTAATAGGCATGATGCTGGCGTTAGCAGCGATGCCATTGCATGCCCAGAGCAATGCGATCTATTTCGTTGCGACCGGTCAGCGCCTTGACGACACGTATGGTTTTCTGACCGCCTGGAGGTCAAGTGAAGGAGCATTGACTCTTGGTCAACCCATCAGCGCACCTTTTCGTGATGGTGATCTGATTGTTCAGTATTTTGAGCGCGGGCGCCTTGAACTTCATCCTGCCTATAACAATGCCATTTTACGCGGGCGGGTCGGCGCTGAGTATGTTGCTGCACTGGGGAAATCGTTTCCGCCACCCACCAAAACTGCACGCGAGTCACCTGATCGGCGCTGGTTTGCCGAAACCGGCTATACTCTCGGTGCGCCATTTCTTACGTTCTGGGAGATGTATGGCGCCGTTGATGTTTTTGGCTTACCGATCAGCGAACCACGGTGGGAATATGTTGGCGGCACGCTGCGACTCGTTCAATATTTTGAACGTGCCAGGTTGGAAATCGATCCACGTGCAACGAATGCAACCCATTCAATTCAGATCGGTGATCTGGGGCGCGATCTGGCCCGCTTGCGTGGCATCGATCTGAGACCAGTTCCGGCAAACAATGCGATTCCGGTCGATGCCAACGGTCAACCGCAAATCACACTCCCTGCCGCTCCGTCGCCGTCGGCCACAGTACCACCTGCCGCTGTGCCGACCTCCACACCGGTGAGCAAGCCTGTAACCCCCAAACCACCACCGACCAACCATACCGGTAAGCAGATCATTGTCGATCTTAGTGACCAGTGGCTTTATGCCCTTGAAGGTGACCGGATCATCTTTGACGCCCCCGTCTCCACCGGACGCGACGGGTTTAACACGCCGATAGGGCACTTCAGCATTTACGCCAAGGTGCGCGAACAGACCATGCGTGGCTGCGCTGGCAGTGAATGCTGGGTCGTGCCACATGTTCCCCACGCGATGTATATTGTTGGCGGCGTAGCCTTGCACGGAACATACTGGCACAATCAATTCGGTACCGGTATACGCCGGAGCCACGGCTGTATCAACTTACCGCTTAAGGCAGCCGCCTGGCTCTACGATTGGGCGCCAGTCGGCACTCCGGTGACTGTGCGGCGATAGCGTGGTAACCCGGTGATCTGCGGCTGAAGGAAGGGTTTGAAATCCGCCTACCGAACCGATGTGGTGACGAGCATAATAACTGGAACACACCGGTCCTGGTCGTTGTGATGACGTATACGCCATGTAGGGGCGCAGCGCGCTGTACCCCCGCATCGTATGGCATGATCACCACCATATCCCACAAGCGGAGGTGGGGCTAGCCTATAATTACTCAACGATCACCGTCGCAATGGTTTGCCACGTCCCGATATTACCCGCATTATCAAGCGGTTTCACGCGCAGCACGTACACGCCAGCCGTTAACGGCGGCGGTGTCAATACTGGTTCCGTGACAAACCACTCACTCTCGCCTGCCGGGTCTGGCCCGAGATAGACGCGATAACCGGCCACGCCGGACAGGGCATCACTCGCTGCTGGCCATGTCACACTGGTCGGCTGTAAATGGGTAAGTCGTAGCTCTACCGGAGCTGCATCGAGCGTTGGTGGTGAAATATCGTATCCAATCGGCCCATAGCTTGCCAGCGTCTGGCGGCCATCAGGTCCCCACGCCCGCACATAGAGCGTATGCCATCCCTCACCCATATCGGCCAATCGTGCATAGCCATCAAATGCACCGGGGAACATTGGCGCATCGGCAGGTGGTTCAGCATCCCAGGCCTGGCTCAACCCGCCGCCGCCCCAGGCCACGCTGAAGTCAATCTGATGATCAACGTTGTACCACCCACCTGGTTGTCCTTCACCGGTAAAGGTGATTACCGGGTCTTGCAAGGCCATCGCGGTTAATATTTTGCCACCATGCTGATTGCAGCCGCCTATCTCTGGCAAATCGTAGCCCTCGGCAAATCGCAACGGTACCGATTGTCGCTGGCTCCAGCCATTATTCGCAGCAGTGAACGCCGTAAAGTGCAGATGAGGAATACCAGGTGAACCTCGATCACCGGCATACCCCACCAGATCACCAACCGCAAAAGGAAACCCACGCTCGGTCGTCACCGGACGACTGAGATGAGTATACATCGTAAAGAAATTGTTCCCATGGGCCAGAATAACCGTACCACTGCGCGCTTCCCAATGCCAGAGTGTACCGGCAGCCGCAGCACGAATCGGTGCGTTGTATGTTGGCCCATGTACCTGAGCCAGATCGAGGGAGTAGCGATCCCAGCCATTGTGGGTACCGCATGCATAGCCTTGAATGATACGCCAGGGTTCGCCTGGTGGAGTGGGTAAGACGAGGGTAGGAGCAGCAAGCACAGGCGTTGGTTGCCCAAGCAGCGCAAGCATTCCGGCGATCAGCCAGCCCAGCACGAAGAGAGCACTGCGCCGACACGTCGAATGCAGCGACATGCAGTTGTTCCTCCGGGCGTTGTCCTGTCAGGGACATACGCCATTCAACGCGGAATCACATCGTCGCACATTGGTGCGA
>Ga0209809_1002210_pt1 | contig 14226 bp, 9 predicted proteins | sample YNPMSTMetaG_FD_186172 | JGI IMG/M metagenome (GOLD analysis project Ga0209809, IMG submission 186172) | Anoxygenic and chlorotrophic microbial mat microbial communities from Yellowstone National Park, USA - YNP MS-T MetaG (SPAdes) (version 2) ... | reverse complement strand
CCACCGAGGCTCCCCCGTGCAGGTAGCCAAAAGGCTGGTGCAGCCGGGGTGTTACTTCCATCTCGGCCACCACTTTTTGCGGGGAGGCCTCCAAGATGTGGATGCCCAAGGTTTTCATCAGCGAATCACGCTCGAGCTGGGTAGGGTCGGTCTTGCTCATGAGGAATAGCCTACCGCACCTTCTCAAAAAGAAAAAAACCTGTTACAATACCTATTTGCCTGGGGGCGTTCTGGTCTCGACAGGAGTCCTTGAAGGCAGTACGGCGTGTCGAGGTAGCCCATGGCCTCGTAAAAATGGGCAAAGCCATAACTGGCAACGTCCGTAGCAACAGCTACGCCCTCGCTGCGTAAGCCAGCGACGTTCTTCAGAAGCCCAGCCGATGGCGTACTGAATGAACGACCCTAAAGTCGGCTAGCCTGCGGCAAGGCTCCGTAGCCAAAGGCGAAACCTTCACGGAGCTTGGTTTGAGCCCGCTGTTGGTGGCGTAAGCCCAAACGACAAGCAAGCACCAACTACACACGTAGATGTCTGTTGGATAGGCTCCTGGACGCGAGTTCGACTCTCGCCGCCTCCACCAAGTACCCGCGCGAACGCGCGGGTGGCCTTTTTAAGTAGATTGCCGCGAGTCGGATCCCAAGAAGGTCTGGCCTGGGCGCCTAGAAGGCCGGTACTGGAAAAAGTAAAACTCTATAGCCAGCAAAAAGGCGGCCAGCAGGGCCAGCCAGGGGGCCAGTTGTATGGTACGTGCGGGGGGTAGAGGCCGGTCGGGGCTGGGACGGGGCAGTAAGGTTTCGGCGGGGTTGAGCAGGCCGCTTTTGATCTCTCCCCGGGGCGCTACCAGATTGTAGAGCAGAACCGGAAAGGCAGGTAGATTTTGCAGGCGCTCAGCGGGAGGCAAGTATACCCCGCTAGGGTGATACCAGGCCAGAACCTGGCCGGTTTCGCTGCTGGCTAGGGGCCGCCAGCCAGCGGCCTGGGGGGGAGGGGGAATAGGGAGGCTGTAGCCCACCAGCTCGGCCCCCCGCAGATAGGGGAGTGTGCGCTCTACATCGAACACTGTGGCTTGCCCACTGGCCTGCTCGGCAAAAAAAACCGTGAAGCGGGTGGGCTCGCGCTGGGGGGTACCCACCTCGATGGCTATCTCAGCGGGGCTGCCCCGGCTGGTGCCCAGCAAGGCCAGGAGGCGCTCGAGGGCCGGTGAGCGGCCTGAAAGCTCTACCCGCACCAGTCGCCTAAAAAAACGGGCCTGGTTATCCAGGGCCAGGGCATCGTTGCCCACGATGCGGGCGCTGGGTGTGGCTGAGGGTACTTCCAGGCTGCTGTAGCCATTGGCAGGCACCTCGAGCGCATACCGCTGGCCATCCACCAGCAGCTCGCCCCGCCACAGCCCAGGCCCCGCGTTGGCTACGGCCACAAAACCAGGCCCAATCGCGGTGATGCCCACATTGCTGCCGTTGCCGGCCACGTTGAGGTAGCCATCGGTTTCAGGTGGCGGGGCCTGGTCGGCGATGGTCAGCACCCGGGCCCCAGGCAGCAAGGCCCGGCCCCTTGCCACGGCCAATGGGAGGTTGCTGCTGGCCGCCTGGGGCTGAAGGTCCTCGAGGGTCGCCAGCAAACTTCGCCCTGGGGCCGGGCCAAAGGTTTGCACCTGGCTTCCGGCCACCACCAGAACCGCTCGAGGCGAAGCCGCCAGGCGTTCACGGGCCAGGGTTTTGGCGCGCTCGAGGCGGCTGGGGCTTACGTCGGTAGCAGCCATCGAGGCCGAGGCGTCCAGCACCAGCACCAGCTCGCCCGGACGATCCAGCGAAATTCGGGGAAGGGCCAGGGCCAGCGTTGTCAGCAGGGCCGAAAGCAGAAGCAAAAATAGCCGCAGATCAAAGCGCCTGCGGGCCCGGCCTTTGCGTAAGGCTTTTTGCCACAGCCAGAGCCCCGCCACTTTGCGCAAGGGGGGTTGCCTGCGCCGGTACCATAACCAGACCAGCCCCAAGACTGGGGGTATCAGCAGCAACAGCCAGGGCAAAGCGAAAGCCACCTGCACCTTTTTAGCATAGGCGCATTGGACTTAGATCAAAGCGCGCTGGTCAACCAACCACGCCGCACGGATGAGTCCACGGCATGGCCCGGGCGCAGGGCAGGTCTTGCTGCTACCACCGCACCTCGTAAAAGCCCCGGCTAACCAGGCTGTTGCCCTCTACCACCGCATAGGAAAGCCCCGGGCCAAAGCGCCGGCCGGCCAGCTCGAGAAAACGGGTAAGGGACTGGGCAAGGCCACGCTCAAGCCCACCCCTCTGGTTGCCGATGGTTTGGGGCAACATATCGCGCAGCGAACCAAGCTGCTGCTGCAGCAGGGCACCCTGGTTGCTGAAGGTATAGCCCACGGCATGGGCGGGAATGCGCGCGCGGAAACGCTGAAAGCCGGGATCGTTGCGCCAGGGTGGGTTCTTGCTGGCGGCCAGGGCGCTTTTGCTGGTGGCTATTACCAGCCGACTGGACTCGAGCTTGTAGTACAGCACCCCCATCAGCCCCACCTCTACCGCCTTAAAGTCGCCTTCTTTGCCCAGCACCCTAAAGCCGCCCTGCCCCTCAGGGCTTGCGAAGGCCGCCAGGCTTTGCAAAAGCGCCAGCAGGTTGGCCTCGGCGGTTGCGGGATCGCGTAGCTCCGAGTAAATCAGACTATGGCCCAGTATGGCCTCCCTGCGCCCGTCCGAAGCAGGGGGCGGCCCGGGCACCGTGACGGTGGCAAAGCGTGCACCAAATGCCCTCAGATCGAGATTTAGCCGCACATCAAACTCGCGCAGCAAGCCTGACAGATAAGCAGCAAAGCGGCTCAGGTCAAACACCCCGGTCGAGACCGCGTAGCCCTGGGGAAGGTCTGCGGCGTTGTAAGGGCGCTCTTTGGGCAGCAGCAGGCTGGCCAGGGCGGGGTCAACGGTGGGGTTCAGATCCAGACGAATTTCTTCGCTATAGCCTCCGGGGGTGAGCTGAATGGCATAGCTGAAGCGGCGGATGGTGCGGGCTGCGCCATTGGTTCGTGGGGGCAGGCCCAGACTGCCTATCAGCTCTTGCGGAGGGGCTGCCCACAGCACGATGTCCCCCCGCACCGGGGCTTGCAGACCCCGGCGGTTTTGCAGGAACAGGCGGGCATATTTGGGTGAGGCAAAAAACACCAGCTCGCGGCTGAAGCCGATCTCGACATCGCGGTCACCCCCCACCAGCCAGCTACTCTGGGAGCGCAGGCCTTTGGCATCGCGGCGCAAGACCTTCATGGCCTCGGCGCTGGGGCGGGCTATCACAAAAAACCCGTCGGAATACAAAGCTGCCGCCAGGCCGCCTGCGGCAATTCCCAGCAGGGCAGCATTGGAGCCTACTTGTTGCCGCAGCTCACGGTTGAGCAAGGCCTCTATCCCACTTTGCTTCCAGTCGGTGGCCAGCCCGCGCAGGCTTTGGCTGCCGCGCAAGTCGTTCAGGTAAAAGCCGGCTACAGCGCCCTGTGGGGCCAGTGCAAGCAGGTTCTGGGCCGAGGCGGAACCAAGCAGAAGCAGTAAGCAGATCAGGCGAGCCATACGCCCATGGTACTCACTCGCTCCAAGGAGGGAGCGGCTTTTTACCCGAAAGATGCTGGCCAATTATCGCTGCACAGCCGTGGCTTCCCATTCCAGAAGGCCACTGCCCCTACAGAACCACGCGGGCTGCTAGGAAGGCCCTAGGCTCCCTTTTGTCGTTCGGCAATTACCTTTTGCGCCAGGTTGGGGGGCACCTCGGCGTAGTGGGAGAACTCGAGGCTATATGCACCGCTTCCCTGGGTAAGCCCCGAGAGGGTGCGGCTGTACTCGAGCACTTCCACCAGGGGGGCTTCCGCACTAACCACCGCCAGGGCACCCTCCTGATCCATGCCCAGGATGCGCCCCCGGCGCGACTGCAGGTCCGATAGAATATCGCCCACTTTATCCTGGGGTACGAAAATCTTGAGGGTGTAGATGGGTTCTAGCAAAGTGGGGCTGGCCTGGGCCACCACGTTTCTGAAAGCGAGCTGAGCGGCCAGTTGGAAGGCCATGTCGGAGCTGTCTACCTCGTGGTGGGAGCCATGGTAGACCACCGCCCGAAAACCAATGACCGGATAACCAGCCAGGGGCCCGCTTTTGGCGGCTTCCTTGATGCCCATCTCCACCGCTTCCATGTATTTGGTGGGAATCACCCCGCCGGTTATCTCCCAGACGAACTCGTAGTCGGGGTGGGGTTCCAGCCTGAGCCACACATCGCCATACTGCCCGTGCCCGCCGGTTTGTTTTTTGTGCTTGCCCTGCCCCTCGGCCCTCTTGCGGATGGTCTCGCGGTAGGGAATCTTGGGAGGCCGGGTGATGATTTTTACCCCGTAGTCGGCCAGGCGTTCTTTGGCGGTCTCGAGGTGCAGGTCACCCATGCCCCACAGAATCTGCTCGCCGGTTTCGGGGTTGCGCTCGAACTTCAGGCTGGGGTCTTCTTCCAGCAGTTTGCGTAAGGCATCGCCCAGCTTGGCCTCGTCACTGCGCGACTCGGGGGCAATGGCCACCATCGCCACCGGGTCGGGTAAGCGGGCCGAGGGAAACTCAGGGCGCTCCCCCTGCCAAAGCGCCATGCCTTTGTGCAGGTGGTCGGCCTTTGGCAGGGCCAGAATGGTTCCGGCCTCGGCCTCCTCGAGCTCCAGCAGCTCCTTGCCCTTGGCGGTGTAGATATGGGCCAGCCGAACCGTGCCATTGTCCGACTGGAGGGTGTCACCTACCCTGACCTTGCCCCGGTACAACCGCGCAAAGGCTACCTGTCCCATAAAGGGGTCGACCTGCACCTTGAACACCTTGGCCGCAGGGCTGCCCTGGCCCCAGCGCTCCTCGGGGGAGGGGAGGGCCTCGAGGAACAGGTCGAGCAGCATATCCAGCCCGATGAGCGCACCCGAGGAGCCAATGGCTACCGGAAACACCTGGCCTTTGCGCACGGCCTCATGGAAGGCTTTGGAGAGGGCTACTTCCTCTACCTCCCCGCCCTCGAGGTACTTCTCCAGCAGGCTTTCATCGGTCTCGATGATGGCCTCACGGGCTTCACTGCGGTACTTTTCGACCTGGGCCTTCTGGTCTTCGGGAATGCTGGTTACCACCGGGCGGCCTTTGTCATAGCGGAAGGCGCGGTCGTGCAGCACATCAATCAAGCCGACCCACTGCCCGTTTTCGTACAGCGGCAGGTGGGCCGGGATGATGTGCCCGAGGGTGGAGCGCAGGTCCTCGAGCAGGGCAAAAAAATCGCCTCCTTTCTCCAGCTTGCTTACCACCACCATGCGCGGCAGCTCCAGGCGTTCAGCCACTGTCCAGGCCCGCTCGGTGCCAATTTGCACGCCAGCCTCGGCAGATACCACCACCACTGCCGCGTCAGCGGCCTCCAGCGCTCCGCGAATTTCGCCTACAAAATCGGCATAGCCTGGCGCATCAAGTAGGTAGATCCAGTGCCCCCGGTAGATGATGGGCAGCACCGCCGTACGAACCGAGACCCGGTGGGCCTTCTCCTCGGGGGTGTAGTCTGAGGTGGTGTTGCCTTCCTCCACCTTGCCCATGCGGTCCTTGCCCCCGGTAACGTAAAGAAGCGCCTCGCCGAGGGTGGTTTTTCCGCTGCCGCTGTGCCCTACAAGGGCTACGGTGCGAACCATAGTTGTCCTCCTTGTAGCCTCTAGTATAAAGCCTGCGGGCGGGGCTTGCTTTGCAAAGTGTTTTCTTTGAAACCGAGGGCTATGCTAAACTCGCTTCTCGCTTCGGCGGCATGGCAAGAAGGGAGGAAGCCCGCCTATGATCGAATTTGCCACCAAGGCCTTTGTGACCTTTTTTGTGCTGATAGATCCCATCGGCCTAATTCCTCTGTTTTTGGGGCTGGTAGGTGCGCGCAGCTACCAGGAGCAGAAGAAAATCGCGCTGCGTTCGACCTTGGTTGCAGGGCTTTTGGTGCTGGGTTTTGCCTTGTTGGGCGGGGTGGTCTTGCGCTATCTGGGCATTAGCCTCGAGGCCCTTAAGGTGGCAGGAGGGCTGCTTTTATTCAGGATTGCCCTGGATATGATCAATGCCCAGCTCGAGCGCGAGACCGACGAAGAGCACGCCGAATCGCAAGCTCGATCCGATATTTCGGTTTTTCCCCTGGCCATTCCACTGATTGCCGGGCCCGGTACCCTGGCCAGCGTGCTGATCCTAACCGGGACAGCCCCCGGGGGGGCTTGGGGCTTCCTGGTGGTGCTGGCTATGGCGGCGTTGGTCTTGTTCATCACCTACTGGTCGCTCAGGGCTGCGCTCAGGTTCTCCAACCTGCTGGGGCGCACCGGCATCAATGTTGTTACCCGTATCCTGGGGATCTTGCTAGCAGCCCTGGCGGTGCAGTATGTGGCCGATGGGGTGCGGGTGCTGCTGGGGCTAACTTGATGCAGCTACCTCCGATATGAACCTCACCTTGAAGCCTGGTCAAGCCCGACCAGATGCGAGGGCGGCTTCTGTTGTGGCCTTGGATGAGGGTCCCAGCAAAAAGAACGAATCATCAATTGTGGATGGCTGCGAGGTTTGGTCTGCTGGCAGTCCAGGTGGCTCATGTGGACGCACCCAGCAGCTCGCGGGCGTGCTCGAGGGCCACTTCGGAGTAGCTTCCTGAGAGCATTCGGGCCAGCTCACGCACCCGTTCCTCGCCCTCTACCAACTCTACCTGTACCCCAGCCTCGTTTTTGACCACACGGTAGTGGTATTGGGCTCGAGCCGCAATCTGCGGTAGGTGGGTTACCACCAGAACCTGACGTTCGCGGGCCAGCCGGGCTAGCCGCTCAGCTACCTGCCAGGCTGCTTCACCCCCCACCCCAGCGTCTATCTCGTCAAAAACCACGGTTTCGGCCTCGCTGCCGGTTAGCAGGGCCAAGGCCAGCATTACCCGTGACAGCTCGCCACCCGAGGCGGCCTTTTCCAGAGGGGCCGGACCTAGGCTGGGGTTGGCCGAAAAAAGCAGCTGGATCTCCTCGAGCCCGTCCGGGCCTGGATGCGCCAGCGCTGTCAGGCCCACCTTAAACTCCGCAGCCGGCATGCCCAGGGCCCGTATCTCTTCGCTAACCTTGTGCGAGAGCGCCTCTGCTGCGCGAAAACGGGCCTGCGAGAGCTGCTGGCCTACCTGCAGAAGGGTCTGCCAAGCGCTTTCTTTCTGGGCATAAAGTTGACTCAGGCGGTCTTCGGCTCCTTCTAGCTCCAGCAGCTCCTGCCGGGCAGCTTCAGCGTACGCCAGAATGGCTGGGATGCCTTCACCATACTTGCGCTCGAGCCTCTCGATAAGCGCCAGACGGGCTTCCACTTCGTCAAGGTGCTGGGGGTCGGCCTCGAGCCCCTCCAGGTAGTCTTCTAGCTCGCGGCTCACAGCCCGCAGCGTGTCCAGGGCGCTCTCGAGGTCGCACCTCAGATTTTCCAGCTGGGCATCGAAGCGACCTGCTGCTCTTATCTCCCTTAGGGCCAGGGTAACCAGCCCCAAGGCATCCCCCTCCCCGCTCAGCGCCCCGGCGGCTGCTGAGACCCGCTCACGCAGGGTCTCGAGGTGGCGCAGGCGCTCAGCTTCTTGCCTAAGCTGCTCCTCCTCCCCCACCACCAGCCGGGCCTGATCGATCTCGGCGGTTTGAAAGCGCAGAATATCCAGCTTGCGCTCACGTTCGCGTGCGGCAGTCTCCAAACGCTCAATCTCGCTCAGGATAGACTGATGGTGTGCGTAGGCCCTTTGGTAGCGCGTTAGCAAGTCTGGTTCGATCTGCGTATCGAGCAGCCTGCGCTGGGCTTTGCGACTGAAGAGGGCCAGGGCTGCGTGTTGGGCATGAATAGCTAGGTGTCGGGCTGTCTCCTCGCTTAATTCCCTTAGGCTTACCACCTCTCCCTCGATGCGGGCGGTACTGCGGCCCTGTGTAACCTTGCGCGAGAGGCTCTTGCCATTGATAAAGGCCGTTACCAATAGGGTGTCGGCCCCAGGGCGCAGCAGGCCCTCAGCTTTTTCACCCAGCAAAAGGGATAAGGCATCTACCAGCACGCTCTTACCCGCACCGGTTTCGCCTGTGAGGACGGTCAGCCCAGGGCCAAACTCCAGCGCCACCTGTTCCAGCACGGCCAGGTTCTGCACCTCGAGGCGTTCTAGCATACTTTAGGGTACTATATTAGTTTTTGTTTTTATCAGAATGAGGCCAGATTGTGCTGGCTGCTGTCGGAAAAGGGCGGGTTTATTCAGTGATGCCTGTCCCGTTTGAGCCCCGGAGCGGTAAACAGCCAAGGCGAACGGGCTTTGCTAGGATTCGCTAGGTCAGTAGCGCTTCAAACTCTTCCTGTAGGGCCTGTGCGGCTTGGACGGTGCGGCCCACCACCAGGATTGAATCCTCGCCCGCAATGGTTCCCACAATGTCGTCGCGTCGGAGCCGGTCAATTAAGAGGGCGATGCCCGAGGCGTGGCCCTCTGAGACCTTAAGCACCACGATGTTTTCTCCCCGGTCCACGTCCCGTACAAAGGTGGGGAAGATGCGCCGCAGCTCTTCTAGAACATCCTCGGTTAGCTCGAGGTGGGCCAGGGCGTACTTGTGCTTTCCTCGTCCGAGCGGAACCCGTACCAGCCGCATTTCGCTAATGTCTCTGCTTACGGTGGCCTGGGTTACATCGTAGTTCATCTTTCGCAGCCGCTCCACCAACTCGGCTTGGGTGGAGATGCTCTCCCGGCTGATGATTTCTTGGATGGCTCGATGCCGCTGTTCCTTGCTAGCCATAGCGACTCCCCGAGTACCGAGTTGTGATTATACAGGGCGGGCATGGGGCTTTACAAGGAAATAGCTTTTGTCTAGGCTTTAGTTTTCAGCCAAAGGCTTTTTCGTGCATGAAGATGCAACCCAGCGGGGCTATTCTGCTGCTTGAGCGGCTTCACGTGGGTACATCTGATCGAGAAGTTTGCTCAGGCGGTCTTCCGCGACCAGATTCTCACCGATTGCAAGGCGTCCGCTCTTCAGTTCCTGCATGGCCCAAGTAACTGCGTTCGGGTCAGGTTTTTCGCCCTCTAAGGTGCGCATGCGGGGGTACTCTTCGGGGCTCAGCGCCGTGTTCTTGAAGTTGTAGCGCAGTAATTGCTGGGCCCGCTTGGCCGCCACCACGGTCAGGCGGTACTTGGAATCGGTGAGGGTCAGCAGGGTGTCAATTCCAGGTTCTGCCATAGGTACGCCTCTCTACAAACATTATAGATTACAACACAGGCCTAGATTTATTTGCCTGCCTCGCCAGAGGCTCGCCTTATGTGCTCGAGTTCGTCGAGCTCACTTTCCAGCACAGGGTCCTTTGAGAGTGCGCGAGCGATAGCCTCGCTCATGCGAGGCTGCAATAGCCGCTCAGCCTGTATGATAGCGGCGAAGTCGGAGACCGCCTTGTCGAGCTGATCGTTAACCAGCACATACTTGAAGCGGTGAGCCATGCGGATTTCTTCTTCGGCCCGCTCCAGCCGCTTGCGAATTTTGCTCAGGCTGTCGGTACCGCGCACCAGCAACCTGCGCCGCAACTCGGAGAGGGAAGGTGGGACGATAAAGACCAGGATTGCTTCTGGCATGTTTTGCTGAACCTGCAAGGCACCCTGGACCTCTATTTCCAGCAAAACATCCTGCCCCTTGTTGAGGGCCTCCTCAACAGGCTCCCTAGGGGTACCATAGTAGTCATCTACATACTGTGCCCACTCCAAAAAACCGTTTTGTGCTATCGTGCCTTCGAACTCGGCCTTGCTAACAAAATAGTAGTCTATCCCATGGCGCTCGCCTGGCCTGGGTGGGCGGGTGGTCATGGAGATTGAATAGTACATACGGTGGTACTCCAGCAACCTTCCGCGGATGGTGCCTTTGCCCACCCCCGAGGCCCCCGTCATGACAAACAGATTCCCCCGTGGCATAGCTGTGGCATCCTATCAGAGCCAGGGCTCTAGCGCTACCTGTTTCGCGCAAGGTTGTAGCGCGCACCCTTGCGTCCAGGCTGCTGGGGCTTAGACTAACCCCTGGCTATGTGCGGACGTTTTCACAGGGGATGAGATGACACCAGACTGGGTTAAAGACGCGGTTTTTTACCAGATTTTTCCGGATCGCTTTCGCCTGGGGCAAGGGCCAGCGGGCCACCCCGCGCCGAACCAAAACGCTTTCGAGGCCTGGGAGGCCCCGCCTACCCTGCGGGGTTTCAAGGGGGGCAACCTCTGGGGTGTGATCGAGAAGCTTGACTACATCCGGGAACAGGGCTTCAACGCGCTTTACCTCTGCCCAATTTTTGCCTCGACCGCTAACCACCGCTACCACACCAGCGACTACTTCCAGGTAGACCCCATTCTGGGGGGTAACGCGGCTTTACAGAAGCTGTTGGAAGAGGCCCACCGGCGTGGCATGAGGGTAATTCTGGATGGGGTTTTCAATCACTGCGGGCGATCCCACTTCGCCTTTCAACACGTGATGGAAAACGAGGCGGCCTCACCTTACTGCGGGTGGTTCCACATCCAAAAATTCCCTTTGAACGCCTATTCCAGACAGGCCAACTACGCGGCTTGGTGGAACAACCCCGAGCTGCCTAAGTTCAATACCTCCAACCCCGAGTGCCGGGCATACCTCCTTTCCGTGGCAGAATACTGGCTTCAGTACGGCATAGACGGCTGGCGGTTGGACGTGCCCAACGAGATTGACGATGAATTCTGGCGTGAGTTCCGCCGCCGGGTAAAGGCCCGAAACCCAGAAGCCTACATCGTGGGTGAGATCTGGGATGATGCCAGCCGTTGGCTGCAGGGTGATCAGTTTGACGCAGTGATGAACTACCCCTTGGGGCGGGCGATTCTGGGCTTCGTGGGTGCGGAGGTGCTGGACAGGGAGCTGGCTGCCAGGAGCGGGTTGGGGCGTCTGGAGAGCCTGGGGGCCTTGGCCTGCCATCACCGCCTCGAGGACCTCTTCCGCCGCTACAGCTGGGAGGTCGTGACCGCTCAGATGAACATCTTGACCTCCCACGACACTCCGCGCATCTATAGCCTTCTAAGAGGCCAGCTCGAGCGAGTGCGGCTGGCTTTCGCCATGCTTTTCACCCTACCCGGTGCACCCACGGTCTACTACGGTGAGGAAATAGGCATGGCAGGGGGTCACGACCCGGACAACCGTCGGGGCATGATCTGGGATGAGGAGCGCTGGCATAAACCCCTCCAGCAGACCATACAGCAGATGTCGGCCCTGCGCCGCTCCAAGCCAGCGCTCCGGAGAGGGCGCTACCAGTACCTCTATGCCCATGGCTCCCACCTGGCCTTTGCCCGCACTTTTGAGCACACTAGCCTGGTGGTGACCATCAATGCCGCTTGCGAACCTTGGCGTGTTAGTATTCCACTGCACGGGTTATGGCCGCGGGGGGAGCAGGCCATAGACCTGTTGTCGGGCAAGACAGGTTGTTGTGTGGGGGGGTATCTCGAGGACGGCCTTGTGGAGCCTTTCAGCCTGGCCGTGTGGCAGCCCCTCGAGTAGCCCACCTGCTCAGGAATCCTACGGGGGAGCCTTGCTATGCTGAAAAAACCCGAGTGAAACTGCGACCGACAAAATCTGCTTTTCGGTGCTCCCTCAGACCTCAGTAACCTGCTTTGTTTTCTGTAAGGCGCTGCTCAACCCTTGTCGCTATCGTACAACCGATAGTAGTATCGAGCGCAGAAACCCCCATATATTGTAGCTACGTCCTGGGGGCTCCAACCCAAGTTTTGGAGGATTTGTATGAACAGCTTCAAACCCGCGCTTTTTGACGACCATGCTCAGGCCATCGCCAAGCGTCAGTATATGCAGCCCAGTGATGGGGACATATATGGAATGTTTCGTCGGGTGGCTGCCTGGGTGGCCTCGGCGGAAAAGTCGGAGCAGGACAAGCAATACTGGAGTGAACAGTTTTACCAGTTGATGGCCTCTAAGCGTTTTTGCCCGGGAGGGCGAGTGCTGGCAGGTGCGGGAACCCGGCACGGTAACGTTCTCAACTGTTTTGTGCAAGGGGCGACCGAGCATAACCCCAGCAGCTTTGAAGGCATCATGGAAGTGGCGACCAAGCTGGCTTTGGTGACCAAGGTGGGTGGGGGCAATGGAGTCAACCTGGACCCCTACGTTTCCCGTAAAAACGCTGGTTCGCGCGAAACCGTGCGCGGCTTTGCCTACATTGCTGCCGACCATGCCGACGTCGAAGACTTTATCAGGGGTAGGATGCGCCCCCCCATCAATCCTGATGGTGAGAAGGAAAGCATCGCTGTGCGCAACTGGACCCGGGTGGTCTATGGCCTGCTAAAGCCCGAGCTGGCGGCGCTGGCCCGGCGCAACGGAGTGATGACCGTGCGGCAAAAGCCTGCCGATGTGCTGGTCGTGCCCGACGATATGCGCGGTATCATCGAGGCTGCCAAAACCGCCCTGGGCTTGGTCTTGAAGGGCCAAGAACCCCACGTGGACTTTAGCAGCCTGCGCCCCGAAGGCGCGCCCATCAAGGGCAGCGGTGGAACCAGCAGCGGCCCGGTGAGCTTTTTGGTAGAAATTTTCGACAACTTTTTGGAGTGGGCCAACCTCGGGGCGGAAAAAGCAGGCCCGGTAGCTACCTTACGCTACGTGTATGCGCCGGTGCTGCGGGTGGTGAGGCAGGGCGGCACCCGCCGGGGGGCGGGCATGGCCACCCTCTCCATTGACCACCCCGACCTGCTGGACTTCCTGACCGCTAAAGACCTCGACCGTGAGGCCAGCGAGGGCGACATCTCTACTTTTAACATCTCGATTCTGGTCACCGAGGCCTTCTGGCAGACCCTGCAAACCGATGGGCTATGGGCGGTAGAGCCTACGGAGGTACCGGGCAAGTACTACCCCTGCCCGATGCAGGAGCCGTACACCGGTACCCTGCCCGACCTGCCCGAGCGTGCCCAGGATGGCGCCCGCCCCATTCCGGTCTACGGGGGGAAAGTGCCTGCCAGGTGGCTCTGGCACGAGATCGCCTGGCACGCCTGGGCTACGGGGGAGCCGGGCCTTATCTTCGTGGACCGCATCAACGAGCTTTCAGCACTGAAGCACCTAGGAGAAAAATATGTGATAAAAAGTACAAATCCCTGCGGAGAAATCCCGCTCACCGTGGGTGAGCCCTGCGACCTAGGGGCTATTAATCTGGCTGCTTACGTGGAAAACGGTGGGTTCAACTTTGCTGAGTTCCGCAAGGATGTTCGCACCGCTGTTCGCTTCCTGGACAACGTGCTGGATGTGAACGTGTTTGCCCTCGAGGACAACCGCATCGCCAGCCAGACCCTGCGCCGGCTGGGCCTGGGGGTGATGGGTCTGGCCGACATGCTCATCAGGATGGGCCTGCCCTACTCCTCGGAGGCGGGCCGCCGGTTGGTGGCCCAGGTGATGAACGTAATGCGCGAAGAGGCCATTGCCGAGTCGGAGCGGCTGGCGCGGGAGCGGGGGGTGTTCCCGCTTTACGAGCAAAACCGTGCTGCTTTCGAGGCGCTGGGGATACGCCCACGGCGCAACGTGGCGCTGCTGACGGTGGCCCCCACCGGCACCACCAGCATGCTGATGGGGGTCTCGAGCGGCATCGAGCCGGTATTCTCCCCCTTTATGTGGCGGCGCATCGGGGGTGAGTACAAGGCCCTGCTGCACCCCTTGTTCGTAGAGATGATGGAGCAGTTCCCGGCAAGTGGGATATTTGAGAAGGACGGGGCCTGGGACTGGGATGCTATCATCGAGGCCATCCAGGCCAACCACGGCAGCGTGAAAGGCCTGGAGGGTATCCCCAGCGCCATTGCGGCGGTGTTCGAGGGGGCCCATGACGTGTCCCCGCTCGACCATGTGCGGATGCAAGGTGTGGTGCAAACCGCCTTCGATGCCGAGGGATACGCGGCTAACTCGCTTTCCAAGACCATTAACCTGCCCAACCAGGCCACGGTGGAAGATGTGAAGACGGCCTATACCGAGGCCTACAAAACCGGATGCAAGGGCATCACGGTCTACCGGGATGGCAGCCGCGAGCATCAGGTGCTTACGGTAAAGAAGGATGAGGACAAGAGCCAGAAGATTGTGGTAGTACAGCCGGCCTTACTGGATGTTCCACCTCATCCAGAACCCTCGGCGCGCCCAGTTTTTGAGCGTGCAGGACGGCTGATCGGCTACACCGATATGGTCAAGCTGACCGCAGCGGACGGCACCCGTCGCAGCTTTTTGGTAA
>Ga0209809_1002205_pt1 | contig 14242 bp, 12 predicted proteins | sample YNPMSTMetaG_FD_186172 | JGI IMG/M metagenome (GOLD analysis project Ga0209809, IMG submission 186172) | Anoxygenic and chlorotrophic microbial mat microbial communities from Yellowstone National Park, USA - YNP MS-T MetaG (SPAdes) (version 2) ... | reverse complement strand
TGGTAAAGTGCCTTACTGTAATCCTTCATCTCAAAACCAAAAAGCTATCCTTTCCCTCGTCGTAGGTTATAAAGAGGCTGTCCTTCTGCCTTATGGATGCGGAAAGCATTGCCTCCTTTACCGCCTTCCTTCCCTTTGTCTCCTCAAGCCTTACCAAAAGGTCCTTCTCCCCAGGCTTTAAAAGGACTTCGTCATAGACAAACACAGACGCATCCTTCCTTATCCCCCTTGGGTTGAAAACTCTTGCGTGTATGAGCCTTCCGTTTTCATAAACCTCCACCTTTATGGGGGACCTTTCCTTTATTATGGCGGTCTGGGCTTGCATGTGTGAAAGCCCTCTGGATTTTTGCACCTCCTCCCTTACGGGAGAGGACCTGTATTTAAAGCTGAGCACCAGCACAGAGTGGTCCTTTGGATAAAAGGAAACGGTATGCGTGGTAAGAGGATAAAAGAGGAATATAGGGACCGCCAGCATCAGGCTTGCCAAGGCATAGTTAAGCCTTCCCGAGGGGACGACCCGAACATCTTGCCCCTCCTTCTCTGCTTTTATAAAATCGTTAATCTCTCTCTCAATGGACTTAACATAGGGTGCCTCAAGGATGAGGATCCTTGCACCCTCCACCTTCTTCCTGAGGATGGGTCTTCTATTTCTCTCATACCTCTCCTCTAACCATTTGTTTCCTTCTCTAAAGTAGCAGTCTTCATACTCACAGGAGACCACTACGAGCCCCTTTACACCCATGCGTAAGACCTCCTCTGCATAGAAGGTGTTCAAAGCACCTGCGCACGGGAGGGTAAAGGTCAAAAGCCCTTTTCTCTCTGGTGGCACCACGCTGAAGGGACACCTGAAAACTACATAAGAAGGTTTTTCCTCCTTTATCCTTCTCATAACCTCCTCCACGGGAAAGGTGGGTATGCTTATAGCCTGCACACTGCAGGAACCCACGCATATGCCACAACCCGCACACTTTCCCTCGTTCAATATAGCCTTCTTTTCTCCTTCTACCTCCCTCATGGTAATGGCTTCGTAGGGGCAGTCTATGTAGCACTGCTCACAACCGGTGCATTTTTCTTGGTTTATTCTGGCGGGAGGGTTTCTCCTGCCCTTTATGACCCAAGGGAAAACAAAGAGAAAGGTAAAGAAACCGATAAACACCAGCCAGTTGGCGGAGAGGGGAATGTATTTAAGGAGAGGATACCCAAAGAGATAAAACCAGTCCACGCTCATCTCAAAGGGCAGTTTGTAGATTATTGCGGGAGGGTCGCTCTTGGCGGGAAAGGTAATTGACAGAAGGACGATCAGTAAGGTTATGGAGACATATAAGAACTTGGGAGGGATGAGCCTTGGTCTTGCGTTTCTCATAACATGCACCCAAAGGGTAAAGACTATTAGTATGGTTAAAGCTATGTGGGCAAAGAGAAGGATCCTGAAGAGACCACCCAGATACTTCAGGTCTGTGTTTAAAAAGGCGCTCATAAGGACATCCCCAAAGACGGGAAGGAAGGAAAAGAATTTGGCGGTTAAGAGCCCTACCAACTGTGCCCTTGTATCCCAAACCAGAATGTAGCCGGACACACCTATGGCTAAGAAGATCAAGAGGGTAGCAACGCCACTAACCCAAGCAACCCACCTGAACATCCTGAACCTGTCGGTTATGATCACATGTAGCATATGGGCGATGGTGGTAAGTATGAGGGCGTCGGAGGAGTATCGGTGTATTCCTCTCATTATGTTTCCCAAAAAGCTTTTTGATATAGCCTCCACAGAGGCGTGAGAACTCTGAGGGTCTATGCTGTAAAAGAAGAAGAGATACACGCCCGAAAGGGTATCTATTACCAAAAGGAACACCGCTATGGCTCCTAAATGGTAGAGGGGGTTGAGCCTTGAAGAAAAGAACCTGCTGAAAAGGTATGACAACCTCTGAAAGGCTATGTAAAACCTCTGCATACCAAAACCTCCTGTAAGCATTCACTTACATAACATAATAATATAAGAAAGTTTTTATAATCGTAAGGTTTAAATTTAAGATAATTTTAAGAGAAATTTAATTATTGCTTTTTTTACTAAAAAGTATAAAATAGTAAGTAAACCCTTACGGAGGTGTAGCCATGGAGGAAAGGAAAACGCCCTTCCTTCAGTTGGTGCTGGAGGACTTTATGCTCCTCCTCTTTTTGGGGGTCACCATCTACGCGGTCTCCTATCTCATTTGGGGACTAATGGAGCTTGCGTGGCTCTCGCCTATACCTGCTGAGATAAAGCAGGAGCTATTGGGAGGTAAGTAAGATGGCGCTGTTGCCACCTGAAGAAGGATGGTATTTTAAGAAGGTAGCAAAGGACGAGAAGATGTGGATCACCATCGCCTTGGTGGTGTGCCTCATCCTTTTCTTTTGGATGGTGGTCTGGCACATTTACGGAAGGCAAAACCCCTCCTTTACCACCTACAGGACCACACCGGAAGAGTTCAACGCCCTGACCATGGCTTTTATCAAGAAGTATCAGACGGGAGAGATGAACGGCATACCCGTAGTGGAGCCACCACCAAACAGCGATGTATTTTTAGTCGGCAAGATGTGGAGGTGGGAACCAGTGCTCGTGCTCAAAAAAGGTCAAGAGTATAGGTTCCATATCTCATCCTTAGACCTCCTGCACGGGTTCTCTTTGCAGCCTGTCAACATGAACTTTATGGTCTATCCGGGGTATGATTACGTGCTGACCTTTAAGCCCACCTCCGCAGGAGAGTTTGCCATAGTCTGCAACGAGTTTTGCGGTATTGGACATCACATGATGATAGGAAAGATCATAGTAAAGGAGTGAGGAGGTTTAGCCATGTTTAGAACGTGTGATATTACAGGATTTAAGGTGGACCTTAGGGCGGAAAAGCTCATACAGCTCAACGCAGTTATGGCGGTGGTCTCCTTGTTAGTGGGTGTGATAGCCGCCCTTCTCTTGGTTCTTACCAGATGGCAGGTGGTGCATCTTTTGTCCGTTGAGTGGTATTACAGGGCGCTAACCCTTCACGGTCTCAACGCCCTCATATTCTGGATCGTCTTCTTTGAGATAGCTGGTCTATACTTTGGCTCCACTGTAGTTCTAAACTCAAGGATGTCTTCTCCCAAGTTTGGATGGCTTGCCCTTATTTTGATGGTCCTTGGCTTCCTTCTGGTGAACTTCACCATACTTACGGGCAAGGCGGATGTTCTGATGACCTCTTACGCCCCATTGCAAGCCCATCCCATCTACTACCTTGGCGTCATACTCTTTGCAGTGGGTGCCCTCATAGGCGTCTTCTTATTCTTTGCAAACCTGTTGGTGGCAAGAAGGGAGAGAACATACGGGGATACCCTTCCCCTCTTTACCTTTGGTCTTGTTGCAGCGGCCATAATAGCGGTGCTCACCCTTGCTACGGGTGCGGTGATATACATACCTACCCTCCTCTGGTCCTTGGGGATCATCAAGAGCATAGATGCAGGGGTTTATAAGCTCGTATGGTGGGGACTTGGACACTCCTCCCAACAGATAAACGTAACAGCCATGATAGCGGTGTGGTATTTGGGAGCCTTTTTGACCGTTGGTGGCACATCCATAAACGAAAAGGTAAGCAGGTTTGCCTTTGTCTTCTATGTCATAGGCATAAATGTGGCATCCGCCCACCATCTCTTGGTGGATCCAGGTCCAAGCCCTGCGTGGAAGGTCTTTAACACAAGCTACATAATGTATATTGCAGTTTTGGCTTCCATGATCCATGCCTTTGCGGTGCCGTCCGCCGTGGAATCTGCCCAAAGGAGGAGGGGCTTCACAAAGGGTCTCTTTGACTGGCTCAAGAACGCACCATGGGGGAACCCTGCCTTTTCCGCAGTATTCCTCTCCATACTGAACTTTGGTTTCATAGGCGGTGTTACGGGTGTGGTCAACGGAATGGAGCAGACTAACATAATAGTGCACAACACCCTATCCATTCCCGGACATTTCAAAGGGACGGTGGTAGGTGGAACCACCTTAGCCTTCATGGGTGCCACTTACTACCTCATACCACTCATATTTAGGAAAAAGATCGCCCTCTTTGGTCTTGCAAAGCTACAGCCTTGGGTTTTTGGCTTAGGTATTGCAGTGCTGGCGGTATCAATGTATATACTGGGTGCCTTTGGCGTTCCAAGAAGACATTACGATATAACCTTCTCTGGAGGACCCTTCACCTACACCTTCAACCCCGCCACGGACTTCTTCTGGGTGCTCTTTGCCCTCGGTGGTATAACCGCTGTGATAGGTGCCCTAATGTGGATCCTCATAGTGGTCCTCTCCGTGTTCTTTGGAGAACCGGTCAGAGGTCCCCAGGATATGCAACTTAAGATAGCGGAACCTCCTCCACCCGCCAAGGAAGGGCACGGTTTTGAAGCACCGGGGACATTGACCCTAACGCTCCTCTTTATGGGTGTGTTCCTCATATTCTTGCTTCTCAACTGGGGCTGGCTGGCGGCCATGTGGGAGGTCAAGTGATGTATTTATACATCTCCATCTTCTCCTTACTACTCGCGGGTCTTTTTGGACTGCTCATCGGGCTGACCCGCACCCCCGCAGTGACCCTTCTCAATTCCCCAAAGCTCTTCTATCACTTTTTGGTGGGACATGTGACCTTATCAATAACCGTATGGCTTATGGGCTTTACCTTAGCCTACTGGCGTTATAAGAGAGGCAGGGGAGAAAGGGTCGCACCTCCAGCCATCCCACTCGGGGCGCTCTTCCTTTCCCTCTCCTGCCTCCTACCTTATGGAGAACCCTACCTGAACAACTACATACCCGTCATAGACCATCCAACATTTTATGCGGGCTTATTCCTCTTTTTCTCGGGTTTTCTTTTGGAAGCCCTCGGGGGTTTGAACCTAAGGAAGCTCTTCTCCGAGGATAATCTCTTGCCCATCAGTTTCCTTTTTGGAGTGCTAACAGTTCTTACGGTCTTGCCCTCTTTTCTTGTTGCCACCGATGAGGGTGGCAGAAAGTTATACTTTGAAAGGCTCTTTTGGCTTCCCGGACATCTTCAGCAGTTTTTATATACCTCCTTAATGCTTCTGGTATGGCATGAACTGCTGAAAAGGAACTCCGGCGTTAGCATAAAAAACAGTCTGCTTTCAACGAGCAACCTCTTTATGCTCCTTATGGCTTTACCACTGTTTATAAGCCTCTTTGCTGACCCCGTGTCAAGCAAGCTGGTCCATAAGATTGCGGTCTTTTCCTTTGGTGTAGGGCTTGGCGTTCCCGTTTTCATCCATACTTACTATGTGCTGAGGCACATAAGGCTGAACCTTGGGGTTTCAACCCTTACCCTTCTCTCCTCCATTATGGCCTATTACGCGGGGGAAATAATAGCATACGGGGGAATGCAGAGCGACCTCAGGATCCCAGCCCATTACCATGGGGTGGTGTCGGGCGTTAGCTTAGCCTTCATGGGGCTTACCTACTACATGCTCAAGGAGAGGTTTGGTTTTGTGATGGGGGAATGGGTTGCAAAGCTACAACCCCTTGTGCTCAGCCTTGGCATAAACCTTTTAGTGCTTGGCTTTTACTTGGCTGGGAGGCTCGGAACACCCCGCAAGACCTTTGGCTTTGGATACATTCAATATGGCTCTACCCTCCTCTTTATGAACCTCATAGGTTTAGGTGGAGTTCTATCTGCGGTAGGTGGTGCGCTCTTTCTGAGCTATACCTTAGCTACCCTTCTTAGGGGGTTGAGACATGCCACTTCTTCTTAACCTCCTGTTCCTGTTTTCCTTAGCCTTTGGGGTGTTGCTTCCAAGGGAGGAGAAGGTTGTTGGGAGTGTTCTGCCAAACTTTGAAGTGCAAGGGGAGGATGGAAGTCTTAAGAGTTTAAAGGAGCTTGCCCAGGGTAAGCCCCTGATTATAAACCCCATATACACAAAATGTTCCTCTGCCTGTCCTCTGATGACCCAGCAGTTGAAGAGGTCTCTGGGAAATTTGGATGCGGTGGTGCTGTCCCTCTCCTTTGACCCATCGGACACCCCAGAGGACCTAAGGAGGTTCAAAGACATTCACAAGCTTCCAAAGAACTGGTTTGTGGCAAAGGCTGGGGAGGAGGTCTTTAGAGCCCTTGATTTTAACTACACCTACAATAGGGAGTTTAAGGAGTTTGATCATCCCAATGTCTTCTATGTGCTCTCGCCATCCCTTAAGGTCTCTCGTGTCTTCTACGGGCTTTCGCCATCTCCAAGGTCCCTTGGGCTTGCCACCCTGGAGGCAAAGAAAGAGGAGGTAGGGCTCGGCATCTTTGAAAGTTTTCTTCTCAGGTGCTTTAGATACAGCCGAGAGACGGGAAACTACCAAATAGATTGGTTCTTTTTAGGAGACCTTGTGGGCGGACTGCTCACCTTCCTACTGGTGCCCATCATAGTCTGGGGTGAAACGATAAAAAGATTTATTAATCAAAAAATATTGACATTTGGTAAGTAATTATTATATTTCAATGATATAGATCACTGAAGGAGGTAAGGCCATGAAAAAGGGATTGTTGTTAAGCGCCATCTTTGGAGCCCTTGTGGGTGGCGTTTTCTACGCCAAAGCCCAAAGTCAGCAAAAGGAGGAACTGTCTCCTCCACCACCCCTTACAAAGGAGGAGCTGGAGATCGCCAAAGAGATCTACTTTGACAGGTGCGCGGGTTGTCATGGGGCCCTCAGGAAGGGGGCGACGGGTCCAGGCTTACTGCCGGAGAAGATGAGAAAGATGGGCACGGAAACTCTAAAGGTCTTTATCACCTACGGCACGCCAGGGGGCATGCCAGACTGGGGAAGGCAGGGTATCATCAGCGAGAAGGAGATAGACATCCTCGCCAGGTTCCTCCAACACGAGCCACCCCCACCACCGGAGCTACCCTTGGATGAGATGAAAAAGTCCTGGAAGGTGTATGTCCCACTGGATAAGAGACCCAAAAAACCCGAGCACAACAGAAATTGGCAGAACTTCATGGCTGTGATCCTAAGGGACATAGGAAAGACAGCGGTCATTGACGGTGATACCAAGGAGCTTGTGAGCATAGTGGATACGGGCTATGCGGTGCATATAGCCAGATACTCAGCCTCGGGAAGGTATCTATACACCATAGGAAGGGACGGGAAGGTGGTGCTCATAGACCTTTGGATGAAAAAGCCGGACAAGGTGGCGGAGATTAAAACCTGCTACGACGCAAGGTCCATAGACACATCCAAGTATAAGGGACCTAAGGGGGACTTCCTTGACAAGCTAGCCATAATAGGTTGCTATTGGCCACCCTCCTTCGTCATAGTGGATGGTCAAACCCTTGAACCCCTCAAGATCGTAGCAACCAGTGCCTACACCTACGACACCAACGAATTCGTTAGGGAGGCAAGGGTAGCCTCCATAGTGGCATCCCACCACGACCCAGAGTGGGTTGTAAATGTGAAGGAGGCGGGTCAGATATGGTTGGTGGATTACTCAAACATACGCGCACCTAAGATAACCATGATAGATGCGGAGAGGTTTCTCCATGATGGTGGATGGGACGCGTCTAAAAGATATTTCTTGGTGGCAGCTAACTTTAGGAATACCATATCCGTGGTTGATACTAAGGAGAAAAAACTTGTCAAAAACATAAAGGTGGGTGCCATACCACACCCTGGTAGGGGTGCCAACATAGACCATCCCAAGTATGGACCTATATGGTGCACGGGACACCTTGGAGACAACACCATCCAGTGCATAGGCACAGACCCCGTGAAGCATCCCCAGCACGCTTGGAAGGTGGTGGTGAAGGCTGAAATGCCCGGCGAGGGTGGAGGAAACCTATTTATAAAGGCCCATCCCAAGTCCCCCCACCTATGGGCGGACAGGGCTTTGCACAACGATAAGAAGTTGCAAAGATCCCTGTTTGTGTTTGATAAGACAACATTCCAGCTCAAAAAGGTCATAGAGATCCCGCCAGAGTTTGAAGGAAGGGCTGTGCATCTTGAGTATAACAAAGAAGGAAACGAGGTTTGGGTGGCGGTTTGGGGCAAGAAGGACGAACCTCAAAAGCAAGCTATACTGGTTTATGATGACAAAACACTAACTCTAAAGAAGGCTATAACGGGCGATTGGGTGGCTACACCCACCGGACACTTCAATGTGTATAACACTATGAAGGACCTCTACTGATGAGGAAATTTCTTTTCTTCCTGTCCCTCCTCTCCCTCTCCTTTGGAGGAGGGCGGGAACTTTACCTCAAACACTGTGCGGGATGTCATGGAGAAGACCGGCTTGGCAGAACCGCACCTCCCCTCTTTTCCCTTCCCCCTTTTTTCTCCTTAGCCCCCGATGAGAAGATTTACCAGATAGTCAAAAGGGGCACCGTAGGTATGCCCCCCTTTGCCCACCTCAGGGAGGAAGAGATAAAGGCTATTGTGGAGTTTATAAAACAACCCGTAGAAAAGGTCTCTTGGGAGGAAGAGAGGATAAAGGGTAGCGTTGAGCTCCTTGAAGTGGATAAGGTTGATATAAAAAGACCTTCCGAATATACCCTTGTGGTGGAGAGGGGTGCCCAGCGAGTGTGGGTTATGGAGGGAGAGGAACTCCTTGGAAAATTCCCCTTTTCAAACGTCCACGGCGGGATAAAGTTCTCAAAGAAGGCGGAGAGGGCATACATACCCTCAAGGGATGGCTGGGTAGGACTTTACTCTTATAAGGAGGGAACGCTGAAAAGGGTGAGGGCATGCATATACCTAAGAAATATAGCCCTTTCAAGGGACAACCAAGTGCTGGCGGTTTCCTGCTGGCTTCCACCTTCCTTGGTGTTCTTTGATGGGGAACTTCAGCTTAAAAAGGTGGAGAAGGTGGAGGGCAGGGTAAATGCCATATACGAATTTAAGGATGGCTTTGTCTTTACCTTCAGAGATAGTCCCCTTATGGGTTTGGTGTCTAAGAACCTAAAAATTGACTACAAAAGGTTGGACGCAAAGCTTGAGGACTTCATCATAGACCCCTTGGAGAAATACCTCATAGGTAGCACCAAGGACAGTTTGAAGGTCTATGAGTTGGGAGATAATCCAAAGTTGGTAAAAGAGTTTAAAACCGCTGGTCTTCCCCACCTTGCATCCGCATACTTTTGGTACTCTGGCGGGGACTTTTACTTTGCAACACCCCAGCTCGGGAAAAGGCAACTCTCCCTCTGGAAGGCATACCGCTGGGAGCACATAAAGGACATACCCTTGGATGGAGAGGGCTTTCTGGCAAGGAGCAACTACAAGACCCCCTATGTATGGATAGATAATTCCACCGATACCCTTACCCTTTTGCACAAAAGGACCTTTGAACTAAAGAAGCTCACCCCCTCCCACGGAAAGAGGGCAACCCACACGGAGTTTAACGGAGATGGAAGCTTAGCCTACGTGAGCGTGTATGAAAAGGAGGGAAGTCTTGTAGTTTATGATGCTATAACCTTAAAGAAGCTGAAGGAGTATCCTGCCAGCCTACCCGCGGGCAAGTATAACTTCATAAACAAAAACAGGGCTCTGGAGGGTGCCCTCCTCGGTTATCAGGTTTTCATGGAAAAGTGTTGGGGCTGTCATCACACCACCGAAAAGGCCTTTGGACCACCCCTCAAATGGTCCGCCCAAAACAGGGAAAAGGCACTTTTGATGGCTCAGATCCTTGACCCGGAGAACACATACAGACTTCTCAATTATGAGAGGAACGCCATGCCAAAGATCAAGCTCAGCGAAGAGGAGCTGTCCGCACTTATGAAATTTTTGGAGGCTTTAAAGGATGGGTGGATGGATTGAGTTTGTATCTAAAGGGGGTAGAGAGAATGCTTAGGATCACAGAGTTCATAAGGGAAACCCTTGAGGGAAAAAGCTACAGACCTTTTAATGGTGTAATTCTCATTTGGAACCTTACCAATGGGTGCAACCTATACTGTAAGCACTGTTATTCCTCCGCCAACCAAGAGAGGGATCAAGAACTAACCCTTGAGGAGATAAAGAGGGTCGCAGACGACCTACCCTCCGCAAAGGTAAAGTTTGTCATACTATCGGGTGGTGAGCCTCTGCTCAGGGAGGACCTTTTCCCCGTTGCCAAGCTTTTGAAGGAAATGGGAGTGAGAACCTACCTTTCCACCAATGGGCTACTGGTGGAGGAACACATTGAAAGCATAAAAGAGAACTTTGACTATGTGGGCATAAGCATAGATGGACCGCCACCTATTCACGACGCCTTCAGAGGTAAAAGGGGTGCCTTTGAAGGGTCCATGAGGGCTATAAGGTTGTGCTTGGAAAAAGGTATAAAGGTTGGGCTTCGGTTTACCCTGACACCCTTTACCAGCAAGAGCCTACCCTTCATATTCCAACTGGTGGAGGAGGAGAGGATCCCAAAGCTATACATCTCGCACCTTGTTTATTCGGGGAGGGCTAAAAGGCTCACGGACCTTGAAAGGAGGGAATACAGAGAATGGGTGGATTTCATAGTAAGGAAGTCCTTTGAGTATGTGGAGGGTGGGAAGGATATAGATGTGGTGACGGGAAACAACGAGGCAGATGCAGTGGTGCTCTACGCGGAGTTCAAAAGGCGCTACCCAGATTTGGCGGAGGATTTTTACGAAAGGTTAAGGCTTTGGGGAGGAAACCAGGCGGGTGTGAGGCTTGCAAACATAGATTTCAGAGGCAACCTAAAGCCAGACCCCTTCTTCTTCCATCCTTTGGGAAACTTAAGGGAAAAGAGCTTTGTGCAAGTGTGGAACGGAAACGGAATTTTAGGCTTTCTAAGGGAAAGGCCGAGAAGGCTAAAGGGTAAGTGTGCCCAGTGTCCTCATATTGAAATATGCAACGGCAATTCAAGGGCGAGGGCTTACGCGGTGTTTGGAGATTACAGAGAGGAGGACTCCGCATGCTACCTGTGATCCTATTTATACTGCTCCTTGGCTTAGCCTTTGGGGAAAAGCTCTATGTGGTGGATAGGGAAAGGTCTGCCCTGGCAGTTGTTGAGGAGGGAATGCTTTTAAAGGAGATAGGGAACCTTGGAAATCTGAACCATGCGGTTGTAAAGTTTTGGAAGGGCTACGGTTATGTGGTAAGTAGAGATGGCTTCCTTTCAAAGATAGACCTTGAAAGGGATGAGGTTGTAAAGAAGGTAAGGGTGGGGAAGAGTAGCATAGGGCTTGACTTCACAGAGACTTATATTGTGGTTGCCAACTATGACCCGGAAACGGTGGTGATCTTAGATGAAGGACTAAACCTCCTCAGGGAGATAAAAACGGGCTCAAGGAATGTGGGGATAAAAGCCTACGGGGAGGATTTTCTCTTCTCCCTAATGGACAAGGATCAGGTGTGGTGGATAAAGGGCATGGAGGAGTATATGAGGTTTGAAGTAGGCAATATGCCCTTTGACGCCTTGCTCTATGGGGATCATTACTTGGTGGGCTTTTTCAAGGAGGACGGGGTCGGCTTGATAGAGCTGAATAAAAAGACTTACAAGAAATTGAGTTTTAAGAAAAAGGGTGAGGAGGTAGTTTTCAAAATTCCCCACTTTGGCACCTGGGGGGTTCATGAAGGGCTTGCCTACATTCCAGCGGTAGGTGAAAAGAAGCTGTATGTGGTTAGCTTAAAGGATATGGAGCTCGTGGGAGATATAGCCCTTTTGGGACTGCCCGTCTTCGTGGCAATATCTCCGGATGGTAAATACTTGGCGGTAAATTTCAGCGGGGACAGAGAAGATTACATAACACTGATTGATAGGGAGAGCGGGGAAACTTTAAGAGAACTAACAGCTGGGAAAAGGATCATGCATCTGAGGTTTTCAAAGGACGGTAAAAAGCTCTTTGTCTCCTCTTACTTTGAATCTAAGGTCAGGGCCTTTGATGTGCCAAGTTTAAAGCTCCTTTATGAGGTGGATGTGCCCAACCCCTCTGGGGTCTTTTTAGCAAGATAGGAGGTGTTATCATGGGTAAGGTGTATTTAGTGGGGGCAGGACCTGGAGATGTAGAACTGCTGACCTTAAAAGCCCTCAGGTTAATAAAGTCTGCGGATGTGATAATCTACGACAGGCTCATAAATCCAGAAATTCTTACCTTCGCAAAACCCGAGTGCGAGCTCATATACGTGGGAAAGGAAGAGGGCTACCACACATTAGAGCAGGAAAAGATAAATAAGCTGTTGCTTGAGTATGCCCAAAAAAGGGATGTGGTTGTTAGGCTGAAGGGTGGAGACCCCTTCGTCTTTGGAAGGGGAGGGGAGGAGATGCTCTTTCTTGCTGAACATGGTATAGAGGTTGAGGCTATTCCGGGTGTAAGTTCAGCAGCGGGAGTGCCAACCTCTGCGGGCATACCCTTGACCTTCAGAGGAATTTCTTCCTCCTTCGCGGTGATAACGGGGCATGAGGACCCAAGGAAAGAGAAGTCCAGCATAAACTGGGAATGTTTAAAGGGCATAGACACATTGGTTTTTCTTATGGGAGTTTCAAGGAGGCAGTTGATCGCCCAAAGGCTTTTGGAGGTGGGAAGGGACCCAAAGGAGCCCGTAGCCTTTATTGAAAAGGGCACCACCCCTGAGGAAAGGTTTGTGGTATGCACCTTAGAAGAGCTCGCAAAGGAACCTCCTGATGTTAAACCACCCGCGGTTATGGTGGTGGGTAAGGTGGTAAATCTAAACAGGCTCTTAAAGGAGGGCTTGGTGGAGGGGCTTGTGCGATGATAGAGAAAATCCTGTCGTTAGTTCAAGATATTCCAATAGTGGAAAGACCTTATGCATACATAGCGGAAAAGCTGGGAATGAGTGAAGAAGAAGTCCTACAAACCCTGAGAAAGGCTAAGGAGGAGAAAATAATAAGGCAGGTCTCTCCCATATACGACACAAAAGCCCTTGGCTATCAATCTGCGTTGGTAGCCTTTAGGGTCAAACCTGAAAGGATTGAGGAGGTTGCCCAGTTCATAAACACCCACCCTGGCGTTAGCCACAACTACGAACGCCCCGGAGGCTACTTCAACCTGTGGATCACCTTAGCGGTGCCCCCGGATGCACCCCTCAGCCTTGAGGAAACCGTTAATATCTTTGCAAAAAACACTGAGGACTATGCCATTTTAAGAACTAAGAGGGTCTTTAAAATAGGTGTAAAGCTCGGATATGACTCGGTGGAGGAGAGGGATGAAGTGCAAGAAATGAGCCTTAGCGTCCGCACCTTGGAGGAATTGGACAAGCTCATAATTAGGCATACCCAGGATGATTTTCCCCTCTCGGAGAGGCCCTTTTTAGAATACGCCAAAAGGCTTGGTATGGACGAACCTACCCTTATTGAAAAATTCAGAGAAATGAAGGAAACGGGCCTTTTAAGAAGGGTCGCAGCCATTTTATATCACAGAAGGGCTGGCTACTCTGCCAACGGCATGTCCGTTTGGAAGGTGGAGCCCGCTCGGATGTCCACCCTTGGAAGCCTGCTAGCTAGCTTCAAAGGTGTGAGCCACTGCTATGAAAGGGAAACCCATCCAAAATGGAATTACAATCTTTACGCAATGATCCACGGAAGGACCAGGGAGGAGGTTGAAGGTCTTGTTAGGAAGGTCAGTGAAGAAAGCGGAGTGGAAGACTATTTGATCTTATATTCTACTATGGAATTCAAAAAGATAAGGGTAAGGTATTTTACGGAAGAGTTATATCAGTGGTATGAGCTATACGCTCGTTGAAGGGGCAGTCTTCAACCCAAAGGAAGGGATTTAACTGCCAGGGAGACTTTAGCTGGCTGGTAAATTCTCTTATTTTCTCTATATCTTCCTCCTCAAGCCAGGGGCATTTTACAGTTCTGTAAAGGGTTAGGGGCATACCATCTGCTATAAAAATGCTCTCCATTATGTGTTCCGGTTTTACATCAACCCCAGTGGTGTATTTCCATTTTTCATGGTTATCCAAAGGAGCCTTTATATCTATAGCAAAACCGTCCACATACTTGCTAAGCCTTTTCACCATGTAAGGTCTTGAACCGTTAGTGTCTATCCGAATTTGCACGGATGGGTTTGCCCTTTTTATGTCCTCTATCAGATAGAGCAAGTCTCCGATTCTATGGACCGTAGGCTCACCTCCCGATAGTACCACACATTCTAGAAAGGGACTGTTCTTTATCTCTTCCAATACACTTTTCAAGCTTACAGAACCCGCAATGTCAAGAACTACACGCCAATTATAACAGTGCAAACAACGAAAATTACAATAGGGAAGGAAGAGCACAATGCTCCACCTCCCTGGCACATCTACCGTAGAATA
>Ga0209809_1002204_pt1 | contig 14244 bp, 10 predicted proteins | sample YNPMSTMetaG_FD_186172 | JGI IMG/M metagenome (GOLD analysis project Ga0209809, IMG submission 186172) | Anoxygenic and chlorotrophic microbial mat microbial communities from Yellowstone National Park, USA - YNP MS-T MetaG (SPAdes) (version 2) ... | reverse complement strand
CTGTGCGGTAGCCGCCCACCAGCAGCGCTGCGCCCGTCTCCATCGCCAGCATTTGCCAAAACAGCAGGGCGGGGCGGCTTTCGGGCATCGGGTACGGCTCAATCACTTCGGGCAGCATAATCAGGTCGGGGCGCGGGGGCAGGTTGTGCGTGTTGCGCCAATCAGGGTTGAATGCGCTGGCGCGGCGCACTTGGTCAGCGATGCGCTCGCGGATAGGCGTCCACTCTTTGGGGGTGTACGGACGCGCGAGGTCTACATTCGGTTGCACGAGCGCGACCAGCCGCGTGCGCTCGCTAAGGCGCGCGTCTATCAGCCGCCATTCGCCGTAGCGGTTAAAACTCCACGCCAGCAATACGCCCGCGCTGAGTGCGGTCGCGAACGCCACGCCTGTCGCGCGGCGGTAGTGTCGCTGCTGTGCCAGCCACGCGCCGTAGCCCAGCAGCCCGTTCCACAGCGCGACCAGGAACTCCATCCCCCACGCGCCGACCAGTTCGGCAGGCTGCAGTAGGATTGGCGCGGGGTAGAGCGCGACGCTGAAGTGTCCCCACACGAACGCGAACGGTCCTAGCCCGCGCAGGTACTGCGTGAGCGCCCACGCGCCCGCCGCGCCCATTATGCCCAGCAGGGTGCGCCCCATCTGCGACGCCAGCACGCCGTACAGCCCTCCGAACAGTGCGCCCAGCCCCGCCACGAGCAGCAGCCCCGTAAGGCTCAGCGCCACGCTGCCCGTCCGCAACTCGATCAGATACAACAGCGGATGCCCCAGCGTAAGGTAGTAGACAAAACTCCACAGCCAGCCGTAGGCGAAGCCGACTCGCGCGCGCGTCGCCAGCGTCAGCCAAAACAGCGGGGCAGGCGCCAGCAGGATGAGCCACCACGCACTGAGCGGCGGATGCGCCAGCCCGCTTAGAACCGCGCTCACACAAAGTACCCCAATCTGCAGACCGCGTGTGCGCATTAATCTATAACCTCCTTTGGTATTAGAACCACCGTACCTGCCCTCGTGAGCCGTTTGGCAGCGGAATAGACGGCTCGCGTCGGTCTAAGTGCTGTGCGAGTGCGCCGCGCAGAGCGCGACACCAGGTGTTGACGGGCGCGTCGGTCAGCACGACGATGAGGTAGTCGCGCGCCCGCGTGAGCGCAACATAGAGTTTGCGCAGCCCTTCCGCCTCGTCGCGCGCGTCTGCCTGCTCGCGCAGCACTGTGAGCGGCACAGGCTCATACGGCGTTGGGGTGTCGGGTCGCGCTGCCTGCAACGCCACAACCCCCTTCTCGGCATCTACCTCCAGCGCGACCTCACGCGGACGCTGGCGGTACGCCATATCCACCACGAACACGACAGGGAACTCCAGCCCTTTGGCGGCGTGTACCGTGTAGAAGCGCACGACATTCGCGCTCTCCTCGTAGGTGGGGGCGTTGCCTTCGCGCTGTTCGAGGCGGCTGGTGAGTTCGAGCTGCTCAGCGAATTCGCGCGGCGCGACGGTCGGTTGCTCCAGCGCCATCGCCAGCAGTTTGCGCACATTCGCGACGGCTTGCCTGCCGCTCTTGCCCTGCGAGAGCAGGCGCGATTCGTACTGGCTGGCTTCCAGCGCACGCGCCAGCAGTGCGCCAACGCTCCATTCGCCCACGCGCTGGCTCAGCGGCTCGAACCATGCCAGAAACGCCGTTAGTCGCTCGCGGTCGGCGGGGTCTAACGCGAGGTCAGCCTGCAGGCACAGGCGCAGTGGCAACTCGGCTTGCTCGGCGTGTAGGGCGAGCGTCGTCAGCCCATCCATGCTCAGCCCCGCGAACGGCGAGCGCAGCACCGCCGCCAGCGCGAGGTCGTCTTCGAGGTCGCTCAGGGCGCGCAGCAGGTTCGTCATGTCGCGCACTTCGTAGCGTGTCCAGTAGCCGCGCCCGCCCCCGACCACATAGTACGGCGCGCCCACTTCGCGGAACGCCTGCTCGAACGCGCCTACATTCGTGAATTGGTGAAACAGCAGCGCGAAGTCGCCATACCGCGCAGGGCGCGACTCGCCCGTTTCGGGGTCATGCACGGTCAGGCTCTGCGTGCAGACCCAGTGGTGAATTTGACTGGCGACGAGATGCGCTTCTCTGGCGGAGTCGCGCTGCGCCATCACCCACACCTGCACGGGCGGCTCGTCGGACGGGTACGCGGCAGGGCGCGTCGGCTGCAACACCAAAAACCGCTCGCCCCACCAGTGCCCAAACACCTTCTCCACGAACGCCAAGATGTCGGGATGGGAACGGAAATTCGCCTGCAGAGGCACGAGGCGCCCCCCATCCGTTTGCGCCCGCTGCTGCCACTCTCCGAACACACGCGGGTCGGCGTAGCGGAAGCCGTAAATCGACTGCTGCGCGTCGCCGACCACCATCAGGTTGCCCTTCTCCGACAGGATGTCGATAATCTGCGCCTGCAAGCGGTCGATGTCCTGCGTTTCGTCGACCAGCGTGTAGCGGAACATGCGCTGGTAGCGTCGGCGCACGGTGGCGCAGTTGCGCAGCAGTTGTAGGGCGCGGATTTGCATATCGTCGAAGTCGAGTGCGCCGCGTGTTTGTTTGAGCGCTTCGTAGGCGCGCAGGTACTCGACGGTCAGTTCCAGCAGGGCGCAGGCGAGCTCGCGAGCGCGACGCTCCAGTGCGGGGTCGAAGTTGGCAAGCAGGCTCGATAGCGTGAACGCTGCTTCGGGGTGTGTCTGTTGCAGGTGTGTGGTGAGGGCGCGCAGGTCGTCCAGCGTGGCGAGGGAAACAGAAGATTCACCCCCCTCCGTAAGGTTCCCCCCGCTGCGCGAGGGGAACCCAAAGCCGTGTGGTTCCCCCCGTTTACGGGAGGAACCTGCAGGAGGGGGGTTAAGATAGTTCTGCACATAATGCAACGCCAACGCCTCCGCGCTGGGGTAGGTGCGCCTCCAGCGCTCCAAGTCGTCCGCCGTGTAGCCTTGGTGTCGGGTAGCGTCTGCCACGCGCTGCACCAGCTCGTACAACGCCTGTAGCGGGTCGCCGCGCACGGCGTCCAAGTTCAGGTAGTCGGCGATGAGGTCAATCAGCGGGTCGGTCTCGAAATCGCGCGGTTGGCGCAGCAGGCTCGCCAGCGCGCGATGGAACGCCTCGCGCTTGAGGTGGTTCGCCGCAGGCGCGGGCAGCACGCTCGGCTCGGGGTCAATCCCCGCCTCGAACGGGTTCTCCTGCAGGATGCGGCGGCAGAGGGCGTGTACCGTGTGGATGTATGCACTCTCGATGCGAGTGCGCGCGTCGCGCAGCCCGCGCTGTTCCAACTTGCGGATGATGCGCGTCTTCATTTCGGCGGTGGCGGCGCGCGTGAAGGTAATTGTTAAGATGTGTTCGGGCGGGACGCCGTGATGCGCGACCAGATGTACGAACCGCTCGGTCAGCACGCCTGTCTTGCCCGACCCTGCGCCTGCGACGACCGTCAGCAGCCCGTCGCCGTGTTCGATCGCCTCCCGTTGCGAATCTGTCCAGCGCATCAGCTCCGCTTGAATTTGCGTTCTATCTCGTGCCAAGTCAACACAATCGTGATGGGGCGCCCATGCGGGCATAGGTACGGGTTCTCGGTGCGGGCGAGGTCTTCGATGAGTTTACGCATTTCGGGCATGCTCAGCGGGTCGCCCGCCTTGACCGCCAGCTTGCAGGCTGTCGTAATCCAAATTTGCTCGCGGGCGATGGGCAGCCGTTTGCTGACCGAGAGTTCCACCAGCTCGTCGATAATGTCGCGCAAGGTCTGCACAGGGTCGCCTTTCAGTGCGGCGGGCACAGCGCGAATCAGGTAGGTATCCACGCCGAACGGCTCCAGCTCGAAGCCGATTGCCTCCAGTTCGGGCAGTTTCTCGTGCAGCAGCAGCGCGTCGCGCCGACTCAGTTGCAGCGTTTCGGGGGTCAGCAGGTGCTGTTTCGGGATGGGCGATGCGCCGCGCCTGTAGCACAGTTGCTCGTACAGCACGCGCTCGTGGGCGACATGCTGGTCGATAATCACCAGCCCCTGCCGCGTGGACGCCACGATGTAGGTATTGCGCACTTGCCCCAGAATGTAGAGGTCGTCCAGCAGGTGGGCGAAGGGCAGGTGAGTCGTTTGCAGGGGTTCTGTTTCCAGCAGCGGGGGCGTCTCGTCGGCGGGTGTGGGCGTCGGCGCAACGGCGTGCCTCGCGCTCACGAACGGGTCTGCATTCGCAGGCGTTTCTGGGTACGCGGGCGTCTCGACCGCCGCTGAATGCAGTTCTGGGAGCGCGGCTGTCCCGTCCGCGTCCATATGCGTTTCTGGGCGCGCGGGCGTCCCGACCGCCTCTGTGGGCGCAAGCCCTGCGCGTTGCATCAGAATCTGGTGAATCGTCTCAGCGTCGGGCGGACGCGGGGGGGTAATCGTCTGCCCGCGCGACGCGCTTGGCGGCAGTGCGCTCGGAATCATCCCGTGCTGCAGCAACGCGGCGCGAATGGCGTTCACCACCGCCTCAAAGACCGCCTGCTCGCGCTGGAAGCGCACCTCGATCTTCGCGGGATGCACATTCACATCCACTTGGCGCGGGTCGATGCCCACCAGCAGGATGCAGGCGGGGTAGCGTTTTTCGGGCGTGAGGGTTTTGTACGCCTCGTCCAGCGCGGCGGTCAGCGTCTTGTTGCGCACGGGGCGCAGGTTCACGAAAAAGTATTGGTGCTGGCGCGTGGGGCGCGTCTGGTGCGGCGGGGCAATCAGCCCCCACACGCGGATACCGTCGCGCTCGTAGTCTACCGACACCATCCCCTGCACCGTCTCGCGCCCCCAAATAGACGCCGCCGCCGTCAGCAGGTCGCCGTTGCCAGGCGTGAAAATCAGCTCCTGCCGCTCGTGTACCAGCCGAAACGACACATCGGGGTAGGCAAAAGCGTAGCGCGTCACCGTCTCGATCATGTGTCCCAGCTCGGTGGGCACAGTCTTGAGGAACTTCAGGCGGGCGGGCACATTGTAAAACAGGTCGCGCACAGTGACGGTCGTGCCAATCGGCGCACCGACCTCCTCGACGCTCTTGACCTCGCCACCTTCGACGACGATGCGTGTGCCCGTATCTTCCTCGAAGGCGCGGGTGAGGATTTCCATGCGGCTTATGCTGGCGATGCTGGGCAGCGCCTCGCCGCGGAAGCCCAGCGTGGTGATGCGCATCAGGTCGGCGTCGGAGGCGATTTTGGAGGTGGCGTGCCGCTGCAGGGCGTGCAGGGCGTCCGTGCGGGTCATGCCGATGCCGTCGTCGCGCACGCGAATCAGCCGCCTGCCGCCCATCTCCGCCTCGATTTCGAGGCGCATCGCGCCCGCGTCGAGCGCGTTCTCGATGAGTTCCTTCAGCGCGGATGCGGGGCGTTCCACCACCTCTCCTGCAGCGATGCGGTTGACCAGCTGCTCATCCAGCGTGCGGATGGGACGGCGTTCAGGGCGCGTGCGCATAAACAGAAGTGTACCATGCCTGCGGACGCTTGGGAATCTTTTGGTCAGCGATGTTTAGAACTGCGTTGTATGGAGAGGTTGCAGTGTTTTATGGCGGGGTACAGCTTGGCGTCCAGCCGTTGGCGGATGGCGCTGGCGTGACGGAAGCGGTCGCGCGCCTCGTCGTAGCGTTGCTGGCTGGCTCGGAGTCGCGCGAGGATTTCCAGCGTGCGGGCGACGCCGTACTCGTTGCCGTAGGTTTGACGGATTTCCAGCGCGCGGGTCAGGTACTGCTCCGCTTCGTCCAGACGCCCTTCGTGCCAGGCGAGCCAGCCGAGGTTGTGCAGCGTGCGCGACTTGTGAGGTAGGTTCATGTAGGTTGGTTCGATAACCTCCCACGCCTCTTGTAGCAGGCTGTGTGCGTCGCGTCCCATCGCGTGCGCCAGCCGCCATGGGTGATCGGCGTCGCGCGCCAAGAGTTCAATTTCCGCGAGGCGGTTGAGAGTCCAGCAGACCCAGCGTGGCTGCTTCTCTTTCTGCCAAAACTCCAGCGTGGGCAGGTGGCGTTGGAACGCATCGTCATAGCGCCCCAGCACCGCGTCCAAGTCGCCTAAGCAAGCCTCAAGGGCGTGGCGCGATCGGAGGGGAAGCGCGGGCGTAGCGTCGCACTCCTCAAGACCTTCCAGCGCATACCTTTCCGCCCGTGCGTAGTCGCCCAGTTCCAAGCAGACACGGCTCAGCTCGCGGCGCGCACTGTTATCGATAAAGACCTTCAGCTTCCGGGAGGTCTTCATCTTCAAGCATTCCCTGTACAGTTCGCGGCTGCGTTGGAAGCGCCCCTGCTGGTAGTTCGCATAGCCGTCGACATAGTGAACCCAGATACGCACTTCGCTGGACATGCGCCAGAAAGAGGGGGGCTGTTTGATGTCGCGCAGGATACCTTCTGCCATTCGGAGGTTGCCGATGACCGCTTCGCACTCGGCTAAGCTTGCGGCGTTCATCACTGCCGCTTCGCGGGCGCGAGTAGACTCGGCTTGCTCCCAGGCTATACGGTAGTATTGGTGGGCACGGTCGCCTTCGCCCATATCGTGCCAGAATCGTCCGACGCGGTAGGCATATTCCGGGAAAGGTTCCAACAAGCGCACGAGTTCTGCCGCGCGCTCATTCTGTTGGGTGCTGGTAAGCCCGTCGAAGATAGCGTAGGCGACCGCCGCGCGCGCCGCGTCGGGAGTATCTGGTGTGCGCTGTATGTAATCGTAACCCCAGTCTAAAAGCTTTGCGGGCGGACGATTGGCGCACATGCGAGTCAGTTGCCCCAGAACCGCCGCAAGTTCCGTATATCGCTTCTGCTCCGCTAAGTATTCCAGCACGCTGCGAAGCGTATTCACCTGTTGGAAGCACCATAAGCGTATCCTGTCAACAGGTAGCTCGTCTGGTAGGCGCTGCAAGCGACGCCAGTAGTAGTCGTGCAGGCGCGCCATCACGACCTGCCGTTCCCCTTCCGAAAGGGGCGGGATGAGGGGGCGCATCTGGGGGTGGATGCGATACCATTTCAAATCTAATATTTGGGCACCCGACTGCTGCAGGAAGCTTCGCTGCGTTCTGGCGTCGTGCGGAAGCTGGCGCTGCGTCATGGCGTCGAGAAATGACTGCATCGCCGCGGGGCTAATCTGCGCCGCCGCCGCTGCCGCCGCAGTCTCGAAGTCCTCCGCAAATACCAGCAGGCATCTCAGGATGCGCAACTCCTCTTCACGAATCACAGGCATTAGACACGGGTGTTCCCTCTGCGGGTTCCGCGTCTGTGAGTGCTTGGGGAGAAGTCCAAGCTTGGAGCGAAGCTGTGGGTTGTGCAAGCAGCGGAAATCGTGGTGCAGATATAGCCCTAAAGTGACCAGTTTGCCAGGATGTCCTTTCAATTCGGTGCACAACTGCGCAATTTCGCCGATGTCTTTCGGCATGAGCTTAGGCAGCGCCCCTATCTGCTGAAGCACCAGTGCGGCGCTTGGATATTCCTTCAGAGCGTCCAGCGATGTGAGCGTCGTGGGCGGCAGCGGCAGCGGCTGTAGGTTCAGCGTCTGCTCAACCGCTAACCCCAACGGCTTCTGCGAGGTCGCCAGAATCTTGGCGTTGGGCGCGGCTTCCAGCAACGCCTGCACAGACGCCGCGCCGTCAGGCAGCAGGTGGTCAAAATCATCCAACACGATGAGCGCGCCGCCCGCAAATAGGCTTCCAAGCAACCGTCGCCAGCCTGGCAGAGGGAACGAGATATCGAGCGTGTGGAACAGCGACGCGAGAATCTCGTCTGCGGTCTTCAACAGGGTCAGGTTCACATAGACGCAAGGGACGCCCGAATCGAGCATTTGCCCAAGGAACGCGCATCCCAGGTGCGTCTTCCCGATGCCCGACTCACCGATGAGCGTCAGCAGCGGCGCGTTCGGCGCGTGATACCACTGCGCTATCTGCTGAAGTTCCTGCTCGCGCCCAAGGCATGCGCTCAGGTAATTGGGCGTCGACGCGGCGGCGCGCCCCTCACGCATCAGTCGCCGCGCACGCCGTATCGTCGCGCGGTAGCGCCGTAAATCTCCCTGCTCCCCATCAGACCCTCGCATATCTGCCTACCTCTTGCACTAACAAATATTCAGAACTGCTTGGTTGCTATAGACGAAACTCGTTCCCGTTTGTTTCCCGAGATCGAGTGGTTCTCTGTGCGCCCCCACCCCGTGCTTTAGCCATAATTATACATCTTTGCCAGTTCGCGATAGGTAAAGAGGCGGATTTTCTGCTCTTGTAAGATACGCTTGAATTCAGGTTCTTGAAGGATTTCCAGTTCCTGCACGCGGTAGCGCCAGCCGCCCGTGATGGCGTTGCCTTCGGGGTCGTCCATGCCCAGATGCACAATCAGTTCGTTGACGCCAGGCTTGAGCGTGCGTAGGTAGTCGTGCAGGCGTTGGCGGTGCTTCTCTTTACTTTCGCCAGGCGCGTACTGCGGATTGAGGTAGTCGATTCGGGGCAGCCCTGCCGCTTCGATGCGTTGGAATGCGTCGCGATAGTTTATGCCGCGCGCTGCCGCCATCGCCATGATTTCAGGCGTAGGGCTGAACACCATCGGCGGAATGCGGTACTCCATCGCCACTTTCAGAAAGACTTCGAAGAACCGCACATCGGCGTACAGCGTGCCCATGTGCGAGTCGAGATGGGTTGGTTTGAGCCCCATGCGAAGCGCGAGTTCGATTTGGGCGCGGATTTCGGTCTCCACCTCTTGCGGGCTGGCATGGCGTACGACCTCCTCGACGCTGCGCCACATATAGCCCTGCGCGTCCAGCAGCCCCTTCACCTTGTCGGCGGGGGCGACGGGGCGCCAGCGGTTCGTGAGCCACTCGCTGGTGAGGGTCAGGTGCAAGCCCACATCGGCGTCGGGATTCTTCTTGATCCATGTCGCCGCTTCCGCGACCCATGCGCAGGGCATCATCAGGCTGGCGCTGCTAATCGCGCCCGATTCGAACGCTTGGATCGTCGCGCGGTTCGCCGAGTGGGACATCCCCATATCGTCGGCGTGAATAATCAGCAGTTTCTCCTGCGTTTTCGGCTGCCACTCCTGCCAGGCGGTTCGTCGTCGCATGGAGAGTTCGTTCGCGTTGGCGAAACCGTTTCCTGCTGATGGGCGCGAGGCTGCGCTTACACATTATCCAGCAGTCGTCGCAGCAGTCGGTTGAGGGCGTCCAGCACGGCGGCGGCGACAGCGCGGTACGGGTCGTCGCGGATAAGCGCGCTGCCGACCAGTTCCTGTCGGGTCTCGCCGTTCTCCCACAGCACGACGACATTCACTATCGCGCGTCCCGCCTCGCCTTGCGTTTCTTCGATTTGGAGGAGGCTGATTTGCACGCTGGCGGGGGTCAGCGGTTTGAGGGCGTTGAGAGTCGCTTCGGCGAGGAGGCGTTGCGGGTTCGCCTCACCCTCCGCCGCGCCTTCCAGCACGCGGTTCTCTGCCTGCAGGTAGATACGCGCTTTAGCGCGTCGCCCCTCGCGCTCGTAAGAGACGCTCTGGATTTTGATGCGTCGCTCGGACGGCGGGGGCGTCTCCACGACCGCCTGAATGGGCAGCGCGAGTTGCCCCCCCTGCGCCGCGCGCGGCACCAAGCCCTTCATCATCATACACTCTTGGCTCGCGAGGTTAACCAGATTGTCGACGGTGGCGGCGTAATGTACCTGTTCGCGCTCGCGCGTGCGCTTGCCGCCTTGATACCCGTAGGAGACCGTGAGGGGAATATCGACTTCAGGCAGCTGAATGCTGGCAATCTGTCGACTTAGTTGGTGCGCCAGCAGCCCTGCCTCTTCGCGGCGGCGCAGAGTGGCAATCGCGAACTCATCGCCGCCCCACCGACAGACCACATCGGTTTGGGGGTCAATCTCGCTCGCCAGCAGCTGCGCGACGCGCCGCAGCACCTCATCTCCCACCAAGTGTCCGTATCGCTTATTGAAAGTGCCGAAGTTGTCCAAATCGAAAAAGATGACGGTTATCTCGTTGCCTGCGGCGAGTTGCTCGATGCTCCATTCGCGCAGGTAGTCTGACCAAGGCAGCCCCGTCATAGGGTCGTAGCTGCGCCCGATTTCGGAGAGCAGGTCGAACACGCTGATGATGCCGATGAGTCGCTCGTTTTCCATGACGGGGATTAGCGTTTGGCGGTGGCGTTGGAGCCAGTCGGCGACGACGCGCAGGGGCGTCTGCGGCGTGGCGACCATCAAGTCGGTAGTCATCACCTCGCGTACAGGGGTGTCGAGGGCGACGCCCAGCAGGTTCTCCAGCGCCACAAGCCCCAGCACTTGCCCGCTTTCGTACACGGGCAGCCCTTGCAAGCGATGCCCCCGCATCAGCAGCAGCGCCGTCTCGACGGTGTGGTCAGGGTTCACCCACACGCGGACAGGCTGGATTAGGTTTTGGATGGTGCGCATCGAGTGCTCGCGCCCCCTCGGCAGGCGTGTTGTCCATTCGGTCGTGCGCTGGGACTCCCCTTCCAGCACACGCAACGCCTTCGGGTTCACAGCCACGCCTCCACGCTGTCCTTTCCTAAAGTATACGCCGAATTGTGTCTCATAGCCCTCGCGAGAATTGCCAGTTTTTCAGTCAGCGGGCGCGCCACTCGTAGGGCACATAGACGATTTGCAAGTCGCCGCCGCGCCCTTGACTAAGGTTGCGCATCAAGTTCGCGGCGCGCACGCCAATCTCTTCGGGGCGCTCCAAAACCAGCAAGTCGATCTGGCGGGCGAGATACCAGTCCTTTGCCGATTCGCGCCAACTGAGTGCGCCACAATTTTTTGGGCGCGCGACGCCGATTCCCTGCTGTGCGACCTCCGCGCCCATCATGAAGATACCCTGCACGCGCGGCTCGGATGCCAGTTTTTGAATCACCGACGGCGCGTTTCGGCTATCGCTCAAGGGTATTAGGCGCGCGGTCAGGCGACGATTGAACAGCAGTCCGTGTCGGAAGCCTTCCCAGAATTCGGAGACGGCGCGCGGCACGGGATGCCCCGCGACCACGACAATTTCACCTGCGGACACGCGCTGGGCGTACCAAATGCCTGCCCGCCGCCCCGCGTCATAGTAGTAAGTGCTGACATAGCCCAAGCGTGTTGTGTTCGGCAAATCCGCGCCCACCAGCACCACAGGTACGCCCCCCTGAATCGCCTGTTCGACCGTCTGCTTCGCCCAGGCGTCGTTGGGGGCGCAGAAGGCGACCGCGCGCCAGTCGCCTTCAACGACGCGCCGCGCGGTACCCTCGCGCTCCGCCGCTGTGAAAAAGACCGTCTCCAGTTGCACGCCAGGCAGGTTCAAGCGTTGGCGCATCCCGTTTAGCACGGCGTCCCAGAAGTCGTTGGGCTTGCCCTGCACAAATACCGCCATCGGGAACTGAAACGATTCGGTTGGGGGTGTCGGCGCGTCTTGGCAGGCGAATAGCGTCAAACTTAGCACCGCCAGCGTACCCAACCGTTGCATCGATTAGTCCTCCAGCAGCTGCCTGAGTTCAGGATAGAACTGATTGTAGTGTTCGATATTTTGGGCGGGGTTGCCCAGCAGCCAGTCGCGCAGGTAGCCCGCCAAGATGGCGCCGCTGGTGACGGTGAAGATACCGTACTCGCGGTAGGCTTCTGCGCGCACGGGGTCGTTCACCTTCGCGGCGACGCGCTGCACGCCGAACAATTCCCGCGCCATCTGCACCACCATCAGGTTCGTGTTGTCGCCGTTGGTGCAGGCGATGAAAGCGTCCGCTTTGTCGACCTCTGCGCGGCGCAGGGTATCTTCGTCCAGCCCGTCGCCGACGACAATCGTGCAAGCGTGCTTCTTGCCCAGGCGCATCAGCGCGTCCTGCGACCGCTCGATGACCGTTACCTGATGCCCTGCGTGGCTCATTAGCAGGGCGAGCATCGAGCCCGTGCGTCCGCAGCCCATGATGACAATTCGCATCGTTAGTCTGCCTCCTGGGGCGCGCCGTAGAGCCAGACTTGGCAGCGCGCCTTGCGCAGCACGACTTCGACGGTGTCGTCCAGCGCGGGGCGCGCGCGTCCGTTGCGGTAGCGCGCCGTGATAAACAGCAAATCGGTTTGGAACTCTTCCGCCGCGTTCACGATGGCGTAGCCGCAGTGGTGCGTGGGGCGCACGACAATCTGCGGTTCGGATACGCCCAGCTCTTCGGCGATTTCGCGGGCGGCGGCGGCTGCCAGCTCGCCCTCCTGCACGCGCTCTGGGGGGCACGCTTGCAGCCCTATCGAGCGCGGCGTCTCCACCAGGCACAGCACGGTCAACTGCGCGTCGAACACCTGCGCCATCTCGTAGGCAAAGCGCAGCGCCTCGCGGTCGTCTGCCGTGTTGCTAAACGGCATTAGCAGTCGCTTCGGCGGCAGCGCCTCTGGCGACGACCGCTTCGACTTCCTCCAGCCGAACAGTTTTAGCCCCATCGCTATTCCTTCGGTTGATTGGGAGCGTGACGCTCCACAAACCGCCGAAACATCCACACACGCACGAACGCCCAACCAATCAGCAGCACGCCCAGCAGCAGCCCCTCCGTGCGCTTGAATAGAAAATACTCGTAGTAAATCACCCCGACGCCCAGCCCAATCATAATTAGGCTAATCCCATACCGTAGAAACTTGCGTGCGTGCATGTTAGTCCAGCTCCTCGCGTAGGATTTCGCCCGCGCGTTGCGGGTTGGCGCGTCCTTGCGTCTCGCGCATCATCTGCCCGACCAGGAAGCCCAGCACGCTCGTTTTGCCCGCGCGGTACTTTTCGACCACCTCGGGGTTCTCGGCGATGACCTTGCGTGCGGCGGCGCGCAGCGCGTCCTCGTCGGAAATCTGCACCAGCCCCCGCGCCTGCACAATCTTAGAAGGCATCTCGCCCGACTGGAATACTTCGTCGAACAGCTCTTTGGCGATGCGCCCCGAAATGACGCCTTTCTGTAAAAGCTCAATCAGGTCCGCAAGGTGGGCAGGCTGCAGCTTCGAGTCGCGGATGTCGGTATTCGTTTCGTTCAGGTGCGCTTGCAGCTCGACGGTAATCCAGTTGCAGGCGGTCTTCGGCTCGACGCCCAGCGCGACGCACTGCTCGAAGTAGGTCGCCGTGTGGATGTCGGCGGTCAGGAGGCGCGTCTCGGTCGCGCCCAGCCCGTACTCGTTGCGGTAGCGGTCGGCTTTCTGCAGCGGCAGTTCGGGAATCGTCGCCCGCAGCGCTTCCAGCCACTCATCGGTAATCTGAATCGGCACAATATCGGGTTCGGGGAAGTAGCGGTAGTCTTGCTCGTACTCTTTGGTGCGCATGGGGAAGCTGTACGCGCCCTCTTCGCTCCAGCCGCGCGTCTCTTGGACGACCTGCCCACCTTCCTGCAGGATTTTTATCTGCCGCTCCACTTCGAACTCGATGCCGCGCACGACGGAGCGGAACGAGTTGAGGTTTTTCAGCTCGGTCTTGACGCCTAATTGCGCGCTGCCTTCAGGCGCGACGCTGATGTTCGGCTCGCAGCGCAGTGAACCCTCCTCCATCTTGCCGTCGCATACGCCCAAGTAGGTCAGCACCGCGCGCAGTTGCACGAGGTACTCTTTCGCGGCTTCGGCGGAGTGCAAATCGGGCGGGAAGTCAGTGACGATTTCCATCAGCGGCGCGCCTGCGCGGTTGAAGTCCACCTCGCTCTCGCCTGGTAGGTAGTGGAACAGCTTGCCCGTGTCCTCTTCCAGATGCACGCGGCGGATACGCACGGGGAACCGCTCGCCCTCGACCTCGATTTCCAAATGCCCGCGCGTGCCGATCGGATGCACCTCACCGTACTGCGAAATCTGGTAGCCCTTCGGCAAGTCGGGATAGAAGTAATTTTTGCGGTAGAACATCGCGACGGGGGCAATCTGGCAGTTCAGCGCGAGCGCGGTGCGAATCACATGCTCGACGGCTCGCTTGTTGGGCACAGGCAGCACGCCAGGCATCCCCAAACAGATGGGGCACACATTCGTGTTGGGCAGGTCGCCGAACCGCGTCGGGCACGCGCAGAACATCTTGCTCTCCGTCAAGAGCTGCGCGTGTACCTCCATGCCGATGCTCGGAATGTAGCGCATAGCGAATCCTTACGCCTTATGAGTATACCCATTTCTGTACGGATGGGGCAATTTGGGGCGTACTCTCGATACCGTCTAATAAGTGCCTTCGCGATATGATTTCGACATGCGAGTGGGCAGACACGGAGGTCTGCCCCTACAGAGACGCCGTCTTGTAGTGCGGGTGCGCGAAGCAATCTCCTCTACGCCGCTTCAGGCTGGTAGACGCATACTTGGTTGCGCCCGTTGCGCTTGGCGCGGTA
>Ga0209809_1002200_pt1 | contig 14256 bp, 10 predicted proteins | sample YNPMSTMetaG_FD_186172 | JGI IMG/M metagenome (GOLD analysis project Ga0209809, IMG submission 186172) | Anoxygenic and chlorotrophic microbial mat microbial communities from Yellowstone National Park, USA - YNP MS-T MetaG (SPAdes) (version 2) ... | reverse complement strand
CGGCTCAGGAAACTGCATCGACTCGAGCTTGATCGGCGCTGCCGGGTCGCAGAGGGTCTCACCGGTGATCACCTCTTTTAGACCCACTGCAGCCGCGATGTCGCCAGCTCGCACCTCTTTGATCTCGTTGCGCTGGTTGGCATGCATCTGCAGAAGCCGCCCAATCCGCTCTTTCTTGTTTTTGTTGGAATTAAGAACCGTGTCCCCCGAGGTAAGCACGCCCGAATAGACACGCAGGAAGGTCAATTGTCCAACATAGGGGTCGGACATCAGCTTGAAAGCCAACGCACAGAAGGGCGCATCATCGCTTGCCATCCGCTCCGCATGGTTGCCATCGAGGTCGGTCCCTTGCACCGGCGGAATATCGACCGGCGATGGGAGAAACTCGACCACAGCATCGAGCATGCGCTGCACCCCTTTGTTCTTGAACGCAGAACCGCAGAGCATGGGCTGGATTTCACAGGCGATGGTACGCTGGCGCAAGCCGGCAACAATCTGCGCCTCAGAAAGTTCCCCCGTTTCGAGATAGGTGTTCATCAACTCTTCATTGGCCTCGGCTGCCGCCTCGACCATCTTCTCGCGCCACTCTTCGGCCTGGGCGCGCAATTCGGCAGGGATATCGTAGTACTCGAATTTGGTCCCCTGCGAAGCCTCGTCCCAATGGATCGCTTTCATTTTGATGAGGTCAACGACCCCAACAAAGTGCTCCTCTGCACCGATCGGAATGACGATCGGCACGGGATTGGCCTTGAGCCGCTCACGCATCTGCTCATAGACGCGAAAGAAGTTGGCTCCTTGCCGGTCCATCTTGTTCACGAAGGCCAGCCGCGGGACGCGGTATTTTTCGGCCTGGCGCCAAACAGTTTCCGACTGCGGCTGCACTCCACCAACAGCGCAGTAGACCATACAGGCACCATCGAGCACGCGCATTGAGCGCTCTACTTCGATCGTGAAGTCGACGTGTCCAGGGGTGTCGATGATGTTGAAGCGGTGCTCTGGGAACTGCATGTCCATGCCGCGCCAGAAGCAGGTGGTTGCCGCCGAGGTGATGGTGATCCCCCGCTCCTGCTCCTGCTCCATCCAGTCCATGGTGGCAGTCCCATCATGAACCTCACCGATTTTGTGGTTCACCCCGGTATAGTAGAGGATCCGTTCGGTCGTCGTCGTTTTCCCAGCGTCAATGTGCGCTGAGATCCCGATGTTACGGTATCGTTCGATTGGCGTTTTGCGTGCCACGGTCAATTCCTTTCAACAAAGGAGAAAAGCCCTCAGCTGAGGGCTGCTGGTGCGGATGCGCCGATCAGAAGCGGAAGTGGGCAAAGGCCTTGTTCGCTTCGGCCATCCGGTGGACTTCGTCGCGTTTCTTCATCGCGCCACCGCGCCCCTCCGCCGCTTCCATCAGTTCCGCCGCCAGACGCTGGGCCATTGTCTTTTCTGAGCGCTTGCGCGCGGCTTCGCGCAGCCAGCGCATCGAGAGCGCTACTTGCCGGCTGGGACGCACCTCGACAGGCACTTGGTAGTTTGCTCCACCCACCCGGCGTGACTTGACTTCGACAACAGGCTTGACATTCTCAACAGCCGCAGCAAAAAGTTCAAGCGGATCCTTTTTGCTCTTGCTGGCGATGATTTCAAAGGCCCCATAGACGATCCGCTCGGCTACCGACTTCTTGCCCGAGACCATGATGACATTGACGAATTTGGAGACGAGGACATTGCCAAACTTTGGATCGGGCAAAATCTCACGTTTGGGAACTTCGCGACGACGCGGCATTTGCTCTTCCTTTTACCGTTACTTTTTCTTGCCAGCAGCAGCAGGCGCAGCACCCGGCTTCGGCCGTTTGGCGCCATATTTGGAGCGGCCCTGCTTGCGATCCTTAACCCCTTGCAGATCAAGGGAACCGCGGACGATATGGTAGCGCACCCCTGGAAGGTCTTTCACCCGGCCGCCACGAATCAGAACCACCGAGTGCTCTTGCAGGTTGTGGCCCTCCCCGCCGATATAGGAGATCACCTCATAGCCATTGGTCAGACGAACCTTGGCCACTTTGCGCAGTGCCGAGTTCGGCTTCTTGGGCGTTGTGGTATAGACGCGCGTGCATACTCCCCGCTTCTGGGGGCAGCCCTGCAGCGCTGGCACTTTGCTCTTTTCTGGCGCAGTCTTGCGCGGATGACGCACCAGCTGGTTGATGGTTGGCATCTTTTAGCTCTCCAATATTCCGTCAGACTTCGATTGGCCCGACACTAAAACCTTGAATCATACAATGGAAGAGCCCCTCCGTCAACGGCAGGGGACTTTTCCTCAACCTTCTGCCTCTTCGCGGGTCAACTCGTTCCATGCTGCTTCGGCGCTTTCGATGCGGCTGCGCCGACGGCGCGCGCGGTGGTGGGCAAGGCCGGTCCCGGCTGGGATCAAGCGCCCGACGATGACGTTCTCTTTCAATCCGCGCAGTTCGTCGCGCTTGCCCATGATCGCTGCTTCGGTCAGCACCCGGGTTGTCTCTTGGAACGAGGCGGCCGAAATGAACGAGTCGGTCGACAGCGACGCCTTGGTGATCCCAAGGAGAAGGTTGGCATACTGCGCCGGCACTTTCCCCTCTTTGATCAACCGTTCGTTTTCAATGAGTACATCGGAGCGTTCCACCTGCTCTTCGGGCAGGAAGGATGAGTCACCGGGATCGGTAATCACCACCCGACGCAGCATCTGCCGCACAACTACCTCAATGTGCTTGTCATTGATCCGTACCCCCTGCAACCGGTAAACATCCTGAACCTCGTCGATGATGTAGCGGGCTAACGCCTCGATCCCCTGCAGTCGGAGAATATCGTGCGGGTTTACCGGACCGTCGACGATCAATTCGCCCCGGTTTACCACCTGCCCGTCGTGCACGAGCAGATGTTTCTCCTTCGGGATCAGGAACTCGTGCTGGGTGCCATCGGGCTCGGTCAGGATAAGCCGGTGCTTGCCCTTGGTCTCCTTGCCAAAGGAGACGGTTCCGGTCACCTCAGCAAGCATCCCGGCATCCTTGGGTTCGCGTGCTTCGAAGAGTTCCGCCACCCGCGGCAACCCGCCGGTAATGTCGCGAGTCTTGGCCGATTCCTGCGGGATACGGGCCAGCACCTCGCCTGCGCTGACCTGCTGGCCATCGCGCACGGTGATGATCGCTCCCACGGGGAAGGTGATCAGGAAGGGGGTCTCGGTCCCTGGGATGGTCACGAGGTTGCCCTGCTCATCGATGAGCTGAACCGACGGCCGCCCCACTTTCGAGGCTCCGCGCTGTTTGGCATCGATCACAACCAGCGTCGATAGCCCCGTTACCTCATCGACCTGTTTGGCAACGGTCACCCCTTCGACGACGTTCTCGAAGCGGATCGTACCGCCATATTCGCTGATGATTGGCCGGGTATGGGGATCCCAGCTGGCCAGCTTCGTTCCGGGAGTAACCGCTTGTCCCTCGCTGATGAGCAGGATCGCGCCATAGGGAACCTTGTGCCGCTCGCGCTCGCGACCGTTGTCGTCGACGAGCTGCACTTCGGCCGCCCGAGCCGTGACGATCTTCTCCCCATCGGTGCGGGTGATAAAGCGCATGTTGGTCGAAAAGCGGATCAGCCCGCCCACTTTGGCCTCGATGCTGCTGGCGGCAACCGCCCGCGATGCTGCCCCCCCGACGTGGAAAGTACGCATGGTGAGCTGGGTTCCTGGCTCGCCGATCGACTGCGCAGCAATGACCCCAACTGCCTCGCCGACGTTGACCAATCCGCCGCGGCCGAGATCGCGGCCGTAGCACTTGGCGCAGACGCCATAGTGGGTGGCGCATGTCAGCGGGCTGCGCACCTTGACTTCATCTATTCCCTTCTCGTCGATGAGATCGACAAGTGTCTCATCCAGCAGCGTCCCCGCTGGAATCAACGTGGCACGGGTGTCGGGGTCGATAATATCCTCAGCAGCCACCCGCCCAAGGATCCGGTCGCGCAGCGCCTCAATCACCTCGCCCCCTTCGATGAGCGCTTTCATGTAGAAGCCGTCGCTTGTTCCGCAATCCTCCTCGGTTATCACCAGGTCTTGCGTAACATCGACCAGCCTGCGGGTGAGGTAGCCAGAGTTGGCCGTCTTGAGTGCGGTATCGGCCAACCCTTTGCGGGCCCCGTGGGTGGAGATAAAGTACTGCAGAACGTTTAACCCCTCGCGGAAGTTGGTGGTAATCGGGGTCTCGATGATCGAGCCGTCGGGTTTGGCCATCAGGCCGCGCATCCCAGCAAGCTGACGGATCTGTGCCGCTGAACCCCTTGCGCCCGAGTCGGCCATCATGTAGATCGAGTTAAACGACTCCTGCTCAACAGTTTCGCCGTTGGGAAGGATCACCTGCTCTTTGGAGAGCTGCTCCATCAGCGCCTTGGCCACCTGGTCGGAGGCACGCCCCCAGATATCAACCACTTTGTTGTAGCGCTCGGTTGACGTCACCAGACCGGAAGCATACTGCTGGGCAATCTCCCTCACCGCCTCTTCCGCTTCGGCAATGATCGCCTCTTTCTGCGGCGGGATCAGCATGTCCTTGATGGCGATCGACAAACCGCCCCGCGTTGAGAGTTTGAACCCCCAGTTCATCAGCTGGTCAGCAAAGATCACCGTGGCCTTCAAACCGCAGCGCCGATAGGCTTGGTTGATAAGCTGGGAGATTGCCTTTTTCTTGAGCGGTCGATCGATCGCCGAAAAGGGGAGCCCCTTAGGCAAGATCTCAGAAAGAAGCGCCCGGCCCACCGTCGTTTCGCGGCGCTCCGTCCGGGCAATGGTCGGTTCGCCCGCTGCGTCAAAGTCGTATTCGGTGATCCGCACCGTCACCTTGGCGTGTAAGCTCACCACCCCCTGCTCCCACGCCCGGCGCACTTCGGCAACATCGGCAAAGCGCATCCCCTCGCCCTTGGCTCCCACTGCTTCGCGGGTGGCATAGTAGAGCCCGAGGACGATATCCTGCGACGGCACGATGATTGGATCGCCGTTGGCTGGGGAGAGGATATTGTTCGAGCTCATCATCAGCGTACGCGCTTCCACCTGTGCTTCGAGCGACAGCGGCACGTGCACGGCCATCTGGTCGCCGTCGAAGTCGGCGTTAAACGCCGTGCACACCAGCGGATGGAGCTGGATCGCCTTGCCTTCGATGAGCACCGGCTCAAAGGCCTGAATCCCCAGCCGGTGCAGCGTCGGGGCACGGTTTAGCAACACCGGGTGCTCATGGATCACCTCCTCAAGAAGATCCCAGACGACCGGCTCCTGGTTCTCGACCATGCGCTTGGCTTGCTTGATCGTGGTGCAATACCCCAGCGCTTCCAGCTTGTGGTAGATAAAGGGTTTGAAGAGCTCGAGCGCCATGAGCTTGGGCAAACCGCACTGGTGCAACTTGAGTTCAGGACCGACAACGATCACCGACCGCCCGGAGTAGTCGACGCGCTTCCCAAGCAGGTTCTGCCGGAACCGACCGCCCTTGCCCTTGATCATGTCAGCGAGCGACTTCAGCGGCCGCTTGTTGGGACCGGTCATCGCTTTGCCGCGCCGCCCGTTGTCAAAGAGCGAATCGACCGCCTCTTGAAGCATCCGCTTTTCGTTACGGACGATGATCTCGGGGGCTTTGAGTTCGAGGAGGCGACGCAACCGGTTGTTGCGGTTGATCACCCGGCGGTAGAGATCGTTGAGATCAGAAGTAGCGAACCGGCCACCGTCAAGCGGCACAAGTGGGCGAAGGTCGGGGGGCAACACCGGGATGACGTCCATGATCATCCACTCCGGTTTCATCCCCGAACGTTGAAACGCCTCCAGCACCTTGAGGCGTTTAGTGATCTTCTTGATTTTGGTGTCCGAAGTGGTGCTCTCCAGCTCGCTGCGCAGCTTCTCGATTTCGCGCTTAAGGTCAAGCGTGCGCAGCAGCTCTCTGATCCCCTCGGCCCCCATCATGGCGTGGAAATCGCCAGCGTATGCCTCATAGGCTTGGTGGTAGCTCTCCTCGGACATGATCTGGCCGCGCATCAGCGGAGTCAGACCAGGGTCGATCACCACATAGGCTTCGTAGTAGAGCACCCGCTCGATATCGCGTAAGGTCATATCGAGTACCAGGCCAAGCCGGCTTGGCAGGCTCTTCAGGAACCAGATGTGCGACACCGGAGCAGCCAGTTCGATGTGGCCCATCCGCTCACGGCGGACCCGCGAAACGGTCACCTCGACACCGCACTTTTCGCAGATGACGCCGCGAAACTTCAGCCGTCGGTACTTGCCGCACAGGCACTCGTAATCCTTGATCGGCCCAAAGATCTTGGCGCAAAAGAGGCCGTCGCGCTCCGGTTTGAAGGTGCGGTAGTTGATTGTCTCTGGCTTTTTCACCTCGCCGTAGGACCAGCTGCGGATCTTCTCCGGGGAAGCGATACCGATGGTGATCGCATCGAACTCGGTGGGGTTGTCGATGCTCTGCCGAAAGAGATTGGCCAACAGGTTATTCATAGCGCCTCCGTTTGACTCAATTGCGCTCGAGGTCGATGTCGATCGCCAGCGACCGGATCTCCTTTAGGAGCACGTTGAACGATTCGGGCATCCCAGCAACGAAGCGGTAGTCACCGCGCACGATGCTCTCATACATCTTGGTCCGTCCGGTCACGTCGTCTGACTTGACGGTAAGCATCTCCTGCAAAGTGTAGGCAGCACCGTAAGCTTCAAGCGCCCAGACCTCCATCTCACCAAAGCGCTGACCCCCAAACTGCGCTTTCCCGCCAAGCGGCTGCTGCGTCACCAACGAGTAGGGACCGGTGGAGCGGGCGTGCATCTTGTCATCGACCAAGTGGTGCAGTTTGAGCATATGTTTGTACCCTACCGTCACCGGACGATCGAACGGTTCGCCGGTGCGCCCGTCATAGAGCGTCACCTGTTCTGTTCCCTCAATCCCGGCCAGCTGGAACATCGCTGCGATGTCCGCTTCGCTTGCCCCTTCAAACGCCGGAGAGGCAAAAGGAACCCCGCGGGTCAAGTTCTGGGCCAACTCGCGGATCTGCTCATCGCTGAGGCGATCGAGCGCCTCCTTTTGGCCACGCTGGTTGTAGACCTTATCAAGGAATTCACGCAGCTCGGCCATATTCGCCTGACGCCGGAGCATCTCGGCGATGCGATCCCCCAACGCCCGTGCTGCCCGGCCCAGGTGGGTTTCAAGGATTTGGCCGATGTTCATCCGTGACGGCACCCCTAGGGGATTAAGGACGATATCAACCGGTGTTCCATCGGCCATAAAGGGCATATCTTCCACAGGGGCAATCTTCGAGACCACCCCCTTGTTCCCGTGGCGTCCGGCCATCTTGTCCCCCGGCTGCAGCCGGCGCTTGACGGCGAGATAGACCTTGACCATCTTGAGCACCCCCGGCGGGAGCTCGTCGCCCTGGGTGAGCTTTTTCCGTTTGTGCTCAAAGGCTTCATCAAAGGCTTTACGCGTTTTGTCCAACCCCTCGCGCACCGCCTCAAGTTGCTGGGCCACCGACTCGTCTTCGACGCGGATGTCGAACCAGTGGTAGGGTTCGAGGGAATCGAGGTACTCCTCGGTCACCACCGCTCCCTTCGCAAGCTGCTTCGGACCGCCAGCAACTACTTGACCAACCAGCAGCCGGCGCAGCCGTTCGAAGGCGTCGCGCTCAAAGATGCGCAGCTGGTCGTTAAGGTCTTTGCGGTAGCCGCGCAACTGTTCGTCGATAATCGACTGCGCCCGCTTGTCACGCTCGATTCCTTCGCGGGTAAAGACGAGCACGTCGATCACCGTCCCACTCATCCCAGTGGGAACACGCAGCGAGGTATCCTTGACGTCGGAAGCCTTCTCGCCAAAGATCGCCCGCAGCAGCTTCTCTTCGGGGGTGAGCTGAGCCTCTCCTTTCGGGGTAACTTTCCCAACCAGGACATCGCCCGCCTTCACTTCGGCACCAATGTGGATAATGCCGCACTCATCGAGCCGAGCGAGCTGTGCCTCGCCAAGCGAAGCGATATCGCGGGTGATCTCTTCCGGACCCAGTTTTGTGTCGCGGGCAACCACCGTCAGCTCTTCGATATGGATCGAGGTGTAGCGGTCTTCGGCCACAACCCGCTCGGAGATTAGGATCGAGTCTTCGAAGTTATAGCCGTTCCAGGGCATGAAGGCGACCAACATGTTCTGGCCCAGCGCCAGTTCGCCCAGGTCGGTCGAAGCGCCATCAGCGATCACGTCGCCTGCTTCGATGCGGTCGCCCTTCTGGACGATCGGCCGCTGGCTGATGTTGGTATTTTGGTTCGAGCGCTGAAATTTCACCAGGTTGTAGATATCGACCCCTACTTCCCCTGGCTGCGTTTCGGCGTCATTGACTTTGACAACGATCCGCTTGGCATCGACATAGTCGACCACCCCGCCTCGGCGCGCCACGACGACCGTACCCGAATCCTTGGCCGCGATCCGTTCCAGGCCGGTTCCGACCAACGGCTTCTCCGGGCGCAGGCATGGAACGGCCTGGCGCTGCATGTTGGCCCCCATCAGCGCGCGGTTGGCGTCGTCATGTTCAAGAAACGGAATGAGCGAGGCGGCCACCGAAATGATCTGCTGCGGTGCAACATCCATGTACTGCACCACTTCTGGCGGCACAAGCACGAATTCGCCCTTTTGCCGGCAGGAGATGAGCGAACCCAGAAGCCGCCCATCGGGGCCAACCTCCGAGTTGGCTTGGGCAATCACATACTTAGCCTCTTCAATTGCCGACATATAGACCACTTCGTCGGTCACCCGGCCATCGACCACCTTACGATAAGGAGTTTCAATGAAACCGTAGCGGTTGGTCCGGGCATAGACGGCAAGCGAGTTAATCAGACCGATGTTGGGCCCTTCTGGCGTTTCGATCGGGCAGAGGCGGCCGTAGTGGGTGGGATGGACATCGCGCACCTCGAACCCAGCGCGGTCGCGGGTCAGCCCGCCCGGGCCAAGCGCTGATACCCGCCGCTTGTGGGTGATCTCCGACAGCGGGTTGGTCTGATCCATAAATTGCGATAGTTGCGAGGAGCCGAAGAACTCTTTGATCGCTGCCGAGATCGGTTTGGCGTTGATCAAGTCGTGCGGCATCAGGTTTTCGCTCTCGGCGTGTACCAGACGCTCTTTGACGGCCCGCTCGACGCGAGCCAGGCCAGCACGGAACTGGTTTTCGGTAAGCTCCCCGACACTGCGCACGCGGCGGTTACCCAGGTGATCGATGTCGTCGACCTCACCGTGGCCGTTGCGCAGCTCGATAAGGATCGCCAGCACGGCCAGGAGATCCTCATCAGTGAGGGTCATCGGCCCCTCTTCTCCTTTAGGGGCGACCTGGCTAAAGAAGCGCTTGACCCAGTTAGGCGAGGCGGGGTCGAGCGCATCAACCGGCGGGTAGGCGCGGCTATTGAACTTCATTCGGCCCACTGCTGAGAGGTCGTAACGTTCAAGCGAACGGAAGAGCCCCTCCCAAAGCTGCTCTACCGCCTGTTCCGTTGGCGGCTCACCTGGGCGCATCATCCTGTAGATCGCCACCTTGGCCTGCCAGGCATCCTGGGTATCATCAAGGCGCAATGTCTGCGATAGATAGGCACCGCGATCCAGCTCGTTGACAAAGAGCGTTTCAAACTGAGTGAGCGACGACTCGCGCAGCCGTTCGAGCACGCTTTCGGTAATCTCGTCGTTGGCCTTGGCGATCACCTCACCCGTCTCTGGATCGACGAGGTTGCGGGCGATGATCCGACCAAAGAGAAACTCGTCGTCAACAACCACCCGGTCGATCCCCGCCTTCTTAAGATCACGCACCTGGCGGGTAGTGATGCGCTTGTCGCGGGCAACAATTACCCGACCATCTTGGTCGCGGATCTCCAGCCGTGCCACCTCCCCTTTGAGCTGTTCCGGGTCGAAGCAATAGACGAATTGGCCATTTTCGATGCGGAACGTCTCCAGATCGTGAAAGAAGGTGAGCATCTCCTCGTTGCTCATCCCCAACGCCCGCAGCAGGATCGTCACTGGCATCTTGCGCCGACGGTCGATGCGGAAAAAGAGGCAATCCTTCGGGTCGAACTCGAAATCGATCCACGAACCGCGGTAAGGAATGATCCGCGCCGAAAAGAGGAGCTTGCCGGAGGAGTGGGTTTTGCCTTTGTCGTGTTCGAAAAAGACCCCTGGTGAGCGATGAAGCTGTGAGACGATGACCCGTTCGGTGCCGTTGATGATGAACGAACCTTTGTCGGTCATCAACGGGATCTCGCCCATGAAAACCTCTTGTTCACGCGCCTCCTTGATCGTTTGGTACTGAGTGGCCTTATCGAGGATCACCAGCCGAATACGGGCGCGAACGGGCGCACAATAGGTCAGACCGCGGAGCTGACACTCACGGACATCGAACTGCGGTTCGCCCACCGTATAGTAGAGAAACTCCAGCCGGGCGTTGTTATTGACCGAAACGATCGGGAAGATGGCGTTAAACGCCGCTTGCAGCCCGACGTTACGCCGTTCCGTAGGCGGAACGTCAAGCTGCAGGAATTCGTGATAAGAGTCGATCTGGGTAGCAAGCAAGAAGGGAACATCCAACACGGGCTTACGTTTGGCGAAGTTCTTGCGCAAACGCTTGCGTTCTGTATACGAGTACGCCATGTGTGCTCCAAAGAGTGCGCGCGTTAGGAATCAAGACGCAGAAGCGGAACGCTCCGCCCCTGGGTGCTGACTCCGCACCAATGGCAAAAGGCCGACGCCTAAAGGCGCCAGCCCTTTGCTTGCTGCTTGGTCGATTATTTGAGTTCGACCTTGGCGCCAGCTGCTTCGAGCTCTTTTTTGAGCTTTTCGGCCTCCTCCTTGGAGACGCCCTCTTTGACCGTCTTGGGCGCACCGTCGACGAGGTCCTTGGCCTCTTTCAGACCCAAGCCGGTAGCCGCACGGACCACCTTGATCACTTCAACCTTCTTGGCCCCAGCTTCGACAAGCACGACGTCGAATTCGGTCTTCTCTTCGGCTGCCGGAGCCGCAGCGCCAGCACCAGCGGCCACGGGAGCCGCAGCCACGGCTACCGCCGCAGCGGCGGAGACGCCAAACTTCTCTTCCATCGCCTTAATGAGCTCGGAGAGTTCGAGCACGGTCATGGTGGCGATCGCTTCCAGAATTTGCTCTTTGTTCATCGACATAGTTGACTCCTGAATGAATGCCTGTTACCAAAAGATAGGGAATTACGCAGCCTCTTTGGCGTCGCGAACCGCTGCCAACGTCCGGACGAACTTGCTCGGCACCTCGTTGAGCGTTCGGACAAATTTGGCGATCGGTGCCTGCATGGTTCCAATGAGAGTAGCCAAGAGTTCCTGGCGACCAGGCATGCTGGCCAAGGCTTTGACCCCTTCTGCGTCGAGGACGCTGCCGGGCATCGCCCCCCCTTTGACCACCAGCTTATCAGCACTCTTGGCAAACTCGACCAACACCTTGGCTGGAGCAACTGGATCGGCAGCGATCGCAAAGATCAGCGGCCCAACCAGCCGATCCCCAACGCCGGCAAAAGCCGTATCAGCAATCGCTCGGCGAACCAGGGTGTTTTTGAGCACATGCAGATAGACGCCCGCCTCGCGCGCCTTGCGGCGCAGGTCGGTCATCTCCGCGACGGTGAGACCACGGTACTCGGCAAATACGATTGCGCCAGCCCCTGCCACCTGGGCAGCGACTTCGGCAACGATTGCCTGCTTCTCTTCCAGCTTGAGTGCCAAGGGTCACCTCCACTAGCAACGCTCTGTTTCCAGAACGGTTACGGCGGCCTTCAATCAGGAGCGGACTCCTGCTTCGGGTGACGCCATCTACGCTGGGTGCGGTGTTGCCGCGTTTAAGGAGCTCCCCCCAGCGGTCTTTGATAACCCGCTGCCCAAACGCCAGGCAGCGGCCCAAAGTTCTTGTTCACGCCTGAGCCTGGGCAAGCGCGCTTTGCGGGTCGACCTTGATGCCAACCCCCATCGTGCTGGAGACCGCCATCTTCTTAAAGTAGGTCCCCTTGGCTGCCTGCGGCTTAGCGCGCTGCAGCGCGTCGATTAACGCGACAGCATTTTGCTTTAACGCCTCCACTGGGAACGAGGCACGGCCGATCGAGGCGTGGATAATCCCGTTCTTATCGGTACGAAACTGTACCTGGCCCGCTTTGGCGTTCTTGACCGCAGTGGCGACATCCATCGTAACCGTCCCCACTTTCGGGTTTGGCATCAGGCCGCGCGGCCCCAAGATTTGACCAAGCTGGCCAACCAAGCGCATAGAGTCCGGGGTAGCGATCACCACGTCGAAATCGAGCTGGCCCGCCTTGACCTGGTCGGCAAGATCCTCAAACCCAACAAAGTCGGCTCCGGCAGCGCGCGCCTCTTCGGCTTTGGCCCCTTGGGCAAAGACAGCAACGCGCACCTTCTTTCCTGTGCCGGCCGGCAGCACGACCGCGCCCCGCACCACCTGATCTGATTTGCGTGGGTCGACGCCAAGGTTGATCGCCATATCAACCGATTCGTCGAATTTCGCCTGCGCCGTCTCTTTGGCCAACGCCAAAGCCTCATCCAGAGCATAGAGACGATTGCGATCAACCTTTTGCCGCAGCGCCTGCATCCGTTTGCTCACTTTGGCCATCTCACACCCCCTCCACATCGACACCCATCGAGCGCGCCGAACCGGCGATGGTCCGCACAGCGGCCTCCATATCAGCAGCGGTGAGATCAGGCATCTTGGTTTTGGCAATCTCTTCAAGCTGCGCCCGGGTGATTCGGCCTACTTTGTCCAGGTGTGGTTTGGACGAACCCTTTTCGATCTTCAGCGCCTTCTTGATGAGGACGGTCGCCGGCGGCGTCTTCATCACGAAGGTAAACGACTTGTCCGAATAGGCGGTGATGATCACCGGAATCGGCAAACCGGGTTCTAAGTTTTGCGTCTTGGCATTGAACTCTTTGCAAAACTGCATAATATTCAAGCCACGCTGACCCAGCGCCGGGCCAATGGGAGGACTGGGGTTGGCTTTACCTGCAGGAACCTGCAGCTTGATATAGCCGATGATTTTCTTGGCCATGACAGCTCCTTACTGGATGAGTACAAACGCAGCGGAAACGCTGCTCCTCAAAGCACCTCTCAGACCTTTTCGACCTGAGAGAATTCCAACTGGACCGGCGTAGACCGGCCAAAAATCGAAACCGCTACCGATAACCGGCTCTTTTCGTAATCGACCGCTTCGACCGTCCCCATGAAATCGGCAAATGGCCCCTCCTTGACTCGCACCGTCTCGCCAATTTCGAAGACGATCCGTGGTTTAGGCCGGGACCCCCCCGCGTCCATCTGGGCAAGCAACGCCTCGGCTTCGCGATCCGAGAGCGGGGCAGGCTTGGTTGGCGTTCCGCCGACGAAACCGCTGACTCTGGGAAGCGACTTCACCAGGTGCCAGGTATCGTCATTCATCTCCATCTCGACCAGGAGATAGCCCGGGAAAAACTTGCGCTCAGCCTCGCGTTTCACGCCGCCGCGCAGTTCGACCACCTTTTCCACCGGAACGAGGATCCGACCGAACTGCTCCTGCAGCCCGGCGCGCTCAATGCGCTCTTGCAGCGCCTTCTGCACTTGCTTCTCGAACCCGGAGTGCGCTTGCACGACATACCAGCGTTTGGCCATTACTTCCACCCCAGCAACAAACCGTACAGTACCCACTCCAAGGTTTTATCGACCAACCACATGAAGATGGCCAGCGTGACGACAAAGGCAAAAACGACAAGCGTTGCCTGCGTCGTCTCCTTGCGGGTTGGCCAAACCACCTTGCGCACCTCGGCAAGTGAGGCCTGGACAAAGGCGAGAAACTCCTTGCCCCTTTCGGTCCGCAAGAGGAGCCCCGCGGCCAGAACCACACCGACGACAACCAGCACTGCCCGAGCGATCCCCGGCCAGTCGCGGAAATAATAAAAGCCAGCGATCCCGCTAGCAGTAGATAAGCCGGCAAGCAGGTGGTAAGCAATATTCATGAATACGTCTTTTGGTGGCAGGGGCAGAGGGAATCGAACCCCCAACCTTCGGTTTTGGAGACCGACGCTCTGCCAATTGAGCTATGCCCCTGCTGCGTGCGCCAGCAGCGCTGGCGCGCAACCGATCGATAGAATCACTCAATGATCTTAGAGACCACACCGGCGCCAACGGTGCGCCCCCCTTCGCGGATGGCAAAGCGCAGTCCTTCTTCCATCGCGATCGGCGCAATGAGTTTGACCGTGAGCTTGACGTTGTCTCCAGG
>Ga0209809_1002196_pt1 | contig 14298 bp, 14 predicted proteins | sample YNPMSTMetaG_FD_186172 | JGI IMG/M metagenome (GOLD analysis project Ga0209809, IMG submission 186172) | Anoxygenic and chlorotrophic microbial mat microbial communities from Yellowstone National Park, USA - YNP MS-T MetaG (SPAdes) (version 2) ... | reverse complement strand
AGTTCACATTCACCAACGCCCACAACATCCCCGCAGGAATCAGGAACCCCATCAGCATCGGCACGGACTGCACGAAGTAGCCATACAGGAGCATCCCTGTCAGCCCGCCGACACCGAGCAGGATGATCGGCTTGCGCCCGAATCGCGTCGCCAGCAGCCCGCTGGGCACGGCGCACAGGATAAACGCCGCAGGCAAAAAGGCGACCAACTGCCCCATCTGGTCGGGCGGCACACCGAGCGCCTCCTTGCCAATCAGCGACAGCAACGCCTCCAGAGCCGTGAAGCCCATAAACCAACTCAAAATCGCGCCGAGCATCCAAAAAACTGATGGGTCGCCTGCGCGGAGCAGGGCGCGCACGCTTTCCAGTAGCCCTGCCTCCTTCTCCTCCGCCTCGTAGAGTTGCGCCCGCGGCTCATGCACAAACAACATCGCAATCACCAGCGCGAGCGCCATCACGCCGCTGCCGAACACGAACGGCGCGTACCGCCCGTAGTGCCCGTAGAGCCACCCACCGCCGAAGTACGCCAGCGCCGCACCCACACCCAACATCAGGTTGATAATCCCGTTCGCAAGGCTGCGCTGGCGGGACGGATACAAGTCGCCAATCAGCGCAACGCCTGGCGAGCGGAACAGCGCGTTCCCAAAGTTCGTGAGGAAGATGGCAGCCATAATGCCATATGCTGTCGTCGCGCTGGGCACGAACAGGAACGCTGTCAGCGCAATTGGCGCGCCTGCCAGCACCCACGGCTTGCGCCTGCCAATGCGCGTGCGTGTTCGGTCAGACAGTTGCCCCACAATCGGCTGCATAAACATATTCAGGTAGTTGTCCCAAGTTAGGATGAAAGTGATGAGCGTCGCGTTGAGCGCCATCTCGCGCAGAAAGATGGGCACAAAGTGGTTGAAGATTGGCAGGGTCATGCCCATGCCCATAAACATCGCGCCGAGCAGCAGCGTGCGCCCGATTGGGAACCGCTCCGAAGGCGGGGCGTGCATAGCCATTAGGTTCGGCGGGTGTGGTATACTTCCTGCGATGCGCCGCGTGTGGCTTGCGTTGTGGGCGTTGTGGCTTGCGCTCGCGCCGATTGGTTCGGTGTGGGCGTATGCGTGCGCCTGCACGGGTCAGCTTGCGCTGGCGTGCTGTAGCGTGCGCAGGGACGCAAGCCGTGCCTGCTGCGCATCGCCTTCCGAGCGCACCTGCTGCGCCGTGCAAGCCGAGTCATGCAACAACTGCCCAGGCTGCTCGCTGGAGCAGGCAAAGCCCACGCCTGCCGCCGCGTCCGTCAGTCGCCCTGCGCTGGAATGGGCGGACTGGGCGATAGACGCGCCCGCGCTGGAGGGGCTAATCCGCACGAAACCAACACGCGCCTGCTTTGGCTTGCCTGCTGTTCGCAACCACTCGCCCCCAGATGAGCCTTCTGCGCCTCGTGCGCCGCCCCTGTGCTGTGTGTGCTGAACGCGCCGCGCGGTCAGCCTGACCGCCGCGCGCCTTCACAACCATTCCCATTTGCGCTGGGCACGCTGCCCACGCATCACACACAACACAGGAGGCAAAACATGCAATTCTGGAAACTTTTCGCAAGCGCACTGTCGCTTATGGGCATACTCTCTGCAATTGCGCAGGAAGGTACGGGCGGCTGCCCCGCCTGCGTGGTGATTCAATCGCAGCAGCGTAGCGATGTGGAGGTCGGCTTCGCGGAGTTGACCGTGCCGAAAGGGCACCTGAACTGGTTCACTATCGGCTCGCCCGCCTCAAGCGAGAACCGCTTCCGCACCTTCATCAAGACAGGCATCACGGAGCGGTTCGATCTAGGAATCGGCTACTCGCAATACGGCGAGCGCACGACGCTCCAGATGACCTACCAGTTAACGAATCAAGGCGATGGGGCTCCCGTCAGCCTGCTGACGGGCTACGGTTTCTCGTCTACCTATCGCCAGAGTCAGGAGGGTTTCTACCTGATGGGCGTGCGCAGGGACGGAAACCTCTCGCTGATGGCGGGCTGGCAACGACTGCGCAACGGGCGCGATATTGGCTTCGTCGCCGCCAACTATCGGCTGGATCGGGACACCGCGCTGATGTTTTACTCCCATCAGGGCACGATGCCTGGCGAGCCGACGCTGTATAACCTTGCGCTGGTGCGTCGGTTCGGGGACTGGAACCTCGGTGTGTGGTGGTTCCACCCGACGGCGGAAAGCGATATTGGCGTCTCCGTCTCGCGCAGTTTCCCGCTGCGGTAGCCCTACCGTTGGGGGCAGTTCGTGAATCGGGGCGACCACAAGGGGTCGCCCCTACGAAACGGCGCGTGTAGGGGCAAGCTCCCGTGCCTGCCCCGATACCGAACATGCCCCTAATAGGCAGGAACTGCGCGCTCCTTCGCGAAATTAGCCCGATGGAGGAAGCAACCTATGCCACAAGTGCGTTTCGACACCTACTATCGGTACGAGGAGCTGACGCGCATTCTGCACGCTTACGCAGAAGAGTATCCGCAACTGGTGCGCATCGAGAGCATCGGCAAGAGTTACGAAGGGCGCGACATCTGGCTGCTGACCGTCACGAACTTTGCCACAGGTCCTGCGGAAGAGAAGCCCGCGCTGTGGGTGGACGGCAACATTCACGCGAGCGAGGTCTCGCCCTCATCCGCCTGCTTGTATTTGATTCATCGCCTCACGCGCGAGTACGGCTCGAACGAGAAAATCACGCGCTGCTTGGACACGCGCGCGTTTTATATCTGCCCGCGCGTGAACCCTGACGGCGCGGAGTGGGCGCTGGCGGACAAGCCGAAAATCATCCGCTCCAGCACGCGCCCCTACCCCTACGACGAAGACCCCATCGGCGGGCTGGTGGTGGAAGACATCGACGGCGACGGGCGCATGCTGATGATGCGCATTCCTGACCCGAACGGCAACTGGAAAAAGCATCCCGAAGAGCCACGCCTAATGATTCGCCGCGACCCCGACGAAACAGGTGGCGAGTATTACCGCATCCTGCCCGAAGGCAGGTTCGACGAGCCGTTTGACCCCGCCATCCTCACGCTCCAGCCGAAAAAAGAGGGGTTAGACCTCAACCGCAACTTCCCCAGCAACTGGCGCCAAGAGTACGAGCAAAGCGGCGCAGGTCCCTATCCCACCTCCGAGCCAGAGGTACGCGCAATCGTGGACTTCATCGCGAAGCACCCCAACATCACAGGCGGGGTGACTTTCCACACTTGGAGTGGCGTGCTGCTGCGCCCTTACAGCCACCAGCCCGACGACGCCTTCCCCGCCGAAGACCTGTGGACCTACCAGAAAATCGGCGCGAAAGGCACCGAAATCACGGGCTATCCGAATATCTCCGTCTACCACGACTTCAAGTACCATCCGAAGGAATACATTTCGGGCGTGTTCGACGACTGGATGTACGACCACATGGGCGTGTTCGCATGGACAGTAGAGATTTGGAGTCCGCAGCGGCAGGCAGGCATCACCGACTACAAGTTCATCGACTGGTTCCGCGAACACCCCGTCGAAGACGACCTGAAGCTTCTGAAGTGGAACGACGAGGCATTAGGCGGCAGGGGCTATGTGGACTGGTACGAGTTCGAGCATCCCCAGTTAGGCAGGGTAGAACTGGGCGGCTGGGATATGTTGTATGCGTGGCGTAACCCGCCGCCAGAGTTTCTGGAGAAGGAGGTCGCGCTCTTTCCCGACTGGCTGGTATGGCATCTGCTGATTTCGCCGAAGCTGGAGATTTACGAGGCGACGGTAGAGCCGCTGGGTGACGCGCTTTACAAGGTGCGTCTGGTGGTGCAGAACACGGGCTGGCTGCCGACCTACATCACGAAGAAGGCGCTGGAGAAGAAGCTGGTGCGCGGCGTGGTCGCCGAGATCGAGCTGCCTGAGGGCGCGACGCTCCGCACAGGCAAGCCGCGCGAGGAACTGGGGCAACTGGAAGGGCGCGCCTACAAGCCCTCCGCCGTCACCTTCTGGAGCGCGGACCCCACCGACGACCGCGCGAAGGTGGAGTGGGTCGTGCATGCGCCGCAGGGCGGCACAGTGCGTCTTATCGTTCGCCACGAACGCGCAGGCGTCGTGCGTGCTGAGCTGACGCTGGTGTAGGGCAAAACCCCGAAAAGAAACAGCCTGCTCCCCTTGACATTCAGGAGAATTCTGATATATAATTGAAACGACGGGAGGTAGACGGAGTCTATCTACATAGGAAAGGGAGGTACTCTCCAACTCAGTGATGCGCTGAGCCGCTTCCCTTTTCCGCAAGTGCTGTACCGTTCTCCCCGCATGGGCAAATTCCCCCGATTTTGGGGAATTTGCCCCCCAAATGGCTCGAAGGCTGTCCGCTTTTGGGCGGTTTTTGAGTCTTTAATTGACGGCGGAATCCTCTTACAGGAGTGCGCCGAAAGGAAGGAAGGTGGCTACTATGTATTATGCGGAAAGGACATCGCTGTACGAGGAGCATCAGTTCTACTCTGCGCTCCGAGAGCGGATCGAGCGGCTGGTGCGATGTTATTGCCGCTCCAACGATGATGATGTCGAGGACCTGACCCAGGAGTGCCTGTTGCGCGTCTACAACAGCCTGGACAGCCTGCGCGACCTGGACAAGATGGAGCCGTGGCTGCGCACGGTGGTGCGGAACGCGGTCTTCACCTGGTATCGCGAGCGCAAGCGCGAGCAGGAGGTCTACTCGCTGGGACTGGAGGCGAACCATGAGACGGAGCCGTACTCCATCCCAGAGGATGACTTGTTGTTGTATTTTGTGTTGCAGGAAGCGATGCAGACGCTGTCGGAAAGCGACCGCCAGATGTTCGAGTTGCGCTATGGCGTCGGCTTGAGTTATCGGGAGATTGCCCTGCAGATGGGCTTGAACGAGGAAGCCGTGCGCAAGCGCATCACGCGAGCGCTGGCGCGTCTGAAAGCCCACCCAATCATCCAATCGATTATCGCGGAAGGTGGCTAACGATGATTTGTAGGCGAGCGCAGGAGTGGATGGAGTCCTACATTATGGGCGACCTTGCGCCCGAGCTCGCCGAGCAACTGGAAGCGCACCTGAGACAGTGTAACGCCTGTCAGCGTTACTATGAGGAGCAGAAGCGGCTGATTGCTCTACTGCAACGCATGTTCGCGACCAAGCGACGGTTCGCTTAAGTAGACGCGCCGCGTCTGGCGGCGCGAAGGTGTCCGTGCTACGCAGCCGCGCGTTGCTCGCGGTTCGCGAGGCTAATCTCGCGAATCATGCGCAGCTCTTCCTCGGGGATCTCGAGGAACAGTTTGACCATCTCGGGGTCGAACTGTTGCCCCGAGCAGCGGATGATTTCCTCGCGCGCCTGCGCGAACGAGAGTGCTTTGCGGTAGGGGCGATCGGAGGTCATTGCGTCCAGTGTATCGGCGATTGCAAAGATACGCGCGCCCAACGGGATGGCTTCGCCCGCCAGTCCGTAGGGGTAGCCCTGCCCGTCCCAGCGTTCATGGTGGTGCAACACGATGGGCGCGGCAGGGCGCAGCGCGTCAATCTTCATACACATCCTGTAGCCAATCACAGGGTGCTGCTTCATAATCTCCCACTCTTCGGGCGTCAGGGGACCTGGCTTATACAGGATGCTGTCGGGCACGCCGATTTTGCCGATGTCATGCAGTAGTGCACCCAACTCGATCGCCTGCAGGTCATCGGGCGAGAGTTTGAGGCGGTTCGCCATCGTCATCGTGTATGCGGCGACCCGCTCAGAGTGCCCCTCCGTCTCCGTGTCGCGGATGTCCAGCGCCGCCAAGAGCGCGTCCAGCGTCGCCCGATACGACTTCTGCACCGCCTCCTCCATCTGGCGCGTCTGGTTGGTCAAGAGCGAATGGCGCGTCAGGTTGCGCTCAATCATGATGGGAATCTCGTGAATGTTGTAAGGCTTGGTGATGAAGTCGCTTGCGCCCTGCTTGAGCGCGTCGCGCGCCATCTCGATACTGCCGTAGCCCGTAATGAGGATGACAGGGATGTCAGGGGCGCGTTCGCGAATCTGGCGCAGCAGGTCGAAGCCGTTCATGCCCGGCATGAAGATGTCGCTCAGCACCACATCAATAGGCTCCTGTTCGAGGATTCGAAGCGCGTCCGTGCCTGAGGCGGTGGCGTGGACAGCGTAGCCGCTGTCTTCCAGCACGAACTGGAGCGTTTCGCGCACCAGCGCGTCGTCGTCTACAATCAGCACATGGCGCTGACTGGGCGGAATGACCGCCGTCGGCGCTGCTGGCTCAAAGAGTTGATAGACCTGCATCCTTTATTGCCTCCCTACGCATCCCTGCGCAGGGAGATTATTGCCATACGCAGCGGATTTTTTGAGAGGGAAACGCCCAAAACTGTGAGAGTTGCGGGGCTTACTCGCCGCACTGTCCGCGGTGGCGCAAAGCGTGGTCGACCAGCACCAGCGCGACCATCGCCTCTACCATCGGCACGGCGCGGGGCAGCACGCAGGGGTCGTGTCGCCCGCGCGCCTGCAAGAGAGCCGCCTCGCCCGTCTCGCTCACGGTCGCCTGCGGCTTGAAAATCGTCGCAGTCGGCTTGAACGCAACGCGAATGTCAATCAATTCGCCGTTGCTGATGCCGCCCTGCACGCCGCCAGAGAAGTTAGTGCGCGTGCGGACGCGCCCGAACTCGTCGGTGTAGAACTCGTCGTTGTGTTCGCTGCCGCGCATGCGCGTCCCGCGAAAGCCAGAGCCGATTTCGAAGCCCTTGCTGGCGGGCAGGCTCATGACCGCCTTCGCGAGGTCTGCCTCCAGTTTATCGAACACGGGGCTGCCCCAGCCTGGGGGGACATTCCGCGCGATGCATCGGATAACGCCGCCTACCGAGTCGCCCTGCTTGCGCACTTGCTCGATACGGCGCATCATCTTCTCGGCGGCGTCAGGGTCGGGACAGCGTATGGGGTTGCTCTCCACCGCCTCCAGCGTCACGGCGTCGGGGTCTACCTGCGCCTCGATGGTGTGAATCTGCTCCACCCACGCGAGGATTTCCACCTCCCAGAGGGTGCGCAGCACTTTTTTGGCGAGCGCGCCTGCCGCGACGCGCCCGACGGTCTCCCGCGCGCTGCTGCGCCCGCCGCCCTGCCAGTTACGGATGCCGTACTTGGCCTGATAGGTGTAGTCCGCGTGCGAAGGACGATACAAGTGCTTGAAACTTTCGTAGGCTTCGGGGCGCGCATCCTCGTTCCACACCAACATTAGGATTGGCGTGCCCAGCGTCTGCCCCTCGAACACACCCGACAGAATGTGTACCGTGTCGCTCTCCTTACGCTGGGTGACGAGTTTGCTCTGCCCTGGACGGCGGCGGTCCAGCTCGAACTGAATCTCTTCGGGCGTGATGGGGATTCGCGGGGGGCAGCCGTCCACCACCACGCCCACCGCACCCCCATGCGACTCGCCCCAAGTCGTGATGCGGAACAGATGCCCGAAAGTGTTCATCCTTCCGTTAGCTCTTCGATAGTCTCACGAATCCAGCGTTCGATCCAGCCGTCGCAGACGACGGCTTCGTTCGTCTCGCGGATGGCTTCCAAGCGCGAAAGGATACGGCGCGGGTGCAAGTCCTCTTCGTCTATCTGATCTAGCAGTTCCAGCGCTAACGCCGTGACCTGCTCCAGTCGCCACAGCCACGGCTCGATTTCCTCAAGGAGGGCGGCGTCGTGGACGGCTTGCTTGAGTCGGCGCGGCAGGGTGTAGAGTTGGTGGAACGCTTCACGCAAGGCGTCGTTGTCGCCCGTGGTCTGCCACTCCTCGATGGCGCGTTCGATGGTGGGCGGCTCCTCCTTCCAGTGGCGCGTCCAGAGGTTCTGCTGGCAGAACTCCAGCATCACAGGCGCGGCGTCCTCACCCACCAGGCGGGCAATCGACGCACGCCAGCTGCGTTGCGGGTCATACGCCTCAGCGTTCCACAGAAAGTCAGCGTAAGTGCCCAGCGCGACCTTCGACGCCTCCGCCTGATTCATCGGGTTCGAGACCAGCGCCTCTAAGTGCTTGAGCGTTTCGGCGTCGCGCCCCGTGATGGGTCCCATCAGCAGGCGGCTGGTCTCGTAGTCGTTCACGGGATAGTTGTCCCACACGAACGGCTTGCGGCGGATGGCGAGTTTGAACAGCTCGGCGTCCTCGTGCGTAATCGTGCGCGAGACGACCTTCGCACCCGTCCACATAATCGAGATGCCCGCCTCCGTGCGCTCGCCCAGCTCTTTGACATAGGGCGGCTCGCCCAAGTTGTGATAAAAGGTCGGGCAGACAATCAGCCAGCTCTTGGCGTCGCGCTCTTTGAGCCAGTGGTTCAGCCGATTCGCGAGGTCGGCGTGCGCGTGCGCCAGCGAGTGGTACACCTGCTTGTCCGCCGCGTGCTGCAACTCTTCGGGGATGTCGTCCACCAGTAGCCCGAAACTGCGCACGCCCATCTGCCGTACTGCCTCAATTTTGGCGACCAGCCGCTCGAACTCCGCAGGGTCGGAGTAGACCATCGACAGTCCAGGGCTAATGCAGAACACGAACTCGATGAATTGGCTTTTGGCGCGTTGCACAAGTTCGCCGAGTCGTTGAGCGTCGGCATTTGGGTACGGCTCGCGCCAGCGTTCGCGATGGTAGGGGTCGTCTTTGGGCGCGTAAAGGTAGATGTTCATCTTGTGCGCGCCCATAAAGTCGAGCATGCGCAGGCGCGCCGCGTGGCTCCACGGGATGCCGTAGAACCCCTCCACCACGCCGCGCCACGCGAGGCTTGGATAATCGTCCACTGTCATCAGGGGGATGGCTTTGCCGTCCCACGCTTGCAGCAGGGTGTGGCAGGCGTAGAAGGCGGCGCGGGGCGACTCGGCACGGATAGTAATCCGCGCGTTCTCGACGGTGAGGCGGTAGCCCTCGCGCGGCAGGCTGGGATCGTGTTCCACGAACGCCGTCCAGCCGCCGAACGCTTCGCCCAGCGCGCGTAGCGGTGCAACGGCTGGCTCCCAGCCTGCGGGCGTTTTGACTGCGTGGCAGCCCGCAAACGGCAGTCGCTCAGACGAAACCTCCGCCTTTCGGGGAACGGGTAGCCAATCCATCGGTTTTACCCCTGATGTGCGAGTGTACGCGCGGCTTCCAGCGCCGCCTCGTAGTTCGGATGCTGCGTGATTTCGGGCACATACTCGGCGTAGCGCACGATACCCTGCGGGTCAATCACGAACACCGCGCGGCTCAGGATGCGCAACTCCTTCACCAGCACGCCGTACGCCTGTCCGAACGCGCCCTCGCGATGATCGGACAGCACCTCGACACGGTCGATGTTCTCTACGCCACAGAACCGCTTCTGCGCGAAGGGCAGATCCATGCTAACGGTCAGCACCTTTACCGCGTCGGGCAGGCGGCTCGCCTCTTCGTTGAACCGCTTGGTCTGCGCGCTACAGACGCTCGTGTCCAGCGACGGCACAACGCTAATCAGCAGCGTTTGCCCCTTGTAATCGTGGATGCGGACAGGCGTCAGGTCTTGCTTGAGAACGGTTGCGTCGGGTGCAGGGTCGCCTGGCGACAACGGCTTGCCGACTAAAGTCAGTGGGTTGCCCAGAAAGGTCACTGCGTTTGCACGCTCCATCAGATAGCCTCCAGCGGAGTGGAGTATACCCCAGCAGGCTATTTCTCACCCTGTGTGCGCCAAGTGTGGAGGGCTTCACGAATCGCCTCCTGGAGGAACGGAACAACCGCCTCCGATTCTGCCCAGCGTTCTGAATCGAGATACAAAATGAGCGAGTCGACCCACAGCACACGCCCTGCTTCGTCCACGACGCGCACATCGAGCGTGGACTTGTAGTGCGCTGAAGAACGCGGTTCAGAACGGCACAGTGTCGCTTCGAGATGTAAACCCAACGACTGTAGCACAGGCTGCACCAGCGCAAGGTACTCGCTGGCTTGCTGCTCTATGCGCGACTCCCATGCGCGTATCGGCTCCGACAGTTCAGGCATCATTCTCAAGTTCCCCTGTGAGGCGCATCGCCCACCAAACGAAGCGTGCGTCAAGATACTTCACATCGATATTATACACTGCCTGCTCCCGATATGCGAAAATCGCCATGAATCGCGTCTGTCCACCGTTGCGCAACCCAAATAGGCACTTATGACCCTCGGCGTGTAGGTACTTAAGCCAGCACTGCCTGCACCAGCTCGCGCGCGGCGATGACCGACTCGGCGAACACCTGGAGCGCGAACTCGGCGTCGTGTTCGGTCAGAATCAGCGGCGGCTCCATCCGAATCACCTTCGGGTTGTTCAGCGTGTAAGCGGCGATGACCCCGCGCTGAATCATGTTAGTAATGGTCAGCTCGCCGAAGTCCGCCTCGTGGAACTCGACGCCAATCATCAGCCCGCGCCCGCGCACCTCTTGGATGAAGTCGGGGTACTCGGCGTGCACTTGGCGCAGCCCGCGCAGCAGTTTCTCGCCGACGCGCTGCGCGTTCTCCACCAGCCCTTCCTGTTCGATGACCTCCAGCGTCGCCAGCCCTGCAGCGCAGGCGAGTTCGTTCCCGCCGAAGGTGCTGGTGTGCAGCAGCGGGTTCTCGCCGAACATTTCGTCCCAGAGCGCGGCGCCTGCCGAGAAGGAGCCTATCGGCATCACGCCGCCGCCGAGCGACTTGGCAAGCGTCACGATATCGGGACGCACACCCGCATGCTCGACGCCCCACAGCGTGCCCGTGCGTCCCAGCCCCGTCTGCACCTCGTCCACAATCAGCACGGCGTTGTAGCGGTCGCACAGCTCGCGCAGGCGGGGCAGGTAGTCGTCAGGCGGGATGCGGATGCCGCCCTCGCCCTGAATCGGCTCGATGATGACTCCTGCGGTCTGCTCGTCGAAGTGCGCGGCGACGGCGTCGGCGTCCCCAAAGGGCACATGCACAAAACCAGGCAGCAGCGGGTCGAACGGCTTGCGGTACACTTCGCGCCCGCTGGCGGAGAGGCTGCCCATCGTCTTGCCGTGATAGCTGCCTACTGCGCTAATCATTTTTACACGCCCCGTTGCCTTGCGCGCCAGCTTAATCGCGCCCTCCACCGCCTCTGTGCCCGAATTGCAGAAAAAGCTATATTGCAGATCGCCAGGCAGCATCTCCGCCAGCTTCGCTGCAAGGCGCGCTTGGGGCGCGTTGAACATAATCTTGCTGGGCATCGGCATCATGTCCAGCTGCCGCTTGACCGCCTCGACGACCTTCGGGTGGCGGTGTCCCAGCGCGAACATGCCGTACCCGCCGAGACAGTCCAGAAACTTGCGTCCCTGCGCGTCCCAGATATAGCACCCTTCGGCGTACCACTCCACGCCCAGCCCCGCAAAGCGCAGCACTTTCGCCAAGCCGGGGTTCAGGTGGCGTTCGGTCAGCTCGGCAATCTCGTCGGTAAACGCTTCGGGATGGTCAGGAAACCCTCTCATCGCACCGTCGCTCCTCGTGGGGGATTATACCTAAGGATACGCCTATGGGGGGATTCCGCCCATGGTACACTCTCGCTATGCGCAGGGAGGGGTTTCTGGCATATGGCGCACGACAGACCACTGAGTGCCTCTGCGCTCTGAACACGCGCCTGTCTGCGCTTGCTCCCGATGACCTGCAGGCAGTGGAGGAGGTGCTGGCAGCGGCGCATCGGCTGCAGACCTGCCTGACGCTGTTTGCCAAGGGCTATCCGTCGCCGCGCGTGGCGCTATGGAAGCGTCGGCTGCGGCGCATCGTGCGCGCGCTGAACGCCTTGCGCGACTGCTTGCGCCTTGCCGAATGGGTCGCCGCGCTGCAACCGCCCCCTGCTTATCTTCCAGGTGTCCAACGCGCCCTGCTCCGTCTGCGTCAACGCGCCGAGACGCTCTACCAGACCCTCATGCGCGCTTGGCAACGCTGGCACGCTGACCGAATCCCCAACGAAATCATCGGGCTATCCAAGCGCTGGGAGCAATCGTTCGGCAACGAGGCGGTAGACCCCAACTACGCGCTTGGGCAGTGGCAGCGGTTTTCGCGCGAACAGCTTGCCGCACTGGAGTCGCCCGCGCCGTCGCTGGCAGCCCAGTGCGGACGCGCGCGTGCGCTGCTGGAAGCACGCGAGCTGCTTGCGCCGCTGCAACTGCCGCTGGAGTGCCCTGACGACCTGCAGGCGCAGTACGACCTACTGGAGCGGCAACGCTTCCGTAACGAGGCACACCGCCTGCTACGCGAGCTTCTCCAGCAGGAACGGGAACGCACACTCCAGTACGCAGGCAACCTGCGCGGCTTCAAGCGCCTCCAAAAAGGCTGGGAGTGGCTGATGGAGCAAATCGGAAGCCCCTGTCCGCTTTTGGAGTGAGTCCCGAATGGGGGGATTATCCAGCGAGCGTAGCAGGATTCCCCGCCCACGAAAGCGAATCTCTCTCCTGCCATGCAGACGCTAATCAGTTGGGCTGTTTCGTGGCTTGCGTTGGCGCTGATGCTGATTGGCGCGGGGCGCGCCGCGCTATATGCGCCTGAACCGCCTTCCAACGACCTGCCTAAAGTGCGCGGCGATTGCCAAACTTGCCACCCGAACGAGGCGAAAGACTGGGCGGAATCGCGCCATGCCGCCGCTTGGGAAAGCGAGTCGTTTGCCCAGACCTCGCGCAACCGCACGCTGAAGATGTGCCTGCCCTGCCACGCGCCTGAACCGATTCTGGTCAAGGGTTTCGGCGAGCATCCCGCCCTGCGTGAGGATGAACGCTCGCACGGCATCGACTGTATCAGTTGCCACCAAGACGCCAACAACGCCTATCACGGCACACTGGGCACGAAAACCGACGCGCACGCCACCGTGAAAAACGAGAAGTTCGGCACGGTGGACATGTGCGCCACCTGCCACGAGATTTTCGGCACAGTGGACTGGTACAGACAGAGCGAGTGGGGCAAAGACCCCAACGGCTGCGTCAACTGCCATATGCCTGTGGTGGAGCGACCGATTGCCACAGGCGAGGGCTTGCCCGCCCGTAAGGCGCGCGTGCATAAGTTCGAGGGCGCGACCCCGGCGATGTTCCAAAAAGGCGTCAAGATGGCGCACGAGCGGCGCGACGACTACCTGCAAATCAAGATGGAGAGCGTCGAAGTCGGGCATACCGTGCCAACAGGACCTGAATATGTGGTGGTGATTGTGGAGGCGCGCTTTATGAACGGCGAGCAGGAGGTCGGCAAGCACCAGACGCTGCTGGCGGATAATGTCGCCATCGATGGCAACGACACGCGCCTCAAGCCTGGCGAGCGACGGGTGATTCGCGCGCCCATCCCCAAGGGCGCAACGGAAGCCATCGTGCGCGTGCTGCACAAGCGCAACCGCGACTGGAGCGACGACAAGGCGCGCGTGCTGTACGAGGCGAAAGTCGCGCTATGAAACTCGCCTGCGTGCTGATACTGGCGTGGGCAACCATCAGCCTTGCCCACGCCGACCGCCTCATCGAAATTCCGACTGGACGGCTCATCTATCCCGAACGGCTGACGCTGGAGGCGGGATTCCTTACAGGCGCACCTCAACGCGAACGCGCGTTTGTGAACCTGCGCCTCGGCGGACTGCTGGAACTGCAAGGCGCACGCACAGGCTTCGAGAACCGCCTCGAACTCTACGGCGCACAGTATAGCCTCTACCCTGAGATACCGGGCTACGCGCCTGGCATTTCGGTAGGCGTCACGGATGTGTTTAACCACTCGGCGCGGGGACGGGGCTACTATGTGGCGATTTCCTACGGCATCGCCGCGCTGGGCGCAACCCCGTTAGACCACGACCTGCGTGTCCATCTCGGCTTCGGCTGGGAAGGGATGCCCAGCTTCTTCATCGGCTTCGATATACCCCTAACGAACCAACTCTTCTTGCGGGCGGAGCATACGGGCGAGCGCATCAACGCCGCGCTGGCATGGCAACTGAGCAACCAGATCGAGCTGCGTGGGGCAGTCATCCGCGACCGCGTCAGTTGGAGCCTCATGGTACGGCTATGGGAAGAGTAATAAGTGCCTATGCGTTGAGATTTAAACACATCGCCCCCACTCTAACCCTCCTTAAAGGGGTAGGTTTTTTCTCGCGTGGTCGGGATTGCGGGCTCGCTTGTTTTCGTAAATTTTGCCCACGCGATTGGCATGACATAAGACATCTCACTGTGTATGAGTGAGTCGCGCCTCGTACTTTGCTCGCGTGTAGGTCTCCTCGTAGACCGCTTGCAGGTCTAAGGAGACCGCACCATCTTCACGGAGCAGCGGGATAGGAATCGTCGGCATCCGTTCGTCGCGTCGCCAGTAGTAAACTTCCACTGCTGGGCGGTATTCGCTGCGCGACACGAAGGCGTAGTAATCGCCTTCGGGCAGTGGCTCTACCGTTG
>Ga0209809_1002193_pt1 | contig 14316 bp, 13 predicted proteins | sample YNPMSTMetaG_FD_186172 | JGI IMG/M metagenome (GOLD analysis project Ga0209809, IMG submission 186172) | Anoxygenic and chlorotrophic microbial mat microbial communities from Yellowstone National Park, USA - YNP MS-T MetaG (SPAdes) (version 2) ... | reverse complement strand
AATAATAAACTTCAAAGCATCGCGCTTTAAAAGCTCTTGCGCTAAATTAAAAGCGTGAAATCTTCCTCCAACTGAAATAATTACTTGCATAAATCTATTATAAATTTAAATACAAATAAAATCTATAGTTAAAGATTAAGATTATTTGTAAATTTGATTAAATTAGTATAATTCGGATTATAATTTAACATTCGCGTCCTCATTCGCTATATTCGCGCACATTCGCATCATTCGCATTATGGTGAAAAACTTCTAATACTTTCTTCGCCTTTTCAAATTAGATAATAATCTTTTAATTCTTGATATAATAAAGTTTTTTCATTTCTATTATAAAATAAATTCTTCTAAATCGTATCTTCTTAATCCCCAATCATCGTCATTCCATCTAAAAGAGGATTTATTTTTTAAAATCTCAAAATATATGTTTTGTTCTTCTAATGAAAGAGTGTATTCTTTTTTTCTATTGTTTTGTGGCTGACTATATAAACAAGTATCTTTCGTAAAAGGATTATTAATCCAATAAACTTGTTTTAGATTGTTAACAAGAAGCCAGTGTATTAAAACCCCATCGCCACCTGTATAAGAATATGGAATTCTTTCTAAAAATCCTTTTACTTTAAACCAATCTTTTTTAGACATAAGAATAAAATCTCCAGGGGTACATAAAGCTGGAGGAAAGTAAGGATAATATTTTGGTATTAAACTTAAAATATTGACCCAAAAATCTTTAATCCATTTAATTGGATTATATTTAATAAACCATTTGTTTCCTGAATAATATAAAATATATCCCCTCCAATCAATGATATGTTTTTTTGCAAATTCTAGATAAAATTTATAGTATTTTAAATTTGGATCGATTACTTGATTTATATTGTATCTTCCAGCTCTGTAGAATATTCCGTGTTGCAAATTCATTGAAGAAACTTTTCTAAAAATACCTTCTCCAATTAAATTATCTGGATTAGTAATTAATATAAATTCTCCTTTAGCTCTTCTAATACCTACATTTTTACCTAAATATTCATAAAGATAAATTTTTGGATTTTTATTTAAAAACTCATGTAATTCACGAGGGACTAAAATAAATCTTGAAAAACAATAATTAGACGAAGGAAATATAAGACATTCTTTTAATAATTTATTTTCTTTTGGAGGATTCCACTCCACAAAAATAATTTCTATATAGATTCTATATCTATTCGCTAGCTCATATATGCTATTTATAAAAACTTGTATCTTATCTAATAATCTTCCGCCATAATCATCGTTTCTAACAACAACCACAATACTTAAATAAGGATTTTCTAAGTTATACATAATTTAATTTGAAATCTATAATGACTTAAAACTGCGCATATAAGTATTATAAAAAATTTTTGTCATTTCAGGAAGTACATCTAATGGTTTTTTACTTTTAATTAAAAGTAAAGAATTTTTATATCCAATCATTTCTTTCTCTAAATCTTTAGCTAAATTATGCACATTTCTTTTTTGGTATACAGATGACTTATTATATATCACACTATTTGAAAAATATTTTTGTAAAATATAACTTCCCCATATATCATCCATTCTTCCAATACCAGGAAGACACGCATAGTACGGAATTACACTTCTTGATAAAAATGTATTTTGAGAATTAAATGGCGATATTTTATTTGAGGCAAAAGGTTTTTTAATCTTTTTAAATTTCACCTCCGGCCTATATACTATCCTCGCTATAGCATCAATATCCGGATCACCATCCCACAAATCAGCTTGAATTAAAACTTTAATCTTAAACTTTCCTTTATATTTTACGTTATTTTTTTTATCTAATAATTCAATAGGAAATCCTCTATGCCATAAATAATTATACTCTGTTACGGACAGGGGATCAAAGACGGGATTAGAAGTAGTATAAAGATCGACATAAATCTCTTTATTTACATACACCTCTTTGCCCCAAAAATCATAAGGAATATTATCGTCGTCAACTGTTGCTATTATTTCTGCACCTAAATTATAAGCTTCTAAAAAACCAATGTTCCTTCTTTGGATACAATTCCATCCTATTAAGTCGCTAACTTTTTTATATTTTTTTTCTTGATATTCTGGATCTAAATATTTAAAATTATTAAATTTTTTTTCTAACTTTTTATATTTTTTATGAGGAGTTTTTAAGTCACCAACTGCTATTAAATACCAGTCTTTGAAATTAAGATATCTTCTAATAGCTAAAGTTGGAGGATTAATAGTTGTTGTAACTATAAATTTACTATAATTCATTTAATTTTATTTCCAATATTTTTTTCGCCCTTTCAAAATATGTATGATTTTTAACTTTTTGATATCCTGCTTCTCTTATTTTCTCTCTTAATTCATCATTTTTCAAATAAAAATCAATTTTTTCTTTTAATTCTTCTGGTGTTGAAAAATATGCGCATTCTTTATCTTCTTCAAAAAATTCTTTCGCTTCGTCGGTTCTTATTGATAAAACAAAAGCTTTGCAAGCCGGCGCTTCAAATGTTCTCATATTGTGCGAAGGAATATTTTGCTTTCTTATTATATTTAAAATTATTTTAGAAGAATTGCAAATTTTTGCAAATTCTTCAGCATAAGCAGGTTTTCTCATCCATTTTTCTTGTAATTTCTTATTTGCTCTATTCCAATCATTGCCCCAAATTTTTAAATTATAATTAGTTAAATGATTCAACCACCATTCTCTCTCTTTATCCCATGTTCCTATAAAAGCAATATCTGATCCATAATATTCTTTTTCTTTTGAATCTTTAGCTTCTATAGGATAATTCACTTCGGGATCATAAGCAAACGGTAAATATTCTACTTTTTTAGCTCCTGCTTTATATAATTTTTCAATCAAAAATTTCCCCCAAATAAAATAAACATCATAATAAAGAATTGACTTTCTAATCCATTCATTACTTACGCCATGATGCCAAGTATTAAAAGGATTATCCGGATTAAAACAAAATAATTGAGGATTAGTCGCTATTGTTTTAATTTTTTTAATTGTTTTTGAACTATAAAACCAACCCTTAAAAACTAAAATTAAATCGGGTTTATATTCAATTGCTTTTTTGATAAATTCATCATTTGTTTTTCTTGCAAAAATTTTCCAAAATAATCTATGAGTATATCTATTTTTAAAAAAAATTTTATCTTGCCAATAAAATTCTTCATCTCCAAAAATTTCAACCTCACAACCAAGCTTTTGAAAAGCCCGTAAATAAGACATAGGCAATCCTGCATAGTGTTTACTTCCTGAAATTAATATTTTCATTTTGAGAATTTATTTATTAACAATTTTTAATATTGACTCTACTGTCTTATCGTAATTATAATTTTTAACAATTTCAAAAGACTTTTGACCGAATTGAAGCCTTCTTTTGGAACCATAATGCGAATCTACGAATGGGTGCGAATTCGGCGAATGACGACGCGAATGATTTTCGTGGTGCGAATCTACGAATGAGTGCGAATTCGGCGAATGATGATGCGAATTATTTTTATAATACGAATCGTTGTCATTCGTGGTATATTCGCTATATTCGTGCAAATTCGCATTATTCGTATTATGGTTAATTAATTCTTCTAAATATCTTGCTAATTCTTCTATATCCCCTGTTTTAAAAATATAACCGTTTTCGCTGTGTTTTACAAGATCGCTTCCACAACCAACTAAATCTGAAACAATAACCGGCAATCTAAAATTCATCGCTTCATTAACTACCAAACCCCAAGTTTCGCCAACATCAGAAGGCAAAACAAAAATATCAGACATCGCGTAATATTTAGAAATTTCAGTTTGGTTCTTGAAACCAACGAAATGTATACCATAACCATAATGCGAATCTACGAATGAGTGCGGATTTGGCGAATGATGATGCGAATGATTTTTATTCAAGATATATTCGCTGTATTCGTGTAAATTAGCGTTATTCGCATTATGGTTAATATTATTAATAACAGTCTCTGCATATTTTTCAAGTTCTTGCCGTAAGTCTCCGTCACCAACAAAAATCAAGTGGATACCATAATGCGAATTTAGCGAATGATGATAAGAATTATCTTTATCGATTTTAAATTTTGAATTGAGAATTCTTTTGGGCTTTAAGTATTCCAGGCCAAAATTTACTAAAATGCCTAATTTAATATTAGTTGACTCTAAATATCTTTTTACTTGTTGATAATCCTCTTTTGTATTTGTTGGTTTTCTTTTGATTTCAAGTAAAATTTTATCTTCTATAATAAAATCGGGAATATTTGATTTTTTACCAAATACATCTAAAAAAACTTCTCTTCTATATTTAATGTCAGCTTTTTTTAATTCATTTTCCAAAGCATCGGCATATTGTTTTTCTTTGGCAAATCTACCTAAAATATTATGAATCTTAAAGAAAATACCATTTAATTTATAAGATAATTCTTTTTCAATGATTTTATTATTTACATCATATTCGCTATGCTCATTTATCTCTTTATTGTTTAGATTATAACTACTATTCGCATTGTCATTCGCTGTATTCGCACACATTCGCATCATTCGTATTGTGGTTATGGTTTCGTAAGCTTTGAGTAAATCCATTGGTCGTTTCTTTGGGATTAATTTTCCAACAAAAAGAATTACAACATCGTCTGGCTCAATTCCTAATTCTTTTCTTAATTCTTCTTTTTTATCTTTTAATTTTTCATATTCTTTTTGAAATCTTTCGTTATCAACAGCGTAAGGCGCGAAAAATAATTTTTCATCAGGAACGCCATAAAATTTATAAAATTTTCTATTTTCTTCGCCAATATATAAAAAAGCATGTACTTTTGGAAATAAAATTTTGCCGAAAATTATTTTTTTAATAAATAATTTCCATTTTGATTTTAAAATTTCCTGATTATGCGGAGATTCAACTCTTAAAAGTAATTTTGTTTTTGAAATTAAACAAGCTAAAATCACTAACCAATCGCTTAAATATGACCAAGAATTAATTAAAACCCCATCAAATTTATTTTTAAAAATTTCTTTAAAAATTCCTAAATTAATAAAACCAAAAAAATAAAAACCCTGTTTGAATGAATTGTTTTTTAAAATTTTGTAATTATATCCTTCAAGTAAATTAATATCCCATTTAAATTCTTTTTTAAATTGAGGATCAAAATATTTTTCTGCGCCAAATTTAGAATAATAATAAACAGTTAAATCAATTTTTTTGATTAATTTTTGATATAAAGGAACTTGATATTGAATTGGATGGGAGATGAAAATACCTAATTTATTCATTTTTATGTGCCACTGCGATTATGTTTTGTGTTAAAATATCTGCTTTTTGTCCGGTTTCAACTAAAAGATAGAAGTTTAAAATTAATCTTATAAATTTCCATAAAATATATCTAACTAAAGAAAACAAACCGTGTATAACAGGACCTTCTTCTTTAAAATGAAATTTTTTAAAACCATTTATACTAAAAATTTCCATAAGACTTGATTTAGTAAAAATACATTCATGAGTAAAATCCCAATATAAATATCTTGTACCAAAAATACTTTCGCCGTTGGGGGTTTTTATGATTAAAATTCCATTTTTATTTAAAGCGTTATATATCAATTCTAAAACATCCATTATCTCGTTTTTATTAAAATGCTCTAAAATATCTAAAGCAAAAATGATATCCCATCCCTTATTTGTTTTTAAAAATTCTTTTAAGTCATATTGTTCAATATTTTTAATTCCCAAAGATTTTGCTAAATTAACTTGTTCCTCGCTAATATCGATGCCAAAAGAATTTTTATAACCTATAGATTGAAGCCAATAAACTATACCTCCGTCTCCGCATGCTATATCTAAAATCTTCACATTTTTATCTTTTGGTAAAAACTCTCCATAATATTTACTCCATACACAAAACTGTTTTTTAAAAAAACTTAAATCAACATCTCCAATAAGATTTTTTATATGCGAAGATCTATATTTTGAATAAATTTTTTCGCGGTAGTTCATCTTAAATCTAAATAATATTTTTCCTTAACCATTCTATTAAAATAGAAACGCCCTTTTTATAATTAACTTTTGGCTCCCAGTTTAAATCTTTTTTTACTTTTGAATTATTGCTAATAAAAATTTTTTGATCGCCAGCTCTTTCTTTAGAAAAATTTATCTTAATTTTTATGTTTAAATATTTTTCCAAAAATTGAATTAATTCTAAAAGTGATACGGCGTTTTTATATCCTCCGCCGATGTTGTAAATTTCTCCCGATGTTTTCTTTATGTTTTTTATTGCTAAGTCATAGGCTTTAATTAAATCATCTATAAAAAGCAAGTCTCTAACTTGTTTGCCATCTCCAAAAATTGTTAGAAGTTCATTTTTTAAGGTTCTAATAGCAAACCAAGCAACCCATCCCTGATCTTCAACTCCAATTTGTCCCGGGCCATAAATACAAGATTGTCTGAAAACAATTGTTTTTAATCCATAAATTCTTGCATAATCTCTAACATATTGATCAGCAGAACCTTTAGAACAGCCATAAGGAGAATAAAAATCTAAATTTTGATTTTCTGAAATGCCAAATTTTAATTTTTTATCTTGAAATTCATATCTTGTCTTTTTTTCAATTATTTTATGCTCTTCCAAATCGCCATAAACTTTATTTGTGGAAGCATAAACTAATATTGTTTTAGGGCTAAATTGTCTTAAAGCTTCTAAAACATTTATTGTTCCTAAAATATTAATTTCAAAATCTTCTCTTGGATTTTTAATTGATGTTGTTACCGCTACTTGAGCAGCTTCGTGGAATAAAATTTCTAAATTACTTTTGCTTAATTTTTTTATTGCTTGTTCAATGCCCTTTTGATTACGTACATCTTCTTTTATAAAACTAAAATTTTCATTTGCTTTCAATCTTTTTAAATTAACTTCAACTCCTTTACGACTCATATTATCTAAAGCGACAACTTTATATCCTTTATTTAAATAGTATTCACAAACATTTGAACCAATAAAACCCAAACCGCCTGTAACTAATATAGTTTTCTTCATAATAATAAAAATTTATTTATTAAGCGACTCAAAAACATTTTAACTCTATTTTTGAAAAATTCAAATCCAAAATTTTCAATAGCTTTTTGTCTTAAGTAATTTTTATCATATAAATATTTTGGCGCTTCTCCTTTTAAAACTTTTACAATAGCTCCTGCGATTTCATTAATATTGTCCGGATCAACTAAAATTCCTAATTCTCCGTTAAGTAAAGCTTCTTTTGAAGCATCTTTATTGCCTGCAATAACAGGCACTCCGCAAGCTAATGCTTCAATAAAAACAATACCAAACCCTTCTCCTTTTGAAGGCATAACAAAAACATCGGCAAGATTATAGTAATCAATAGTTTTTTCTACTCTACCTGTTAAAATAACATGGTTTTGTAAAGATAAACTTTCTCTTAATTCTTTAATTCTATCCATATCATCGCCGCTACCAACTATCATATATCTTGCTTCTGGAATTTTGCCCAAAATTTTAGGCAAAGCCTGAATGACCTTATCATATCCCTTATATTTATCTGCGCTTGATAGTCTTGCTACTGTCAAAATTATTTTATTTTCATCTGTCAAATTATATTTATCTAACAGCACTTGCGATTTTTGTTTGGGATAAAACTCTTTTTCATTTATAGTATTGGGCAAAAGAAAAAATTTTTTATTATCTTTTAATTCTTGTATTTTATTTTTTAATTTTTCAATTGTATATTTGGAAACTGAAATTATTATTTTTGCTCGTCGCAATGATTCTTTTTGTGTTTTTGAATTTATATCCCAAACTTCTATCCCATGGCAAATAACTCCAAAATTAATTTTAAAAATTTTTTTATAAAAAAGCGCCAATGGCGCAAAATTAATATGATTGCATAATATCAAATCTGGCCTATAAAATATAAATTTAAAAAAAGATTCGATTACAAATAAGAATTTATAAAATAAATTAACTTTTTTTAATAAAACGGTTTTAAAATCTTGATTTAATTCTTCAAGAGCTTTAATAAAATTTTTAGTATATTGTTGAACGCCACCTATGGTATTATAGTTATTCGTAAAAATTAAAATTTTCATAAATCTTAAAATTTTTTTATGTTTTTTATCAATTCATCACAAGCCTTTTCAACCTCACCAACTGTAATAGTTTCTATGCTTTTTTTAACACACTCTTCTTTTTTATAGTCGCAATCTAAAAATCTTTTATATAATATCTTATGATTTTTACCGTAAGGAAACCATTTCCCAAAAGGGCTACGTATAGTATATAAAGCTACGCAAGGAAGACCTACTGCGGCAGCTAAATGGACAGGACCACTATCATTAGAAATTAAAAAACTTATTTTTTTAAATAAAAGCAGAGTTTCTAAAATAGATAAATTACCTGCTAAATTAAAAACTTTATCTTTTCCAATTTTGTTTTCTATTTCTTTACCTTTTTCAATATCATTATTACCTCCTATTACAATAAATTTTGCGTTATATTTTTTTATAATATTTCTAGATAGTTCAATAAATTTTTCTAAGGGCCATTCTTTAGAAAAAAATTTAGCCCCGGGTCCTAAAGCTATTATTAAATCGTTTTTGTTAAAATTAAATTTATCAAATAAATTTTCAACTTTATTAATTTCTTTTTCAGAAAAAGGAAAGTCAAATATAACTTTATCAATAATAATACCGTTCTTTTTTAGTAAGGATAAATTGCTTTCTACTTCATTAGAATGTAAAGGAGAATAACGAATCTGTGTTTTATAAAAAATCCAACTAGAACGTAAATAAAAACCAAAAGCATATTTAACTCCAATTAGTTTAGCAAAAATTATATTCCTAAAAAGCGTTCTAAAACGAACCCAATCGTCTGGCAATTGAATAAATAAATCAAATTTTTCTTTTTTTAATTCTTTAATAAAAAATATTTGTTTAGGCAAATTATTAATATCTTCTTGATAATAATTAATTATATTGTCAAAATACCAAGCATTTTTTAAAAAATTTATTGCTCCTATACTTCCTCTTTTACCTGGAGAAGTCAAAAATGTAATTTTCGCATTAGGATAATTTTTACGAATAGCTATCAAAGATGGAATAATACAAACAATATCTCCAATATTACCAACTTTATAAACAAGAATTTTTTGTGGATTTTTTAATTTTTTATAAAATAAAATGTTTTGTATTATTTTTAAAACAAAATTTAAAAAGTTTATCCAAAAACTAACTAACCATAATTGAATTTTTGCTATAAATGGCATATCTATTATAATTCATCATTTAAAAACCTATTTAACACAAACACTGCCCAAATGCGCGACCAATGAAATTTGTTTTGGTAAAATAAATTTAACATTTTTTCTGTTGTTTTTCTATCAAACATATTATTATTTAAAAGTTCTTTTTGCAAAATTTCTTTGGCTTCGTTTTTAAGCCATAATTCAATAGGCATAACAAATCCCTGCTTTTTTTGATTTAAAATTTTATCTGAAACTTTGTCTTTAATTATTTCTTTTAATAAAAATTTTGAAATATTATTTTTTATTTTGTATTCATCTGGAATTGGAACTATTTTTTCAAATAAAACATTGTCAACAAAAGGCACTCTTAATTCTATGGAATGCGCCATTGAAAAAACATCTGAATCGCGCAAAAGCTGATTTTTTAAATAATAAGACATTTCAAGAAAAGAGATAAAACCATAATCCGAATCTACACCATAATGCGAATAACGCGAATTTGCGCGAATACAGCGAATAAAATGCGAATGATATAGATTCGTATTATTAAAATCATTCGCGTCATCATTCGCTAAATTCGCACTCATTCGTAGATTCGCATTATGGTCGAATATTCTTCTATACACCAGATACGCTTCTTCTAAATTTTTTGAATTAATAATATCAGCTAATTTGTTTAATTTAATATTAAATTCTCCAGCAAAAAGTTTTAAAACATAGCCAATCCCTAAATATTTTAAAATTGGCTTTATTTTGTTAATTTTTGTTAAATCAAAAAAAGACGGGTAGCCGTAAAAAAGCTCATCTCCGCCAAGCCCGGATAAAACAACTTTAAGCCCTGCTTTTTTGGCAGCCAAAGAAACAAAATAAGTATTTACGCCGTCAATTGAAGGCTCATCCATATGATAAAAAATATTGTCTAAATTTTCCAAAAAATCTTTACCCGTGATTTTTAATTCTAAATGATTAGTGTTAAATTTTTGAACTAATTCATTTATTTTTTCTGATTCGTCATAAACAGTTTCTGGAAAAACTGCTGAAACTGATTTTATTTTTTCTTGTTTTAACTCACGCATTAAATATAAAAGAACTGTTGAATCAATACCTCCGCTTAAAAATAAACCAACTTCAACATCAGAAACTAAATGATATTTTAAAGAGTCAAGCAAGATTTCTTTTGTTTTTTTAATTGCTTCTTCTAAAGAAATATTTTCTTTTGGTAAAAGATAATAATCTTTTATATCAGCAAATTTTTCTTTTTTAATTTCAAAATTTTCATTATTAAGTTTAATTTTCAAATAATGCCCGGCTTCCAAAGCAAAAATGTTTTGATAAAAAGTATTGGGCTGTAAAGTATAACCAAAAAATAAAAATTCTTCCGGAGCTCCTTTTCTTATTTCTTTTTTTATAAAATCAATAGACCAAAAAACTTTAATCTCCGAAGCAAAAACAAAATTATCTTTATCAAAATAATAATATAAAGGCTTGATTCCAAATCTATCGCGTATTAAAATTAATTCTTTTTTATCTTCATCATACAAAGCAATAGCAAACATTCCTCTAAATTTAGAAAAAGCTTCGCTCCCCCATTCTTCGTAAGAATGTAAGATTACCTCAGTATCAGAATTAGAAAAAAAACTATGTCCTAAATTTTCAAGTTCGCGCTTTAATTCTTTATAGTTATAAATCTCGCCGTTAAAATTAACAATTAACTTAGATTGCGTTTTTTTGCATTTTAAACTCATTGGCTGCCTGCCTAAAGGAGATAAATCAATAATAGCCAATCTTCTTTGGCCTAAAAAAATATTTTTATTTATAAAAATGCCTTTATCGTCAGGACCGCGATGTCTTAAAACATTCAAAACATTTTGATATTTTTCTAAATTATTTTTTTTGCTTAAAACTCCTAAAATTCCGCACATTAAACTAATTTAACCATTAACTTGCTTTAAAATCCAATGATAAGTTTTTTCAATGCCTTCACGAAGAGGTTTTGACGGCGCCCAGCCTAATTTTTCTTTTATTAAAGTATTATCTGAATTTCTTCCGCGAACGCCTAATGGTCCGGGGATATGTTTTATTTTTAAATTCTTTCCTGCAATTTCCATAATCATTTTTGCCAAATTATTAATTGAAATCATTTCGTCCGAGCCAATATTGACCGGTCCCAAAAAATCAGAATCCATTAAGCGCAAAACTCCTTCTAAACATTCATCAATATAAAGAAAAGAGCGTGTTTGTTCTCCATCTCCCCAAATTTCAATTTCTCCGCCATCAGGAGCCAAAGCAACTTTTCGGCAAAGAGCCGCAGGAGCTTTTTCTCTCCCTCCTTTATAAGTTCCTTCTGGTCCAAAGATATTATGAAATCTTGCAATTCTTACATTAATTCCATAATTACGATGAAAAGCTAAATACATTCTTTCAGAAAAAAGTTTTTCCCAGCCATATTCAGAATCGGGTTGAGCTGGATAAGCATCTTCTTCTTTTAATCCCGGATTGTTTGGATCGGTTTGACGATATAATGGGTACGCGCAAGCGGAGCTGCTATAAAATACCTTTCCTTTAAAATTTTTTTCTTTTAAATAATAAAGACAATTTAAATTTATTAATGCGGAATTGTGCATAATATCAGCGTCATTTTCTCCTGTAAAAACAAATCCTGCTCCACCCATATCAGCTGCCAATTGATAAACCTCATCAAAATCTCTATCTAAAATTTTTTTCCAAACTTCAGGATCGCGCAAATCTCCAATTACAAAATCATCAACTTCTTCTTTTGGAGAAAATTCAGGATATTTTAAATCAACAGACCTTACCCAATAACCTAAACTTTTTAATTTTCTTGCTAAGTGATGCCCTATAAATCCACCACCTCCGCAAACTAATGCTTGTTTCATAATTGATATAAATTTTATAATTTTTATAAGACCTCTGTATTGTATTATTTTAAACTATTAGCTTTTATTTTGCAACCAATCGTTAAAAAGTCTGTTTAATAATTTTTGGTTTTTTAGATATTTAAATTATCTCTTTTTATAAATAGTATCGCGTTTGCCAATATAATGAATTATAATAATTTTTCTATTATATTCTATTTCGTAAATCACGCGCCAAATTCCAATTCTAAATTTAAAAAAACCTTGCCATACGCCGTGTAATGGCATAGGAGTTATTTTTTCAAAATTTTCTTTTAATCATTTTATCTTAGTTAAAATTCTTTTTTTATCCAAATAAGAAATTCTTTTTAAATCTTCTTCTGCTGTTTCTGTTAAATAGAATTTCCAAATATTCATAAAACTATTTAATATTATACCCAGCCAATATCTCGTCTAAATTCTTTAATTTTTTTTCTTGCTTACAAATAATAGATTTTTTAAGCCTATTTAAAAATCTCTTTTTAAAATGCAATCCATAATCCGGATCGCTTAATATTTCTCTTATTATTTCATTTACTTTCTTTTGAATAATGATGTCCAGCTCCTTTAATTGTTTTTTTGAAATTGTTTGATTAATCATATTTTAATTATAGCATATAAAATAATATATTTTCAATTTTTTATCATTTAATTTATAAGCTCGGTAATATTCCAAACGCATAATTTTATCTTAAATCTTTAGCTTTTATTTTGCAAATAATAGTATTAAAAATTATTGTGAGATTGCTGTGCCCTCCTGATTTTTATTTTAAAAAAGTCACAAATGATAATTTTTTATTAAAAAAATTAACATAATTACAAATTAAACGCAAATATTATAATATTATATAAAAAGTTTATAGAATGGTAAAAATTTAAATATAGTTTTATTTATTTTTGTTTTATAGTCTAAAGATAAATTAATTATCCATGCTTCTTTTGGATGATATTTTTCAACAAAACTCTTTAATGATCTTTCAATTACTGGTTCTTTTAATTTTTTATATTTTGTTTCTATTGGAATAGCCTCTTCGCCAAAATCAATTACAAAGTCAACCTCTGCCTTATCTTTTGTTCTCCAAAAATGAATTTCCGCTCCGGCAAATTTATATTTTTCTTTTAAGATATTAAAAATAAAATTTTGAAAAAGAAATCCAATATCTGTTGAAAAATTTATTTTACCAAAAAGACCTAAAGCGTAATTTCTTAAACCTAAATCATAAAAATATATTATTGGAGATTTTGCAATTTCTTTTCTGATATTCTTAAAGTAAGGAGTTAATTTATGCACAATAAAAGTTTTTTCCGCATACCAAAAATAATTTTTAAGAGTTGGAAGGGATATTCCTAAAGTTGAAGATAGCTCTGAATAATTAATTAATCTGCCAATTTGCCCAGATAAAATTTTTATAAGAAAACTAAAAACATCAATTCTTTCAGATTTAATTAAATAAGCAATGTCTTTCTCTAAATAACTACGATAAATTTCATTAATGATTTTTATTTTATCGCTTAGTTTTTCTTCAAGAATCATTCTTGGATAACCACCAAAATTTAAATATTCATTTAATAAATTCTCAGTTTTTGCTTTTTCTATATCAAAAAATTCATCAAGTTTTTCTTCATACCGATAATCTGTTTTAAAATTAACAAATTCTTTAAAAGAAACTGGGTTTAATTCAAAAATTCTTTTTCTACCAACTAAAGATTCATGAATTTTTTCTTTTAATTCTAAACTGCCAGAACCTGAAACTATAAATTTATATGGTAAATTTAAATCATAAATTCCTTTAAGAAAAATTCCTGCGTTTTCTTTTCTTTGTATTTCATCAATAAAAACATAACCTCTTTCTTTACCAAATTCCAAGTTTATTTTTTTTATTAAAACATCTTGAGAAACAAAAAATTGTTTATCATTTTCAACGTCAAGATTTAAAAACAGCGTTTTCTCTCTTTTTTTTTCTAAATATTCTTTCAATAAAAGCATCAAGGTTGTTTTGCCAACTTGTCTTGGTCCAACAATTAAAGAAATCTCTTTTGCTGAAAGATGATTTTTAAGTTCTTCAAATAAATCTCTTTTTATAATCATACTTATATTTTAACCCGAGAATTTTAAAAGTCAAGTTTTAAAAATCTCGGATTAAATTG
>Ga0209809_1002183_pt1 | contig 14346 bp, 8 predicted proteins | sample YNPMSTMetaG_FD_186172 | JGI IMG/M metagenome (GOLD analysis project Ga0209809, IMG submission 186172) | Anoxygenic and chlorotrophic microbial mat microbial communities from Yellowstone National Park, USA - YNP MS-T MetaG (SPAdes) (version 2) ... | reverse complement strand
AAGAATCGTCCGCAAAGGGGCTTTTCAGGGCTCCGGAGCGGCCTCCCGGCCCGATTGAGATATTTTAAAGGTGCGGCATTGAGCCCGGCTAATCACCGGGGCAGGGGGATTTTTGTCCAAAGTCCAGTAATTACCAAAGTAACGGTAACCACTTTCTCACTTGTCGAGCGGCGATAAGCATAGCCAGTCATAAGCCACCGCTAATGGGCGTTGATCAGAACTCTCGCCGTTGGTCCGGTCAAATGGGGCGACCAGCCAGGTGTGGATCAGTTCAAAGTAGTTGACCCCTGCCGATACTACCTCTGCCGGCACGGTGACGGTATACGTTTCCCAACTTCCGGTGATTCCAAAATGAGCGACGGGCTTTCCGTTGACGCGCAAAGTCACCTCCTGCCCGTCGGGATAAGCCAGGGCGCGCAGGGTAAGGCGATAATCGTGCCCTGGCGGCAGCGACAGACGTACGGTGGTGGTAGGTACTTCGCCAGCCCAGCGTCCACTAACTCCACCAATATTCTCTGCATAGTACCAACCACGATCCAGGTACCGCTCATCTTCTGTGCTGCCGATGTCCAGGCAACCACTTGAGGGGAGGGGCAGTGCTTCTGCCATTAAGGCGGCAGAGACGAACACTTTTACCTTTACTTGCCAGTGCTGAATGTGCACACGAGGGTCGCGGCGAAAAACTCGTTCCTCTAACGGTATCATTTGCCCGGCGTTAGTGAGAATATGCAGGACTTCCTCGGAAAACTGCTCATAATCAAAGATGACCAAATAACGGACAGGGCCCTGTACGATGGAGCGCGCCTTAATGGGGTCAAATTGGTAAAGGTATAATAACCGATATTCAGGGAGTTCCCATTGCACGGCGCGAAAAGAACCTGCGGCCGCCAATACTGTCTCTTGCGGTGGATAGTGGGCTGCCACGTAAGTGGCAGCCTGGACTGGCGGGGCAGGAACAGTGCTTAACTGCACCACCCGTGGCAGGGTGAGCCGAAGCAGACCCAAGGCGGTAAAGCATAGAACCGCTGGAGCAAGCCAACGCGGACGTTGTACCCGTGCCCATCCTTCGCTTACCAGCAGTGCCAGGGGTGGTAATAGTGGTAGGAGCAAACGAGGGCGGCCAGTTGCTTCAAAGAGGAAAATTTGAGCAGCAATAAGCGCTGCCCATCCCATCAGCAACCACGCTCGTGGACGTCGCCAATCAGCGTTGACCAACCCTGGCAGCACCACTCCAATGGCGATCAAAGCACGCGTAATCTGTGGCTGGTCCCATGGAGCATAGAGGGTAAGCCCCACGGTGTACTGAAGGAATGCATCGGCGAACTCCACCACTCGTCCATGGAGTGATGCTGCAGTTAACGGTGTGCTGAAGAGCGAGTCTGAGTACCACACATGAGCCGAGTGATTCCTCAAATAGGTCATATAAGCAGAGAAGCCGCCCACGGCATGCAGTGTGGGTAGCATCCAGACAACAATACCCCCAGCGAAGGTTAATCCCCCTAAGCCTATTGCTCGCACCGGGCGACGCAGCCAGAGATGACGGACAACCAAGCCGGTCAGAAGGAGCAGTACCGGCAGGCCGTTCTGGGGACGCAAGCCAAGTCCCAGTCCAGCAAAGAAGCAACCCATGGCGAAAGCGGACAACTTCTCCCGACCACGCCATAAAGCCCATATTGCCAGTAACGTGAGTGCCAGGCCCGGTACATCGCTGAGCGCCTTTTCTGCTGTCAACCAACCCATTGGTGAGAGACCTATTAGCAATGCTGCCCCTACGCCAGTCAGCGGTCGATGTTCGCCCAGGCCGTACAATACCAGCACCAATCCTGCCCCGGCCAGTGCACTTAACAATGTGAGTGCAGAAAGAGGGTCAGGGCATACTGCCAGCAACAGCCGCCCCAACGCCACGTAGACCGGGAAGCCTGGCGGCTGCGGTTGCTGCAGTTCAAGGTTGAACTCCCGCAGAGCCAGGGCGAAATTGTAGGAATCAAAATCGTCCATTGAACAGCTACGGAAGGTCAGGTAGAGCGGCAGGACGACTGCCAGCAGGAGCAGGGCAGGGACAGAGCGAATTACAAGTTTTGAAAAGTTCCTAACACGCATAAAGAATTCTCCTGCTGTATATTTATGGATGACTTTTGGAAGATTTTTGTGTGTTTATGGCTCTATCTATACGAATCGCTTTGTCATTTGGTGTCCTCCTGACCCCTGGCGGCCTCCGGAAAACCCGAAGCCCGAAGTAGGCCAAGACTGCTCCGATTGCCAGGATGGACGTCCAGAGAAGCCAATGGGGAATCGGGTTAACCGAGACTTCTGCAAGCGAAATCCAATCCCCAACGGGCTGGCCTTCCTGGAGGATGGGGAGCCGTTCTTCCGTCATCCAGTTGTAGATCCCCGTCCGTATTTCTACTTTCCCGGAGAAACGGAGCGGGACCGGTACCGGATGGGAGTCTATCACCAATTCCCCTGGGTGCCATGTAGTCGGGGGATGGGAACGGTCACCGCCCGGGGGGTGGTCGCGCTGCCCAATCAACCGGTCTTCTTCCATCAGGTGGACAAAGACGGAGTAATCAAAATCGGGCTGACGCAAGGCCTCCCAGTAGAGAACCACGGTCATCTGGCCCGGACGTTGCCGGACCTCGTAGCCTCGCAGCAGGAACTGGTCTCCGAACTGGACATGCACAGGGTTGGGGATAACGACCCGGTCCGGGGTCAACGGGGGCGCATAGGCGTTCCGGATCACAACCAGGGCCAGGAATAGGGCCACACCCAGTGCAGCCAGACTGATGAGGACTCCAAGAAATGCCCGCAGCCTCCTTGGGGCCCATCCTGCCCATCCGCCCGCCAGAAGAACGGCAATAGGGGCAACTACAGGGAAGAGATAACGGCCCTGCCACATGGACTCATTGGCCCGTTGGGCGATCCATAAGAGAAACTCTTCCTGGGCCAGACCAGCAGCCAGCAGGAACAGGAGCCCACCCAGATTGTACGAACGGAACCTCCGGAGGGGGATTTGGACCATCCATCCCAAGAGAGCGGCCCCTCCCATCCAAAGGGTCACCCGGTAGAACCAGGGCGGAGCATAGACCGTCATCCAGCCGAACACGCCCCAGAAGGACCGGTACTGGGTTCGGAACATGGCCTGCACATCCGAGAGAGTCAACGGCATGCTCCGCAGGTTGACCGCGAAGACCTGCTGGTAGGCCTGCCATCCCAGGGGGTCACCGTAGAGGCGCCAGTTCCGCAGCCACCACCACGAAGTTCCGACCGCGGCCAGGAGCAGAGCGACCGCCAGCCCTCGGACCACCCGGGACGCCTGACGGGATCGCCCCCCGACCGCCAGCAGGGCCAAAACGGCGACGCCGACAACTGCCAGCCCTGTCCATTTGGTCATCAAAATCGCCCAAATCCACCCACCCAGGCCGACCCAGCGGCGCAGAGAAACCGGCACGCGCTGGGTAATCCGCTCCTGAAGGTCCAGGGTGTACCAGAGCAGTCCTGTGGTCGTGAACGCGAGCAGGTTGTCGTTATTCGCCGAAGATGTAATGAACAGGAACTGCGGGTTGAACGCGATGGTCGCGGCGGCCAGTGCGGGGAGAGTCTGCTGGTTGAAAATCTGCCGGGCTACCCGGTACACGAACCAGACCGTTCCAGTTCCCAGCAGGGAGGAGAGAAGGCGTACCAGATGCAGGCCCAGCGCCCATCCGCGGTAGGGGAACTGGAACTCCTCCGGGCTATGGAAGCCGATATTGGGTTCGCTCCCGCCGCCGCTCCAGATAAACCGTGGGTTGTGTTGTAAGGCACCAGTGGGGTCATTCAGGTTCACCGGAGCCACCATCAGGGCGCCGAGGAGATAGTACAGCGGCGGCTGATGGGCCTCGCCCAGGTGCCCCACTTCCGCTTTGGGAAGGGACCGTTGCTGCACGATGTGAACGATGTACCCGAAATGCCCGACCTCGTCTGGGGTCTCCCAGAGGGGGACGACCGCGTTGTAGACCAGACTGGTCAGGAAGTAGGCAACGACGACAAGGATGCCGGGCCACTGATTTTTCATCGCTCCCCGCTTCCTCCGAAGGGACGGGTTCCCTTCACCGACGGCTGTAAATCTGGGCAAAATACCGCTTGGAGCGGTTGTAGGTGCGCTCCGCCTCCGGCGGGAAGACGCACCCCGGCAATTCGTCGTGGCTCAGGTGGTAGGCGATGCACTCGCAGCAGAGCCCCTTGCGGGGGCAGGGTTCGTAGGTACAGGTGCAGCGGGTCAGGTTTCGTTCCTGTTTGCACTCCATCGGGATGCTTCCTCCTATGGTCTTTTCATCAGAACTTACGCAGTTGGCGGATAAACTTCGGAATTCGCCACGAATTTCACGAATTGGCACGAATTTTATTTCTTTTTATTCGTGTAAATTCGTGCAATTCGTGGCAAAAAAGACCAACTGCGTAACTCCTGTTCATTTCTGGCAGAAATCCCTTACCACCTCATACAGCACCCGGACGCCGAAGGCCAGGCCGTCCACCGGTACCCGTTCGTTGTGGCCGTGAATCATCTGCATGAAGTCCATCTCCGGCGGCAATTGGATGGGAGTGAAGCCGTAGCAGGGGATGCCGACCCGCGCCAGGTGTTTGGCGTCGGTCCCGCCGGTGACCATCATCGGCACCACCGCCACCGCCTCCGGGTCGTGCCGCCGCAGCCCCTCCGCCATCGTCGCAAAGAGCGGGGTCCGGGAGTCCGCCGCTACCGGCGGCGCGACCATGATGGGCTCAAACTCAAATCCGTCCCCGACGACCGCCCGCACCTCCGCCAGGAAGGAGTCCAGGTCCTGTCCGGGGAGAATCCGCCCGTCCAGTTCCGCCTCCGCCTCCGACGGGATGACGTTGGTCTTGCTCCCGGCCCGCAGGACGGTCGGGGAGACGGTGTTGTGCAGCAGCGCGTGGAAATAGTGCACCTGCTGCGGGTCCCGGATGACCCGGCGCAGGACGAAGGCGCTCAGCGTCGGGTGGAGGATGCCCCGCAGGACCGCGCCGCGCACTCCGCCCAGCGCGGCGGCCATTCCCTCCACCATTCCGGCGACCGCGTCGGTGCGGTGGAAGGGGAGGGACGCCCGCCCCAGTTTCGCCACGGCCTCCGCCAGTTTGACCACGGCGTTATCCCGATGGGGGACGGAGCCGTGCCCCGGCGTCCCCCGGGCCCGCATGCGCACCCAGCAGATGCCCTTCTCCGCCGTCTGACAGAGATAGATGCGCTTCCCGCCCAGGCCGAGGGGAAAGCCGCCGAACTCCGTCAGCGCATATTCGGCCCGGATTTTCTCCAGATGATGGTCTATCAGGTACCCGATGCCGTAGACACCGCCGGCCTCCTCGTCGGCGGTGGCGGCGAAGATGACGTCCCGCTTCAGGGGCAGTTTCTGGCGGGCCAGAAGGAGCATCGTCGCCAGTTGCATCGCGGTGGCGAACTTCATATCCAGCGCCCCGCGCCCCCAGACGTAACCGTCCACCAACTCGCCGCCGAAGGGGTCGCGCTCCCACTTCTCGGGCTCCGCGGGCACCACGTCCAGGTGGGAGAGGAGCAACAGCGGCGGGGCTTCGCCGCTCCCCCGGTAACGGGCGACGACGTTCCCCCGCCCCGGCGCGGATTCCAGTACTACCGGGTCGTATCCCTCGGCGGAGAGGACTTCCGCCAGATACGCCGCCGCCGGTTTCTCGTTCCCCGGCGGGTTGACGGTGGGGATACGGATGAGGGCCTGCAGGTGACGGACGGCCTCATCGGTGATGTCGGTCCACTGGATGGTCATTGGGGTTCCCCCAAATGGAGATTCGGATTATCAGCGATCAGTCCTTCCGCACGGGCGGCAGAGACAAGACGATTGTCAGCGGAGAGGAATGTCAGCGGGGATAAAGCCGTAAGACGCAGTGCCTGGTTCGCCAGCAAGGCTGAGGCCAATTGCAGCGCGTCGTAGGCCCGCAGGGGATGACGGTCTACCAGGTCCATAGCCAGGGCGCTGACCTCTGTGCTCACTTCTATCAAACTGTACCGGGTCAATGCATCGTAACGGAGAGCCTGTAGCGCGTCTGCGTAGTCGGGGAGAGACAGATACCCTTCACGGCGACGGCGGGCAATAGCACTGGCAACTGCTACCAGAGTAATGCGCGACGTTAACAGCAGATGGCCGGTTTCCGGAATCGTGATGGACTGTAGCCAGGCACTCCCGGTTTCCGCCACGTAAAGTTTCACCAAAGCGCTGGCATCCAGGTAATATGTGGACATTTTCAGCCCCGATCTTCAATAATGAGATCAGAGAGAGGACCTGCGGCCCCTAAAGTTTGGGCCAGTTCCCGACGGCGCTGTTCAGATACAGGCAGTACGTCCGGGCGAGACGGGCCCGGCTGTACCAGACCCGCAGCGATCAGGGCACGGAGAGCGCGAGTGGCCTCATCTGGCACTTCCGCTTCTGCAGATTCCAGAATCCGCAAGTGGACGGTTTCCCCTTCATTCAGGACGAGCCTGGTAAGGGGGTACAGAGCGCCTTTTTTGTATACGGCTGCAATAATAGGGCCCATTTCCCGGCTCCTTATTTGTGACTTGCCCGAAGGGCTTTTCAATCATAGCACATGCAACCCGATGAGGCAAGCGGGGCCGCGCCGCTTGTAGGACAACTGCGAGCAGTTGTCCTACAATGGACAAGCGTCCCTCACGGCCGGAAGACGGCGACTTTGTGCCCGCCCGCGTCGGTCACGTAGAGGGTGCCGTCGGGGGCCAGGGCAATGCCCATGGGCAGGGCGAAGGACGCGGGGTCAAACCCGAACTGGCCGAAACTGTAGAGGTACTCCCCCTCCGAACTGAAGACCAGCACCCGGTAGTGGCCGGGATCGGTCACGTACACCCGACCGCTGGAATCCACCGCCAGATAGGGCTTCTCCTCCGCCATGGGGTTGTTCCAGCCGATAATGGGCCACTGCCGGATGGGCTTCCCCTGCGGGTCCAGCACCTGGACCCGGTAGTTCCAGGTGTCGGCGACGTAGAGGTTGCCGTCCGGGCCCACGGCGATGCCCACGGGCTCGCTCAGTTGGCCGGGCGACGACCCCGGCGTGCCCCACATCCGCAGGAAGGCCCCGTCGGCGGTGAAGACCTGCACCCGCTTGTTGCCGGTGTCGGTGACGTAGACCGTGCCGTCGGGCGCGACGGTCACCCCGCGCGGGCCGTAGAAGGCCCCCGGCCTGAGGTCCGCCCCGTAGTTGCTGGAGAAGCCCCACTGGGCCAGGAACTCCCCGTCCGGAGAGAACTTCTGCACCCGATGGGCCCAGAGGTCGGCCACGTAGACGGCGCCATCGGGCCCCACGGCCACCCCCCACGGCTCGCAGAAGGTCCCCGGCGGCGGGGTCTGCTCCGGGCACCTCCCGAAGGTACCCCACGCGGTCACCCACTGGCCCTCGGCGGTGAACTTCTGGATGCGGTGGTTGCCGGAATCGGCCACGTAGACGGAGCCGTCGGGCCCCACGGCGACCCCGCGCGGGCGCAGAAACTGGCCCAGGCCGCTCCCTTCGGAGCCCCAGGTCCGCACCGGCGCCAGTGCCCGCCACCCCGCGGCGTACGGGTCGGCCTCCGCCGTCGGCGGCCTCTCCGGCTGCGGCCCCAGGGAGTACTCCCACAACCGGTCCACCACGTCCTTGCGGATGTAGAGGCGAAAGTCGGCCCGCAGGGGCCACTTCTCCGGGACGTGCCTCCCGCCCGTAATCTCGTCGTAGAGAGTGTAGTCCATATCGTAGAAAATCCGCCAGAGGGCCAGCCGCTTCTGCCCGTCCGTCAGCCACTCCCAGAGTTTCGCCGGGGTGAGCCGTCGGTAGTCCTCCATGGGCCACCAGAGGAAGAAGTAGTCGTAGCGGTAGTAATTGTCCTCCACGTACGGCTCCACCACAGCCCACTGCTCCCGTCCGGCGATGATAACCGTCGCCAGAACCTGCTCGCGGGTAGGCTTTTCGGGATAGTAGCGCGCGTTGGGGTAATCCCGCAGGTACCAGATGAAGGGCCAGGAGCCGTCGGGGCCGTAGGCGACGTCTATCCGGTATGGCCCTCCGGCGACGCGCAGGGAGAGTTGCTCTATCTGCTGCATCGCCGTGCGGACGTCGGGCCCCTCGTGGGCGTAGACCAGGAACTCGGCGGGGCGGTCAAAGTTGACGAAGTTGAGCCGGTGAGCAATGCGAATTGTGAGCAGCGAGAGCACCAGGAAGAGGGTCAGCCCGCCCAGGAGGAGGCCGTTTTTCAGGCCGACGCGTGCCCAGAGCCAGCCCACCGCGCCGCCCACGGCCAGAATGCCCACCAGCCCGCCCAGGAGGTTGCCCAGGCGGAGCAAGTCGTCCAGGGTGTCGGTGGCGATGGGTCCCCGCGCGGCGGCGACCGTCGTCGCCAGCGCCGCGGCCAGCGTGGGGAGTAGGAGCGGGATGAGCCAGCCGTACCGTTTCCACACTGTCCCCCAGTCCACCGCCTCCACGACCTGCCCCACCAGCCAGCCCGAAAGCAGGGCCATAGGGAGGGTGAGGTGGACCGTCAGCCAGGGCATCTTCTCCCCGGCGTAGGAGTAGCCGAACCAGGAGAGAAGGGCCCAGATGACCAGTGACCCAATGACCAATGGCCAGTAGCCGAATGAGTTGGGTTGGGGCGGGTGGAGGGCGTTGCGGATGGAGCGAGCAATGATGAGAGCGGTGGCGGCGACAAAACCCAGCAGGGGGAGGAAGTCGTACATCGGGAGGATGACCAGGTAGTAGAACCAGGGCTGACCGCCCCGCTGGACCTCTTGCTGTTCCAGCCAGTAGCCCAGGGAGCCCACCCAGCCGGTGGCGATGCCGCCGCCGTTGGTGAAGACGGTGGTGAAGAAGACCAGGAAGATGCCGGTGTGGATGACGGCCGCGATGGGCCAGCGGCGCCGGTCCCAGAGGAGGCCCAGGGCGACTGCTGCCGCGAGGGTCAGCGTCAGGATGGCCCCGGAGTAGTAGATGGCGGGGGGATTGTAGTTCACCGGCTTCAACTGGGCAAGGTGGGCCCAGAAGGGGACGCTCCCCAGGTTGGGATAACGCTCCACCAGCCGTGCCCCCAGCCAGGCCGCGCCGTGGATGGGCAGCGGGCTCAGGAACGGCAGGGTGAGGGTGCCGATGAGGAAGATCAGGTCCAGGGCGCGGTACTCCGTCCGGCGGGGCCAGAGGCCGTAGACCAGGGCGGCCGCGCCGACCAGGAGGGAGAGGACGGCCAGCCCGCCACCCAGTCGGGTCCAGAGGGGGAGTGGAGCCAGGGGGGCTCCCTCCGGCCGGGCGCGCAGGGCCAGCCCTACAGCCAGCACCAGTAACCCCACCGCCAGCCCGATCAGCGCGCCGATGAAGGCCATTTCGGCCCCCCGTCGGTCCCAGGGCTGGCTCATGGCCTGGACCACCAGCAGGCCGACCAGGATGAGGCCGAAGATGGCCGTGTAGATGAAGGCGACCTCTTTGGTGGCGAACATCAGGGAGAGCGCGGCGGCCAGGAGGTAGAGGTGGCGGTCCCGGCCCTCCTCCAGGTAGCGGAAGACCGCCCAGAAGGTGAGGGTCGCCCAGAGCGCGGTGGGGATGTCGTGGCGGATGTAGCGGGAGTAGTAGGAGATGGAGGGGGAGATGAGGAGCAGGAAGGACGCGGCCAGCGCGCCCCACCGTCCCAGCCAGCGGCGCAGGAGGTACGGGAAGGCCACCAGGACGGTGCCCATAATGGCGATGGGCAGCCGGGCCGTGAAGTCGCTATCGCCGAAGAGGAAGTAGGCCAGGGCGACCAGATGGAAGTCCAGCGGCCCGTGCATCATCGGGTTGTGCTGGAATCCCAGCCCGGCGTAGAGGTCCCAGGAGAACTTGCAGTGCAGGCTCTCGTCGTGGCTCTGGACCCGGTACCCCAGCATCACCAGCCGGGAGACCAGGCAGATGAGGACGATGAGCAGGTAGAGCCCCTGCTCGCGGGTGACCGGAATCCCCGTCAGGATGGGACGGTCCAGCCAGGATTTCGGTTCGGGTTGGCTCATTGGGCAAACTCCGTTTTTTTTACCACGAAGACACAAAGACACGAAGAAATTTAACATTAATCAGAAATGGCCTTTGTGTCTTCGTGTCTTTGTGGTTTATGCTTTTTTTACCACGAAGACACAAAGACACGAAGAAATTTAACATTAATCAGAAATGGCCTTTGTGTCTTCGTGTCTTTGTGGTTTATGCTTTATTCCGGTGTTGGGATAAGGTCCTCCCGCACCCAGAGGACGACCTGGTCGGCGGGCGGGGGTGGGGAGGGTGGGTCCCGGTAGAGCCCCCAGCGCACCCACTGAGAGGGGGACTGGGGCGGGAGCCAGGCCCGGCGGAGGGTGAAGGCCGTGCCGTAGTAACCGGGCGGGACAGATACCCCCGCCGGGGCAACGATGAGAGCCGGGGTCTCCTCGCCCCGCAAGTTCTCCGCCGGGACAGTCTGGAAATCCAGTCCGCGCAGGGCCCAGGCCACCGCCGGGTCGGGGTCCACCAGCCAGAAGCGGCACTCCGCTTCGCTCCGTACCGCGTTGCAAACCCGCTCCACCTCTTTCGCCAGCAGGCGCAGGTCGGGGGCCGTGGGGGCGGAAACCACGCCCGGCGCGCAGGACGGCTCGCCCGGGCAGACCACGGCCACCCGCCACCCGGCCGCCAACGTGAAGGCCAGCAGGACCCCTCCCAGCACCTGTGCGGCCAGGATCAGGGCAGAAACCAGGGCCCGCCGGGCCGCCTCCTCCGGCGTCTCCTTCCCTTCGGGGACCGAATGGAAGATTCCGAAGAGCAGGATCAGCAGCACCTGCAGGGCCAGCCCGATGCCGGCCAGGAGGAGGTCCGCCGGTTGCCCGTAGCGGGAGTAGCGGGCCAGCGTCAGGCCGGAATGGGCCCAGAGGACCAATGAGAGGGCGCCGTAGGCCCAGTTGTAGGCGCCCCCCGCGCGATCTGGGGCAGGCGCAGGGCCTGCCCCTACGGGATCAGGTTGGACACCTGCCCTGCCTGCCCGAGCCGCGCGAGCCAGCGCCTCCACCGCCAGGCCGCCCAGCCCCGCCAGCGGGACCAGCCACAGGACCGGGGCATGTAGGGGCAACCCTTGCGGTTGCCCCTGCGGTTGCCCCAATAGGGCAGGCGCAAGGCCTGCCCCTACCCCCACCCCGGCCCAGAAAAGCCAGAGGAGCCCCATTCCGTGGCGTCGGGCGACGGCCAGTGCGGCCCCGGCCAGCCCCGCCAGGAGAAGAAGGGGTTCAGATAGTAGCACAGGATTGATCCCGTCCCCAACGGATACCGTCTCTGGCGAGAGCCACCGGAGAAATTGCTCCCCCGTCGCGGCCAGACCGGCGGGGTGCAGGCCCAGCCCCATGCCGAAGACGAAAAGGCCCAGGGCGAAGGCGGCCAGTCCCCGCCCCAGCGCGGGCCGGACCATGGGCCAGACCCAGGGCACCTGCTCCCGCCAGACCCAGAGCCCGGCGGCCAGCGCCAGGACCAGCCCCAGGAGCAACCCCCAGGCCGCGGGCCCGGCGGTCAATGCCAGCGCCAGCCCGACCCCGCCCAGGGGAACCCAGGCCGACCGCCAGGAGTCCAGGAAGCGGGCGACGGCCCCGACCAGGAGCATCACCCCCAGCGCGGCCGGGATGGACCCGTCCAGGGTCCGGGAGAGGGCCAGCAGGGTAGGGGAGAGGGTCAGCAGCAGGCCGCTCCCCAGCGCGCCCCAACGGCCCAGGTACCGCCGCAGGAGGAGGGAGGTCAGCGTCAGCCCGACCCCGCAGAGGGCCGGGAACAGGCGGGCCAGCCCGTCCCCACCGTGAAAGAGCGTGAAGAGCAGGACGTTGACGTGAAAGAGGAGCGGCGAAAGGGTCCGGGCTTCCTGCGGGATGCCGCCCCCGTGGGCCGCCCCATACGCGGCCAGCGCCTGGACGGCCTCGGCGGAGGAAAGAGGGGCCGTCCCCAGCCCGGCCAGCCGCAGCACGGTGGCCAGGAGGAGCAGGAGAAGCCACAGGAAGCGTTCGGTGGAATCGGGGTTGCGCATGGTGTGTGTTGCGTATTTCGTCTACGGAATACGGAATATTTTTACACCCCCCGCGTCGTAGACGACCTGACCGATGCGGGCGAACTTGGCCAGGCCCTCCGGGGGGTAGCGGGAGACCTCTAACAGGCCGACGTAGACGTATTTTATACCATACCGGCGCAGGAGGGGCAAGGCCTGCCCGGGGTCGGGGGTGGTGAAGAGCGTCGCGATGTCGGGTTCCCGGCGGGCAGGCTCGTCGTAGGTACCCCGCCACTGGTGCTCGTGCCCGCCCCAGCCCAGCAGGGTGGGGAGGCCGGTGAAGGCGGAGACCCGGCCCTCGTAGATGTAGGCCCGGTAGCGGTCACCGGGGGCCTCCAGGATGACCGGCGTCCCGTCCACGTGCGCGTTCAGCCAGTCTATGGCCGCCATGTCGGGCCCGTAGAGGGAGCGGAGGTGGGCCGCGCCGTCCAGCGTGGGCGGGCCACCGTACTCCCGCGCGCGGGTCGGAATCGCCAGCGCCGGGTAGACCAGCCCCAGGGCCACCAGCAGCAGGCCCACCCACGCGGCCGGGCGGGGCCCCCGGGCCAGGAAGCGGGCCAGGGCGTACGCGGCGGCAATCCCCCACATCGTCCAGGCCTGGAAGTAGAACTTGAAGACGGTGTTCATCCGGGTGCCGAAGTGGTCCCGCAGGTAGAAGAACTCCACGGCCAGGGTCAGGGCGGCGCCAGCGGCGACCAGCAAGAGGACGAAGGTCGCAGGTCGCAGGTCGCAGGGAGCAGGCCTCACCCCACCCCCGGCGGCTTCGCCGCCACCCCCTCCCCTCTCCTGACTTTTAGTCAGGAGAGGGGAGGGGGTCAGGGGGAGGGGTGAGGCCGCTACCAGCAGCGCGGCCAGGAGGAGGGCCGTCCACGGGGAGAGAAACCGCGTCACCAGTCGCGCCGCAATCAGGCGCGGGGCTTCGGGGATGTTCTCCAGGCCGGGGATAGGACCGCCGCTCCGCAGCGCGGTCAGGTAGACCCGCCCCTGGGGGTGAACCAGAACCGCCAGGAGCAGGAGAACCAGGAGTCCCAGGACAATCCCCAGCGTCCACCGGGCCACGTCGCTCCAGCGGGCCCCTCGCGCCCGGGACTGGGCGACCGTCCAGACCCCGATGGGGAAGAGCAGGGGGCCGAACATCACCAGGAACTGGGGCAGACGGGTCGGGTTGAAGAGGTTGGGGAGAAAGCCCGCGGCCTGGGAGCGGAGGCCCAGCCAGAAGGGAAGGTAGAGAAAGATGCAGGAGGCAAGAAGCAGGATGGAGGAAAGGATGACGGTTTTCCAGTTTTCCAGGCCGACCGATAAGAGGAAGGCCGCAGCGAAGACGGCGAAGTAGACGGGCAGGTCCCAGGTGTTCAGGAACCCCATCCCGCCCAGGCAGATGGCATACAATGGAAAACCACGAAGACCCAAAGACACAAAGTTTCGTGTCTTCGTGTCTTTGTGGTTGTAGAAAACGTTCAGGGCCAGGGCGAGGGCCAGGAGGGCGAAGGGGAGGGAGAGGAGATGGGGGTGCATGTCCCCCAGGATGAAGGAGAAGGCCGGGAATTCGTCAATGACTTCCCACTCCACAGGGTTAGCCGGGGTGTGCCAGGGAGCGTAGTCGTGCAGGACCCGCGAGGCCTGCCACCACCACATAAAGCGGTTGGGCATCCAGGAGCCCTCGGCGAGGGGCGGCGGCGCGCCGTTGATGGAGCGGATGTCCAGCCATTTCCAGAACCCGACCGGGAAAAGTCCCCGGGCGTAGAGGACCTCCAGGACCCCCTCCAGATTGCCGACCAGCGCGACCATCAGTGCCCCCAGCAGTCCGCCCCAGCGGGCCACCCGCTCCCCTTCTCCGGCCAGCAGCGCGTAGACCAGCCCGTAGGCGCCGGTGACGGTGAGGGCGAATAGGGTCGCGATGCCCAGGTTGAAGGCCATCGTGGAGGGGACGGCGGCCAGATGGGTCAGCATGCCCATCATCACGTAGCCGAAGTAGTAGTAGGAGATGGCGAAGCCCGAAAGCCAGGGGTCGTGGGGTGGGAAGCGGGGGGCTCGCAGGACGGCGTTGAGAAAGGCAATCTCCATCCACTTCTCCCCGCCCGCGGTCTCAATGCGGGGCATGTGGGCGCGGATGACGCACCAGAGGGCGAAGGCCAGAGCGAAGAGGAGTTCTACTCTGGTCGCATGTCGCATGTCGCAGGTCGCAGGGCGCAGGGCGCAGGTCGCAGGGCGCAGGGCGCAGGTCGCAGGGCGCAGGGCGCAGGTCGCAGGGCGCAGGGCGCAGGTCGCAGGGCGCAGGGAGCAGGTCGCAG
>Ga0209809_1002182_pt1 | contig 14348 bp, 12 predicted proteins | sample YNPMSTMetaG_FD_186172 | JGI IMG/M metagenome (GOLD analysis project Ga0209809, IMG submission 186172) | Anoxygenic and chlorotrophic microbial mat microbial communities from Yellowstone National Park, USA - YNP MS-T MetaG (SPAdes) (version 2) ... | reverse complement strand
GATCCGCGCCTCGGCGGCCTCGAGCAGGGCGCGGCCGAGGCCCCGGCCCCGGCGGTCCGGGCGGACCGCGATCCAATAGAGATCGAAGCTTCCCTCGGTGCCGTCGATCGGGCCGTAGCAGACGTACCCGGCGAGGCCCGCGGCGTCGTCGGCCAACAGGAACCGGTAGCCCGAGGCTTCGGGGCCGCGCTCGAGGCAGGCCTCGACCAGCTCGCGGGCGATCGCCACCTCGCTCGGCCGGAACAAGCCGGTCGCGGCCACGAGCTCGGCGACCGCCCGCCGGTCGGACTCGACCGGCGCCTCGCGGAAAGCCCGCTCGGCGAGCGGAGCCGGGCCCAGCCGCGCCGCCGCCTCGCTCACGGCCGCTCGCGCGCCTCCGGCTGCGCCGCGGCCGGACGGCGGCCCTCGGCCGGCCGGTCGCGCCGACGGGCCGGCCGGCGTGGCGGCGCGACACCCGCGGCCGAGAGGATGCGGCGCACGACCTCCTCGGGCTCGAGCCCGGCCTCGGCCGCCGCCGCCATGTAGCCGGCATCGGCCGAGAGACAAGGGTTGGCGTTGACCTCGAGGATCCAGGGCCGGCCCTCGCGATCGACCCGGAAATCGACCCGGGCGTAGCCGCGCAGGCCGAACAGCCACCAGCATGCGAAGGCGAGGGCGGCGAGCACGGCCCGTAGCCGGGAGTCGCCCGGGCGCGGCTCGAACCGGCGCGGTGTGGTCTCCCAGGTGGGCGAACCCGGGGTCCATTTGGCGTCGTAGTCGACGATGGCCGGGCGGTCCTTCGGGTAGTCGGAGAAGTCGATCTCGCCGATCGGCAGGAGCTCGACCCCGTCCGGGCCCTCGAGCAGCGGCAGGTTGAACTCGCGCCCCTCGACGAAGGCCTCGGCGAACCACCGGCCACCGAACCGCCGGCGACAGAGCTCGAGCCGTTCGGCGACCCGCTCCCCGGGCACCACGGCCCCGGCATCCAGGCCCAACGAGGCGTCCTCGTCGACCGCCTTGACGATCCAGAGCCGATCCGGGTCGGCATCCTCGGCCCGCTCGACCCAATCGGGCGTGGGCAGACCCGCCCGGCGCAAGAGCCGCTTCGTCGCGAGCTTGTCGGTGGTGAGCTGGAGGGCCGCGGCCGGGGCACCGGTGAAGGGCACACCCATCACCTCGAGCAAGGCCGCCGGCAGGTGCTGCAGCCCGGCCCGCCCGTCGAGCGCCTCGACCAAGTAGAAGACGAAGTCGGGTGGGTCGGCGGCGAGGGCCGCGAGCAGCCGCAGGTCGAGATCGAGGGCGAGGGTCGCGGTACCGAAGCCCATCCGGCGCAGCGTCCGGTCGAGCTCCTCGACCTGGACGAGCGTGTCGGCCTCGTCCGGCCGGCCCGCCGGGTCGCGCACACCGTGCAGGAGAAGGGCGCGCGGCGGCACGGGTTCAGCCCGCCCGGCGGCGCGCCGCCCGAGCCCGCAGGAGGCCCGCCCGTTCGGCCGCCGAGGCGACGATGCCGGCGATCAAGCCATCATAGCCGAGCCCGGCGAGGCTCGCGAGGATCGGCAGGTCGGAATGGGTCGGGTGCAGGCCGGCGAGCGGGTTGACCTCGAGGAAGTGCGGCCGGCCCGAGGCGTCGCTGCGCAGATCGACCCGGCCGGCGTCGCGGCATTCGAGCGCACGGTAGCAGGCGAGCGCGAGCTCGGCCGCGACCCGCGCCTCGGGGTCGTCGACCAGACGGTAGTGGACCAGCTCCTCGCAGCGCTCCTTGTTCGTGTAGGAATAGACGCCGGGCTCGGCGCCGGGCAGGAGCTCCACCTCGAGGGTGCCGACGACCCGCGCGGTGGGCCCGCTGCCGAGGATGCCGACGGTGAATTCGCGCCCGGGCAGGAAGGTCTCGACCAGCACGGGCTGGGCGAAGCGGGCGAGGAGGGCGCGGCAGGTCCGCTCGAGCTCCTTGCGCGAGCGCACGAGGGAGGCCGGGCTCACGCCCTTGCCAGTGCCCTCGGCCACGGGCTTGGCGAACAACGGGAAGGGCAGCTCGATCGCGGCCAGATCGGCGGGCCCTTCGACCAGGACGAAGGGGGCGGTCGTGAGGCCGTGGTCGCGGACCAGCCGCTTGGCCACCGCCTTGTCGAGGGTGGCGGCCATGACCAGGGGATCGGCGAAGGTATAGGGCTGGCCGAAGGCCTCGAGCAGTGCCGGCACCTGGGCCTCGCGCGAGCGGCCGGCGAGCCCCTCGCAGATGTTGAAGACGAGGTCCCAGCGATGGCCGGCCACGAGCCGCTCGGCGAGCCGCCGCACGTGGCCGATCCGGTCGACGCGATGGCCCAGGCGGACGAGCGCGCCTTCGAGCGCGGCGATCGTCTCCGGGCTGTCGAACTCGGCGAGCTGCTCCTCGGAAAGGCCCTGGCCACGATAATCGTCGCGCAGATCGTAGGCGAGGCCGATCAGCACGGCTCGGCGCTCCCCTGGCCGAGGGTGCGACCGATCCGGCCACCCGGGTCGCGGTAGCGGTAGAGCTTGCCCTCGAAGTTGCGCAGGAGAAGGTCGTCGCCGTCGCGGCCGACCACGTAGTCCGGCGAAAGCGGAACCTTGCCGCCGCCGCCCGGGGTGTCGATCACGTAGGTCGGGACGGCATAGCCCGAGGTGTGGCCGCGCAGCTCGCGGATGATCTCGAGGCCCTTCTCCACCGGCGTGCGGAAATGGGCCGAGCCGGTGATCGGATCGCATTGGAAGAGATAGTAGGGCCGCACCCGGAGCCGCAGCAGCCCGTGGAACAGTGCTCTCAAGACCGCCGCGTCGTCGTTGACGCCTTTCAAGAGCACGGTTTGCGAGCCGAGCGGCACTCCGGCATCGGCGAGCCGGTCGCAGGCTTCGCGCGTCTCGACCGTGAGTTCATCGGGGTGGGTGAAGTGCAGGCTCATCCAGATCGGCCGGTGGCGGCGCAGGATCGCGATCAGACCGCGGGTGACCCGCTGCGGCAGGACCACCGGGACCTTGGTGCCGATCCGCACGAACTCGACGTGCGGGATCGCCTTCAATCGGCCGAGCAGCCAATCGAGCTTGTCGTCCCCGAGCGTCAGGGGATCGCCGCCCGAGATCAGCACGTCGCGGACGGTCGGGGTGGCCTCGATGTAGGCGAGCGCCTTTTCCCACTGGGCGTAGGCGAAATGATAGGCGCCGCCGACCTCGCCCACGAGCCGCGAGCGGGTGCAGTAGCGGCAATAGGTCGAGCAGAAGCCGGTGACGAGGAACAGGACCCGGTCGGGATAGCGGTGGACGAGTCCGGGAACGGGAGCGTGTTCGTCCTCGCCCAAGGGATCGTCGGCCTCGCCGGGCGAGCGGAGATATTCCGCCCCGACCGGAACGTGGGTGCGGCGCAGGGGCTCGGCGGGATCCTCGAGGCCCATGAGCGCCGCGTAATAGGGCGTGATGCCCACGGGCAGCGCGCCCTGATGGCGGCGGATCGCCTCGCGCTCGTCCTCGCTCAGGGCGAACACCCGCTCGAGCTGGGCGAGCGTGCGGAGCCGGTTGCGCGCCTGCCAGCGCCAATCGTCCCACTCGGCGCGCGACGCCTCGGGGAAGAAGCGGCGCTTGAAGGCGAGGCTCGCGGGGCCCATGGGAAACGATTCGCGCCGCCGGCCCCGAGTCGCTCCGGCGGGGCCGGTCGGCAGGGGCGTGGCGGCGCGCGCGGCGGCCGAGGGGCCGCGGGAGCCGGATCGTTCCACTTCCTCGGTACTTGGAGGGCGGAGGGTTTCCGCCGCGTCGAGCTCGAGCATTCCCCTCTCCCGGTGGTCGGCGGGCCACCCGCGGCGCCTCGGCCGACTCGCGCGCCTTATATGGCGAACAGAAGAACATGCAAGCGTCGATTTGCGTCCGACCTTCGATTTCTCGGAGCGCCCAATAAAATGTGTAGCGAATATTGAGGAAATTGTGGAGATCTGCGTCAGGGGCCCGGGGCTCTACTGGAAATCGTGAGCCCCTCGTACGCGGGATCTGCAACATGCGCGTAAATCCTCTGGCGAGGATGAGCTTCTCACAATACTCTCACGATCCCGGGCGAGCGGCGGTCAATAGCGGCGTGAGCCGGATATTGGCGGAGATCGGGGGCGAGGCGATTTCTCGAGGTCTTGCGTGGCGCGGCGGCCACCTCGAGCGGCGGTCGAGGCCTCAACCGAAGCGATAGAGCCGGGCCGGATTGTCGACCAGCATGCGCCGCCGGTCGGCCTCCTCCGGGGCCCAGTCGAGGAGCAGGTCGAGGAGCGCCGCCTCGTCCTGCGGGGCCTTGCCCGGATGCGGCCAGTTCGACGCCCAGAGCATCCGCTCGGGCGCCTGGCGGACCAGCGCGCGGGCGAGCGGCGCCACGTCGTCGAAGCCCGGCGGCCCCACCCGCGAGCTCTCGTAGGGCGCGCTGAGCTTGACGTAGGCACCCTTGTCGACGAGCCGCTGCAGGCAGCGGAAAGCCTCGTGCTCGACCGGCACCGGATCCATGAAGCGGCCCACATGGTCGAAGACGAGCTGACAGTCGAGCCGCGCGAGCAGATCGAAATGCTCCGGGAAGAGCCGGCCGTTGAATTGGAGCTGCAGGTGCCAGCCGACCGAACGGGCCATGGCCGCGAGCTCGGGCAGTTGCTGCCACTGGAAGATGCCGCCGGGCAAGAGGAACACCCGCAGCCCAACCGCGCCGGCCCGGGCGAGCCGCTCGAGCTCCGCCTCGCCCGTGCCGAGCGGCACGACGACCACCGCGCGGGCGCGCGGGCCGAGCTCGGCTACCGCCCCGAGCGTGCAGCGATTGTCGCAGAGATAGCCGGCCGGCTGGACGACCACGACCCGCTCGAGCCCGAGCCGGGCTTGCAGCGCCCGATAGTCGGGCAGGAGCGCGGGCGGCGGCGCGTTGGGGCTGGTCGGCGCGAGGGGGAAGCGGTCTTAGGGGCCGTAGACGTGCATGTGGGTGTCGGTCGCACCCGGTGGGCAGCGTAGCTTCGGCGGTCGCGGGTCGGTCATGCTCGGCTCGCCTTTCGAGGCCTATGGTGGCCTCGATCCTCGGCTAGCACCGTGCGCCGGGGCGGGCGACGCTGCCACCGCCCGGGGCGGTCTGCGCCCGATGCGGGGCTCGCCGGCCGCCGACCGGCGCCGCCGCATCGGACGCCTCGATCAATTCTCCGTGTGGTTGCCCGGGCCGCTGGATCGGCGACCCCTTCGCTGCTATCGTGTTTATCTGAGCGGCGCGAGGGCTCTGGATGCGGGTCCGATCGAGGCGGGATGTCGTGCTCGGCACGCTCCTGGCGGGCGGGCTTTCCTCGCTCGCCTCGGCGGGGCTCTACAGCGGCATCGCACTCTGGCGCGACGGCGCGCCCGAGCCGTTCTGGCTCGCCTTCGCCGCGGCGGCACCCTTGCTGCTCGCCGCGCCGATGGTCGCCTACCTCCTTGAGCTGTTGCGCCGGCTGGCCCGCGCCAAAGGCGAGATCGAGGAGCTGGCACGCCGCGACGGGCTCACCGGGCTGTTGAACCGGCGGGCCTTCTTCGAGGCGGCCGAAGAGGCGCTGCGGCAGGCGCGCGAGCAGCGCACGCCGTTGACACTGCTCGTGCTCGACGCCGACCATTTCAAGGCGATCAACGACGGCCACGGCCACGCCGCCGGCGACGAGGCGTTGAAGGTGATCGCCTCGACGCTGCTCGCCGCCACCCGCCAATACGATCTGGTCGGGCGGATCGGCGGCGAGGAGTTCGCCGTGCTGCTGCGCAACGCTGCTGCCGACGAGGCCGGGCTCGTGGCCGAGCGGATCGTCTCGGCCGTGGCGCTCGCCGATTTCCGCCGCGCCGGCCGGCCGGTTCCGTTGAGCGTGAGTGTCGGCATCGCCGTGCTCGAGCCGGGGCTCGACCTCGACGGCCTGTTCGCGCGCGCCGACGCCGCTCTCTACGCCGCCAAACGGGCCGGTCGCGGCCGCTCGCGGGCTGCCGAGCCCGGCGCCGGCGAAGGCTTCGTGCGGCGGGCCGCCCGAGCCGCCGCATGAGGGCCGCGCGGGCGGGCTTCGCGGGGCCGATCGTCGCGGCGATCGACCGGCCGGATCTCCCGAGCGCGCTCGCGCTGGCGCGCGAGCTCGTGGGCGCGGTCGGCGGGCTCAAGCTCGGCCTTGAGCTGTTCGTGGCCGAGGGACCGGGGGCGGTGCGGGCGCTCTCCGCCACGGGTCTTCCGATCTTCCTCGACCTCAAGCTGCACGACATCCCGGCCACCGTGGCGGGCGCGGTCCGCGCCGCGGCCGGGCTCGGCGCAGCCCTCTTGACCGTGCACGCGAGCGGCGGCCGGGCGATGCTCGAGGCCGCGGTCCGCGCGGCGCGTGCGGCGCCTAGTGCGCCGCGGCTGCTGGCCGTCACCGTGCTCACGAGCCTCGATTCGGCCGACCTCGCGGCCACGGGCGTGGCCGACGCCCCGGTCGACCAGGCGGTCCGCCTCGCCCGGCTCGCCCTCGAGGCGGGTCTCGACGGGGTGGTCTGCTCGCCCTTCGAGGTCGCGGCGGTGCGCGCCGCCCTCGGGCCCACGCCGCTCGTCGTGGTGCCCGGCATCCGCCCGGCGGGCGAGGCGGCGGGCGATCAGAAGCGGGTCGCGACCCCCGCAGAGGCGCTCGCCCGCGGCGCCGATCTGTTGGTGATCGGCCGGCCGATCACCGCCGCCCCCGACCCGCGCGCCGCCGCCCTCGCGATCGCCCGCGACCTCGCCCGCGGGCCCGACGAACCGGCGGCGGCGGCCGGCCGCGCCGGCCGGGGTGCGCGCTCGACGAACGAATTGTCGGCGAGGGGTGACGGGGACTAACCTTTCCCGTCCGGGTCGGCCTCGGCCGGCCCGCTGGCACGGGAGGCTGGTATGACAGAGCCGAATCGCGACCCCCTGGCTCCACGCCCGAGCGGGAGGCGCGGCCGCCGGCCACTGGCCGCCCTCGCCGCGGCGGTCCTCGCCCTCGCGGCGTCGCCCTTCGGCGCCATCACGCTCTCCAGCATCGAATCGGCGATCGCCGAGACCGAGGAGCGGATCGCCGCGCTCGAGGCCAAGCGCGCCTATCTCGGCGACTGCCGGGACTATGGCAGCACGGTCGTCATGCTGCCGGACCGCGGCGATCCGTCTCGGAACAGGGTCACGCGCCGCCAGCTCGCCTAGATCCGGGCCGCCCTCGAGCGCGCCTATCCGCGCGAGGGCGCCCGCCAGCGGCGGGACGCCGCCTACGAGCGCTACGTGCAGATGGGGCGGCAGTGGCAGGACACCTGCCTGAAGCTGCAGCGGAGCCTCGACGAGCTGCTGCTCGCCGAGCAGGAGCACCTCGTCGACCTGCGGAGCTGGCTCGACGAGGAACGTCGCCGGCAGGCGCAGCGCGAGCGCGAGCCCGGCGAGCTGTTCGGCTCCGGGCAGTACGCCGCCGGCTGCGTCTTCGACCTCGAGGTCGCCGGCGAGGCGATCAAGGGCGACGTCTATCGCCGGGACTTCATGGGGCTCGGACGCTTCCCGATCGCCCGCGGCACCATCCGCGGCGACACGGTCCGCATCGAGGTGACCATGGCCGAGTGGGCCCACCGGGCACGGCCCTTCACCTGGGTGAACGAGGGCCGGCTGCACTCCATCGAGCCGGCGCAGACCTTCGCCTGGCTCTGGGGCTGGTGGACCGTGGGCGACTTTCCTGCCGACGGCCGGCCGGTCCAGCGCGAGTTGGTCATGAAGCCGATGGACGCCGAGTGGCCCGATCGCACCCGGCGTCCTCCGCCCTGGTCGGTCTACGAGTGCCGCGCCCACATCGAGTATCGCGAGCAGGACACCGACAGGGACGCCTTCGAGAAGTGCTACGCCGCGAGCCGCGCGGTGCACGAGCGGCCGTGAGCGGGCCCGGCCGCGGCGCCCTGGCCGGAGGGCCGGGGCCGCGCTAGCCTTCGCTCATGAGCGAAGCGAAGCGCCGCCTCGTCCTGGTCGACGGCTCGGGCTACATCTTCCGGGCCTTCTTCGCCCTGCCGCCGATGACCCGACCGGACGGCACCCCGGTCAACGCCGTCTTCGGCTTCACCAACATGCTCTGGAAGCTCCTCCAAGAGCACCCCGAGGACCACATCGTCGTGGTCTTCGACGCCGGCAAGACGACCTTCCGCAACGAACTCTACGAGGCCTACAAGGCCAACCGCGAGGAAGCGCCCCGAGAGCTCGTGCCGCAGTTCCCGCTCGTGCGCGAAGCGGCCCGCGCCTTCGACCTGCCGGTCGTCGAGCTCGAGGGCTTCGAGGCGGACGACGTCATCGCGTCTTACGTCGAGGCGGCGCGCGCCCGGGGCGAGGAGGTGCTGATCGTCTCCTCCGACAAGGACCTCATGCAGCTCGTCGGCCCCGGCGTGACGATGTGGGACCCCCTGAAACAGAAGCCGATCGACCGGGAGGCGGTGATCGAGCGGCTGGGGGTGCCGCCCGAGAAGGTCCGCGACCTGTTGGCGCTCACCGGCGACACGTCCGACAACGTGCCGGGCGTACCCGGGATCGGCCCCAAGACCGCGGCCCAGCTCCTCGAGGAGTTCGGCTCGCTCGAGTCGCTGTTGGCCAACCTCGATCGGATCAAGCAGCCGAAGCGGCGAGAGGTCCTCGAAGCCAACGCCGAGAAGGCGCGGCTTTCCTTCGAGCTCGTGGGCCTGCGCCGCGACGTGCCCTTGCCCGTGCCGATCGAAGAGGCCCGGAGGAAGCCGTTCGATGCCAAGAAACTCTTGGCCTTCTGCCAGGAGAACGGCTTCCGCTCGCTGGTCGGCCGGATCGCCGAGCTCGCCGAGGCGGCCGCGGCGCAGCGGGTCGAGGCGAAGGCGAGGCCCGCGGCGCGGCGTTGGAGGCGGATCGCCACGCTCGACGAACTCGACGCCCTGCTCGCCCGGGCGGGCGAGCTCGGCCGGGTGGCGATCGACACCGAGACGACCTCGCTCGACGTGATGAAGGCCGAGCTCGTGGGTGTGAGCCTCGCGGTCGAGCCGGGCGAGGGTTTTTACCTGCCCTTGGGCCATCTCGACGCCTTCGGCCGGCCGGTCGGGGGACAATTGCCGCGGGAAGCGGTTCTCGACCGGCTGCGGCCGGTCCTGGAAGACCCCTCGATCCTCAAGATCGGCCACAACGTGAAGTACGACCTCACGGTCCTGGCGCGCTGCGGGATCGAGCGGGTCGTCCCGCTCGACGACACGATGCTGATCTCCTACGCGCTCGACGGCGGCAAGCACGGCCACGGGATGGACGAGCTCGCCAAGCGCTGGCTCGACTACGAGACGATCCCGTACGAGGCGGTCTGCGGCAAAGGCGCGGCGCAGATCGGCTTCGAGCGGGTGGCGATCGACAAGGCCACCGAGTACGCCGCGGAGGACGCCGAGGTCACGCTGCGGCTCTGGCAGGCGATGCGGCCGCGGCTCCTCGAGGAGCGGCTCGTCGCCCTTTACGAGCGGATCGAGCGGCCCCTGCCGCCGATCGTGGGGGCCATGGAGCGGGCCGGGATCCGGGTCGACGCCGAGCGGCTGCGCGCGCTCTCGGCCCAGTTCGGCCAGGAGATGCTCGCGCTCGAGGAGAAGGCGACGAAGCTCGCCGGGCGGCCGTTCAACCTCGGCTCACCCAAGCAACTGGGCGAGGTGCTGTTCGACGAGCTCGGGCTCGGCGGGACCGGGCGGAAGACTAAGACCGGGGCGCACGCGACCGGTGCCGAGGTGCTCGAGGAGCTGGCCGCCCAGGGCCACGAGCTCCCCAAGGTGATCCTGGAGTGGCGCCAGCTGCAGAAGCTCACCCGGACCTACACGGATGCGCTCGTCGAGCAGATCGACCCCGAGACCGGTCGGATCCACACCGCCTACATGCTGGCCGCGACCAACACCGGCCGGCTCTCCTCGACCGACCCGAACCTGCAGAACATCCCGATCCGCACCCCCGAGGGCCGGAAGATCCGCGAGGCCTTCGTGGCCGAGCCCGGGCATCTCCTGGTCTCGGCCGATTATTCGCAAATCGAGCTGCGCGTGCTCGCCCACATCGCCGACATCGCACCGTTGAAGGAGGCCTTCGCGCGAGGCCTGGATGTGCACGCGATCACCGCGTCGCAGATGTTCAAGGTGCCGGTCGACCAGGTGGGGCCGGAACTGCGGCGGTCGGCCAAGACGATCAACTACGGGATCGTCTACGGGATCGGGGCGTTCGGCTTGTCGCAGCGGCTCGGCATCCCGCAAGCCGAGGCCAAAGCTTACATCGACCGGTATTTCGAACAATATCCGGGGATCCGCGACTACATGGAGCGGGCCAAGCAGGAAGCGCGCGAGAAGGGCTACGTCACCACGCTCTTCGGCCGGCGCTGCTGGATCCCCGACATCACCAACCGACTGCCCTCGCGGCGCGCCTACGCCGAACGCCAGGCGATCAACGCGCCGATCCAGGGGACCGCCGCGGACATCGTCAAGCGCGCGATGATCCGGGTGGCCCGCGCGCTCGCGCAAGCGGGCTCGCGGGCGCGGCTTTTGCTCCAGGTCCACGACGAGCTCGTCCTCGAGGTGCCGGAAGCGGAGGTCGAGGCGACCCGCCGGCTGCTCGAGCGGGTGATGGCGGGGGCGGCGCATCTCTCGGTGCCGCTCGTGGTCGACACCGGTGCCGGGCCGAGCTGGGACGCCGCGCATTGAAGGCGGGCGCGGCGCGCTCGCCGGGCTCGCGCTCCTCGCCTCGGCCGTGGCCGGGGCGGCGGAGCCGGTCGACGTCACCGAAGCGGTGCGCGGCCGGCCCGATCTCCTGGCGGCCCTCGAGCGTGGCTGCGCGCAGGTCTGCCAGGGCAACCGGCGCGAGGCTCGGCTCGAGCGGGTGACCGTCCTGCCGCTCGGCGGCGGGCGTTGGCGGGTCGAGGGCCTCGCGGCCTTGCGCAACCGGCACGTCCAGACCCTGCCGGCCGGCCTCGGCGGGGTCGCGGGCGGCAGCCTCACCCTCTTCGACCACACGGTCCGGGTCCGCGCGCGCGGCACGCTCGACCGGCCGAGCTGCGAGCTCGTGGTCGAGGCGCTCGAGCTCGACCGCGATCCTTTGGGGCTTTCCCGGCTGCTCGCGCGCGAGGTCGGCCGGCGGCACGCCGTCCCCCGCTGCGACGAACTCTTGCCGGCCGAGCCGGCGAGGCCGAGCGGGCGGCCGCACGCGCGTCCTTGAAGCCGGGCGATGGGGGGCCTAGCCTCGCGCGCGGGCGGGGACCGCGTCCGGCGCCGCGGTCCCGCCGCGGAAGCTGGCGCCGGGGAGGCCGAACATGGTCCAGCGTCGCGAGCTGGTGGCGGGCATCGGTGCGGCGGCCGCTGTCGGAGCCGCGAGTTCCTTGCCCAAGCCGGCGATCGCCCAGGCGATGCCCAGCATCAAGTGGCGGATGGCGTCGAGCTTCCCCAAGTCGCTCGACACGCTCTACGGTGGGGCTGAGCTGTTCTGCAAGACGGTCGCCGAACTCACCGACGGCAGGTTCCAGATCCAATTGTTCGCGGCGGGCGAGATCGTCCCGGGCCTCCAGGTCCTGGACGCGGTGCAGAACAACACCGTCGAGTGCGGCCAGACACCGACCTATTATTATTTCGGCAAGAACCCGGCGTTCACCTTCGGCACCGCGCTGCCGTTCGGGCTCAACGCCCGGATGATGAACGCCTGGTTCTACCACGGCGGCGGCAACGAGCTGTTGAACGAGTTCTTCGCCAAGTTCGGCGTGTACGGGCTCCCCGGCGGCAACACCAACTGCCAGATGGGCGGCTGGTTCCGCAAAGAGATCAAATCGATGGCCGATCTGCAGGGCCTCAAGTTCCGGGTCGGCGGCTTCGCCGGCCGCGTCCTGCAGAAGGTCGGCGTCGTGCCGCAGCAGATCGCTGCCGGCGACATCTACCCGGCGCTCGAGAAGGGCACGATCGACGCGGCGGAGTGGGTCGGGCCCTACGACGACGAGAAGCTCGGCTTCTACAAAGTCGCCCCCTACTATTATTATCCGGGTTGGTGGGAAGGCAGCGCCTGCCCGCATTTCATGTTCAACCTGGCCAAGTGGAACGAGCTGCCGAAGCTCTATCAGGACGCCTGTCGGACCGCCGCCGCCCAGTCCAACGTCTGGATGTCGGCCAAGTACGACCATCTGAACCCGGCCGCCCTCAAGCGGCTCGTGGCCCAGGGAGTGCAACTTCGGCCCTTCCCGGCCGAGGTCGTGGAGGCCTGCTACAACGCCGCCAAGGAGCTCTACGCCGAGATTTCGAACGAGAACGCCGACTTCAAGAAGCTGCACGACGCCGTCGTCGCTTATCGCAACGAGCAATATCTCTGGTGGCAAGTGGCCGAATACTCGTACGACACCTACATGATCCGACTGCGCGCCAAGGGTTGATCCTCGGCCGGGCCGGGCACCCTGCGGGGCCCGGCCGGCCCTGGCCCGCGGGCCACGGGCGCACCATCTCCTCTCAGGACGCTCCGAACGGAGGGTGCAACCGTGCCCGCTTCCCTCGACCGCCGGCACCTCCTCGTCGGCATTGCCGGGCTCGGCCTGGCCGGCCCCGCCGCCGCGGCGGGGCCGCTCGTGCCGACCCCCGGCCAGACCGAGGGGCCGTTCTATCCCGTCACGATCCCGGCCGACCACGACCACGATCTCGTGCGGGTCGAGGGGGCGGCGGCCCGGGCGATGGGCACGGTGCTGCACCTCACCGGGCGGGTGCTCGACCGCTGGGGCCGGCCGCTTCGCGAGGCCCTGGTCGAGATCTGGCAATGCGACGCGCACGGCGTCTACCGGCACCCGCGGGCGCCCCTGCAAGAGATGGCCGACCCCGGCTTCCAGGGTTACGGGCGGAGCTTGCTCGGCCCCGACGGCGCCTACCGGTTCCGCACGATCCGCCCGGTCCCCTACCCCGGCCGCACGCCGCACATCCACGTGGCCGTGGTCGTACCGGGCACCGGCCGGCTCGTGAGCCAGCTCTACGTCGAAGGTGAGCCGCTCAACGAGCGCGATCCGCTGTTCCGGGCGATCGGCGACCGGGCGGCGCGCGAACGCGTGCTGATGCGGCTCGAGGACGGCTCGGCGATCGAGCCCGGGGCGCTCGCCACACGGGTCGATCTCGTGCTCGATCTCTGAACCGACCGGCTCGCTCCGCCACCACCGGGCCGGGCCCGCCCGGCGCACCGATCGCAGCGGCGGGTTGACCCGCGGATCGGCCTCGTGCGTAGGGAACGTCGGGGCAGCCTCGGAGGTCGGCATGGCGGCAGTGGTGCGGGACGGTACGGACGGCTGGCTCGGGGCGTCCTGGTCGGCGCCGCGACCGCCTCGGCCCCGGCCCCTGCCGGTGCCGCGACCGCAATGGCGTACCCTCCTCCAGCTCCGCCGCAACGCGCTTTCGACTTGGGGCGAGCCGGCCTATCGCGAGCTCGTGCTCGCCGGCCCCTTCCTCGGCCGGCAGAGCCTGCTCTTGAACGAACCCGGCGCTATCAAGCAGGTGCTGATCGACAAGGCCGCGGCCTATGGCCGCACGCCTGCGACGCTGCGGATCCTCCACCCGATGATCGGCGACGGCCTGTTCCTTGCCGAGGGCGAGGCCTGGCGGTTCCAGCGGCGGACCGCCGCCCCGGCCTTCGCGCCCAAGAACCTCGGCCTCGTCGCCACGATCGCCGCCCGGCGGACCGCGGCGGCGCTCGACCGTCTGGCGCGGGAGGGGCGGCGGATCGCCGATCTGTTGGCGCTGTTCCAGGAGCTCGCCCTCGAGATCGCCGGCGAGGCGCTGTTCTCGCAAGCGCTCGAGCCCTTCACCCGCCGCTTGCGCGCCCAGCTCGACCGCTACGGCACGCGGCTCGCCCGGCCCTCGCCGCTCGATCTGGCGCTGCCGCGCGGCTGGCCCTCGCCGGCCGAGCTCCTGCGCCGGCGGATGGGCCGCAGCTGGTTCGCGCTCGTGGCCGAGATCGTGGCCGAGCGGCGGGCGCGCGGGATCGAGGAGCCGCCGCGCGACCTGTTCGACGCGCTCGCGAGCGCCCGCGACCCGGAAACCGGCCGCGGCTTCTCCGAGCGCGAGCTTTTGGACCAGATCGCCACCTTCCTGATCGCCGGCCACGAGACCACCGCCCTCGCCCTCTTCTGGTCGAGCTACCTCTTGGCCCTCGTCCCCGAAGTCCAAGACGCGGTCGCGGCGGAGGCGACGAACGCGGACCTCGCGCCCGAGGCGGCGCCGCACGCCGCCCTGCCGGTCGCCCGCGCGGTGGTCCAAGAGGCGCTCCGGCTCTACCCGCCGGCCTTCACGATCGTCCGCGAGGCCCGCGAGGCGGACGAGGTGGCCGGGCATCGGCTCGCGCCGGGCGACCTCGTGGTCGTCGCTCCCTGGGTCCTGCACCGCCACGAGCGGCTCTGGAGCGAGCCCGACCGGTTCGA